>ENA-ORBV01000108-ORBV01000108.1-microbial-mat-metagenome-genome-assembly--contig:-NODE-108-length-168134-cov-11.030704_pt1 | contig 168134 bp, 178 predicted proteins | sample MGYA00237777_ERZ505514 | MGnify/ENA primary metagenome ERZ505514 (study PRJEB26160, sample SAMN06269048) | microbial mat metagenome | isolation source: Oligotrophic lake microbial mat | place...
TGGCGGAGCGCATTCCGGCCTAAAGACCGTGGTGGCCTCATCCGGAACCGGACATTCCGAAGGACTGGGTTGGGTGGTGAACGGACATCGGATCGCGCGCGCAACGCGGACCTCCACTGACGTCGCCTGCGAATGTTTCGCGGGCAGATCGGCGCGTAAAAATCAGCTATCAGGAACACAACGGCCTTCGGGGCGGCAAGCGATACCGAGGGCAACTTAACCACATCCGGCTGCTACAATCGGCCCAGCTTCACCCTGTTGCCCCGGTTGGGCTTTCAACATACGAGGAAGAACCCGGTTTGCCGAAATCGGCCATGGTCAAGGCTGGGGTATCATGACAGCGAACGAAATCTCCAAGCGCAAGCAGACCGTGGCGGAGTTGCAGAGTGTCAACAACTTACTCAATACTATTCTAACGACCGCCCCCATCGGCATCTGCTTCGTCGATCGGGATCTGCGCTTCGTCCGCGTCAATGAACGCCTCGCGGAGATAAATGGCATTCCCGCCGAGGCGCACCTGGGCCGGACTGTCTCCGAGGTCTTGCCCACCCTCGCTGAAATTCTCCACGAGGTGACGGGCCGAATCCTGGCGACCGGCGAAGCCGTTTTGAATCACGAGTTCTCCGGTGAGACACCCGCCGCGCCTGGCGTAACGCGTTTCTGGTGTGAACACTGGTATCCCGTTCGCGACGGAACGGGCGAGATCATGGCTTTCGGCGGCATCGTCGAGGACATTACCGAGCGCAGACTGGCCGAGGAAGCGCTGCGGGCGAGCGAGGAGAGGGTCCATCAGGTCATCGACTCGATGTTTACATTCGTCGGCATGATCGCCCCCGACGGCACGCTCACCGAGGCCAATCACGCCTCGCTCGCCGCCGCCCGATTAAGCCGCAGCGATGTCATCGGCAAGCCTTTCTGGGACTGTTACTGGTGGAACTACGACCTCGCTGTTCAAAAACGGCTGCGGGCCAGCTTCGACCGAGCCGTGCGGGGTGAGGTGGTCCGGTACGAAGAAACGATCCGCGTCGCAGACGATCAGCAGGCCGTTCTCGACTTCATGCTCAAGCCCGTCTTCGACGGCGAGCGGCTGCTGTTCGTCATTCCGTCGGCGGAAGATATCACTTGGCGCAAGCAGGCGGAGGCGGAGCGGCAACTGCGGGAGGCCGAGCGCGCATCGGAAGGCGAGCGCTTAACGCAATTCTTCAAGCAGGCACCCAGTTTCATGGCCATGCTGGACGGTCCCGACCACGTCTTTCAGCGGGCGAATGACGCCTATCTCAGGCTCGTTGGCGGACGAAATGTTGTCGGCCAGCCCGTTCGGGAACTATTTCCGGACGTAGAGGGGCAGGGCTTTTTCGAACTGCTCGATGAAGTTTACGCCAGCGGCCAAGCCTTTGTCGGCCGCGACGTGCCCATCGCGTTCCAGAACGATGGCAGCGGCGTGGCCGAGCAACGGTTTCTCGACTTCGTCTATCAACCCGTCGTCGGTTTGGACGGTCAGGTCAGCGGCATCTTCGTCGATGGCCATGACGTCACCGAGCATCGGCGCGACCAGGCGGCATTGCAGGAACGGCTGAACGAGATCGAGGCCTTGTATGCGAACACGCCCGTCGGATTGGCGCTGTTCGACCGCGACCTCCAGTTTGTCAGAGTGAACAAGGCGCTAGCCGAGATCAACGGGATTCCGCAGTCCGATCACATTGGCCGCTCCATCTGGGACATCCTTCCGACATTGCGGGATGCGCTGGAACCCCGTCTGCTCGAAGTCCTGCAAACCGGTGAAGTCACCGAGTTTGAGGTCAGCGGTGAAATCCCGGGCAAGCCCGGAGTCATCAAGGCCTGGAGTGCAAAATATTATCCCTTGACGCAACCCAACGGGGCGATCGTCGGGGTAGGTGCAATAGTCGACGACATCACCGAGCGAAGGCGGGCGGAGGCCGCAATGCGCGCCAGCGAAGCGCGATTCCGTGGCACATTCGAGAATGCTGCCGTCGGCGTCGCGCACGTGGCGCTCGACGGGGCTTGGCTCAGCGTCAACGAAAAGCTGTGCAGCATTGTCGGATACTCGCGAGACGAACTCCTGACCATGACGTTTCAGGACATCACCCACCCCGAAGACCTGGATGCCGACCTGGCCCAGCAAGGCCAGGTTCTGAGCGGTGAGGTCAGCACCTATGCGATGGATAAGCGCTATGTTCGCAAGGATGGCTCCGAAGTCTGGATCGCTCTGACAGTTTCCCTACAGCGGCTCGAAACCGGCGAACCGGACCACTTTATTTCTGTAATTGTGGATATCAGCGCGCAAAAAGACGCGGAAGCACATCGGGAATTTTTGATGCGCGAACTGGCGCATCGCGCCAAGAACCAGCTTGCCGTCATTCAGGGAGTTGCCAGTCAGACGGCGCGAAGCGCTGGATCGCTGGATGAATTCCGCGAGCTTTTCAGCAATCGCCTTCAAGGCATGGTCATCTCGGCGGATTTGCTTGTTGCTCAACAATGGGACGGCACACCGCTTGAGGATTTGGTTCGTCGCCATCTAGAACCGTTCGGCACAGCGGGGGGCCGGCTTGTGTGCCAGGGCCCAGACGTCTTCCTTGGTTCAAACGCGACGGAATCAATAGGCCTGGCGTTCCACGAACTCGCCACCAATTGCGTCAAGTATGGTGCATGGTCGGTCCCGACCGGCGTCGTCCGGGTCAGGTGGACTTTGGACAGCGATGGCGCGCAACCGCCTGAATTGCAGCTCGACTGGACTGAACGTGGCGGCCCCGCCGTCACTCCGCCGACGCGCGAAGGTTTCGGACGTCGGGTCATCGAACGGATGGTGGCGCAGAAGCTTGGGGGCACGGTTAACTCGGTGTTTGATGTCGGGGGACTAAGCTGGACCCTGCGGGTGCCACCCACACAGTTCGTGGCTTTGCCTCCGGGGGGGGGCAGTCGGCCATTTTGATCGTCTGAAATGATTTCCCGCCCTTGAGTCGCACCAAGGCACAAAACCACCCAACGCCAGCTTGGACCCTCTCGTGAATCTGCACCCTCATCGCGTTCTGATCGTCGAAGATGAAGTCTTCATCGCTGCTGAGCTGGAGGACATCGTTCGCGACGCCGGCGCGGAGGTGGTCGGTCCGGCCATGTCAGCGCATGACGCTTTGCGCTTAATCGAAAACCACGAAATCACGGCAGCGATTCTTGACGTGCGGTTGGGCGACCATGACTCGTTACCCGTCGCGCGGCGCCTGGTTGCCGCCGCAATACCTTTCATTTTCCACACGGGGAACAGTGACAGCGAAGCTTTGTCAAACGACTGGCCGCAAGCTGTTATCGTGAGGAAGCCGTCGACGCCTGAAGGGTTGTTAACGGCGCTGGCCGCTGTGACGAAGAAATAGACGCAATCTGGTGGGCCGGCTTTCAACCGCCGCGCAACGCGAATAATGGCCCCCGACACGGAGCGTACCCGCCACGGGTCGGATTTGGGTCGAATCCAGTCGCGAGTGTCACGCCAGGAAGCAGACATTCAGCCTCACTGCCCGAAAGCCAAGCCGTGCCAACGATCACCTGGGCTCGGACCTCGGCTTTAACGCTAAGGGACCCAAACGTCAGAATTGATGATCAGGCTTCCGGACGGCCGAATGCGGCGGCGACCTGCTCTGCCCACGGCAGGTCGGCCACGGCCGCCAAGTCCTTGATCGACACTGCGGGTGGCACGCGTTGGACCAGCAACCTTTCCAGCACCGCCGGCGCAAGCCAGGCCAGCCTCAGCATTCGCCCGACGTAGCGGTCCGAGACATCCTCGACTTGCGCGATATCCTGCATCGTTGTCGCAGCGCCGCTCTCCAGCTTGCGCCGCCAGCCCCAGGCCCGGGCGATCGCCTTCAGTACATGTGGGTCCACCCCGCTGGTGTCCGGCACCATATCTGCAGGCGGCATGATCTTGGGTCGTCCGTTCCGCTTGCGAATGGTCAGAGGGATGAACACCCGCATGGTGGTGGGCGCGCTCATGCCGCCATCTCCAGCCGCGGCGTCACCTGACCGGCCCCCATTCGCGCGTCCGGGTGCAGTGTTAGTTCATCGCGGCCTCCAATTCTAGTTTTCCGACGAGGCGCAGCGGCCATGCCTGCATGACGAGGGTCTCCGGCGCTGGTGGTTTCCAGCCGAGCGCAGAGTGTGGACGCACGCCGTTGTAGTGACGCCGCCAGGCTTCGATCAGCACCTGCGCTTCACGGAGCGTGTAGAAGATTTCGCGATTGAGCAGTTCATCGCGCAGCTTGCCGTTGAAGCTCTCGACGTAGCCGTTCTCCCACGGGCTGCCGGGCTCGATGTAAGCGGTCTTGGCGCCGACTTTGGCGATCCACTCGCGCACGGCGATGGCGACAAATTCCGGGCCGTTGTCGCTTCTCACATACTCGGGGGCGCCGCGCATGATCATCAGATCGGCCAACACGTCGATCACATCGCTCGAGTTGAGCCGTCGTGCGACGCGGATCGCCAGCGCTTCGCGCGTGAATTCATCGACCACGCACAGCATGCGGATCTTGCGATTGTCATGCGTTCGCTCCTCGACGAAGTCGTAGGCCCAGACGTGATTGCGCCGCTCCGCGCGCAGTCGCACGAACGAGCCGTCGTTCAGCCAGGGACGGCCGCGTTTCGGTTGTTTCACCGGCACTTTCAGCCCCTCTCGCCGCCAAAGGCGCGCGACGCGCTTGACGCTCACGTCCCAGCCGGCGGCCTCCAGCATCGCGCGGATGCGGCGATAGCCGTAGCGCCCGTAAGTGCGCGCCAACTCGACCATGTCCTCGATCAGCCCCGCTTCATCGTCGGGCGTCTTCGGCGTCCGGCGCTGCGTCGAGCGATAATGTCCAAGCGCCGCGCACGCGCGACGCTCCGAAATATCCAGCTTCTGCTGTACGTGCTCGACGCAGGCCCGGCGACGGGCGGGGCTTAGAAGTTTCCCGAGGCGGCTTCCTTGAGGATCAATTTGTCGAGCGTCAGATCACTCACGGCCTTCCGTAGCCGTAAATTCTCCGTCTCCAATTCCTTGATCCGCTTCACCTGGTCGGTCCGCAGCCCGCCGTACTCTCGTCGCCAGCGATAGTAACTCACCTCCGTCACGCCGATGCTCTTCACAGCATCGCCGACAGAGCCACCTTGCGCCGTCATCACTTCAACCTGCCGCAACTTCGCGACGATTTCCTCGGGCGTGTAACGCTTCCGGGGCATGATTTCCCTCCAAAATCCAGTCCATCCTAACTCTCAGGCTGGACGCGTTTGAAGGGGCTGGGTCACTCGCCTGCCGAGCCTTTGCGGCCCACGATGATTGAAGGTCCGTCGCAGTAGCTCTTGTTGGTCCGACACAGAACGCCGTTTGCCCCAAAGGCTGGCACTATACCGCTCGGATCGCGTTCGCTTTCAGGGAGCGGCTTGCCGTATTCAAGCGTGATTAGATCTCCCAATTTTCGAGTCGGCCAAACCATCACACCAACTCCCGCAGGCCACGCAAAATCTCCGCGCTTTCTGCGTCGAGAGCGAGCATTTCGTCGATGATCGCCTTCGGGTCGCGTAACGGTGCTTCCTCGGCCTTGGTCGGGTTCTTCGCCGAGAGATCGCACGTCTCGGCAGCAAGATTGGCAACCTCGACGCTCCACGACTTGGCGCTCTCTGCGAAGCTCGCCTGCAGCTTCACGAACTCGTCCATGTCATCGTCGTTGAGCGGATTAGTCTTGCCCATATTGCGGCCCGGATCGAGCTGGTAGTACCAAACCTTCCGCGTCGGCGCGCCCTTCTCAAAGAACAGCACCACCGTCTTCACGCCCGCGCCCTGAAACGTCCCGCTCGGGCAATCCAGCACTGTGTGGAGATTGCAGCTGGCGATCAGCTCTTTGCGCAAGCTGATAGCGGCGTTGTCGGTGTTCGATAGAAAAGTGTTCTTGATCACGATCGCCGCACGCCCGCCCGCCTTCAGCGACTTGATGAAGTGCTGCAGGAAGAGAAACGCCGTCTCGCTCGTTTTGATCGGGAAGTTCTGCTGAACCTCCTTGCGCTCGCTACCGCCGAACGGCGGGTTGGCCAGGATCACATCGTAGCGATCCGTTTCCTGGATGTCGGCGAGGTTCTCGGTCAGCGTGTTGACGTGCAGAATGTTGGGAGTCTCGATCCCGTGCAGGATCATGTTCATGATCGCGATGACGTAAGCGAGGCTCTTCTTTTCCTTGCCGTAGAAGGTGCGCTTCTGCAGCGTATCGAGGTCCGCCGCCTTCTTCGCCAACGGCCGCAAGTAGTCATGCGCCTCGCACAAGAAGCCGGCTGAACCAACCGCGCCGTCATAGATGCGCTCGCCGATCTTCGGCGCCAGCACCTTGATCATCGCGCGAATGAGCGGGCGCGGCGTGTAATACTCGCCGCCATTGCGCCCGGCATTGCCCATCTTCTTGATTTTGGCTTCGTAGAGCGTCGAAAGCTCGTGCTGCTCAGCCTGGCTGCCGAAACGCAGCGCATCGGTATGCTCCAACACATCGCGCAGATTGTAGCCGCTGGTGAACTTCGATTTGATCTCGCTGAACACCTCGCCGATCTTGTACTCAATCGTATCCGGCCCCGACGCGCGCTGCTTGAAGCCACGCAAGTACGGGAAGAGTTCGTTATCGACGTAGGCGATCAGATCGTCGCCCGTCAGCGCCTTGTCATGATCGAACGAACCATCAGCCTTCTTCGGCGCCGCCCACACCGACCAGCGATGCTTGCCGTCGAAGATCGGCTTGAACGTCTTGCCGGCGAGCTCCGCCTCTAGCCGTTTCTTGTCTTCAAGATCGTCGAGATACTTCAGGAAGAGGATCCAAGACGATTGCTCAGTGTAGTCGAGTTCGGTCGTGCAGCCGGCCTCTCGGCGCAGCACGTCATCGATGTTCCTGAACGCTTGATCGAACATTCCCGCCCCCGGCAAGCGCTCAACCTAGCGGCATTCGCGACCGCGCCGAAAGGCTGCAACCGACGCCCGTTATCGTGCGCGATTACACGGCAAATGCGCGCTGGCGCGCGATGGCCTTATGGGTAGCGTTTGGGGTACGTCAAAAAGCCAGCCCTAAGGGGTCACCTTAGTTTTTGTTTTTATTGATTAAATTCAGTTATATCTGGCGGAGAGGGAGGGATTCGAACCCTCGATACCCTTGCGAGTACTCCAGTTTTCGAGACTGACGCCTTCAGCCACTCGGCCACCTCTCCGGAGGCTCGCTTTTGGCGAGCGCCGGGCCGCCTTGCAAGTCCGGCGCCCATCTTTTCAGTCGAACGGGCGCAGCCGGATGAGGGTAAGCGTCCCATCTCCGAACTGAATCGCGGTGGTGGACGCCGGCCGGGCCGCTCGGACGGCGGCCGCGGGCGGCGCCGCGGCGGCCGGGGTTTGCCCGATGACGAACCACTCGCCCGCCTCCCCCTCACCCAGGACGATCTCGACGGTGGCGCCGTCGCAGCTGCGGCCCTGGCAGGCCAGGTTAAGGTAATCGCTCTCACTGCCGCCGGTTTCGGCGAAGCTGGTCTCGACGCCGTTGATGACGGCGCGGAGCGGCGCCGCGGCGCGCGGAATGCGGACGATGATGCGGTAGGCGCCGTTCATGCTGATGCGCGCGCGCACGACGCGCTCATCGCCAACTTCGGAGACGCTTATGTCTCCTAGCGTTGGCGTTTGGACTTCGGCGACATCGGCAGGCGCGGCCCAGCTATCGAAGCGATCGCCAGGCAGAATGGTTTGGGGTGCGAACGATGCGACGGCGGCGAGTTCATCGGGCAGCGGACGTAACGATGAGCCGGCGAGAATGCGCGCTTCGTTGGCCGAAGCATCGACAAAATAATTTAAGTTAAGCGGGCGCGGACGCTCCGGCGTTGCGGCTGGCGCGATGGCGGCGGCCATGACGCTGAGCGCGGCGCTCGCTGCGAGCACGAAAGAGGTGAGCCGCCATGCCGATTGCGCCTGCGTGATGAGGCCGAGCCAGGTCAGACAAAGCACCGCGAAGAGCGCGGCGGTGGCGAACGGGAAGGTGAAACCAAGCGCTAGCTCAACGAGATAGAGCGTCGGCGCCCAGATCAGCAACGCCGCGATCGCCGCTATCACGCCCCCAACGACAAGGCCGGGTCGCCATGTGAACGAAACGGCGCAACCGAGCGCGTAAACCAACGCGGGGATAGCAAACAAGATCGAGATGCCGGGCAGAAAGAACGACGCCGCCAAGCCGATCAGCGCGAACCATAGCATGCCGGCGACGCCGGTTAGCGCGCCCGCGCGCGATGCGCGCGTTAGCATCAGCGCCAACACGAGAGAGAGCAGCGCCAACAATATGCACCACGCCCGCGTCGGTTCAGGATGCGCGAACCAATAGTCTTCGCCGGGGCGCACCAGGCCGAGCCCGAACGCAGTTGCAGCGGCTAAACCGGCGGCGAGCAGGAGCGCCAGGGGCGGTGCGGCGAACGCGCGCCACCGGCCAGGCGCGCCGCCGCGCCAGAACACACCGAGCGTCAGCAACACACTTAGCGCCAACGCCGCCTGCCCGGCCCACGCCGGCGCGCTCACGAACGCGCGTGCGGCGATGTCGGTGTAGATCAGCGGCGTCTGCGCGTTGGCATCCGGCCCGCTAGCGAATGCGCGTGTGGTTGCGAGTGCGATATCGCCCATGTGCTGAGCGCTGCGTACACTGAACGTCGCCAACGAATCCTGCGGCGTGTGATAATCTTCGAGCCCATCGAGCAGCGCGATGTTGACGACGTCGAGATCTGGCCGGCTCAGCGCGGTGACATCGGTGGAGTTCGAGAGCAAGCCATAGACGTCCGCCATCACCGAATTGGCGATGCCGCGGGGCGCATGCGCAAAAGCGGCGACCGCGTCAGCGTTGGGCTGATTGGTCTCGAAGAAGACGGCGGGGCCACGCGTGCCGCGCGCTTCAAGGTTCACCAGCGAGGTGACCGATTGCATCAAGGGGTCGCTATTGCCGAAGGCGAAGGCGCCGAGCAACGCCGGTTCCTCTCCGTCGCTGATGAGGAAAATCACGCGGCGTTGCAGCGGCTCGTTCGCCAGAATGCGCGCCACTTCCAGCCACACGGCGATGCCGATGCCGGCGTCGCTAGCGCCAGGCGCTGCAGGCACACTGTCATAATGCGTCGCCGCCAGGATTGCGGGGCCGCTTTCCGGGCCGATGCTGAAAACGATGTTGCGGACGATGGCGCAATCGATCAGCGGACCGCCCGGTTGCGGACGGCACGCAAACTCCTCACGCACCTCTGGCGCGAAGCCAAGCATCTCGATCTCGCGCAGCAAAGCCGCGCGGACGACATCTTGCGCAGCACTGTCGACGGGGTGCGGCGACTCATCGCCGAGCACGCGGGCCAAGCGTTCACGCGCAGCGGCGGCGTCAAACTCATCCGCCGCATTGGCGTCGCGCACCGGCGGCGGCGCGACCAACGCGCCGGCGCACATCAAAGCCGCGAACAGGAAAGCGAGGACGAGCAATCCCCATGGAAAGGCGAACGAGCGTTGCGGCGGCGTGTCAGTCATCGCCGCCGCTTTAGCATCGTTTTATTGCGACGGCACCTCGCGCAAGGGCGTCTCGAACGACGGGCCGCCGCCAAAGGCGCGATACGTGGCGATAGCGGCACGTGCAGATTGAGCTTCAGCGTCGATCCGAGTGAGGTTTGCGTCGATCAGCTGCTGCTCCGAGCGCAGGCGATCGGTGAGGCTTTGGATGCCGGCTTCATACGCGGCGCGAGAGCCGCGCGCCGTCGTTTCCGCTGCCGTTTCCGCGCGCGCGGCGGAGGCCAAACGCAAGCGGCCTTGGTCGAGCGCGACCAGCGCATTGGATGCTTCCGCGACGGCTTGCGTCACCGTCGTGTGATATTGCAACAGCGCTTGATCAAACTGGGCGTTGCGCTCGCGCACGCGGGCGAGGCGTGCCCCCCAATCGAACAGCGGGATCGAGATGAGCGGCGTGCCGGTGGCGAGCGTCGCGCCGACGCCGATCGGATCGCCGATCAGCGCATCCGAGCTGAGAATCGCGCCAGTCAGATTGAGCCGCGGCAACAGATCGGTGCGCGCGTTGGACACACTCGCCGCCGCCAGCAAGGCTTGCGCCTCGGCGCGCGCAACGTCGGGACGCAGCCGCACGAGATCGGCCGGCGCGGCCGGCGCTTGCGCCAATTCCATATGCGGCACCGGCTGCAGCTCGGCGTCGAGAACAGCGCGCACTTCCTGCGTTTCCGTGCCCGGCGCCAGACCACGCAACACCGCCAGCACATTTTCAGCGCGGCGCTCTTCGATCACCAGCCCCGGCAAACGCGCGCGCGTGCTTTCGGCGAGGCGACGGCCATCGGCGGCGTCGGCTTCCGAGGTGATGCCGGCGTTGAAGCTGATATCCAGAATGCGCGAGAGATCGTCAGCGGTGGCGACTGAGCGCTGAAGCGCTTCACGGCTCGCCTGCGCCGCGCGCAGATCGACATAAGCTTGCGCAACATCAGCGGCGAGCGCGACCTGCGCGGCGCGGACATCGGCCAAGGCGCTCCGCGTGTTGGCGCGTGATCCAACAAGTGACGCTTCGATGCGCGAGAACAGCGGAATTTCCCACGAGACCTGCGCGCCGTAGGAGCCAGTCATCTGCTCGCGCTCCGTCCCGCCGCCCGCGGTCGCAAACCCTCCGCTGCGCTCAACGTCGCGCTGATACTGCCCCTGCCCTGTTGCGGAGAGCTCCGGCAAATATTGCGCGATGGTCGAGTGCGAGAGCGCCCGGGCTTCGCGAACGCGCAACATCGCCTGCTGCACGCTCGGCCCGCTCACCAACGCCTCGTTCACGAGCGCCGTCAGCGCCGGGTCGTTGAAGTTCTGCCACCAGTCGGCCACCGGCAGCTCCGCCCCGGCCGGGGCGTCCGTCCAGTTGGCCGGCAACGTGGGGTTGACCACGCGCTCGCCGGGCATGGTGGAACAGGCCGCCAGCGCAGAGGCGGCCATAATCGCCGCGACGCCTCGAAGGGCGGACCGAACTGCAGTCATATTCCGTAGCTCCACAGAGACTTAACGCGGGCGAAGGCACATTGGCGGCCTCCGCAGCGTGGCTGGACTTGGGATGGCAGCTTGACGCCGTCCAGCCTTAACATTTAAAGAACGAACATTCGTTTTATATGCAATGCAACGCAACCCGGAAAGCGGGTCGTTTCAATTGAGGTTCTCCATTGGCGCGATTAGCCGATCCCGAGCTGGCTGAACGGCGGCGGCGTCAGATCATGGACGCGGCCATCGGCTGCTTTCGCCGCCGTGGCTTCCACCAGGCGACGATGCAGGAAATCTGCGCCGAGGCTGGCATCAGCGCCGGCGCGCTCTATCGCTATTTCAGCTCCAAGGCCGAAATCATCGGCGCCATCGCCGAAGACAAACGCGGCGATAGCGACGTCGCCTTCCTGCGCGCCGCCGAGAAGCACGGGCTGCTCGAAGCCTTGTGCCTCGCCGGGCGCGAGTTCTTTCAGAAATTCGCCGACGGCGACGGCGCACTCATCGCCGACATCTTCGCCGAGGCGATCCGCGACGATGCGGTGGCTTTACCGCTGCTTAATACCGATGCGCGCAGCGTCGCCATGTTCGTGAAGGCGATCAAAGCCGCACAAGCACGGTGTGAAATCGACGTCACGTTAGACCCCGAAATAGCGGCGAACACCTTGTTCGCCGGCATTGAAGGCATAGGTCTTCGGCGCGCCTTCCTCCGCGACACCGACCCAGAGGCCGCTGTCGCCCAATTCCGCGCGTTCGCCGAACGCTATTTGAGCCCACAGAGCGTCCGTCATGAACAAGCCTGAGTCCCCCGAGCCCTTCAATCAGTCAGAAGGATTCTTGAAGCGCGCCGCCGATGGCGGCGGCAACGCGCTGCGCAATGCCCGCGACGCTGGCTCGAACGCCTGGCAACGCATGACCAGTTCGCCGACCGAAGAAGGTCATCGCCGCCGCGTCGTCATGATCATGGGCGCCGGGATACTTCTCTTTGTCGCGGTTCTGTTTGTGCTGAGCCGCCTCGGCGGCGATGGCGCGACGCTCACAGAAGTCTCCTCCGCCCAGGCTGTCAGCGAAATCGTCGTCGCACCGCAAAGCTTTAGCGCGACAATCGCGCTCAACGGCGAAGCCCGCCCAGTGCGCGACATCCAAGTCACCGCGCCGGCGACCGGCGTGCGCATTCTGCAAATCCTCGTCGACGAAGGCGATTTCGTCCGCACCGGCCAAGCCATGGCGCGGCTCGACACCAATCTGGCGCAAGCGCAAACCCGCGCCGCGCAAGCCACCGTCGCCGAAGCTCAATCGTCGGCCGTGCGCGCGCGCGGTGAGTATGAGCGCGCTGAATCAATCCGCGACTCCGGCGCGCTCTCGACCGAAGCTATCGAAGCCAGGCGCGCCGCCGCCACCGCCGCCGACGCCCGGCTCGCCGCCGCCCAAGCGCAATTGCAGGAAACCAACGCACGTCTCGGCGGCGGTTTCGTGCGCGCGCCGGCAAGCGGCTTGGTGATCGACCGCATGGCCGAAGTCGGCCGCGACGTCGCTGGGCAAGTGCTCTTCCGCATCGCCGCCGACAACCGCCTCGAAGTCGCCGCGCAAGTCGCGGAAGCTGACGCGTTGGCGCTGAGCCAAGGGCAAGCCGCAACCTTCACGCTTGTCGATGGCTCGACCGTCGAAGCCACATTGCGCCGCGCCCCCGCCTCCATCGACAGCCGCACCCGCACCGGCGAAGCGCTGTTCGCATTGCCGACCGACACGCGCGTGCGCGCCGGCATGTATCTGCGCGGCGAGGCGCGCATGGCGCCGCGCGAGGTGATCGCGCTGCCGCAGAGCTCCATCCTCTACGACAGCGGTCAGGCTTACGTGTACGTGATTCAAACGCAACGCCGCGACGGCGAGGAAGAGCCGGTCCACACCGTCCACCGCACCAACATTGCCCTCGGTGCGCGCGCGGGCGACATGGTCGAGATTATCGCTGGCCTTGAAGCCGGCGCTCGCGTTGTCGGCTCGGGCGCCGCCTTCTTGCAGGACGGTGAAGACGTACGCGTGCTGACCAACGCAGCGCCCGCCGCCCCTGCCGAGCCGACGGCAGAACCCACGTCATTGCGTGGACGGGAAGGCTAATCGCACATGGCTTGGAATATCTCCGCCGGCGCGATCCGCAACCCGATCCCGCCGATCCTGCTGATCCTGGCGCTCTTGTTCGCTGGCTGGACGGCCTACGGACGCCTGCCAGTCAACCAATTGCCGAACGTCGATTTCGGCGGCTTCACCATCACGGTCGCACAGCCAGGCGCGGCGCCGGTGGAAATGGAAACGCAGATCACGCAGCGCATCGAAAGCGCGCTGACGGCGGTCGAAGGCATCAAGCGCGTCGAATCCACGATCTCGCCCGGCGTCTCGCAAACCATGGTCGAGATGGAAGGCGAGACCGATCTCGCCCGCGCCGTCGATGACGCGCGCGACGCCATCAACCGCATCCGCTCCGATTTACCCGCCGACATCAGCGAGCCGGTGATCACGCGCATGGAAGCCGCGAGCCAGCCGATCGGCTATTACGCCGTCGAAGGCCAAGGCATGACGCCCCAGGATCTCTCCTGGTTCATCGACAACGATCTGCAGCGCGAATTGCTGGCCGTGCCCGGCGTCAGCCAAGTGCAGCGCATGGGCGGTGTCGACCGCGAAATCCGCGTCGAGCTGGATCCGGCCCGCATGCTTTCTTACGGCGTCTCCGCCGACCAAGTCAGCAACCAACTGCGCGCGCTCAACGTCGACCTACCCGGCGGCCAAGCGCAGGTCGGCGGCCAAGCGCAATCGATCCGCACGCTGGGCGGCGCGCAGAGCGTGCAAGAACTGGCCGACATGCGCATCAGCGCCGCTGACGGCCGCACCGTGCGCCTCGGCGACCTCGGCACCGTCATCGATAGCGCCAGCGATCTACAATCGATCTCACGCTACAACGGCCAGCCCGTCGTCGGCTTCCTGGTGCTGCGCACGCGCGGCGCCTCCGAAGTGCAAGTGTTCGACCGCATGGACGAGCGCTTGCAGGAAATCCAAGCCGAGCGTCCTGGCATCACCGTCACCGAGATCGGCTCGACCGTCGAATTCATCCGCGGCATGCACGAAAGCTCGATCCACGCTTTGATCGAAGGCGCGCTGCTGGCGTGCTTGGTGGTGTTCCTGATCTTGCGCGACTGGCGTGCGACCTTGATCGCCGCCGCCGCCATTCCGCTCTCGATCATGCCGACCTTTGCCGGCATCGAGATTCTGGGCTTCACTTTGAACATGGTGACGCTGATCGCCCTGGCGCTGGTCACCGGGGTCTTGGTCGATGACGCCATCGTCGAAATCGAGAACATCGTCCGGCACATGCGGATGGGAAAATCCGCCTACGCCGCCTCGCTGGAAGCCGCCGACGAAATCGGCCTCGCCGTCGTCGCAACGACGGCGTCGATCATCGCCGTATTCGTGCCAGTCAGTTTCATGTCCGGCGGCATGGGGGTCTTCTTCCGAGAGTTCGGCCTGACAGTCGCGATTGCAGCGTTCTTCTCGCTCGTCGTCGCGCGCTTAATCACGCCGATGATGTGCGCCTTCTTCCTCTCCAACAAAGGCCACGACGAAGAGGCAAAGCCCGGAACGCTCACCCTCGCCTATCGTGACATTCTGAGCTGGGCCATTCGCAACCCCTGGAAGACCATGGGCGCTGGGCTCGCGACCTTCGCTGTCCCGGTGACGCTGTTGTTCATGGGTGCGATCCCCGCCGTCGTCATCCCGCGCTTCGACAACGGCATGATCCAGGCGACCGTGGAGATTCCGCCCGGCACGCCGGTGCTCGAAGCCGACCGCGTGCTGCAGCAAATGGCGGCGCGTATCCGCCAAACACCGGAAGTGGAAGGCGTGTTCACCTCGATGAACGGCGCCGATGGCTCCGCGCCGGACGCCGACGTGTTCATCCAACTCACCGACCGGGACGAGCGCGATCGCTCCGCCTACGCCATCCAGCAGACGCTGCGGCCCGTGCTGTCGGAATTCGCCAACTACCGCGCCGCCTTCGTGCAGGACCAAGGCGGCTCCTCCGGCTCCGACATCACCGTTCAGTTCGTCGGCCAAGATCCAGCGCTCGTGAACGCCGCCGCCGATCGCCTTGCAGCGGCGATGAACGAACTGCCGATGCTGGCGGACGTACGCTCCACCTCCGCCGTGCGCCGCCCAGAAATCCAGGTGCGCCCGCGCAATGAGGATATGGCGCGCCTCGGCGTTACCTCGTCCAGCCTCGCCTCGGCCGTGCGCATCGCCACCAGTGGCGACGCCGAACAATTCTTGCCGAAGTTCGACCTCGCCGACCGCCAAATCCCGATCCGCACAACGCTCCGTCCGGACAACCGCACCGACCTCGACGCGATCCGCTCGCTGCCCGTCGCCTCGAGCGCTGGGCCGCCAGTGCGCATTGATGCCGTCGCCGACGTCACCTTCTCGCTCGGCGAAGCCACGATCGAACGACGCGACCGCGAACGCGCGGTCACCGTCGGCGCCAACGTCACGCCCGGCACCCAGCTTAGCCAAGCGCAGCAAGCCGTGTTTGAATTACCGGAAGCCAACGAGCCCGGCGAAGGCGTGCAACTCGCCGCTGGCGGCCAGACCGAAGACTTCGCTGAAATGACAGCCGCCTTCGGCTCGGCGATGATCTGGGGCGTCATCCTGATCTACATCGTGCTGGTGCTGCTGTTTAAGGACTTCTTCCAGCCGATCACGATCATGACCGCGCTGCCGCTTTCGATCGGCGGCGCCTTCCTCGGCCTCATCATCGCCAATCAGCCGCTTTCCCTGTTCGCCTTTATCGGCCTGCTAATGCTGATGGGCCTCGTGACCAAGAACTCGATCCTGCTCGTCGATTTCGCGGTCGAGCGCATGCACGCAGGCATGAACCGCAACGCCGCGCTGATGGAAGCCGGCATGAAGCGCGCACGCCCGATCATCATGACGACCTTCGCCATGTCCGGCGGCATGCTGCCGGCGGCACTCGGTTGGGGCGTCGACGGCACGCTGCGGCAAGGCATGGGCGCGGCGGTGATCGGCGGGCTGATGCTCTCGACCCTGCTCTCGCTCGTGTTCGTGCCAGCCATGTTCGTGCTGATCGACCGCCTGGAGCGCTGGGTGCAAGGCTTCCTGCCCAAACCCCAAACCCACGACGACCAAGCGCCGGAACGCACGCCGGCGGAGTAGATCTCTAACGGACCGCCGGCTTCCAGCCGGCATTCGGTGTTTCAAACTTCAAATTGGTTAGCGATTGAACGACTGCCGGCTGGAAGCCGGCGGTCCGTTTTGCGCCCTTGCCGCACGGCAATACTTCATATATAAACTAACTCATGCGTATTGCCTGCGTCGGCGGCGGGCCTGCGGGCCTTGTCTTCGCCATCTCCATGAAGCTGCGCGATCCGCGGCACGATATCGTTGTGTTCGAACGCAACGACGCCGGCGATACGTTCGGCTGGGGCGTCGTCTTCTCCGATCAGACCATGGAAAACCTTCGCGCTAACGATCCGGTCAGCGCCGATCTGATCGAAGCCGGCTTTGCGCATTGGGACGACATCGACGTCCACATTCATGGCCAGACCATCACATCGAGCGGCCACGGCTTCGTCGGCATCGGCAGGAAACGGTTGCTGAACATCCTGCAAGATCGCGCCCGCGAACTGGAGGTGCGGCTCGATTTTCGTACCGAAATCGAGCCCACGCCCGAACTCTTCGGCGCCTACGATCTCGTCCTCGCCTGCGACGGCGCCAATTCAAAACTCCGCAAAGCCTTCGAACCAGATTTCGGCGTCGACATCGACATCCGCCCCAACAAATATATCTGGCTCGGCGCCAACAAGGCCTTCGATGCGTTCACCTTCGCCTTCGAGCAAACCGAACACGGCTGGATCTGGGCGCACGCCTACAAGTTCGACGACGGCGCCTCGACCTTCATTGTCGAATGCAGCGAAGCCACCTGGCGCGCCGCCGGCTTCGATACCATAAGCCAGGACGAAACCTGCCGCGCCGTCGAAAAGCTCTTCGCGAAATATTTGGACGGCGCGACGCTCGACACCAATGCGAAGCACTTGCGCGGCTCAGCCTGGCTCAACTTCCCGCGCATCGTCTGCAACACGTGGACGAGCGGCAATCTCATTCTGATGGGCGACGCCGCTCACACCGCGCACTTCTCCATCGGCTCCGGCACCAAGCTCGCCATCGAAGACGCGATCCTACTCGCCGAGGTGCTGCACGGCGGCAAGCCGTTAGCTGAAGCGCTGACCGAGTATCACGACAAGCGGCAAGTCGAAGTGCTGAAGCTCCAAAACGCCGCGCGCAACTCGACCGAATGGTTCGAGAACATCGACCGCTACGCCAATCTCGATCCGCTGCAGTTTACATATTCGCTGCTGACCCGCAGCCAGCGCGTGAGCCATGAAAACTTGCGCGTGCGGGATTCAGATTTCCTCCGCCGCGTCGAGACATGGTTCGCATCTTCACTTGGACCGCCGGCGCCCCCGCCGGCGAGGGCGCCGGCGGTCCAAGTGGAACCTCCGCCACCCATGTTCGTGCCGCTGAAGCTCCGAGATCTGGAAATCTCCAACCGCGTCGTCGTCTCACCCATGTGCATGTACTCCGCGATCGATGGCGAAGTGAGCGACTTCCACCTCGTCCACTACGGCGCTCGCGCCAGCGGCGGCGCTGGCCTCATCTTCACCGAGATGACGGATGTCTCCGCCGACGCCCGTATCACGCCCGGCTGCGCCGGCATGTACGACGCGAAACACGTCACCGCCTGGAAGCGCATCGTTGACTACGTCCACACGCACACAGACGCCAAGTTCGCGCTGCAACTGGCGCACGCCGGCCGTAAAGGCTCAACGCGCGCGCCATGGGATGAGGATCATCCCGATCAACCGCTCGAAAGCGGCAATTGGGACATCATCGCTCCCTCCCCCATCGCTTGGTCAGATCGCAACGCCGCGCCGCGCGAGATGACGCGCGCCGACATGGACCGCGTCAAGGCCGACTTCGTTCGCGCCACGTTGATGGGCGAGCAAGCCGGCTTCGACATGCTCGAACTCCATTGCGGCCACGGCTACCTGCTCTCGTCTTTCCTGACGCCGATCAGCAACCAGCGCACTGACGAATACGGCGGCAGCATCGAGAACCGCCTGCGCTTCCCGCTCGAAGTGTTCGAAGCCATGCGCGCGGCGTGGCCGAGCATGAAACCGATGAGCGTGCGCATCTCCGCCACCGATTGGTGCGACGACGGGCTCAGCGCCGAGGACTCCATCGCCATCGCCCAAGCCTTCGCCAATGCCGGCGCCGATCTCATCGATGTCTCCGCCGGCCAAACCACGCCCGAAGCGCGCCCCGTCTACGGCCGCATGTTCCAAACACCTTTCGCCGACCGCATCCGCAACGAAGGCCGTGTGCGCACCATGGCCGTTGGCAACATCTTCGAGCCCGATCACGTCAACTCGATCCTCGCCGCTGGCCGCGCTGATCTGTGCGCATTGGCGCGGCCACATTTGATGGATCCAAGCTGGTCGCTGCGCGCCGCCGCCGAACTCGGCTACAAAGGCTTGGCCGCACCGAAGCAATACTTGCCCGGCCAACAGCAAATGCACCGCAACCTCGCACGCAGAGAGCCCACATGACGCACCACGCTTTCATCACCGGCGGCGGCACCGGCATCGGCCTCGCCAGCGCCCGGCTGCTCGCCGCTGCCGGCGCCAAGCTCACCCTCGTCGGCCGCGACGGCGCGCGTGTGCAAGAAGCGGCGAAGGCGTTTGCGAACGCGCAAGGCATCGCTTGCGACGTCGCCGACGAAGCATCGGTCACCAACGCCTTCGCCAAAGCGCGCGAGCATTTCGGCCCGGTCAATATCCTCATCAACAATGCCGGCATCACGCCCTCAGCGCCGCTGCACAGCACCGATCTCGCGCTCTGGAATCAGGTTCTGGCGATCAATCTGACCGGCGCATTCCTCTGCTCGCGCGCCGCTCTTGCGGATATGTATGCCGGCAAGTGGGGCCGCATCGTCAATGTCGCCTCCATAGCGGGGCTCAAGGGCGGCCCTTACATCAGCGCCTATTGCGCTTCCAAGCACGGCATGATCGGCATGACCCGCGCGCTCGCGCACGAAGCCGCCAAGCGCGGCGTCACCGTCAACGCCATCTGCCCCGGGTATGTCGACACCGAGATCATCAGCCGCGCCGCCGAAACCATCTCGAGCAAAACCAAGCTCAACGAAGATGAAGCCCGCGCCATGCTCTATGCCGGCAATCCACAGGGCCGCTTCATCACCGCCGAAGAAGTCGCCAGCGCCATCGCCTGGCTCTGCACCGACGGCGCTGCGGCAACAAACGGCGCGGCCATCCCGATGAGCGGCGGGGAAGTATGACGCGCACGCCGTCATTCCTTCCCGCTTGCGGGGAAGGTGTCGCGCGGATGCGCGACGGATGGGGGTGTGGGCGACAGCGTGTCCGAAAAGAGCATCGCCGCTACCCCCACCCCCGTCCCCTCCCCGCAAGGGGGAGGGGAGAAGTTTTATGAGCAACTCCCGCGACACCGTCCGCCTCTCGCTCCGGCTGCTCACCACCAGCCGGCTGATCGAACGCGAAGTCGACGCCCTCATGCGCGCGCGCTTCGATAGCACCATCGCCCGCTTCGATTTCCTCTCCGCCCTCGACCGCCACGGCGCGCTGACGCTCGGCGAAGTGTCGCAATACCTGCTCGTCTCCAACGGCAACGTCACGCAATTGCGCACCCGCCTCTCCGCCGACGGCCTCATCGAAACCGAAGCCGACGAAAACGACCGCCGCATCCAACGCGTGCGGTTGACGAAAAAAGGCGAAAGCGTATTCAAGCACATGGCCAAAGCGCACGCGGCCTGCGTCGATGCGCTCCTCCGCGATCTGACGCAGGCTGACAAACAAGCGCTCACGCGGCTACTCGATGCAGCCAAAGCATCGTTGCGCCGCAAGCTGACAAAGGGAGCGACGCCATGAACGGCGATGCCTGGAAGAGCGCCGACTACCGCGCCGAACATTTCGTGTGGTCGGTCAACGACCGCGTCGCCAACATCACGCTGAATCGCCCCGAGCGGAAAAACCCGCTGACGTTCGAGAGCTACGCCGAGCTGCGCGATCTTTTCCGCCGCCTGAGCTACGCCGAAGATTGCCGCGCTATCGTCATCACCGGCGCCGGCGGCAATTTCTGCTCCGGCGGCGATGTGCACGACATCATCGCGCCACTCACCAAGATGACGATGCCTGAACTCATGCGCTTCACCCGCATGACCGGCGATTTGGTCAAAGCCATGCGCGCCTGCCCGCAACCGATCGTAGCCGCCGTCGAAGGCATCTGCGCCGGCGCCGGCGCGATCCTGGCGATGGCGAGCGACATCCGCTTTGCATCCGCCAACGCCAAGACCGCGTTCCTCTTCACCCGCGTCGGCCTCGCCGGCTGCGACATGGGCGCGTGCGCGATCCTGCCGCGCCTCATCGGCCACGGCCGCGCCAGCGAATTGCTCTACACTGGCCGCTCGATGAACGCCGAGGAAGGCGCGGCGTGGGGCTTCTACAACCGCATCGTCGCCAATCCGCTGAGCGAAGCGCAGACTTTCGCCCGCGATCTCGCCAGCGGCCCCGCCTTCGCGCACTCCATGACCAAGAACCAACTCAACATGGAATGGAACATGGGCCTCGAACAAGCGCTCGAAGCCGAGGCGCAAGCGCAAGCCATCTGCATGAAGACCAAAGACTTCGAGCGCGCCTACGTCGCCTTCGCATCGAAGCAAAAGCCTGTGTTCGAGGGCGATTGAGATGAGCGCGCACATCGACACCTTCGTGCGCGACAACCTCCCGCCGCGCGAGTTGTGGCCGGAGCTCAAGTTCACGCTGCCGGAGCTGCAACACGCTGCCCCATACAATGCTAGTGCGATCTTGGATCAAGCGATCGCCAAAGGATTTGGCGACAACGTTGCGATCTATTCCGCCGAGGGCACGACGACCTATCGCCAGTTGCTCGGTCAGGTGAATCTCATCGCGGATTTTCTCGTCAATCAAGCGTTCGTGGCGGGGTCGCGAGTCCTGCTTCACTCAATCAACTCGCGGCTGGCGTTCGCGGTGTGGTGGGGCGTCATTCGCGCCGGCGGCGTTGCGGTCGCCACGATGCCAATGCTGCGCGCGAAGGAACTTGAGGCAATCATCGACAAGGCTCGGATTTCGTTGGCGATAGCCGACGATGCTTTGTTAGGCGAGGTTCTTGGGGCGCAGCTAGATTCGGACGTTCTCGAACAAGCCATCCCTGTTAGCGATCTGGAATATTGGCTCGCACAGACCGCTCCATGTCATTTTTCGCCCCTCCCCACTGCCGCGGACGATCCCGCACTGATCGCCTTCACTTCCGGCACCACCGGCAAACCCAAAGGCTGCGTCCACTTCCATCGCGACATTGCCGCCATGGCGGAGACGTTCTCGCGTCGCGTCCTGCAGCCGAAACCCACGGACGTCTTCTGCGGCACGCCGCCGTTCGCCTTCACCTTCGGCCTCGGCGCCGCCGTTGTCTTCCCAGCAGCAGCCGGCGCAGCGACAGCGATCCCCGACAAGCCGGGTTTCGACGTGCTCGCCGACACCATCGCCAAACACAACGCCACCACGCTCTTCACCTCCCCCACCGGCTATCGCGCACTGATGAAGCAGGACCTCGGCAAGCTCGCATCGCTGCACACGTGCGTCTCCGCCGGCGAACACTTGCCGCGCGCCACGTCCGACCAATGGTATGAGCGCACCGGCATTCGCATCATCGATGGCATCGGCTCAACCGAGATGATCCACATCTTCGTCTCCGCCCGCGGCGACGACATCCGCCCTGGCGCCACCGGCAAAGCCGTGCCCGGCTACGAAGCGACTTTGCTCAACGACAACGACGAACCGTTCGACGGCGAAGGCGAAGGCCGTCTCGCCATCAAGGGCCCGACCGGCTGCCGCTACCTCGCCGACGATCGCCAGAAGAATTACGTCGTGGGCGGCTGGAACGTCACCGGCGACATCTATCGCCGCGATGCCGACGGCTATTTCTGGTACATCTCCCGCGCCGACGACATGATCATCTCATCCGGGTACAATATCGGCGCGCCGGAAGTCGAGAACGCGCTGCTGACGTACGATGCCGTCTCTGAATGCGCCGTGATCGGCGTGCCGGATGCGGAGCGCGGCCAGATCGTCAAAGCCTTCGTCGTCCTCAAACCGGGCGTCGAGATCAGCGAGCGCGCGCTGCAAGATCACGTCAAGCAGACCATCGCGCCCTACAAATATCCCCGCGCCATTGAGTTCGTCGGCGAATTGCCGAAGACCCACACCGGCAAACTGCAACGCTTCAAACTGCGCGAGACGCCATGAGCCGTTTCAACCGAGATCTCATTGTCCGCTTTGAGCACTGCGACGCGGCGGGGCTCATCTTCTATCCGCGCTTCTTCGGCTTGGTGAACGAAACTGTCGAAGACTGGTTCTCAAGCCTCGGCCACTCGTTCAAATCGCTGCACATGGACCAGCGCAAGGGCTTGCCGACGGTGCGCTTTGAAAGCGAGTTCGTCGGCCCGGTGCGCATCGGCGACATGTTGCACCAGAGCCTCGGCGTCGACGCCATCGGCCGCAGCTCGCTCAATCTTAAGCACATCGCCTCAATCGGCGACCGCACCGTCGCCCGCTTCGATCAGACCATCGTCTTCATCGATCTCGCCACCATGCAGGCCGAGCCGTGGCCGGACGATTTGCGCGCCGCCATCACCAAGTTCGCGGGGCTGGGCGCATGAGGACGCTCCTCCCCGCAGGCTGGCCGCGCCCCAAAGGCTACGCAAACGGCATCGAAGCCGAAGGCCGCATCGTCTTCATCGCCGGGCAAATCGGCTGGACCCCGGACGGCACATTCGAAACGACGACCCTCCCCGCCCAATTCGCACAAACACTCGACAACACGCTCGCCGTCCTCCGCTGCGCCAATGCCGGCCCCGAACACGTCGCGCGCATGACGTGGTACATCACCGACAAACGCGCCTACCTCGCCTCCCTCGCCGAGATCGGCGCGATCTGGCGCGAGAAGATGGGCAAGAACTATCCAGCGATGGCCGTGGTCGAAGTGAAAGCGCTGATCGAAGACGCGGCGCTGATTGAGATCGAGACGACGGCCGTTGTCCCGCGCTAATCAGAGTGCGCGGAACGCGACCAACGCCACGTATCCGATCAACACCAGCGCGATAAACACATCGGAGACCATGGCGATGGTCCGGACCAGATTGCGCTCGCTCGCCGTGATATGCTTCCAACCCGCCAGTGCAAAGAACAGCCCACCTGCGAGCGCGGCGGGCGTCGCCCAACCGGGCAGCAGCGCCAGCAATCCAAGCAGCGCCAGCGCCAGATTTGCAAATCCCAACTCGCGCACAATCGGGTGCACGCGCTCGTCCTCAATCTCAAAAATGTCTCGCGCCGTGAACGCCGGATTAAACGCCTGACGCAGGCCCGCAATGCCAAGCCGCATGCCCACGCCCCAGAACGCAAACCACTTGCCAATCAGCAGCACCAGATCGGCGCCCGTATGCAGCCAATAATACTCCGCGGCGATGCACGCGGCGGGCAGGATCAGCATGAAGAGCGCGATGACGATGAAATACATGAGCGGCTTCTAGCACGCGAGCCCACCTCGCCGCCATCCAACGCTTTCACGCGCCGACAAATCCGCTATGCTCGCCAAAGCATCAAAGGGCTCCACCATGGCCGACCATAGCCTCTTCATCTTCGTCCGCGTGAAGGACGCAACGCCGGAAGCCGTCGGCAACGCGCTGCGCGATTCGACCGACAAGATCATGGATATCTATTCGATCATGGGCGAATGGGATTTGCTCGTGCGCATCGAGCATCCCGATCTAAACACCATTCAGAACGTCGTCACCGAGACCATCCGCGCCAATCCGAACGTGGCGCAGACCTACACGATCCTCGGATATCAACTCTACGGCTCAAAATGGCCGGGCTTCGACTATCCCGATAGCGAATGAGCCTCGATCTCGAGAAAGAGTACAATAATCGCGCCCGCGTGCCGGAGCACCCGGCCATCATCGCCGGCTGGGCGCGAGATAGCGCCGCGTATCGAGAAGCCAAGCCGCCGCGTGTGGTGAGGTATGGCGACGGTGAGCGCCACACCTTCGATTTATTCGAAGCCGGCGCTGGCCCCGCCGTGATGTTCATCCATGGCGGCTACTGGCAGGCGCTCGACAAAAGCTTCTTCAGCCACATGGCGATCGGCCTCAACGCGCACGGAATCAGCGTCGCCGTGCCAAGCTACGATCTCTGCCCACACGTCCGCATCGGCGACATCGTCGCCCAGATGCGCGCCGCGTGTGCGCTGCTGCATTGCGAAACCAACACGCCCGTCATCGTCAGCGGCCACTCCGCCGGCGGGCACCTCGCCGCCTGCCTGCTCGCCACTGAAACGCACATCCCCGCGGCGTATTCCATCTCCGGCCTCTTCGAGCTCGCGCCGCTTATCCCCACAAGCCTCAACGCCGCGCTGCAGCTCGACGCGACAGAAGCGCAAGCGCAGAGCCCGCTTCACTGGCCCGCGCCCGCCGGCAAAAAACTCGACGCCATCGTCGGCGGCGATGAGAGCGGCGAATATCTCCGCCAAAGCGCCGCGATGGTCGCTCGCTGGGGCGAAGCCGGCGTCGCCGCGCGCTACGAAGAGATTGAATCAGCCAACCATTTTACGATCATCGCGCCCCTGGCCGATCCCGCCTCCGCCATGTGCGAACGGCTGGCGCAACTGGCCGCCCGCGCCTGAGATTGCGCATTTCTGACTAGCCGACTACCGTCGCCGGGCATGCGGCGCGAGCGGCGCGCCGGCTCGGGGGGGCATGACATGAAGAAGCCAGCACGCGATTACGTAAGCACCAGCGAGGCGGGCGTCGCCCTCATCAAAGGCTTCGAACAATTTCACCGCTCACACGACGGCGGCGCCACCGCGACAGCTTATCGCTGCTCCGCCGGCGTCTGGACTGTCGGCTGGGGGCACACCGGTCCTCACATCCGCGACGGCGTCACCAAGACGCTGGAAGAGTGCGAACAGATTTTACGTGATGATTTACGCTGGGCCGAGGATGTCGTCCGCCGCACCGTCAGCGCCGACATCACGCAAACGCAGTTCGACGCGCTTGTGGCCTTCATCTTCAATTGCGGCGAGGGCAATTGGGGCAGCTCGACGTTGCGCCGGCGGGTGAACGCAAGCGCCCCTCCCGGCGACATCGAAGAAGGCTTTATGCGCTTCCGCAAAGCGCGGGTGAACGGCGTACTGACTGAACTCGCTGGACTCGTGCGCCGCCGCCGCGCCGAAGCGAAACTGTTCAACGCCCCCGAGAACGCGACCGTCACCGTCTCCGATGACGGCGAGGTTTTCATTTCAGAGGCGGCGCCAGCACCAGCGCCAACACCGGCGCCTACGCCCAACGAAAGTGGCGATACCCAAACGCCGCAAACGCCTGCACCCAACCAAAACCAATCGCCGGCCCCGCCAACCACGCCTCAAGAACCACCCGGCATGCCGCAGCGGCCCCTGCCCGCGCCGCATCCGCGGCCGCTGCCGCAAAGCCGCACGCTCTGGGGCGCGCTGCTCGCAGCGCTCGCTGGCGCCGCCAGCTTCGCCAGCACACTCTGGGCCGGCGCCGCCGCCTGGTGGGCGCAGCTGCGCGAGCAAATGCCGTTTGATCCGATCTGGATTCTCGTCGGCGTTTTCGTTTTGGGCATCACGCTGGTCGTCTTCGCCCGCATCGACGACCAATTTAGGCGCGTGCGCTGACGCTAACGGCGTCAGCCATCCAAAGCTCGCTTACGGAAGGCGCAAGTCCTCCTACGCCAAAGCTTCGGAGGACATCCAACGCTCGCCGCGCGAGCGTAGGATGGTGGGCGCGACAGGGATCGAACCTGTGACCCCTACGATGTCAACGTAGTGCTCTCCCGCTGAGCTACGCGCCCGACCCCGTGGCAAGCACGGAACCGCAATTACGGGACCGCCGCTATAGCGGCTTACCCGCCTCGGACGCAAGCCGGGTCAATCCGTGACTATCCGGCCCACCGCTGGTAGAGTGCGGGGCGCAGAAGGGGCGCAAAGCCCTATGTTCCTCGAAACCAAGCACATACTGGCGACGCGCGACATCGAGCGTCTGCGCCACCTCGCCGGCGAGCTAAACTTCGTCGATGGCCGCATTTCCAATCCGGCGAACTAAACCAAGATCAACCAGCAGGCCGATCCGAAGAGCCCGCTTTATGCGGAAAGCTCCAGCATCGTCATGGCCGCCCTGGGCGCTTCACGCCCCTTCCGCGACTTCGCTCTGCCCAAACGCATCGCGCCGCCCATGTTGGCGCGCTACGGCCCGGGCATGCAGTACGGCGCCCACGCCGACAGCGCCTACGTGGCGGTCAGCCAGGGCACGCTGCGCTCGGATGTCTCAGCCACGGTGTTTCTGTCCGACCCCGGCGCCTATGAAGGCGGCGAATTGATCATCCACCTCGGCACCGAGATGGTGCGCATCAAAGGCCGGCCGGGCGCCGCAATCTTTTACCCGTCAACCACAACGCATGAGGTCGCGCCCGTTACATCGGGCGAGCGGCTGGTGTCAGTCACCTTCATCCAAAGCCTGGTCGCCGACGAAGCGCGGCGCACGGTGCTTTACGAACTGAGCGAAGTGTCCGCGCTCGAGGGCCTGGCGATGAAGTGGGGCAACCGGGTGCGACTTGAAGCGGTGCGCAACAATCTGCTGCGCATGTGGGCGACAGACTAAGCCGCCGCGATCACGCGCTCGATCTCGACCACCAAATCCTTCAGATGGAACGGCTTCGACAGCACCTTCGCATCCTTCGGGGCTTGGCTTTGCGCCGACAGCGCCACCGCTGCAAAGCCGGTGATGAACACGATCTTCATGGCTGGATCGGCTTCGGCGCCGCGGCGCGCCAGCTCGATGCCGTCCATGCCGGGCATGACGATGTCGGTCAGCAAGAGATCGTAGGAACCGTGCTCGAGCGCCTCCCAAGCGGAATCGCCATCGCCGTAGCCGGCCACATCGTGACCGGCGCGAGACAGGCTCGTCACCAGGAAGCCCCTGAGCGAGTCATCATCTTCGGCTAACAGAATACGCGCCATGCGCTGCAGCTCCGGAACTTCCCGGCCCCCTTTGAAGCGGTAGCCTCTAGCATGGCCTGGGTAAAGGCCGGCTAAAGCTTCACACACAGCCGGTAAACAGGCGGAAATATTGACGGCCTTAACGCCGGCAGCGAACAATAGCTTATGGATCCGACCGACCTCGGCCTGGGCGCTGCTAGCGCCGTTGCGGAAGGCGCCGGCTTGCCCGAGCGCGAGGCCGAGCCGCCGTTTGTCCTGATCGAGCCGCTGCGGCGCACCGCGCCCCTCATCTTCGCCTCCCCGCACAGCGGTCGACGCTATCCACCCGAATTGTTGGCCGACGCCCGCGTCGGCCTCATTAGCCTGCGCCGCTCCGAGGATGCCTATGTCGACGAGCTCTTCGCCGGCGCCGCCGCGCATGGCGCTTGCGTGCTTTCAGCCTCGGTGGCGCGCGCCTTTGTCGATCTCAACCGCGACCCGGCCGAACTCGACCCCGACATGTTCGACGAGCGGCCCCCGACTAGCACCCACACATCGTCCGCACGCGTGCAGGCCGGCCTCGGCGCTATCCCGCGCATCAGCGGCGACGGGCAGAACATTTATCGCCGTAAGCTCTCGCTTGATGAAGCCGAGCGCCGCATCGCCGGGATATATCGGCCCTATCACACGCTGCTCGGAAATCTGCTCGCCGAGACCAAAGCGCAATTCGGCTGCGCCGTGCTGATCGACTGTCACTCAATGCCGAACAATGCGCGCGGCGCGCACGCGCCTGACATCGTGCTCGGCGATCGCTATGGCGCCTCGTGCCACCCATCGGTCACGGCGCTGGCGGAAGCGACCTTGCGGCGCTTGAATTATCGCGTCGCCCGCAACACGCCCTTTGCAGGCGGCCACACCACGCAAACCTATGGCCGTCCCATCGCGCACATGCACGCGCTGCAAATCGAGATCAATCGCGCTCTCTATGTTGACGAGCGCACATTGGAGCGCACCAACGGCTACGCCCGGGTGCGCGCCGACATGACCCGCTTGGCCGAAGCCTTGAACGCCGCGGCGCTGCACAAGAGCTTGGTGTAGCAGCGCGTTTCCAGGTTCCCGGAATCCCAGCCTGCATTGCGCTTGAGACGCAGGGAAACTTCGGTAGCGCGGCGCGTTGAATGTGGGCCCCAACCGAACCCAGGAACCCGAATATGCGCCCCCTTGAAATAACCGCCGTCGTTCTGATTGCCGTCATGATGCTAGGCCCACTCGCCCTTGCGCCTGCCTATGGCCCCTATGTCGAGCCCGGCACCGCTGCAGAGGTCAACGAAGTGACGACGCCGCTCGAAGAAGGCTCTGAAGCTCCAGCCGTCGTGCCCGCCGAACCGGTTGTTGAGACCCCCGACAATTCCGACGCTCCACAATAAGATTTGCCAGGGAGCGCCGGCGTCCTCGCCGGCGGCGGTCGAACCAACAAGCAGTGGCGCTTGTCGGTAGCAGCGCCGCCGGCGAGGTCGCTCCATATTGATTGCGGGATACGAGCGAGTCGGTCCCCCGCAAAAAAAGCGGGGATAGACGCCGTTTAATCCGACCGAGTGCGCACCCGTGTTATGATGCCCGCATCGTTTCATACGGAGAGCAGTCGGTACCCTGTTCGAACTGACCATGAAGCGATGCAGTTGAGTGTGAAGCGCCCATGCTTCTGATTGCTGTCCAAAGCTGGGCGCTTTGGCAACACAACCAGAAGGCCAAAACGGAGCTGAGCAGGAGGCGTGGCGAGCGCCAACGATCTGCAAAGCAAAGCGGAGGTAACGCAGATGCGCCGAAGCCCGCATCCAAGTGCGGGAGCACGCACCGGGGATCGTTGTCGAACACGACGACCCGCACGCCATCGGCGAGCCGTCTACCTGGGTGAAACAACCTTGGCCGCGGCGCCGATGCTTCAACAACTGCAGGGACGCGGGTTTCCGTGTCATAAGCGCCGAAACAACGGCGCATCTTCTACGACGCGCACACCCGCGTCCCTGGCTCTCCACTTTGCGCTGCTGCGCCAAGGTAATGATGCGCGGCCTTAGCCGGCCGTGGCGTCGATCAATAAGAACGCGCGCGTGGCTTCCGCGTTCATCGAGGCGCGTCCGCGCGCGATCAGTTCAGCGATGCGCGCGCCTTCGTTGCGCAGAAACTGCATCGCTTCCTGATTGGCGACCGGATCGTGCGCCAAATGCTCAGCCAAGCGCCGCGAGGCTTCCGGCGCTGCATCGAACACCGCGCGTCGCCGCGCCTGCGTGCCCGACCGGGCTCGCTGCGCGATGCGCTCAAGTCCAGACGGGGAGAACACCTCATCAAGCCGCAAGCCTGCATGCTCAATCGTCTCGACAATCGGCAATGTCGGCGAGGCCGAGCGCGGCTCGGAAATCTGCCGGCGCAAATGCGCGACCGGATCTTCGGTCTCGCGCCGCGGCGTTGGCGCCGCCGCTGGGCGCGCGCCGCCTTCATCGACGGAGGACAGCAATTCACGCCACGTCCAATCGCTGGGCCGCTCGCCGCCGCCACGCGGGCGCTCGCTCGGCCGTTCGTTGGGACGCGGGGCACGTTCGCCGAACATCGGCTCATCCCGGGCTGGTTCGCGCCGTTGGCGCGGCGGCGGTGCGCCTTCAAGCGAATCCGGCTCGTCGCGCCACGACGCGTCATAGCGGCCTTCGTCGCGTTGCGGCGCGGTGCGCGAACGGCGCGGCGCACCTTCTGTATTCTCCTCGACCGCATTGCGCGCGCCAATTGCCGCGTCGCGCGCCGCGTCGGCCGCATCGCGCAGACGCCCCAGCGCGATCGCGGCTTCACGTTCGACGTTCACCGCTTCGCCGCGAATGACTTCGGCGGCGCGCTTGGCGTCGTCGATGGCGCGATGTGTTGTGTCACGGACGGCGCCGGCGGTGGAGTTCGCCGCCAGCGACGCCGCCTCCGCCGATTGCCGGGCGGCGTCGGTGAGATTGGTCGCCTTCGCCAGCACGTCGAGTGCGTTCGACAGCGCTTGCTCCAGGCGCAGCGAAGAATCGGCGCTGGCTTGCGCTGCGTTGGAGAGCCCGTGCGTGCGGTCGCTGATCAAAGCAGCAGCGGCGCCGAACGAGGTGAGGCGATGATCGAGCGCCTGGTCCGCGGCGCGCACTTCCGCTTCGGCCTGACGCGCGGCTTCGGAAATCGAACTGGTGTGACGCGAAATGCTGTCGCCGATCGTCTGTGCGTGACCTGTGAGATCTTGCGAGATACGCAGCAATTCCTCGCGCTCGCGCTCCATGCCGACAATCATCTGATTTGCGCCGGCCTTGGCTTGGTCGCTCATCACATCGACGGCGCGCGCTTGCTTGGCGATCTGGCCTTCGACTTCCTGCAGCCGCGCCAGCGTCTGCTCCAGCGCGCGGTCGAGGGTGCTGATCTCGCCTCGAACGGTCATCGCCAATTGACGCGCGCCGTCCTCGGCGCTGCGTTCCGGATTGAGCAACCGATTGGTCGCGTCGACCAAGCGCCGCGCTTCGGCGCGGGCTTGGGCGCTATCCCGCGCGGCGAGGCCAGAGAACACCGCCATCATGGCGGGGAGAACAACGGCGGCGACGAGGGCCGCGGCTTCAACCAAAGTGAGGGACATGATGCGCTCGACACCCATCAGCGCGAAAGCGGCGGCGAGGGCGCCCAGCACCCACAGCACCGAGACGCCGATGGCGAGAAGGCCGATCATCCCGCCAGGGTCACGGGCGCGTTTGGCGTCTCGCGTGTCGCTCGTCATGAACGTGTGTCCCACCAATCTCGAAGGCGCGCACACGAGCGCGCATTCACCGATCAACGGAAACGCAAGAAGTTAGGCCATTTCAAGAGTGCAGCGCAGGATAGGCGCTAAATTAGAGGAGAGTTCAGCGATCCCGCTGCGTTTGGCAGGCTTCGCCCGCGCAAGCATCGCCGCTTGTGCGGTGCTCGACAGTGATGCCGACCCACGCCAGCGCCACTACCAGGAGAAAGTCACGAATCGCGATCAGAACGGTAAGCATCGCCCTCTACCTCAATGCAGAACCCGTATGTGCGCCTGTCCGCGCGCCGCTACAACCTCGTGTGTCCGTAATATCCGTGAAAAAGCGAAGCGAGTATTACGGGAGGCGCCACGGCTTGACGCCGGCACGGGGGACGCTACTTAGGGCGCAATGTTACAACATAACAGCGCGCGGGCCGGCAAGAAGGCGCACATCGCCCACGCGGCTGTGGTGGGCTTGCACGCCCTATGTTGCGGCTTGCCTGCCCTAGCGTTGCTGGCGGCGGCGATATCGGGCGCAACTTCCAGCGTCGCTGTGCTGGCCAACGCATTCGCCCCGATTCACGACTTCCTGCACCAGCACGAAGTTTGGATTCTCGCTGTCTCCGCCGGCCTGGTGGTCCTGGGTGGCATCCTCGAAGTGGTCTCCCGCCGGGGCGCCCACAAGCACGGTTCTCCGTGGCTGTTCTCGGTCTCAGTCGCCTGTTTCCTACTCAACGTCGGCATCATCTTGGCGCACCGCGCGATCAGCTAAGCTACCGTTTTGGCTTAAGAATATGCAGCGCCAGCGCCCGAAAACGGCGCACGGCGCCGGCCACGTCGCCTTCGCCCCAGAGGGCGCGGCGGAGCGCAAAACCCTCGAGCGCCGCCATCAAAGCTTCGGCCGCAGCGTCAGGCGGCAGAGCAGGGTAGGCGGCGCCGGCGGCCTGGGCTCGTTCTATCGCCGCCGTAACCCGCCCGCGCGCCACTTCGTCACGCGCCTTCAACGCCTTGGCCAGTACAGGATCGCGGGCCGCCTCGGCCCAAATGTCGGAGAGCAACGCCGCGTCGGCCTCGCCGTCGAACGCCTCGAAAAACGCCCGCGCCAGCTCGGCCAAGCCATCCACCAGCGCCTCGGCGCCCGCCAGACCATCCAGCGCAGCCTCGGCCTCGGCCCGGGCGTCCAGAGCGATGGCGGCGACGATGTCCGCCTTGGAGCCGAAATAACGGTAGAGCGCGCCCGGGCTGATCCGGGCTTCGCCGCAGATTTCCTCGATCGTCGTCTGCCGAAAGCCGCGCTCGCGAAAGCAATAGCGCGCCGCCTCCAGAATCTGGCCGCGGCGTCGTTCGGGCAGGGCGGGATCGGCGTGCCTGGGCATAGAATCGGCGCCAGCATAGCCGAAACGGCTTATGGTTTAGCCAATCTTCACCCCGTCCTGGCAGCGTCCCGTCAACCAATTCGGCGGAGATCGCTCCTCATGACCCATACGCCGCCAACGGCGCTCGCGAGCGCGGCCGAGACTCGTCGGCGCGAAATGCCGGCATCGGTCGCTCTGGTGATCCTGACCGGCGGCCTCGCGGCCGCGATCATGGACGGCGGCGGCGCGGTCGGCTGGGCCGCGATCATGTCGTTGCTGCTGATCCTCGACACCGAACTCTACCGCCGCCTTGATGCTGCTGACGCCAAAATGGAAGGCGGCGGCACTGTCACCGCGCTCGCGGTCTGGGCATTCGCGAGTTCGGCCTTCTACGCCGTACTGCCGGCCGCGCTCTGGCTGGACGGACAAGCTGCCGGCGCTGCCGCCGCGATGGTGCTGTGGGTGTCCGGCGTCGTTCGTCACTTCAGCCCCGGCGCTTCGGGCGCGTGGCCGATCGCCATCGCGGGAGCAACGCCGCCAGCCGTGTCGTTGCTGTTCGCGCCGCTGGTCATTGCGTCGATGTCCACTCAACCGGATTGGGGTCTTGCGCTGATCGCCGCTGTCGGCGGCGGCGCGCTCATGGCTTACGTCACACAGGCCCGCGTCAGCGCCGCTGAGGCTGAGCGGGCGCTGCGCGAGGTCGCGCGCGCAGGCGCCATGCAGAACACGCTCGCTAAACTCATCTTCGAGCACGATGCGCTGGCCGCCGTCCTGGTCGATCCGGCAGGCAAGGTCGTCGCCATCAGCAAAAATATGAGCGACGGCCTGCGCGCCGAGAACGCCATTGGCCGCAAACTCGAAGACCTGATCCGCTGGTCGCCGGATCGCTGGCGCGAAGGCTTCGCCCGCGCCATGGCTGGCGAGCATGTGCGCTACGATGAAGATGAAGCACACACGCCTGACGGCGTCCTCTGGTTTGCTTGGCAAGCGCTGCCTTGGCGCGACGAGCGCGGTGAGATTTGCGGCGTTCTCGCGCATGGCCGCGAGATCACCTCACTGGTGCAAGCGCGCGCGGCCGCGGCCGCCAACGAGCAGCGCCTCAAAATCGCGCTGCAAGCGGGCCAAAGCGTCGTCTGGGAAATCGATTTCAAGACCGAGCGCAACACTTGGTACGGCGACGCAAAGCCCCTCTACGGCCACGAGATCACCTTCGAGGAATTCGTCGGCTTCACGCCGATCCTGCACGCCGACGATCGGCCGGCGCTGGTTGAATACTTCGATGCTGTTATGGCGGGCTCCGAACGCTGCATTGAACACCGCGTCATTCGAGACGATGGCGAGATCGGCTGGGTAGAGGTGTGGGCGCGCCGTGTGCTTGGGCACGCGGGCAAGGTGCGCAAGGTCGTCATTATTTCCAAGGATATCACCGCCCGTAAGCGGCAAGAAGCGGCGTTTATCATGGCGATGCACCGCGCCGAGGAAGCGCTGAAGGGCAAGCGCGCCGTGCTCGGCGACGCCGTCGACGCAGTCGAGGCCATCGACGAAGCGGCGATCAATCTGGCCGAAATGTATGAGCGGCTCGACCGCCTGATTGCGGAAGTCGATGTTCGCGATGCGATGCTGGCCGACACGATGATGTCGCTGCGCGCCGCGCGCGAAGCAGCGGAAGCGGCCAACGTGTCGAAATCGCAATTCCTAACGTCGATGAGCCACGAGCTGCGCACACCGCTCAACGCCATTATCGGCTATTCAGAAATACTGCACGAAGAGGCGACGGCAGATGGCCGCGACACCGATATCGCCGATATCGAGCGCGTGCTTACCGCCGCGCGGCAGCTGCTGCACCTGATCAACGACATCCTCGATCTCTCCAAGATCGAAGCCGGCCGCATGGACGTGGCGGCGTCCGACTTCGATGTCGGCAAGCTCATCTCCGAAGCCGCCGCCATCGTGCGGCCGAGCGCCGAGAAGAACGTCAACACCTTGAAGTTGGAGATCGCCAACGAGATCGGCGGCGCGTCCACCGATTCGTTCAAGCTCAATCAGTGCCTGCTCAACCTGCTCGCCAACGCGGTGAAGTTCACGCAAGAGGGCGAGATCGTCATCCGCGGCAAGCGCGATCGCGCTATCGGCGGCGATTGGATCGAGATTTCCGTCACCGATTCCGGCATCGGTATGAGCGCTGATCAGCTGGGCCGCCTGTTCAATGCGTTCGTTCAAGCTGACGCTTCCACTGCACGCCGCTATGGCGGCACTGGTCTTGGCCTCGCGATTACGCGCCGGACGATGCAATTGCTCGGCGGCGACGTCTCGGCGACGAGCGCGCCGGGCGAAGGCTCAACCTTCACGCTGCGTTTCCCTGCGCATCTGCCGGCGCCGGCGGCGCCAGCGCGGTTCGACGCGGCCACGATTGCAGGGCAAGGCGGCGAGCGTGTTGTGCTGATCATAGACGACGAAGAGAGCGCGCGTGATCTCGCGGCGCGCTCGCTGATGCGGCTCGGGTTCGACGTGCGCGGCGCGGCGAGTGGCGAAGAAGGCTTGCGCATGGCGCAGGAGCTGAAGCCCAGTCTCGTGGTCGTGGACATCAACCTGCCCGGCATCACCGGATGGGATGTGGTTGAATCATTGATGGAGTCGGCGGCGACGGCCGGCACGCCGGTTATCGTTCACTCCGTTGACGACGACCGCCAGCGCGCGCTCGCGCTCGGCGCTTGCGATCTGTTGGTGAAGCCTGCCGACCGCGACGTGCTCGCGGCGGCGGCGTTGCGCTTCGCTAGAACCCACGAAATTTCCGCGCCGGCGGTTCCGGCTGTGACGATGATGACGAAGACTGCGTAAAGAGGCGGGCAAATGCGTATTCTGATTGCGGAAGATCACCCCGATAATCGCGAAATGCTGACGCGCCGGCTGGAGCGACGGGGCTACGAAGTGCATTGCGCCGAAAACGGCGCAGAAGCGGTGGAAATGGCGCAAACCTGCGCGCCGGATCTGATCCTCATGGACATCTCAATGCCGGTGATGTCCGGCATCGAGGCGACGAAGGTGCTGCGGCAGATGCCGGAGGTCGGCAAGGTCAAGATCGTGGCGCTCACCGCGCACGCGATGGAGAGCGCGCGCCGCGAGTGCATGGAAGCCGGCTGCGATGACTTCGCGACCAAGCCTGTCGATTTCGCCGGCTTGGTTGCATTGATCGAAAAATACGCCGCCTGAAACGCGCGTAGTTAATGCGCGTCAAGGTTAGCGAGAATAAATCTTACGGGGTCACCCCGTATTAGCGGCACTGCAACCATCCCATCGTAAATTCGATGGCTGGTATGGTGGGATAGGGGCCAGGGGAAAGCATGTCCTCGGCGCATGGCGAAGACGGCGCGTCCGCTGCGACGCGCCTCGGCCGCATTCTCCTGGTCGACGACCAGGCGCAGAACCGTGACATGCTCGGCCGCCGTCTGGAGCGCCGCGGCTACGAAGTCGTGCTCCGCGAAAGCGCCGTCGGCATCGAAGACATGATCGAAGCTGAAGCGATCGAATTGGTTCTGCTCGATTGGATGATGCCGGACCGCTCCGGCTCCGATGCGCTCATCGGCATTCGCGCCCGCTACGACGCCGAACACGTGCCCGTTATCGTCGTCACCGCGCTCGACGATGGCGACATCGTTTCCAAGGCGCTCGAAGGCGGCGCCAACGATTACATCACCAAGCCGATTGATCTGCGCGTGCTGACGGCGCGGGTGAAAGCGCAACTCGACCGCCGCCAAGCGGTGCTTGATCTCGACGCCATCCGCAACGATCTCGAACGCACGGTGCAGGAACGAACGCACGAGCTGGTCACCGCCAACGAAACGCTGTCGGCTGAAATCGGCGAGCGCGAAGCGGCGGAAGCTCGGGCCCAGTCGTTGGCGCGCCACGATCCGCTGACGGGTCTCGCCAACCGCCGCCACTTCCTGGAAGAACTCGAACGCCGCCTTGCGCTGGTCGGTCAGGAAGAGACGGCGTTCGCGCTGATGTTCATCGATCTCGATCGCTTCAAGCCGATCAACGACGTGCACGGTCACGCCATCGGCGATCAATTGTTGCAGGTCATCGCCACCCGCCTCAATGGCTGCATCCGCGACGACAGCTTCTCGGCGCGGCTCGGTGGCGACGAATTCGCCATTCTGCTCGAAGGCCCCAGCGGGGGCGAGGGTGTTGCAGCGGCGGCGCGCCGGGTGCTGCATGAATTGTCGGCGCCCATTCTGGTCAACGGGTTGAAGCTTACGGTGGGCGCGTCCATCGGTATTGCGCTCTGCCCGGAAGACGGCCGCACCGCCGCCGATCTCCTGCAGCGCGGCGACGCCGCCATGCTGCGCGCCAAGGAAGATCGCGGCGCATACAAATTCTTCGATTCCACCATCGACGAAGAAATGAAGTCGAAGGCGGCGCTCGAAACCGAATTGCGCTCCGCCATTCCGAACGGCGACATCATTCCGTATTTCCAACCGGTCGTGCGTCTCGATGGCGCCGAACTCGCTGGCTACGAAGTGCTTGCCCGCTGGCCGCACCTCACTCGTGGCATGATCTCGCCGGTGCAGTTCATCCCCGTCGCCGAAGACGCGGGTCTAGTGGATGCGATGTTCTGGGCGCTTCTGGCGCAAGCCTGCCGCAAGACGCTCGATGTGCCGGGCGATTTCATCCTGGCGGTCAACATTTCGCCCAGCCAGGTGCGCGATCAATGGTTTCCGGAGAAGGTGTTGCGCACGCTGCGCGAAACCGGCTTTCCGGCGCACCGTCTCGAAATCGAGGTCACCGAAAGCGCCATGATCGGCGACGTAGCGCGGGCGAAGTCAGCTTTGATGTCGCTGAAGAACCAAGGCGTGCAGATCGCGCTCGACGATTTCGGCACCGGCTATTCGTCGCTGTTTCTGCTGCGCGAATTGCCAATCGACAAACTGAAGATCGACCGTTCGTTCGTGTCGCGGATCCTCACCGATCGTGAAAACGCGACCATCGTCGGTGCGCTGGTTGGGTTGGGCAAAGCGCTCGGGCTGAAAGTGACGGCCGAAGGCGTCGAAGACGAGGCGACCGCGGAAGCGTTGCGCGCGATGGGTTGCGAGTTCGCACAAGGCTTTCTCTACGGCGCCGCTACGCCGCTGCCATCCTATGTGTCGCCGCTGATGGCGGCGGCCACGCTGGCTCAGGCGGCCGCGCGGTAAGCGAACCAAACATTTGGCTCGACATATCGGCCGACGCCATTTTGCAATTCGATCGACACGGGGACGAGGGCGCCATCGAGCGCGTACTCGCCGGTTTCATCAAAGGTGCGGCCCGTCCACATTTCCCAAAACGCCACCGGCTCCTCGACCACCATCGAACGCGGCGCCGGCTTAATCAGCTTGCCGCCGGCGGCGGCGTGGCTGCGCAGCCAGGGATCGAACAGGCGGCCCTTGTCGTCGGTCCAGCCCATGTACTCCTCCATCGGGATGAAGGGATGGCGGTGCTTCTCGGATGGCCGCACGGGCGCAATGACGCCATCGAGGCCCTTGCGCTCGGCGAGGGCGCGGAATTCGTCGATCATGCGCCGAGCCAAGCCCTTGCCGCGGTGCAGGCCAGGCACCGAGATCGCCAGTGCGCCAAGTGCGTTGCGGCGTTGACCATTAGCGTTGGCGGCGGATTCAACGATCCAGTCCCAGCCTTCGGGCGGCAAATTGTCGAAGTCGCAAGCGAGCGGCACGCAATTGCCGACGGCGACGGGGTATCCGGTCGCCTCGTCCACCAGGCACAGCTGGCAATCGGCATGCTGCTCAAGCAGCTGCTCGTAGAAGGAAAAGTGCGCCCGCGTGAAATTCAGAAAGCCAAGCGCGCCCCAGGCCGCTTGTTCGATCGCCATGGCCGCTCTGCGCAGCTCAGGGCTGTCGGCGCGCGTTTTCACCACGTACCGCGTCATGTTTCACCCGAGAAACTTGTTAACCAATATTGGGCCTACACTTGCGTGCAGCCAACTTTGTCCTCGCCCAGTGCGAGTTCCCTAATAAAGCGTAAATCGAAAAAGAACAAGCCTGAAAGTGTATTTACCTTTATTAACAGACTGTTCCGGCACGGCTTAGCCTTCGTGGTTACCAAAGTATTCCAAGCCCAGATTTCTTCTAAAAACGGTATTTACGTAACAATGTGTTCGCACTGGTTGTGCGAATATTCTGCCTATTGATGTAATATCCTGGTTTACCTTGGCTTAAGCTATGACGACTGATGTCTCCCGTACGGATCTATACAAGAACGATCTGAGCCGCCTGACCGCGGTCATCGCGGGCGCGCTGATGATGTTCGGCACGCTCCTCGTCGTGATCGTCGCCTATGCGGGCTTGTCGGCGAACGAAACCGCGGTCGTGCGCGAGCGCCAGCTCGTTGAAAACGCGCTAGATCAAAGCGTTAGCCAAGTGCTCGACCAGCAGAAGGCGATCGCCTGGTGGGATGACGCCGTCATCGCGGTGACTGGTCAGCCAGATGTGGAGTGGCTAGAGACCAATATCGGGCTCTTCTTCTTCGAGACTTACGGTCATGACGAAATCATCGTCATCGATGGCGACAATCGCCCCGTCTATTCCAACGTGAACGGCGAGTTATCGGACGCGGCAGCCGCGTACATCCGTCACGAGGCGGTGTTCGATCAGATCGTGGCCGAAGCCCGCAGTGGCGAGAGCGCTCTGCGTAGCCGCGATACCGTGTTCGCTGAAAGCCAAGGCAATTACAGCTCGTTGCTCGGCGCGAGCTTCGCGCAATGGGCAGGCCATATCATGCTGGTCGACGGGGAGCCGGCGGTCGTCGCCGTGCTCTCGATCGTTCCCAATCTTGACGCTGAGTTGCTGCAGGGCGCGCCGCACCTTCTGATCAGTGTAGTGAAGCTCGATGAGGGCTTCATGGCTGATGTCGGCAACTCGCTCTTGATGCCGGATCTCTCGCTCTCAACTGGCCCGTCAACCGCGCGCGGCGTTCTGACCGAAGCGTTCGCCGCCGATGACGGGGCGCCCGCCGGGTATGTGAGCTGGACACCAAAGCGCCCCGGCCAATCTTTGCTGATGTTCGTGCTGCCAATGGTGGCGCTGGGCGTGTTGGGCGCGGGGCTACTGACGTGGCTGATGATCGGCCGTCTAAAGCGCGCCTCCAGCGACTTGGCTGACCGTGAAGTCGAGTCCCGTCATCAAGCCTTGCACGACTCGCTGTCGGTCCTGCCGAACCGGCACAACTTTGTTCAGCGCCTGCAAGAGAACCTCGACGATCTGGTTCAATCGCGAAATAATGGCCGGGTTGTCGTCGCCTATATCGACGTCGACCGCTTTAAGGACGTCAACGACACCATGGGCCACGCCGCGGGCGACGCGCTGATCATGGCGGTCGCTCGTCGTCTGCAGGGTTATATTGGTTCGGAAGACTTCCTTTCTCGCTTTGGTGGCGATGAGTTCGCGGTGATGCGGCGCTCGTGCGATGCCGACGCCGCAAGCCGCTTAGCTGAATGCCTGCGCAGCGCCTTTGAAGAGAGTTTCGACGTCTACGGTCAACACGTCCGAATGACCGCTTCGATCGGCTTGGCGCAAGCGCCCGACCACGGCGCCTCGCCACAAGAATTGATGCGCCACGCCGACATCGCGCTCTACCAAGGCAAGAACCAAGGCCGCGACCGCGCCATGCTGTTCTGCGCCGAAATGGCCGCGGAAGTGGAGCAACGCCGAGAGATCGAGCTTGAACTGCACGCGGCAATCGAAGCTGGCACGCTCAATCTCTACTATCAGCCGGTGATTTCCTGCGCGCAGGGCAAGGTCTCGGGCCTAGAAGCGTTGCTGCGCTGGAAGCACCCCACTAAGGGTGACATCTCGCCGGCGCTGTTCGTGCCGATCGCGGAAGAGGCGGGGCTGATGCCCGCACTTGGCGCCTTCGTGCTGGAACGCGCTTTTGAAGAGGCGAAACGTTGGCCGGATCTGGAGATCGCGATCAACCTGTCGCCAGTGCAATTCCGTCACGTCGATCTTGTCGATCTGCTGGAAAGCCTGGTGCGCAAGCACAACGTCAACCCGCGCCGCATGATCTTGGAAGTCACCGAAGGCGTGCTGATGGAATCGACGGACCGCAACCGTCAGATCCTCGACACCATCCGTGGACTCGGCTTCAAGATCGCGCTGGACGATTTCGGCACCGGGTACTCGTCGCTGCGCTATCTCTGCGATTTCCGTTTCGACAAGATCAAGATCGACCGCGCCTTCGTGACTGGAATCCACGAGCGTAAGCGCGCCATGACTATCATTCAGTCGGTGGTGACGCTCGGCCGCGGCCTTGGTATGGATATCGTCGCCGAGGGCGTCGAGACGGAAGCCGAGGCATCGGTAATGCGCTTAGTCGGCGTCACCGAGTTGCAGGGCTTATTCTTTTCGCAAGCAGTGCCGGCTAACGAAGTTGCCGCGCTTATCGAGTCATTCGTCGCAAATCCGGAGACGCCGGTGTTGCGGCGTCAGGCGCCCCGCTAAATTCTTCCGGTCTGGACCTAGTCGTGCGAGAGTCGTCCAAGAGGTCGACTCATGTCCAAGGGCTCCCGTTCCAAGAACCAGGATTTTTCCTGGTCGAACTTTGATCCCGAAGCGTACGTCGAACACTATTATAGCGACCCGCATCCCGACGATGACGAGGTGCTGCGGCAGACGTGCGCCGCGCTGGCTGCGGCGGCCGGGGAGCGCGACATCGATGTCATCGATATCGGCACTGGTCCAAACCTCTTTCCACTCTTCGCCGCGCTGCCGGTTTCGCGTCGACAGACTGTTTGGGAATACGCGCCGAGCAATATCGAATGGCTGCGGCGGGAGCTGGAACGCGGCGACCTGAGAGCGCCGTGGACGCACTTTTGGGAGGTCGCGCGCGCCGCAGGATCGCGCGCCGCCCAGATCGAGCATCCGGTAAAGGCCCTCGCGGCGCGTACGGACGTCACCCAGGGCTCGATCTTCGAAGTGCCTCAACGTCAGTGGGACGCCGCAACGATGTTCTTCTGCGCGGAGTCGATTACCCAGGACCAAGGCGAGTTCGAGCGCGCCTGCGCTGCGTTCGCGGGCGCGGTGCGCTCGGGCGGGGTGGTGGCGGCAGCCTTCCTTGCCGGATCGCGGGGCTATCGCGTCGGGGAGGAGGACTACCCCGCTGTCAGTGTGGGCCCGCAAGAATTGTCCAATGCCTTCGCCGGCCGGGTCGACGACCTGCGCCTCGCCGCCATCGGCAATCGCGACGAGGAAATCCGTAGCGGCTACACCGGAATGATCTTCCTCACAGGCCGGGTCCGTTGACTCTCGCGCCAGGGGTGTGACCGGGCCGTCACGCCCCCACCGCAAGACCCGCTAAGCTCACGGTTTTCTGACGCTTCCGGAACGTTTTGGGCGTGCGTCGCACACTGGACAAAAATCCTTAAAGCCGGCATGCCAGCCCAAAGCGCCGCCCGCAAGCGGGGGCGAGTGCGGGTGAGGTATGGAGCTCTTCCGAGCTTGGCTGCGGCCGAGGGCGGAGGGTGCTCCTGGCGCCTGTGGCGCCGACGAGCTTGCGTGAGGTAAGGGGACAAAGCCGGCATGCGCATCAATAAGATTCAGCTCGCGGGATTGGCGGTAGTGCTCGCGGGCGTTACGGCGACAGGCGCAAGCGCCGAAGACGTCACCATCTCGACGGCGACGACCACGCCGCTGACGACGTCCGATCCCAATCCAGTCGCACCCGTTGCGTCTGGCGACATCACCATCGCCTCCGGCGGCTCGATCGCCGTGACGGCGGGGCAGACAGCCATCACCGTCAATACCAGCAACGACGTCAACAATAGCGGTCAGATCACCTCGAACGACGCGAGCAACACAACCGGCATTCTGCTGCAGGGGGGCAATACCGGCACGATCGTCAGCACCGGTTCGTTCTCATTGCTCGAGACCTATACCGCCGCAGACGCGGACAGCGACGGCGACCTCGATGGCGCCTTTGCGTCGGGTACAAATCGTCACGCGATCTTCCTTCAGGCTGGCCCCGCCTTCATCGGCGACATCACCGCATCGGGCGCGATTTCGGTCGAAGGCAACAACTCGAGCGGGATCACGCTCAATGGGCCGCTCACCGGCAATCTGAGTTCGTCGGGCGTCGTCAATGTGCTGGGCGACAATTCCGCCGCCTTCGTCATCAACGATACCGTCAGTGGCGATGTGTCATTGCGCGGCGGTATGACGGTGCGTGGCGAGAACAGCTCCGGCTTGGTCGTGAATGGCCAAATCGGCGGCGAGTTGATCGTCAACGGCGCGTGGTCGGTGTCCGGCTTCCACAGCGTCACCAGACCAGCGAGCATCACAAACCTCGACGCCGACGATCTCGAAATCGGTGGCGCAGCGATCGCCGTGCACGATAACGTCCTTGGCGGCATCACCATCCAAGGCACTGGCGTCGAAGACGATACTGACGACGACGATGACGGCATCACCGAAGCGCAAAGCGATGCGGACGACGACGCTTCAGCAGTCATCGCATCCTTTGGTTCGGCAGAAGCGCTGCTGATTGAAGCGGACGGATCCAACATCGCCATCGGCGCGACGTCGGAAGGCTTCGGCGTTCACGTTCAAGGCGGCGTTGTCGCTGGCGGCATCTACGACAACATCGACGCCACCGCCATTCGCATCGCGGGCGTGGGCGGGTCCACCGTCACCATCAACGACGGCATCGCCCTTGATGGCACAGTTCAGGCGACGGCCGTCAATGGTGATGCGCGCGCCGTCGTGCTGGGTGTGGATTCGATCATCTCAGAGCTTCTGGTCCGCAAGTCGGTCGCCGCCATCGTCAATTCCGACAATGTGCAGACCGCCTCCGCCATTCTCATCGAAACCGGCGCGGACCTGCCGCTGCTGACCAACTCCGGCACGATCCGCGCGCAATTGCTCGGGGAGAGCGGCGACGCGGTGGTTATCACCGACAATTCGAATACGCTGGCGACGATCAACAACACGGGCACGATCAGCGCTCAAATCTTCGCCACCGACAGCGATCTCACGGACGACATTCCAGCCCCGGCCGTTACCGGCAATGCTGTGGCTATCGACGTTTCAGCCTCCACGATCGACGTTACGCTGACTCAAACCGCTGACGTGCTTTTCACTGACGAAGACGCGACAGACGACGACGGGACTTTGCGTCCGGCAACGCTGATTCAGGGCGACATCCTCTTCGGCAGCGGCAACGACACCGTAAGCCTGTTCGCTGGGCGCATAGAAGGCGACATCGAGTTCGGCGCTGGCGTCAACGATCTGTTCGAGATCGATAACGGCGCCGTCTATGTCGGCAGCGTCACCGATAGCGATGGCGCGCTCACCATCGACGTGCAGGACGGCACGCTGCAGCATGCGGGCGGCACGCTCAACTTCACCACCGCCAACTTCAGCGCTGACTCCATTCTTGGGATCACGTTGTCGGAAGTGATTGGTGAGTCCACCTTCCTGCACTCAACCGGCGGGGTCACTTTCGCTGCCGGTGCGCAGATCATTCCCATCGTTCCCGATGGGTTGCCCGTGTCAGGCACGCACATTTTCCTCACCGCCGATGGCGGACTGACGGGCGCCGCCAACGTGACCGGTCAGGTCACCGGCGTCGGCTCGCCGTTTCTTTATCACCTCGAGATCGACACCGTTTTGGGCGATCCGGACTCGCTGCAAACCTCGTACGTGATCAAAACCACGACCGAGCTTGGCATGAGCGCCAACCAGGCCAGTGCATTCGATCCCATCATCGTGGCGCTGCGGCTCAACGACGATGCGGCGGCGGCGTTTGCTGCGTTGGATAGCTCTGACAGCTTCTTCGACGCCTACGCCGACCTGATGCCGAGCTACGCCGCCGCGTCGACAGAATTGGCCGCCACCGCGATCCAGCAATCGCAAAGCGCCACCACCAACCGGATGGCGAATACGCGTTTGCATGGCTTGGACGAGGTGTCGGTCTGGGTGCAGGAAATCGCCTACTCGCTCGATCGCACGCCGTCTTCGCCCAACGCACAGGAATTCAGCGGCCAAGGCTTCGGCGTGGCGGCGGGTATCGATGGGCCGCTCGACAATGGCGCGATGTTTGGCCTGTCCGCCTCGTTCCTTGCCTCCGAAGCCGAGGAACCGAACCGTCCAGAAGGCGAAATCTCGTCCTGGTTCGGCCAAGCGAATGCTTATCTGGGCACGGCGATGGGCCCGGTCGATCTAGACTTCGTCGTCGGTGGCGGCTTCGGCAAAATGCGCTCGCGCCGCTTCATCGAAATCGGACCGGCCTTCGAGGCGTACACCGAAGCTGATTGGTGGGCCTATGAAGGCCACGGCGCCGCCCGCGCGTCATTGCCTCTTGCGGTCACCGAGACCTTCATCATCACGCCGCAAGCGGCGCTGACCTACGTCTTCCTCAGCGAACAAAGCTACGAGGAAGAGGGCGGCGGGGCCGCGTTCGATCTGGAAGCGGACAGTGCCAATTCGCAACGCCTTTGGGGTGATGTGGGCGTCGAGTTCAGCGCGCGCTGGCGCATGCGCAGCGGCGGTTTGATCGCACCGCGGCTGTACGCCGGCTATCGCGCCAACCTGCTGGATGAGGAAGCTGAGCGGACGTTCCAGTTCGTCTCCGGCGGCTCGTCGTTCACGCTGCAGGACGAGGGTCTCGGCACTGGCGGGCCGCTGATCGGCTTCGGCATTGACGCCACCAACGGCTATTCGACCATTACGGTGGGCTATGAAGGCGAGTTCGGCGATCAAATTGACCGCCACAGCCTAAACGCCTCGCTCCGCTTCCGCTTCTAAGCTTCGGCAGGCTTCATAATCGCGCGGCGCACTTCGGTGCGCCGCGCTTTTTGCGTGGGTGTCGACTTCATCTCCGCCGCCATCGATATTGGTATTGCGAAGCGTTCGCAGTAGAGCTAACCATGCCGCGCTCGCTTGCTTGCGCGTTGCTGGATGGGGATTTCCACGTGATCACGAAGACGAAGACGCGCCAGAACGCGCGCGGCGACGGCGTATTGGCGGGTTGGCTCATGTCAACGGCGATGGGCGTGACGGCGGCGGCCGCCTTTGGCGCGCCGGCTATGGCGCACGAAGCCGATGGCGACGTGCAGCAGACCATCACCGTCATCGGCGAGCGCGGCGACGACGAAGTGGCGTCGCCGAAATCCACCGCGCCGTTGCTCGACACGCCGATGACGATATCGATCATTCCCTCGGAAGTCTTCACCGACCAAGGCGCACGCAACTTGACCGATGTGCTGCTGAACACGCCGGGCATCACCTTCAACGCCGGCGAAAACGGCTTCTCCACCGGCTCCTCCAACTTCAGCATGCGGGGCTTCGATACGTCCGCGAACATCTTCATCGACGGCGCGCGCGATTCCGGCCCCTACAGCCGCGACGCTTTCAATATTGAACAAGTCGAAGTCGTGAAGGGACCTGCGGGCGACAACGGCCGCGGCGGCGCCGGCGGCTACGTTAACATCGTCACCAAGACTCCGAACGAAGAAGCCGCGTACAGCGCGGCGGTGAGCTATGGCTTCGACGAGTACGATTCCCTCGATCGCAACCGCGTGACGCTCGATCTCAATCAGCCGCTGTCGCCGACGGCGGCGGCGCGTCTCAACGTGCTGTGGGAAGATAGTGGCGTGCCGGGACGCGCCGTTGCCAGTCGCAATTCGTTCGGCCTCGCGCCGTCGATCGCGTTCGGCATCGGGACGGACGATCGCTTTTTGTTGGCGCTTCAATATGTCGAACAGCGCGACGTGCCGGACTGGGGCGTCCCCGCCGCTCTCATCGAAGGCATGCTCAATTACGATCCGACCCTGGTGTCGGGCGAGGACCATGACTCGCTGCGCGACGTCTATTACGGCCTCGCCGCCGATTTTGACGATGTCGACTCCGCTGTCGCCCTGGCGCGCTACGAACACACGTTCTCGCCGTCGCTGGAATTTTCGAGTCAGTTGCGCGTGTCGCAGACCGATCGCTTCGCCGCATTCACGGTCCCGTCCGGCTATGCGACGGCGACCGATCTGGTGACAACGCAGCGCCAAGCCTATTCGCGCGAGAATGAATCCGTCTCGTGGCTGAACAACCTGAGCGCCACCTTCGATACCGGCGACGTGCGGCACCGCGCCGCCTTCGGCATTGAGTATTCGCGCGAGCAGGCCAACGCCGATGCGTTTGCAACGCAGACCAATCCGGGCGGCGCGACCCAACCCCTCGCCAATCCCGATCCCTACCGCGCCGGCGCTTTCACCGGCACGCCGACCGAAAGCAGCGAAGTGCGCGTCAACACCATCGCAGCCTACGCTTACGACACGGTCACGCTCTCGGAGCGCTGGCAGATCACGGGCGGTCTGCGGGTGGAGCAATATGACGTTGAGATCGACAGCGTGACGAGCGGCGGCGTGCCGACGGGCGTCGATGGTCTCAGCATCTCCGAGACGACATTCGCCGGCCGCATCGGCGTTGTTTACAAGCCGGCTGAGAACGGTTCGATCTATGCCGGCGTCGGCATCTCGCCGCAGCCGCCGGCGTCGTTCCTCTCCACGTCAGACATTTCGCGCGGCGGCGACAACAGCTTTCCAGGCTACGCTGCTGGCCTCAACAGCGAAGACGCCGATGTACAGGAATCGATCAACTTCGAACTCGGCACGAAGTGGGATCTGTTCGGCGATCGTCTGATGGCGACGGTGGCGCTGTTCCGCACCGAACGCCACAACGTCGCGATCAGCGGCCGCACCGGCACGCTGACCACCGATCCGATCACGCTGCAAGGCTATGGCGAGCAAATCGTGCAGGGTCTGGAGTTGGGGCTCTCGGGTCAGATCACCGAGGAATGGGCGGTGTTCGCCGGGGCGCTCTTCATGGAAAGCGTGCGCCAGCACAGCGCCGAACTTGATCTCTATCGCTGCCGCGCGCAGCCGGGCGATTACGGCGCGGCCAACCCCGCCGCCTGTAACGCCACGCACGCCACCAATGGCGACGAACTGGCGTTCACGCCAGAATTCAGCGCCAGCTTCTGGAGCACCTACGAATTGCCGTTCGGGCTAACCGTCGGCGGCGGCGTTCGCTATGTGGGCGAATCCTATGTCGGCCGGCCGGACGATGCCGAGCGCATCATCCCGAACAACGACGCCAACATGCTGCCGGAATATTGGGTCGCCAACGCGATGCTCGAATATGAGCTGACGCCGAATGCCACCGTGCGCCTCAACGTCGATAACCTCACCGACGAATTCTACGCCGCCTCGACCACTTGGTCGGCGCAGCGTGTGTCGTTGGGCTCGGCCCGCTCTTTCCTGCTGAGCTTGAACCTGCGGATGTGATAGGCAAGGCGCCATGCTTGTCGCCATCCCTGATGTCTTGACGCCAGCGCAAGTGCGCGAGGGCCGCGCGCTGCTGGAAGCGGCGGATTGGGTGGACGGCCGCGTCACCGCCGGCCACCAGGGCGCGCACGTCAAGCAGAACCGGCAATTGCCGCAAGCCAGCGAGGCTGGGCGCAAGCTGGGGGAGACCATCCTGGCGGCGCTCGGGAGCAACGCGCTGTTCATGTCGGCGGCGCTGCCGCTGCATGTATTGCCGCCGACCTTCAACCGTTACGGGGCCGGCGAAGCGTTCGGCAATCACGTTGATGGCGCCATGCGCTTTCTGCCCAACGGCCAGCGCATGCGCACCGATCTCTCGTGCACGTTGTTCTTCAGCGCGCCGGATGAGTATGACGGCGGCGAGTTGGTGATCGACGATGTGTTCGGCTCAAAGAGCGTGAAACTCCCGGCCGGGCACATGATCGTCTACCCATCGACTAGCGTACACCGCGTCACGCCGGTGACGCGCGGCGAGCGCCTCAGCTCATTCTTCTGGCTGCAGAGCATGATCCGCGACAACACCCAGCGCGCCACATTGTTCGACATGGATGTGGCCATCCAGCGCCTCGGCGCCGAGCAGCCGACGCATCCCTCCGTCGTCCAGCTCACGGGTGTCTATCACAACCTGCTGCGCATGTGGGGCGAGGTCTAAGCTGCTCCGGCTGGCGCTTCGCAGGCGTAATCGCGGCAAAATGGCCGTGTGGCGCGGCTAGGGTCGCGGTACGTTCCGCTGGACAGGGTGGCTAAATCGCCCTAGACGCCACGCCTTCCGCGAGGAAACGGGTGATTAGCTCAGTTGGTAGAGCAGCTGACTCTTAATCAGCGGGTCACAGGTTCGAATCCTGTATCACCCACCACTTCGGGACGAGCGCCAAGCCCGCGGCAGATCACGCAATGCAAATCAGCGCGCAAAATCGCGTTGGATGCGGGCGATGTAGGCGATGTCGTATTTCTTTGAGCGCTCGCCGGTGACGCCCCGCACGAGGCAACGGTCGCCCCACGTATCGATCGGCTCCTGTACCTCGAAGCCGACATCCTTCATCTGCGCTTTGATGCACGCGACGTTGGGGGCCCAGAAATTGGTGAGATCGTCGTTTAGTTCGTCAGCGGCGATGTAGCGCGCGAGCGGCACGTCGACGCCGAAATCCTCGACGTACGATTCCACGAACACGACGCCGCCGGGCCTCATCAATTTGTAGAGGATGTCGAGCGCGCGCGCGATGTCCGGTAGGTGATAGATAACGCCAAGGCACAGGACGTAGTCGAACGTGCCGAGATCGGGCAGATCGTAAATGTTAGCGTGGCTGAACGGAATCGGCTTGCCGTAGAGCTGCTCCATAATCGCAAAGCCGGTGGCGGTCTTGTCGCGATAATCGACGGCGTGAACGTCTGCGCCGCGTTTGTGCAGCTCGCGCGCGAAGTAGCCGTTGGCGGCGCCAATATCGAGCACGCGTTTGCCGGTGAGGTCGTGCGGCAGCGCTAACTTGTTCAGCAGAAAGTCCGGCTCGTACTCACCCGGCGTCATCACGCCAGGAAAAATCTCGAAGCGGTGATGCCATAGCCGGGACGCGACCAAAGCTCGCGCTTCATCTTCGGTTATGGCCTGCGCATTTGTCATGGTGCGGTCTTACTCAAGGGCGTGCGGCTTGTCCAAATCGCTCCGGTTCCATGCTGGACTCGCGGGCCGGCCGGAAAAAGGGCATGAAACGACGTAGCGCGGCGATTGCGGCGGAGGAGGCGACATGAGTGGCTTTGCCTGGGCGCTGGCGGTTTTCGTGCTGATCCATGTCGGCATATCCGCCACCGGAGCGCGGACGGCATTGGTTGGCCGCATCGGCGAGGGGCCGTACAGAGCGGTTTTTTCGCTGGTTTCGCTGGGCCTCTTGGCTTGGCTTATCCAGAGCTACGGGGCGATGCGGGGCGATCCGTTCGACCCGCTCAACGAGGGTCTGTGGGCGCCGCCGACGTGGCTGGCTTGGCCGTCCTTCGTGCTGACGTTCCTGGGCATAAGCTTGGCGGTTGCCGGCGTACTGACGCCCGGCCCGACCTTTGCCGGCTTTGAGACGCGCGGTCTAAAGCGGGCGGAACCGGCGTACGGCGTGCTTCGCATTACCCGCAATCCCTTCCTCTGGGGCGTGGCGCTGTGGGCGGCGGGGCATTTGCTGGTCAACGGCGAGCGCTTTGCGGTGATGTTGTTCGGTGCGCTTGGCCTGATGGTGATCTTCGGGGCTCGATCGATCGACCGCAAAGGCCGGGCACGCAACGCCGAGGGCTGGGAGGCGTTCGAGGACGCTACTTCCAATTTGCCGTTCGCGGCGATTGTTCAGGGGCGAAATCGCCTGGCGCTGGGGGAAATCGGCTGGCGCGGGTTGGCCGGCGTCGCCGTGACGCTGATTATTGTGCTGGCGCACGAGCGGCTCTTCGGCGCGCCGGCGTTCTAACTCGGTTTTAAGACCGAAGGCGGAGAAGGGCTGCATGATCCTCGACCGCGCCCATTTCGACATGATGACCGCAGGCGACCGCGCGTTGCAGCTGGAAGTGCTGGGCCTGTTCCGGGCGCAGGTTGACGGCTGGCAAGCTGCCTTCCGGGCCGGCCAACCGTGGCGCGATGCGGTGCATACGCTGAAAGGATCGGCCCGTGGCATCGGTTTTTCGGCACTGGCGCTCGCCTGCGAGGCTGCCGAGGAGGCGGCTGAGAACGAGACCGCTGCCGTCCTAGCGGGCGTTCGTAGCGCGCTAGATGAAGCGCTAACCGAGTTGGAGCAATTCGCCGCTGCGGCGGCGTGAGCTTTTCGCGCTAGGCTGACCGTCATGGCCGCCGAATTTTTCACCCAGCGCTTCCCCGTCGACGCCGCCGACATCGACGAACTCGGGCACGTCAACAACATCGTCTATCTCCGCTACGCCCAGGACATCGCCATCGCGCATTGGCGCGCGCGTGCGACGCCTGAGATGATCGCGTCCTACGTCTGGGTAGTGATGCGTCATGAAGTGGACTATCGCGCGTCTTTGATGCTCGGTGATGAGGCTGAGGTGCGTACGCGCGTCGACGATGCGGCGCGCGGGCCGGCGCGTTTTGTCGATATCTACAAAGCGGGCTCGGAAAAACCGGCGGTTCAGATCAAGTCGAACTGGTGCCTGCTCGATGCGGCAACGCGCCGGATAAAACGCGTGCCGCCGGATTTGATCGCGCGTTTTTCGTAAGCGCTCAGAATTGCGGGTGGTTCGGGTCGGGCGCTTCCGCCGGAAGTCCGCTTAGCACGTTGCGAATTTCGCCGAGGCGCTCGTAGGCGAGAAAGGCGAGCATGAAGAGCTCGCATAGGAAACGCCAGTACACGAACGCAACCGCGCACACTGCCGGCGCCGCCAGCAACTGCATCAGGCCGCCGCCCATGTTGCCGCCCGCGAATGAGAACACCGCCGTTAGCAGCGCAAAGACGCCGCCCAGAACGATGAACACCGCGCCCACGTAATAGACGATTTTCACCAAGCTTGGCCCGAGCAGGCGGTCGAAGTTCAGCAGGCTCTTCACTATCGATGTCATCGGCGGCCCCCGCGAATCGCGTCTGCCAAATCGATCACAGCGGGTGGCCGCCGTCCACGATCAGGGCTGCGCCAGTCATGGGTGAGTCGTCCGAAAGCAGCATGCCGATCAGGCGCATGACGTCCTCTTCAACTGAATACCGCGCCATCGGGGTTGGCATGTGCGAGAGCGTGTCGAAAGCGATACGCTCGCTGCCGCCTTCGCGCACCAGGTCGTTGAAGCGCGGCACGTGCGCCCAGGCGGTGGTCTCGCCCGGCGCGACCAGGTTGATGCGGATATTGTCGTGTGCGCCTTCTAGGGCCGCGGCGCGCACCAATTGCAGCAGGTTGAAGTCGGCGGTGCGGGTCTCGCTTGGAAGTGCGTCGGCCCCGCCGGTGACGATGATGGCGCCGCCGCTCATGTTCAGGTGCATCAGCGGCATCAACGCGCGTAGCGAGAAGAACGCGCCGTTCAAATCTTGTGGAAGCTTGCGCCCCCACTGCACCAGATCGCTCGCCGGCGCTGGCGGCGGATCGGCGCTGACGATCGCCCAATCGAGCCGCCCGTACTGCGCCTTGATGAATGCGCCGGCTTGCGTCCAGCGATCTTCGTCGGCGACGTCGAAGGCGAGGGTAGACAGGCGCTCGGGTGTGACGCCGCGCCGTTCCAATTTGTCGGCCACCGCTGACAGCGCAGCCTCATCGGTATCGATCAAAATGAGCCCTCCGGTGGACCGGCTCGATAGCGTCCGCGCGCACATCGCACCCATGCCGCAAGCGGCGCCCGTGACTAGGGTGACGGGATTTAGGCGGTCAGTCTCCATGCCTTTTATAGGCCATGCGCCGGCGCCTGTTTCAACAGACATCGCCACGCCGGGCCGCGTGCGCTATATCGCCGTTCGATGACCCGTTTTGCTCTTCAGTTCGGCCAGACGCAGTCCGGCCTCACCTATCTCGAGCGGATGACCGCGTATGGGGTTTGCGCGCGCGGCGAGGCGAATATCGCCATCGTTCAGATCGGCAAGCGCGCGCCTTACGAATTCGACCTTCCCGGCGGCGGCATTGAGGCCGACGAGGAAGAAGCGGCGGCGTTGATGCGCGAGTTTCAGGAGGAAACCGGCCTCACCGTATGGCCGACGCGCGTGATCGGCCGTGCCGGGCAATTTTGGATTAACAAGACCGAGCCACGCAACTCACTGGCTACATTCTACGAAGTTGAGTTGTCCGCATCTGACAGCAAGCCGACAGAGCCTGATCACGCCCTGGTGTGGATGAGTCCCCACGATGCTCTGCAGAAGGTGCGCCACGAAGCCCATAGTTGGGCGATCCTGCATTGGCTGCGGGGGCGGCGCGGACCCTGATTAGTCTTCGTCGTCGCGGTTGCGCAGCGGATTGAACGCGCTGAGGCGCTCCATGAAGGTCGCATCGCGAATTTCCGGCGCCTCGTAATGACTGATGTCCAGCATCTCCGGCGACGACAGTTCGATCGGTGCGAAGCGAGGTGTTGTGATGCGGCGGAATTCGAGATCTTCGATCGATGCCGGCTCGATAACATCGATGGGCCCGCCGATGCCGACGTCCGCGCTGTCGTCCACACTCGCAAAACTCTGCTCAACCGGCTCGATCTGTGGCATCGGTATCTTAGTGTCGTTCAGCCCAATCATGAGCACGCCGCCGACCGCCGCAATGCCAGCGAAACCCGCAGCGAAGACTGCGCGCTTGGACGGCGCTCTGGCTGGCTCGAACGCTTGCAATCGCTCGGTCAGTGCGTGCCAAGCGCGGCCGCCGCGCTCGCCCCGCCATGTCGCGAAATCAATCACCGGCGCTTTGCGCGTGCTGCGCGGCCAACCTGGCGCACGCGCGATTTCGATTAATCTCGCCGACGGAATTTGGCGCGACCATTCGAGCATGTAGTGCTGGCTCGGCGCGTTGGCCGACCAGATTAGCACCACCGCGTCCTGCGAGGTCTTTGCGCTCTGGAGATCGGCGATGGACTGGCGCCCGTAGCTCACGCGCACCGCATGCTCCTCAGCTTCGAGCAAACGCGTCAGCGTCTCCGCCACTTTCACGGCGTCATGCGTACAGACTATGTGGATGCCGATCATTGGGGGCCGTCGTAAAACTGAAATCTGCTTTAGCATGGCGCGTCGCGTGCGCACCGTGGGCACAACACGGCGCTGTGCATAAGTAGCGTCCTCCAGACAACCGTGGCGCCAACAGGGCGCCTCGAACAAGTCGGGAACCGTTTCGCGAGCGAAGCGCCTAGCGCGAGACGAATGCGCGGCGCGCGCGACCGTCGCTCTCCTCTAGCATTACGCCGCCGCAATCTTCGTTGTGAATTTCGAGGGAACTCCTATTCTGCCCCGGCTGCGCGGGGGCGACCTCCTGGCCGCTCGTTCTGGGTGACCGCGCCTGAGTTGAGGGGAAAACCAACAATGGATCCGACAATCCTGGCTTACGTCGTGCAGGCCGTGGGCGGCGCGATCGCTGGCAATATTCTAGGCGCGTTGACGCGCGGCGGCGCTGGCATCGCCGGGCGCACCATTATCGGCGCGATCGGCGGCGTGGCGATGGGCTATGCGGCTGCAAACGTGTCCGCTGTGGGCGAGATTGCCGCCAACTGGTCTGACCTGATGCCGGACGATCCGGTTATGTCCGGTCACATCTTCAACGCTGTGACTGGCGGCATCGGCGGCGCCATTCTCGGCCTCATCGGCGGCCTGCTGATCCGCGAAAAGCACTAAGCCGCTTTAGAGATCGCGATACACGAGCGACAGAAACTGCGCGTCGGACCATTGGCCCGGCGCGCCTGTCGTTCGCGACTGCCGCACGATCACCAAGCCTTCGGCCGGTGAGATGTAGAGCCGCTGACCGCCATCGCCCGCCGCCATCGCCAAGTCCGCCGGCGCCGGAGAAGAGCCGCGCCACAAATCCGTATCTACGCCGATATCCTCGCGCGAGCGGCTCGGGGCCGCGAGCCACACGCCAAAGCCGGCGCGGGCTTCGGCGAACGAGCCGCGCATCGCTTCGCGCAAAGCATTGTCATCAACCAATTGCTGCGCCCTCCACACACCTTCGCGCCGGATGAGTTCGCCCACCAGCGCCCAACTGCGCGCTGAAATGGCTACGCCCTCGTCAAAGCGTGGCGCGCCATCCGATCCGCGGGCCCAGCCGATCGGCACGCACCCCGCCGGCAGCAATGTTCGCGTGGTCAGCCAGCGTGCCGGATCAGGCTCGCGGCCTCCAGCTGCAAGTTTGCGCCGTGCGATCTCGGTAAACAAAACATAGGGAGCAGCGTCATTGCGAAAGCGCACGCCGGGCGGATCGCTGGGCTCTAGCGCCATCGCCGCGGCGAGCGAACGCTCGCCGTTGCGTTCGAACGCAATGCCGCTCGCGCCGCTGAGCAAGGAGCGCATCGAGATCGTGCTCTTCACCGGATGCGCCCCCCAATCGCCGAGCGTGAGCGCCACCGGTTCGTCCAGCGTCATCAGCCGGTCTTCGACCAGCGACGCCGCCAGCAGCGGCGCGAACACGCGGCTGCCCGTTCCGATCGGCAGGCGCGCTTCGGCATTACCGCCAGCGTAATCCTCGGTCAGCACCACGCCATTGCGCGCAACTAAGAATGACGCGCCATTGCGTTGCCGGCTGTATGCGACCGCCTCGCCAAAGCGCTGCGCCGGCTGCGCGCGCGCCAGTTGCGCCGTGGAGGCGCTGACGACGCTGCATGCGGCTGTTGCTACTAGGAACGCGCGGCGGTGCATCCGACTCCCCGTGGTGCAAAGCGCATTGTCGTGAAAGTGAACCAAACCGACAAGCGGGGCGTACCTAAGCCCATGCGTTATCTTGTTATTGCATTCGCGGCCCTGGTGGCCTCTTGCGGCACAAACCCGGTCTATCGGCAGAGCAACGACCCGCTCCAGGTCGCCCCTATCGACCAGGCGCGCTATCTCGGCCTCTGGCACGAGCAGGCGCGGCTGCCAAACAGCTTCGAGCGGGGATGCGTCTACGTCACCGCCGAATATGGCCAGCGCGAGGTCGGCCGAATCTCCGTGGTCAATAGCTGCCGGGAGGAGAACGGCAGAAACCGCGTTGCGCGCGGGCAAGCTCGCCCCACAGGCGCGCCCGGCGAAGGCAAGCTCGAGGTGAGCTTTTTTGGACCCTTCTGGGGCGATTATTGGGTGCTCGAGCGCGCTGACGATTATACCTGGAGCATCGTCGGCGAACCTGGCGGGCGCTTCCTCTGGGTGCTGACGCGGGCTGAAACAATCACCCCGGCGGAGCGCGCTGAGTTTGAGCGGCGCGTTAGCGCGCTCGGATATCGACCGGCCGATTTAGTCTGGCGTAGTTGAACGTTACTTGCCGCGCGTGGTCTCAGCGCCAGCGCCGATATCTTCGATCGGCACACTGACTTCGACTGTCTGATTGCCGCGCCGCAGCGTGAGGTCGATGTTGGCGCCGACGCCGAGGCGATCGAGTGCGTTGGTGAGGTCGGTGAGGCGGCGCACCGGTTGGCCCTCCGCCGCAACAATGACATCGCCCAACACGCCGCGCTGCGGATCGGTGCTGCGCAAGCCGGCGCGGGCCGCGGGCGAGCCGCTGGCGGTCTCCCATACCAAAACCCCTTCGACTCCGAGCCGTGTCGCGATCGCTTGATCGGCCGCCATGACGCCGATGCCGGCAATCGGCGCGCGTCCATCAGCGATGAGTTGCGGCACGACGCGAGCGACCGTGTCGATCGGCACGGCGAAGCCCAGGCCGGCATAGGCGCCGGACGGCGAATAGATCGCCGTGGTCACGCCGATGACGCGGCCGGCGCTGTCGAGCAGGGGGCCGCCGGAATTGCCGGGATTGATGGCGGCGTCGGTCTGAATCACGTCGGCGATCTCGCGGCCTTCTTGCGTCGGCAATTGTCGGCCTAGTGCGCTGACGATGCCGGAGGTGATGGTGCGGTCGAACCCGAACGGGTTGCCGATGGCGAACGTCGCCTGGCCGACGCGGAGGTCGGCCGATGTGCCGATATTCAGCGGCGGCGCGTTCGGCCGCGTCGCCAAGCGCAATACGGCGATGTCGTATTGTGGCGCACGGCCTATGACTTCGGCGCGCACGTCTTCGCCGCCCGGGGTCCGCACGAGGATCTCCTGCGCCTGCACGACGTGGTTGTTGGTGACGACGTGTCCGGCCTCGTCCCAGATAAAGCCGGTGCCGCCGCCGATCTGCTCTTGGTTGAAGCCGCCAACACTGCGGCTGATCACCAGCACGACGGAGGGCGAGACCGATTCAAAGATCGCGATCGTCGCCTGTTCGCTTTCCGCCAACGTGCCGCGCGCCTGAACCACGCGTGGATCGGCGCCGTCGGTATCAACCGCCTCAGGCGGCGGCGAGCAGGCGGCGATCAGGATCGCCAACGGCGCGGCTAGACGTAAAAAGGCTTTGAGCATGGTCACTCCCAACGGGGGAAGTTTAGGGGGTGCACCGTGCCGCGCAAGTCAGGGCGCGTGGTCGATCACTTTGGGCGCCGGCGCTTCGCCGCGGGCGCGGGTCGGTTTGCTGGTGGCCTTGTGAATGGAATAGCGCAGGAACGAAAACAAGCTGCCGCCGCTGGCCATGCCGAGCAGGTAGATCAGCGCGATCATGACCGCCAACGGCGCTGTCAGCTGCAGGCCGAGGAACGCGACCGTCACCGATTGCAGGTTCTGAAACGCGAACGTCGCGATCAGCGCCAAGAACAGGATGATGAGAGCGAGAAACAGGTAGCGCATGGCGTCAGCGCGTGCGCCAACCCTAGCGGCTCAACTCGCGCATGGCCCCGTCCAGGCCCTGGATCGTGAGCGGAAACATGCGGTCGGGGCCGATGACTTCGCGGATGAGTTGAATCGAGGGCGTATGGTCCCAATGCGCGCGCGGCGTTGGGTTGAGCCAGACGAGGCGCTCGTAAACGTCCTTCACGCGCTGCAGCCACACCGCGCCTGGCTCTTCGTTCCAATGTTCGACCGAGCCGCCGGGGTAGGTGACTTCGTACGGGCTCATGGTGGCGTCGCCGACGAACACGATGCGATAATCGCTCGGATATTTGTGCAGTACGTCCCACGTCATCGTCTTTTCGTCGTGACGGCGGCGGTTGTCCTTCCACACGCTCTCATAGAGGCAATTGTGGAAGTAGAAGAATTCGAGACTTTTGAATTCGGTGCGCGCCGCGGAGAACAGCTCCTCGCAGAGCTTGATGTGTGAATCCATCGAGCCGCCGATATCGAGCAGCAGCAGCACTTTCACCGCATTGCGCCGCTCCGGCCGCAGCACGAGATCGAGATAGCCTTCGCGCGCGCTTTTCTTGATCGTCTCGTCGAGATCGAGTTCATCCGGCGCGCCGGTGCGGGCGAATTTGCGCAAGCGCCGCAGCGCTACCTTGATGTTGCGCACGCCAAGCTCGACTCCGTCGTCGAGATTCTTGTATTCGCGCTTGTCCCAGACCTTGACGGCTTTTCGCTGCCCGCCTTCGCCGCCGATGCGGATGCCTTCGGGATTGAAGCCGCTATTGCCGAACGGAGAGGTGCCGCCGGTGCCGATCCATTTCGAGCCGCCCTGGTGGCGCTCTTTCTGTTCTTCGAGCCGCTCTTTCAGCGTTTCCATCAATTTGTCCCAGCCGCCGAGCGCTTCGATCTGCGCTTTTTCTTCGTCGGTCAGGAATTTTTCGGTCAGCGCCTTTAGCCATTCGGCCGGGATGTCGGCGCTGATGGCCTCGCTGGTGTTGTCGAGGCCCTTGAACACGTGGCCGAACACGCGATCGAACTTATCGAGATTGCGCTCGTCCTTCACCAACGCCGCGCGCGAGAGATAGTAGAACTCCTCCACGTTCGGCGCGATCGCGTCCTTCTCCAGCGCCTCCACCAGCACAAGGTATTCCTTGAGGCTGACAGGGACGCGCGCAGCGCGCAGTTCGGTGAAGAAGCGTTGGAACATTGCGTCTCTCTATAGGGCCCGCCACGCGAAGGGCAGGACGCCCCTTGGGGGCTTCGAAGTGCTATTTCTCGCCATGTCCTTTGTCGCGCGCGAACGCGACCGATGCGCCGCGCAGTTGCAGGACGCAGGCCACGAGAAATTCGTAGATACGCCGGCGATTGCGCAGTAAAAACACCATCAAGAGCAATGAGGCGGTTGTGCCGTAGGCCATCTGTTTGTGTTGATCGCTGAACTTGAAGGCGACTGTCAAAATGCCCGGCAAGTAATAACCAGCCGCTACAAACGCGAACACTTCGGCGGTGAATTGCAACTCCACCAATTCCTGGTTGGCGGCCGAAATTTTGTCGGTCGCCGCCGCAACCCTTGAGTTGGCTTCGACCATTGCCTTCGTGTGTTCGGCGGTGCTCTCATTGTAGGAGACTAGGTCCTCCGAGAGGAGGGCCGATTGCTCCTGATCAATGCGTCTGCTGAGATCGTCTAGGCGATAGCCAAGACGATCGATCTTCTCGAGCTGCCCGAACAAGTGGCGTTTGAGGAAATCGTCATAGGTCTGCCAGCCCCCGATCCGCACAATGCTAAGGTCCCTGATGGTGTGCGACAGCCGGCTCGCATAATATCGAGACTGCGCAATGCGAAAGCGAAGTCCGCCACGACAGCTGTTGAGTGCTGCTCGCAGGCGTACGTTTGCTTGATTAATCGCTTCGCGGCGTCCTTCTCTGGTCTCTGGTGTTTGTCCCGCAGTGGCGTGCGATGAACCGCCTATTGCAAGCCCGATCCTTCGAATTTCGTTGCTGCAGAAATCGATCTGGCGCGCATCGATGAGCGCGCATACGCGACTGATGCCGCTGCGATGGATGCGGAGGACGAGTCGCCCCAGCTGGTTTGAACTGGCCGCGGTGAAAACGACTTTGTAGCGCACATAGTTTGGGAGTGACCGTGGGCTCTCGCCTTCCGCTCGAAATGAAGCGGCGTAGACCGCTAATCCGTCGAGCATGCCGCACATAACGGCATTCGCTCCTTCCGGTGGGCGGGTCACATCCGCAACTGCGCTTGAGTATCCTAGGAATCGAGCGAAGTAGCCGCGCCTGCGGTTGATGAAGGACAAGGCGCTGCTGGAGGCTTGCGGGTTATCCTGCAATTGTGCGTGAGGGCTGGTGACGGCGTCGAGCGAATAATGCTCGTGACTTTGGGTTCGGCGCTTGGCGCGATCCTGCAGCTCAAGCAATGGTCGAGTCGTCAAGCACACACCGCGGAACTCGGCGATAAGCTGGTAGCCCGCGCTATCGCCGCCATAGCCGACGGCGCCCCACGCTTCTTTCATCTTGTCGTCGATATCTCTCCAGAACTCCTCATAGAGCGACTTTTGGATTGAGTCGATCTGCGCGAACGATGCCGTCGCGAGGACATGACTATCGTCCTTGCCGTCATCAATCAGGAGACGCATGGCTGCAGCCACGCGTTCTTCCGTGCTGTTGGCCGAAGAAACAGCGCTCAGTGATTCTTCTTCGTTGAAGAAGCGCCGTTCATTGCGGTGCACCTGAAAAGTGACGGCAAATGTCTCGGCGTAGATCTCGATGATCAGGTCGATGTGGAAAAGACCGACGTCCGTTTTCGAGATGCGTTGATAGAACGTTTTCCTGGGTGTTGCGTTCGTCTTGGCGCGGCGTCTCGTCGCCGCTGGCTTTAAATCGGGCTGAGAAGCCATGGAACGCGGCGCTCTTGGCGATGCAGTTTAGAAAACGGTTGAGGTCTCCGGTGCGATCGTTGCGACGAGCATTAAAATCGTCGTCCTCTTTGGCCGCGATGGGGTCGCGGTGAGGCTTTGGTCGAAATAGAACCGACCGTGTGAGCGCAGGTGCTTCCACGGGGATTGGCAAGCGGCGCACCGCGAGATTTGGCGGCGGGCCCTCATTAATGGCAGGCCACGGGAGATCGCCTTGTTCTTCCACTATTCCGTCCTTGGTCTGCGTACCCTGCGATCTAGGCTGTCTATGCAGCAGTAGGGCAAAGCAGTTCAACCTGTCAGCGAAAGCGCAACGCGCTGAACTAGAGTTTGTCCCCCCTATCGCTAGGGCGGCGCGCTAGCTCGTCCCGCCCCGCTGCTCGCGCCGCGCCAGGAACGCCAGCCGTTCGAACAACATGACGTCGGCTTCGTTCTTCAGTAGCGCGCCGTGCATGGGCGGGATGAGCTTTGACGGATCGCGGCTCTTTAGCGTTTCGGGATCGACGTCATCCGTCAGCAGCAGCTTAAGCCAATCCAGCAATTCGCTCGTGCTGGGCTTTTTCTTCAGGCCCGGCACTTTGCGCATATCGTAGAAAATCTTCAGCGCTTCGTTGATCAGGCGCGTTTTCACGCCGGGATAGTGGCTCTCGACGATCATCCGCATCGTTTCTTCGTCAGGGAAGCGGATGTAGTGGAAGAAGCAGCGGCGCAAGAACGCGTCCGGCAATTCTTTCTCGTTGTTCGAGGTGATCATCATGATCGGGCGCACCTTGGCCTTGATGGTGCGGTCGAGCTCGTAGACGTAGAATTCCATCCGATCGAGTTCTTGCAGAAGATCGTTGGGGAATTCGATATCGGCTTTGTCGATCTCGTCGATCAGCAGCACGGGGCGCACCGGCGACTCGAACGCTTCCCAGAGTTTGCCGCGCTTGATGTAGTTTGCGATGTCGCTCGATCGCGCGTCCCCGAGTTGGCTGTCGCGTAGGCGCATGACGGCGTCGTATTCGTAGAGCCCTTGCACGGCCTTGGTCGTCGACTTGATGTGCCATTCGATCAGCGGCGCGCCGAGGCTCTTGGCCACCTCGATCGCCAGCATGGTCTTGCCGGTGCCCGGCTCGCCTTTGATCAAGAGCGGGCGCTCCAGCGTGATCGCCGCATTGACGGCGACCTTCAGGTCTTCCGTAGCGACATAGTCTTTCGTGCCTTCAAATCGCATGTCTTCTCCGCGCGCTCTTCGGACTTAGCGTATTGATCCGAAGGGGCCGCGCAAGCGCATCTAGCGCTGAACCAGTGTGAACCCTGGTGGCGCGCCGCGCTCGGTGCGCGGAGGATGGTACATATCCATCCAGATTTGGCTCTCGCGTGGTTCTCCGGCGGCGCACTGAACGGCATAGATGTCGAGGATATGATTGTCGGGGCCGGGCCAGTGCTGCCCTGGCGGTCAAACGTCGGCGCGGCGCCATCTGAGCAGCGAAGGCGCGAAAGGTACTCGCGCTCGCCCTCCGGCATGTTGACCCGCACCGGATTTTGTTCGCTGCCAAGCAGGGCCGTGGGGACGTCCGGAGCGCTTGCGCACGCTGTAAGCCCCACCGCGAGCGCCAACAACACAACCCGCATCCAACCCTCCATCCGCATTTCGCTCTAGCAATAAAGCGCGCGCGGCGCCTGACGCAACACCTCGTTAACCTTCGGGCGCGAGTGTTAACATTGATAGACTCCCAGAATCGGGAGGAGGGCCCATGCCGCTCAAATTGTCTTTGCGTCCCGGCGAGAAGTTCGTCGTGAACGGGGCCGTCGTGCAGAATGGCGATCGCCGCGCCGCCTTGGTGCTGCAGAACAAGGCTTCGGTTCTGCGTGAGAAGGACATCATGCAAGCCGAGGAGGCCGATAGCCCGGCCAAGCGCATCTACTTCCAAATTATGCTGATGTATCTGGACGAGCAGGGGCGCGAGAAAGCCTATGGCGAGTTCGCAGCCCGCCTAGCCGAGTTCATGGGCGCCGTGCGCGACCCAGCCGTGTTGGCCGAATGCATTGGCGTTTCCAAAGAAGTAATGAGCGGCGAATATTACAGAGCACTGATGCGCTGCCGGAAACTCATTTCGTATGAGGCCGAGCGCCTGGGGCTCGGGCATGTCGATCAAAGCGTACCAGCGCGCAGCCACGCAGGCTGAGCATCCACGCGAGTTGGAATACCGCGCTTTTGGCCAGGTCACCGCCGGCCTCGTGCGTCTCAAAGAGATCACACCCACCCCAACAATGAAGGCCGAGGCGATCGACGCCAATCGCCGGCTCTGGAATATGCTGGCTGCCGATTGTTCAGCGCCGGAAAACAAGCTGCCGATGACCTTGCGCGGGCAGGTGATCTCGTTGGCCATGTGGGTCGCGCGCTATTCCAGCGAAGTGCTGCGCGAAGACGCCGATGTCGAACCGCTGATCGACATCAACCGCACGATGATGGAAGGTCTCGCAGCGCGCTAAGGCGTTAAGCTGGGCAAAATTTGCCGCGCGGAATCGTTTCGGCGCTGACCGATTATTAACTTCGGTTCCCTACAAAATTCGGCAACGCGAGAGTCTCTCCCACAATGGGCGGGGGTTGATGACGCGCTGTCGGACGGCAACGTCCAGCCGGCCAAAATGGCCGGTCAACTCAGTCCAGAAGGACCTATATAAATGACCAGCGTCAACACGAACTATGGCGCGCTCGTCGCGCTCCAATCCCTGAACCAAACCACCCGCGAACTCTCTGAAGTCCAAAACCGCGTCAACACCGGCCTCAAGGTCGCGTCGGCGAAGGACAACGGCGCCGTGTTCGCCATCGCCGAAGGCCAACGCGCTCGCGTCGCCTCGCTCGGCGCTGTGCAAGACGGCATTGATCGCGCCACCTCGGTGATCGACGTCGGCCTGTCGGCCGGTGAAGCGATCGGCGACATTCTGAAGCAATTGAAGGAAAAGGCCGTCGCCGCTCAAGCGAACGACCTCAGCCAAGACCAACGTGACGCGCTGCAAGCCGACTTCGCCGCGCTTCGCGACCAAGTCGACCAAATCGCCAACGCCGCCACGTTTAACGGCTCGAACCTCGTCAACGGTTCGAACCTGACCGCTGGCGCTTCGGCGTTCTCGGTTCTGACCTCGGACATCGGCGGCACCAACGGCGCCTACGAACAAGACAACCTCGCGTTCGGCACGCTGTTCTCGGCTTCCAACACCATTGAAACCGCCAACGGCGCCCTCTCGGTCGTCGCCGGCGACAAGATCGCCTTCTCGATCACCAGCGGCAACGAAACGACGACCTTCACGGTCGGCGTCACGGGCACCGACACAATCCAGGAATTCGTGGACAGCGTCGGCTCCGCGTCGGGCGGCCGCGTCACTGCGACCTACGACGATACGACTGGCCAAATCAGCTACGCCTCGTCGGAACAGTTCTCGGTCATGTACCAAGTCGCCGCCGGCACCGGCGTCGACGACAACGGCTATTTCGACGGTTCTGACGGCGCCACCGGCTCGACCTTCACGGCCGTCGTTGCTCCGGTCGGCGGCTCCAACCAGCTGACCGTTTCGGGCTTCGACTTCCGTCTCGGCCGCGCTGGCCAAGCTCTGGCCGGCTTCACGTCCTCGCTCGACATCTCGACGGCCGTTGGCGGCGAACTTGCCTCCGACGCCATCGATACGGCGCTGACGAACCTCAACAAGGATCTGGCCTCGCTCGGCGCGCAATCGAAGGCGCTGGACGTGCAAAAGACCTTCTTGGGCAAGCTGTCTGACTCGATCGAAGCTGGTATCGGCAACCTAGTCGACGCCGACCTCGCCAAGGAATCGGCCCGCCTGCAAGCTCTGCAAGTTAAGCAGCAGCTGGGCGCGCAAGCCTTGTCGATCGCCAACTCGGCGCCGTCGATCGTGCTGTCGTTCTTCCGCTAAGCGGATAGGGAAAAAGGCGGGAGGCTTCGGGGCCTCCCGCCGATTTCCTGGGCATTGAGTCATGGATCGCATCGCTCCAACGACCCCACCGCCCGAGTTGCAAGTACGAGCGCCGCAACTCGATGCGGAAAAGGGACCGGCCGCGAAAGCGGCCGAACGGCGTTTCGCCGAACACGTTGCCTCGCTCAAGGGCAAGGTGCTGCCCGACGATGTACAGGTGCAGCTTGACGTAGCCGCGGGCCGCTTCGTCTCCACCTTGACGGATTCCACGACGTCAGAGACCCTGCGTCGCTACCCAAGCGAGTCACAACTCGCTTACTCGCGAGCAGTCATGGCCTATATGCGCGCGCTCACCGGCGGCACTTCGCAAACAATTCGTAAAAATAATCGTTTCGAAGGCGTTAGCGTTAACGCTTCATTAACGATTCTGCTGTCAGTTCGCCGCCGCGGTGAAGAGCGCCGCGCGTCAGGAGTCTGGCGCGTGATCCTTAGAAGGAGCGGCTGGCATGGTTACGAGCATTGTCCCTGGCATGACGGGCGCCAGCGCCCAAGGCGTCGAAAATCGGTACGCCAAGCCGCAAGCGCAACCGCAACGGGACAGCGCTTACGACCGGGTCGAGTTCACCAGCTCCACGATTTCCAACGCACGCGACAGCGTCCGCAACGCCCTGGTGCAGGTGCATCAGGCGCTGGCCGTCGGCCACGATGCGCAAGCCATGCTGGTGAAGGCGCAAACTCTGTCGCGAACGGGCGGCGAGGGCGCGCAGGCCGAGCTTTCATCTCTGCTCGCTGGTTTTAGTCAACGCGTCGAAGCCGCCATCGCGCAGGGCGCACGGATCGTCGCTGGCGAAGATGTGTCCGTCCAGGCCGAGCCGGGCGCGGCGCCCGCCATGGTCGCCGGGGTTGATCTCCGTTTGAACGGCGAGGGGGCAGTGACATTGACGGCCGACGCCAAGGTCGACGATCCGGCGCTCGCGCAATCAGCGCAGCGTTCGTTGGAGAATTTGCAGGAGGCGATGAGCGGCTTGCTCGACAGCGCCCGTGCGCTTGAAGCGCATCAGGGTTTCCTCGATGCGGCGCAGGGGGCGACGAGCGTCCGCCACGATCTCGACGCCGACAGCGCTCGCTTGCTGGCGCTGCAGGTGCGCCAAGGTCTGCAAAGCGTCGGCGGCGCGCCGATCGCCAACGTCGAGCCGCAAGCCGTGCTGTCGCTGTTTCGCGCCTGACGCTTAGAGCGGGCGCCAATTGCTGGTGCTGATCTCGACCAAGTCGCTGGCGTAATCGTGGTCATCGTCGTTGTCGGAGCGAAAGCGTCGCCATGCGCCGAGCCCCGCCTGCACCAGCTTCATCAGGACGATCATTATAAGAGCAAGCAACGCGATCGCGCCGACGATCAACGCCGCCATCAGATCCTGCGTCACTGTCAGCTCCCCCCGGGCCGCTTCGATGAGACGCCCATCGCGCGGCAGCCGCTTGGCGGCGGCCACGGCGCGGTCCCCGGCGGTTCTGGCCAGCAGCGTGAGACGCGGCATATCGCGCAGCGAGGTCGCATGCGTGAGCAGGGCGGCGGCGCCCGAGCGGGATGTGGCTTCGCTTATCGCGCCGAGTTGGTCGATGATCGCACGCGCTTCGGTGGCGGGCCCCTCTACCACGGACTCGCGGAACGCGGCGCTGGCGTTCGCGAAATTGCCGGCCGCGTCGCCTTCACCGCGTGCGCGCGCGGCGTCGCGGAAGGCGGCGATCGGCATGCTGGCAGCAAATAGCGCGTTGATCTCCGCAGCAAGCGCCTCGGGAAAGTCTTCGCGCCGGCTAGCGTCGAGCAGAACTACAGCGCCCCTCGCCATGCTGGGTGAGAGATCGCCGGCCAGGCCGAGGCTGAAGCCCGTGAGAATGAATTGCAGCGCATCGCTATTGGGCTCTTCCAGAAGCGCGCGCGCCAGCAGCTCAAAATCTTCCGCATGGCCAAGCGTTCCTGGATCGACTGCCGCCGCTGCGTTCGGATCCCGCTGCGAGAGCAGGGGAACGGCGGCTTCATATCGGGCCCGCGTGCTCGGCGTCAGCAACTCCAGCGCCGCCATCTCCAGTTCGGCGTCCGATGCGTCGGATTGGTTCAGCACGGTTGCCGCGCGTTTCGGCAAAATGCCCGCGCCAGAGAGCAGGAAGCCCCGCGCGGCGTGCACGTCATTGGCGCGCAACTCCATGTCGACCAGACCATCCCATTGGTTCTGACGGTCGAAGTCGACCTGGATCAGTTCGCCATTAAGGCGAGCAACGCGTAGCGCAACAGCGCGGGCGCCGGCATCGGAATACTCATAAGCGTAGAGATGGTCGCGGGCGATGACGATTAATGCGGCGGCGCCGGCAAGCGGCAGCAGTAGCAAGCAGATATTGAACGCAAGCGCGCTCAGCGCGCCATCAAAGCCGCGTCGCCGTCTGCTTTGCGCCCGAACGGGGCGCCAAGCGTTTGAAACCCGAGAATGCTTCATGCCTCGCCCAAGGACCGCACCGTACAAAAACGGCGCCAAAGCCACAGGAGCAAGATGAATTACAGGAAAGGCGAACTCATCCCCAGAACGGGGTTTTTCGGCGGCGTTTGTTAAGCGTTTCGATCGAGCACGGTGGGGATTGGCCCCGAAGGTGTCTCGATTGCGCCGCTCGCGCCGTAGCTGCCGCCCGCGCCGCGCTGACGCGCCACTTCCTCCGCCATCGCATGCACCAAGCCCTCAGTGATCAGTTTGACAGCGTTCAAAGCGATCTCATGGGCGGCAAGCGTTTCGTGCAGTTTGGCTGCGCCTGCACGCAAGGTGGCCAGCAGAGCAGGCGGGGCGCCCGCGAGCAGCGCCGGCTCTTGCTTAATGCGCGCGAGTTCAAGCCTGTAAGCATTGGCAAGCCGGTTCTTCTCGTCGGCTTCGGCCCCTTCGAGCGGCGGTTGGCGTGCCTCGATACGCCGCGCTTCGTCGGCGATTAGGGTGGTAAGGCGCTCCGTCAGCAGGATCAGTTGCTCGGCCCGGTCGCGGCAATCGTCAGCGATCAGCGCCATTGTTCGCCTCCGGCATGATCACTTGGCCTTGCAGCCGCATCATTTCGCGCATCACGCTGTCGGCAATGCCGACGCCGCCAGCACGGGAGATCGCCTCGGCATAGCGTTCGACCAGCATCGGCCTAAACATCTGTTCGCCCTGGCCGCCGCCGCCAAGACCGTCCGTCTCAAGGCTCTCGAACATCGGGGCGAGCATCTCGGAGAGAAAAATGGCTTCGAATTCTTCCGCCACACGGCGGATTTCCTCGTTCGGAGTCGGGCCGGTCGGTGCTCGCGTCGCAGTTTGTAAAGGCAACGGCGCGCCGGGGAGAGGAATGGCCTCGCTCATCACATCACCTCGATCTCGGCCTGGATCGCGCCGGCGGCTTTCAATGCCTGCAGGATCGAGATCATGTCGCGCGGGGTGACACCGAGTGCGTTCAAGCCGTTGACGAGTTGCCGAAGCGGCACGCCGCCCGGCACCATCACGAGCCCGCCCGCCTCTTCATCGACCTCGACGCCCGACGAGGGCACCACTTCGGTCGTGCCGCGACTGAACGGGGCCGGTTGGCTGACGAACGGATCCTCTTGGATTGAAATCGTCAGATTGCCTTGCGCAATGGCGACAGTGGAGACTTTGACGTTCTCGCCCATCACCACGATGCCAGAGCTTTCATCGATAACAATGCGCGCGGGCGTATCGACCTCAACTTCCAGATTCTCGATGCGTCCGACGAGCGAAACCATGTCGCCCGCATATTCTGAAGGCCGACGTAGAACGACGGTGCCCGGGTTCGCGGCGCGCGCCGCTTCAGCGCCGACAGCGGTGTTGATCGCAGCCGCGATGCGTTGGGCAGTGGTGAAATCCGGATTGCGTAGCGCTAGGCGCAACTCCTGCTGAGCGGCGATATCGAACAGAATCTCGCGCTCAACCAACGCGCCAGACGCAATGCGCCCGGCGGTCGGCACGCCCCGCGTGACCGATGAGCCTGACGCGCCGGCGGCGGAGAAGCCGCCGATCGCCAGCGAGCCTTGCGCGACGGCATAAACTTGTTGGTCCGCGCCCATCAGTGGCGTCACTAGCAACTGGCCGCCAGCCAAACTGCGTGCATCGCCAAGCGCCGACACGGTGACGTCGATGCGCGAACCCTGGCTCGCGAACGGCGGCAGGTTCGCCGTCACCATGACGGCGGCGACGTTACGGGTATTCAGATTGCCATTGGAGGCATTGACGCCGAGTCGCTCAAGCATCGCGGCCAAGCTCTGACGCGTGAACGGCGAGTTGCGAAGTGAATCCCCGGTGCCGGCGAGGCCGACGACCAGGCCGTAGCCGATCAGCTGGTTCTCCCGAACACCCTCGAAGTCGGCGACGTCCTTGATGCGCGGACCCGCCCACGCCGCCGGTGTGGCGAACGGCGAGGTCAAGGCGGCGACAGAGGCGACGGCAAGCAAAGCCGAGCGCGCGGCGCGTGAGGCAAATCCCATCAGCCCGATAGGCGAGGAGTTCGGTTAACGACCGGTTCAAGTTTAAAACGTTAAGCGATCGGAAACAGCAGCAGCGGAGAGTCCGCCCCCATGAAGATCGAAAGCGGGCGTGGAATCGGCTCCTCGGCGGGGGCCAAGCGCGCGGGCGGGACCGCCGCGCCGGGGTTTGCGTTGCCGGCCGAGGCGCCCGCCAAGAGCGCTGCGACATCCGGCGTCTCGGGGATCACTCCCTTGGACGCCATCCTGGCGCTGCAAACCGATGAGGCCCCGTCCCAGCGCCGGGCCCGCCAATCCAAGCGGGGAAGTGACGCCCTGGATGTGCTGGAAAGGCTTGAACGCGCCTTGGTAATGGGGCACGCGCCGATGGCGTTGCGGGCCGAACTGGATCAACTCCAGCGCGGGGCCGAAACGACTGGGGAGGCGGGTCTGGATGAGGTTCTGCGCGAGATCGATATTCGGTTGGCGGTCGAGGCCGCCAAGCTGGACCGGCAACTCGGGCGCGCCTGATGCTGCACTGCAACCTACGGAAACTACGGGAAGTTTGGCGCCGTCCTTGCTCCATGGACGCGTCCCAGGAGCAACGCTATAAGGCGGCGCCTCGCGAGGGCGCCCCGGGAGTGCGGACATGGCTTCGACCGTGACGAAAGACTATCGGCCCAGCGACGACGAGCCCTTCATGAACGAGCGGCAGCGGGAGTATTTCCGCGCCAAACTGCTCGACTGGAAGAACGAGATTCTAGAGGAATCGCGGTCGACCATCGCGACGTTGCAGCAGGACACTGTCGCCGAGGCCGATCTTGCCGATCGCGCGACCAGCGAGGCTGACCGGGCCTTGGAACTGCGCACCCGTGATCGCCAGCGCAAGCTGATCGCTAAAATCGACGACGCCATCCGCCGCATCGAAGACGGCTCCTACGGCTATTGCGAAGAGACTGGCGAGCCAATTTCGCTGTCCCGGCTAGAGGCCCGCCCGATCGCAACGCTCTCCCTGGAAGCCCAGGAACGCCATGAGCGCCGAGAACGGGTCCACCGCGACGATTAAGGCTTAGCTGCGTCTTGCGACGTAACGCTCTTTACGGATAATTCGCGCCCGCTATGATCCCGCCCGTATTTTGAGCGGGAGTTTTCGATGCGCGTTGCGGCTTTGATTTTTGCGGCTGGCCTGATGTTGGCTGCGCCAGCGCTTGCGCAGACCGATCCGTCGCCGCCACCGCCGGCCTCTTCTGAAACAACCACAGAGACCGGCGCGGCGGAGACACCCGAGGCCACCACCGAGCAGGCGTCAGCCAGTTCCGAGCAAGAGGAAATTTGCCGCACGGTCCAGCGCACGGAAAGTCGTCTGCGCGCGCGTCGTGAGCGCATTTGCGGCACCCGCGCCGAGTGGGAACAGATGGAGCGGGACGCGGCCGACGTGGTCCGTGGCAACGGCGTCCAGGGCCGGGCCGGCAACTAAGGCTCTTGTAGCGAAAAAAAGCGCCTTTAGGCTGCGGCGATGCTTTGGCACGACGCAGCCTTTTCGTATCTGCACTTTGTATTCGCCTTCATTGTCGTCGCAGCGTTGGCGGCGGAGCTGTTCGTATTGCGGCTGCCGGTTGACGGCAAAGTCGCGCGGCTGCTGCTGCGGATCGATCTCTTCTACGGGGTCTCCGCCGTTGGCGTGATCCTGGCCGGAATCGCCCGCGTCGTCTGGGGCGCGAAGGGTTATGAATACTACATGGACCAGCCGTTCTTCTGGGCGAAGATGGCGACGTTCGGACTGATCGGCATAATATCGATCGCGCCGACAAGAGCTTTCATGGGCTGGTTGAAGCGAGCCAACGCCGACGCCAGCGCCGTCGTGCCCGAGGCGGACGCCAAGAAGATCCGCCGCCTCGTGATGATCGAACTCCATATTTTTGCGCTGCTTCTCTTGTTCGCGGCCTTGATGGCGCGCGGAATCGGAAGCTGATCCCTCCACATCGCCCGCATTCGCGCTAAGCTCCCGCAAAATAAAGACGGGAGGACGGTATGGCGGCGTCACTGCAGCCTGAAGAATTCGAGCTGATGCCGACTCTGGCGGACGTCGCGCGCCATCACGGCCGCAGCCGCGCCGGCGAAGTCGCAATGAGCTTCGAAGGCCGGGACACGAGCTATGCCGAGTTTGACCGCCGCACCAGTCAGGTTGCCCACGCGCTAATCGCCGCCGGCGTGAAGCCCGGCGAGGTGATTACCTACCTCGGCAAGAATAGCGATCACTATTTCGAACTGGTGATCGGCGCAGCGAAGGCGGGCGCGATCATGGCTCCCATCGGCTGGCGGCTCGCGCCTGGGGAGGTCGCCTACATCATCGACGATGCGGAAGCGAAGTTGCTGTTCGTCGGACCCGAATGTCTGGAGTGCGCCGAAGCCGCGCTAGCGCTCGCGCAAACGAAACCCGCCCGCATAGCCATGGAAGCGGGCCCACATGCCGCGCCTACATTCGAGGCGTGGCGCGATCCGCAACCGACGAGCGATCCGGGAGTCGCCGTCGCCCCCGAAGACACCGCGTTGCTGCTCTACACTTCCGGCACCACTGGGCGGCCCAAGGGGGTGATGCTGACCAGCGGCAATCTGATGCGCTCGCGCCGCAAGCTGGCGGAGTCGGCGATGGGGTGGAACGAGTGGAAGCGGGGCGAGACCAATCTTGTCGCCATGCCCACCGCGCACATTGGCGGCACCGGTTGGGGTTTGGTGGGGTTGATCAATGGCGTGAAGAATGTCGTCGCGCGCGAGTTCAATCCGGTCGAAGTGCTGGAGTTCATAGAGCGCGACCGCATCGCCAAGATGTTTATGGTGCCGGCGGCGCTGCAGTTCGTCATCCGCATGCCGCGCGCGCGAGAGATCGACTATTCAAGCCTTACGCACATCCTGTACGGTGCATCGCCGATGCCGGTCGATCTGCTCCGCGAGTGCATGGACGTGTTTGGCTGCAGCTTCGTCCAGCAATACGGCATGACTGAAACGACTGGCACAATCACCTATTTGCCGCCACACGATCACGATCCCAAAGGCAACACGCGCATGCGGTCCGCTGGCGTGGCGATGCCCGGCGTTGAGCTTTGCATTCTCGATGCCGACGGCGGTCGATTGCCCCCGAACCAGATTGGCGAAGTCGCGACGCGAAGCGCCGCTAACATGAAGGGCTATTGGCGCAAGCCCGATGCAACGACCGCCACCATCGACGGCGACGGCTGGCTGCGCACCGGCGACGCCGGCTATCTCGATGAGGATGGCTACCTCTTCATCCAGGACCGCATCAAGGACATGATCATCTCAGGCGCCGAGAACATCTATCCGGCGGAAGTCGAGAACGCGGTGCACGGCCATCCGCACGTTGCTGAAGTCGCCGTGATCGGCGTGCCCGACGAGATGTGGGGCGAGGCGGTGAAAGCGATCGTCGTGCCGAAACCTGGCGTGACGCCGGACGCGGCCGACATCATCGCCTTCACACGCTCACGCATCGCGCACTACAAGGCGCCGAAAAGCGTGGACTTTCTCGATCGCCCACTGCCGCGCAACGCCTCAGGTAAAATCCTGCGCCGCGAATTGCGGGAGCCGTATTGGGCAGGGCGCGAGCGGCGGGTCAATTAGGGCACAGTGCAGGCATGAGACTGTTCGTCCTTCTTTGTTTGCTTTCTGCTGTCGTGTGCAACGTCGCTATGGGACGCGAGGAGGCGGCCAGCGCCGATCCGTGCGGCGTTGAACGCGCTATGAATGAGATGTTCTCGAATGCTCGGCTTGAAGCATGTGCCGCAAGCGGCGATGCAACTGCGCAGGCAAACCTAGGATTTCTTTATTGGTCGGCGTCGCTTGCAACTTATTGCCGTGCTGATGTTTGCCAATTGGACGATCCAGCAAAGTTCGGACTCAACGCCAGCCTCACGTTAACTCAACTTCAAAACGAGGGGTTCCGACTAATGACGGCCGCGGCTGCGGCAGGGAACGCGGAAGCCCAGAATGAGCTCGGCCTCGCTTATCTGAATGGTGATTTTGGCGTCGCCGCTGATTTTGAGGCAGCCAGACGATGGCTGATCGCCGCGACAGACAACGGCGATCCAATTGCGCCGTATAACCTCGCTCGTATTCATTTCGGCGGCTTAGGCGTGGAACGATCAACTGCACTTGGTGAGGAATTTCTTCGCCTCTCCGCGACGCGTGAATATTTGGCCGCCAGATGCTCCCTAGCGCTCTGGCTGGCTCAATACTCTGACGCCAACCGGAGACGAGAGGTGGCAACATTGCGCGGGGCAATAGCAAGCGCGGACGGCCACTGTTCCGCGAACCTAATTCTAGATGAAATGCGGCTCGTGGAGACCGGCAGCACGCTTTGATTTTATTCGGGCGAAGGGTCGCCGCGATTGACCGCGAGAACCAGATCTTTGTCGCACCACACCTCGACGCGTTGGTAGTGCGGGTTGCTCTTTAGTGTTTGGCAGGCGAGCTCTTGCGGGGTTAGGCCCTTGAATTCGTAGTCGAACGCCATGCGGAGGGCCGGGACCGAGTATCGGTCGTCTTGAATGAGAAAAGAATAAAACATGCCCTGGTTCTAGGGCGCCGGCGGTTGCCGTCATTATACAGTGTTAATCCAGCCCGCTAATTCGCCGGTTGGAGAGGTGGTGCAGATAGGCATCGTCGAAATCGCCGGCCCGGCGTAGGCCCTCCCAGTCCGAGATGGCGTGAACGTCGCCGGTCGAGGCGATCAGATTGTCGCGGCGAAGCTGTTGCAGCACACGGTTGACGTGCACCGTCGAAAGCGCTGTCGCATCGCCGATTTCGGCCTGGGTCATCGGCAGGCGGAATGAGTCTTGTTCGGCCAGTTTCAAGCTCTTCATCCGTACGAAGATTTCGCAAAACAGGTGCGCGATGCGATCGTAAGCAGCGCGTCGCTCGATATTGGCGATCCACTCCCGAAAGATCGAAGCGTCGATCAAGAGTTGGCGCATGAGCAGTTCACCCACATTGGGGTAGCGCCGCCAGAGCGACAGCACCTGCTCGTGCGGGATGAACGCGGCGCGGACGGGCGTCAGCGCGCTGATGCCGTGATCCATCACCTCTAGCTCTAGGCCCTGCAGATCGGGCAGATCGCCGGTGAAGTGGATGGAGAGAATTTGCCGGCGTCCGCCGCTCACCATCTTGTACCGGCAAGCGAGACCGCGAAGGATCAAGCAGCATTCGGTCGGCTTATCGCCTTGGCGGATGAGGTCTGAGTCTTCGTCAAAGTCCCGCACCCGCAACGGCAACGCCTGTAGTGCGATTTTCTCGTCGTCTTGAAGACGGCCCAAGAATTCTAGCCGCTCAATTAAGCGGTCGTGCGCATTCTCAATAGGTGTAGCCATCGGGAACAAACGCGCCGCATTTCGGCAAAGTTCCCGCGCCATGTTACCAGGGAGAGATGGCGTCGCCCAATCGCTGACCCCAGCCCGGGCGCTGGACAGCGCTGATCGAGCCACGCCCGCCATAGGATATGCGCGCTTCGGCCATTTGCGTGTGATTGATGGTGTTGTCGCTGGTCACGTCTTCGGGGCGGATGATGCCGCTGACGGTGAGCTCGCGCAGCTCGCCATTGATGCGCACTTCCTGGCGGCCCGCGATCACGAGGTTTCCGTTCGGCAAACGATCGACGATGACGGCGGCGACTGTGAGTTCGATCTTCTCTTCCCGGTTGATCGCGCCGGTGCCGCGATGCTCGGACTCGGCGTCCGCGGAGATCATGTTGGAGGGATCGAAGGCGCCGTTGAACACTTGGCCCAAGCTCTGCTCAAGGCCAAAGAAGTTGCCGACTCCCGCCGAAGTCGAAGCTTCGCGCTGCCGGTTCGAAGAATTTGAAAGCTCGGCGCTGTCATCGATCTCGATCTCGACGGTCAGAATATCGCCGAGCCGGGAGGCGCGCTGATCGTTGAAGAAGCTGCGCGAGCCTGAGCGCCAGAGCGAGTTCGGGGCACCTTGCTCGTACGCCGCCGGTTGCGGCTGAGGCATCGTCTGTTGTGCGCCGCCGGTGAGAGCGGCCGGCGTACCAACTGGCGTGAGCTGCGGCGGACCAAGCGCCCGGCGCGCTGCATTATAAGCGACCCCCGGCGCGGCAATCGCGTCCTGTGTGTATTCGGCGCGGTCAGCCGTGGTGCAGGCAGCAGCACTCGCGGCCAATGCGATGAGGGCGAGCGTGCGCATGAGGTGGTCCTTGGTCATGGATTTGCCCGCGCGGCGCCGGGGCCGGTGACAATCGCGTCGATGGTACGGTTCGAAGACGTGTTCATCAGCCGTACGCTCTGGCCGATGGCGCCGTCTTCCATGGCGCGCGCGCGCATGGTCAGCGACATGCCGGGCGCATCATAAACCAGCATGACGCTCTCACCGCGCCGCACGGCGGCGTCAGCGATGGTGCGGCTGCCGCTGGCTGACGGCAACGTCGCGCGTGCGCCGCCGGGACGCACCACTTGCACGCTGTTGACGCCGGACGGCGGCGTGAACTCCAACCCCGCCGCCGAGGCAGCGGCCGCGAGCACGGGCATGGATATGCTCGCGACCTGCCCGGCAGGCGGAGAAGGGGCGATGGCGCGGCGCGCCACATCGGCTGGTGCGCCGTCGAACACGTCGCCCATGGTGATGGCGGGGCCGCTCGCTTCAATGCGGGCGCGCAGCGTAACCGGATCGGCGTGTGCCGTTGCGGCGGCGAAAGTGAGATAGAGGCAGGCGGCGAGTGTGAGCCAGCGTAGCATGTGTCTCAGCCCCTCAACGCAATTGCGTGGTTGATTGCAGCATCTCGTCGGCGGCGGTGATGACGCGCGCATTCATCTCGTAGGCGCGCTGCGCCACGATCAGCGCCGAGATTTCCTCAACCGCATTGACGTTCGAAAGCTCAAGATATCCCTGCATCAACGTGCCAAGACCAGGCGAGCCGGGCGTTGCCGTGTTAGGCGAGCCGGAGGCCGGCGTTTCCAGATAGAGATTGTCGCCGATCGCTTCGAGGCCGGCTGGATTGATGAAGGCGGCGATTTCAACCTGGCCGATCTGTTGCGGATCGGTCTGGCCGGCGAGCGTCACCTCAACAACGCCGTCGCGCGTGATCTGAATGGCGGTCGCTTCTTGCGGCACCGTGATCGACGGCTCCAGCGGATAGCCGTCAGCGGTCACGATCTCGCCGTCTGCGTTGACGGCCATGTTGCCGGCGCGGGTGTAGCCGGTTTGACCGGAAGGCAAAGTGATCTGGAAGAAACCGCGACCGTTGATGGCGAGGTCATATGGGTTCTGCGTCGCGCCCATGCCACCTTGTTCGGTGATGCGGCCGACCGCATCGGCGCGTACGCCGGTACCGATTTGAATGCCGAGCGGCAGAATCGCGCCTGACGCCGCCGACGTCGATCCAGGCCGCTCCATGTTCTGGTAGAGCATGTCCTGGAATTCGGCGCGTTGGCGCTTGTAGGCGGTCGTGTTCATGTTCGCGATGTTGTGCGAAATGACATCCACGTTCAGCTGTTGAGCCTGCATGCCGCTGGCTGCGATGGAAAGGGCGCGCATCTGGGACGAACTCCTAGCGACCGAGTCGCTCGATCGCGCGCTGACGCAGTTCATCGGCGCCGGATACGATCTTGGCCGCTGACTGGTAGGCGCGCGAGATTTCAATAAGGCGAGTAAGCTCGACAACGGGCCGTACGTTTGACCCTTCGATCGCGCCTTGCAGCACGATGCCTTCGAATTCACCCGCCGCTTGACCTTGCGCGTCCCAAAGGTTGTCCCCGACCTTTGAGAGCGCGCCAGGCGCGGCAAAGCTCGCCACGCCTATGCGGCCGGCTTCGACACCGGCCACGCGAATAGCGCCGTCGCGTCCGATCGAAGGGCTTTCACCCTGCGGATCGAGCACGATCGGCGCCCCCCCGGAGCTAAGGACGGCATGACCATCGCTGGTCACGAGACGTCCTTCCCCCGTTAAACTAAATGCGCCATCGCGCGTGTAGAGCGTTTGTCCGTTGTCGCCCTCGACCATGATGAAGCCGTCGCCTTCCAGCGCGACGTCGAGCGGATTGCCCGTCATCGCGATCGGGCCTTGCTCCATGTTGTGCATGATGCCGATGTCGCGCACGAAGCGGATCTCGCGCGGGTCGGCGTCAGCATGCGCGTTGGTGCGGTCGGCTTCTTCGAGCAACATGCCGTCGGCCTTGAAGCCTGCGGTTGCGACGTTGGCCAGATTGTTCGCGGCGACATCCATTCGCCGTTGCAGCACGCGTTGCGACTGCAGGCCGAGCATGAGCGCGTTATCCATGCGCGTTAACTACGCAAGCGCCGTGCCAAGGCTTAATCGCCTGATTTTCAAGGGTCGTGCTTGGGCAACGTGGTGAAGGGGCCGGTGGTTTTTGCCCGCGCGCGGCAAGTTTTGCCCAGTCGCTACCAATCCTTAACCAGGCATTGCGCACCAAGGTTCCTGATCAAGGCGCGGGCGATTCCATGTTCGGTAAGGGCAAAAAAAAGAAGAAGGGCGACGAGCCGGAGGCCGAAGAGGCCGAAGGCGCGACGCCGCCAGCCGATGGCGCTGAAGGCGCCGAGGGCGAGGGCGCGCCCAAGAAGAAGATGTCGGGCAAGAAGCTCATCCTCTTCATCTTGCTGCCGGCGGTGCTGGTGCTCGGCGGCGGCGGCGCTGCGGCGTATCTGCTGCTCTTCCAAGGCGGCGGCGAGCAAGTTGCCGAAGCTGGCGATCACGGCAAGGCCAAGGGCGGTCACGGCGAAGAGGGTGCTGGCGAGGCCGTTCCGGGGCCGAACGGAACCATGATTAGTCACGGCGAAGATGTTGTGTTCGTTGCGCTGCCGGAAATGTTGGTAAACATCACCGGCCCGGACGGACGCCCCGCGTATCTGAAGCTCAAACTCACGCTCGAAGCACCCGACGATGCTACAGTCACGGCGCTGACCGAGCACGTGCCGCGCATCAGCGACCAGTTCAACGGCTTCTTGCGCGAGATGCGGACTGACGATCTCGCCGGCTCGGCCGGCGCGTACCGGCTGCGGCTCGAGCTGCTCCGCCGCGTCAATCTCACCATCGCGCCGCTGCAGGTCAACGCCGTGCTGATCGAAGAAATGCTGGTGCAATAGCATGAGCGCGGATCCGGCCGCCGAGAGCGAGGAGTGGAACGCCGACGCCGCCAATGGTGACGACGTTGATGCGCAATCTACTGAGCGCATCCTCAATCAGGACGAGATTGACAGCCTACTTGGCTTTGGTCTCGGCGAGGAAGACGCCGCCGGCAAGACCGGCGTTCGCGCCATCATCAACTCGACGCTCGTCTCCTATGAGCGCTTGCCGATGCTGGAGATCGTGTTCGACCGCTTGGTGCGGCTGATGACGACGAGCTTGCGCAATTTCACTTCCGACAACGTCGAGGTCAGCCTCGATCAGATCAGTTCGATCCGCTTCGGCGATTATCTAAATTCCATCCCGTTGCCAGCCATTATCGCTGTTTTTCGAGCCGAACAGCTCGACAATTTTGGTCTCGTCACCGTTGATTCCAGCCTGATCTATTCGATCGTGGACGTTCTGCTCGGCGGCCGCCGCGGCGGCGCGGCGACACGCATAGAAGGGCGCCCGTACACCACCATCGAGCGCATGCTAGTCACCCGCATGATCGAAGTGGTGTTGCAGGACGCACGCCAGGCGTTCGCGCCGCTCACCGATGTCGAATTTAAGCTCGACCGCATCGAGACTAATCCGCGCTTCGCCGCCATCGCGCGCCCACCGAATGCCGCGATCATCGTCAAGCTGCGCATCGACATGGAAGATCGCGGCGGTCGGCTCGAACTGCTGCTGCCTTACGCAACGCTCGAACCGATCCGGAAGATGCTGCTGCAGCAATTCATGGGCGAGAAATTTGGGCGCGATAACATCTGGGAGGGCCACCTCGCCAGCGAGCTGTGGGCCACCAAGCTCGAAGTGCGTGCTGTACTCGATGAGCAGAAACAGCCCCTGAAAAAGGTACTCGATCTCAAGATCGGCGACACGTTAATGCTCGACATCCCGCCCGATGGGCCGGTGATGATGAAGTGCGGCGACGTCGATCTTTGCCAAGGCAGGGTCGGGCGCATGGGACATTCTCTGGCGGTCAGGGTCGAACGGCCGATCGCGCCAGCCACGCAACAAGCCGTTATGAAACTTGGAGGCCGGTCATGAGCCCGATTACGCTCGTCATCGAAGTTGTACTCGCTGTGATGCTTGGCGCTTGCCTGTATTTCTTTTGGCGGCTCGATAAACGCCTCGGGGCGTTGCGCTCGGGGCAGGACGGCGTATTGAAAGCCGCCGCCGAACTGGCGCAAGCCACGGCGCAAGCGGAAGTCGCGGTGCGCACATTGCGCGCAACGGCGAGTGACGCCGGTCGCGATCTGCAATCGCGCATCAACGATGCGCGCGCCACCGCCGATCGCTTGGGTCTCGGCGCAGGCCGCTTGCGGTCTAGCGCCGATGTCGGCGCTGCACGCGGACGCATCTGATGAACTTTCTGAAGCGCGCAGCGAAAGCGCCGAAAGCAGGCGGCGGCGTTCGCCTGTTGCCGGCCGTCATGGCGACGGTTGCGGTCGTGCTTGGCTTGAAAGCGGTCGCAATGGCGGAAGTGGTGGCCGAAAACGCGGGCGGCGATCACGCCGCCTCCGCACCCGCCGACTCACACGCCGCCGACACGCATGCGCAACCGGCCGCCAATCAGTGCGCGCCGCCGACCTTGGCCGAGATGGCCGGGCTTAGTGCTGCGGAAGTGCAAGTGCTGCAAGCCTTGTCTGAACGCCGCGCCACGCTGGACACCCGCGCCGAGCAATATGAAACGCAGGACGAGCTAATGATGGCGGCCGAGCGCCGCCTCGGCGAACGTTTGGCCGAGCTGCGTCAAGTCGAAAGTCACGTCAACGACCTGCTCGGCCAACTGGATGAGGCTCAAGAAGCGCGGCTCGTCAGTCTCGTTGATGTGTACCAGCGCATGCGCGCCAAGGACGCCGCCACCGTGTTCGACGGCTTGGACGATGGCGTGCTGGTGCAAGTCGCCAGTCGCATGCGCCAAGCAAATCTTGCCGAAGTCATGGGTCGGATGGAGCCGGAGCGCGCACGTGCGTTGACGCAAATGCTCGCCGACCGCGCCCGTCCGCCGACCAATGGCGACGATCTATTGGCCCGCGCCCGCGGCACGACCCCACCGCCGGCACAAACCGCCGCCCGCTAAACGCGCGCTTAACCGGTCGCCGAGAGAAATGGAGCAGCACGGCACATAGATGAAGTCTCTGCGCTCCCCTCTGGCGATCGCGACTGCGGCCCTTCTTGTGGCGCCGCAAGCAACCGGTCAGCCAATGCAGCTCACGCCTCCGGCGGAGACGCAGGCGGCTGCGCCAGCTGTGGCCCCGCCGGCGCCGCCCGCGGTCTCGACGCCGACGGAGACGCCGCGCGCTGAAACGCCGGCGGAGCTGCGCGGCGCGACGCCGTTGCCGCCCGATCTTTCGCTCGCGGCCGGCCCGCCGCCCGCACCGCCACCGCCGCCTCCGCCGCCTCCGCCGTCACCTGCGGCGCCGCCAACAGCGCCGCCTCCGGCTCCACCCCCACCGCCGCGTATGGCGTCGGCGCCGACAGCGACGGTCTCCGCCGCCGTGCAAGAAGATTACACGCGCCTCGCCTTCGCCTTTCAGTCGGCGACAACTGTGACGCCGCTGTTGCAAGGCAATCGGCTGGAGCTGCGCTTCTCGCGCGTCGCCGACATCGACATCGCCGAGCTGCGCGCGTCGCCGCCGGCGTTCGTGCGCGAAGTGCGGCGCACTAGCGCCGCCGGCGCGCCGGTGCGCTTAATGCTGACGCTCGATCCCGGCGTACGCCAACGCCACTTCGTGGATGGCAACCGCGTCGTCGTCGATTTGCTCGCGCCGGATGCCCAGACCCGCGCCGCCAACGCTGATGCAGTCGCGCGCGGGGAGGCGCCAGCGCCTGCGCCCGCCACGCCGCCGGTGCGCGGCAACGGGCGCGTGCAAGTGGTGGAAGGCGCCAATGAAACGCGAGTCGATGTCACCTGGCCTGCGCCTGCGCGCGCCGCAGCCTTCCGGCGCGGCGAGGCGATCTGGCTGGTGTTCGACGCTGTCGGCAATATCGATCTGACCGGCGTCACCCGCGCGGGCCGACGCCATCAGAACATCGAGGTTGTGCGCGGCGAGGGCGTCGTCGGCGTGCGTATTCCCGCGCCGCCGGACGTGCTCGTCTCCGCCACCGCGCACGACAACACTTGGACCTTCACGCTCGGCGCCCGCGCCGGCGCCGTCAACGCCGCGCCGCTGCTGCGCGAGATCGAGACCGACGGCCGCGCCGAACTGATCGCGCGCTTTGGGCGCGAAGGCGTCGTCCGTTGGGTCCGCGATCCGGAAATCGGCGACCGCATCGCTGTCGCCATGATCGGCGGCCCGGCGCGCGGCATCGACACGCGCCGCGCGACCATTGAGGCGGCCATACTGCCGGCTGCGCATGGGGCCGTGATCGAACTGCGCGCCGATGGCGTCACCGCCGCATTCAGTCAGGGCAACCTAATCGTCACCCGCGGCGGCGGCCTCATTGCCTCGGCGCCCGCGCCTGCTGCCAACGAAAGCGCCGCTGACCTGCAAGCCGCGCTGCTCGCCGCGGAGATGAACGGGGGGCAAGAAGCCTCCACCGCCGTTTCCCCGACGGGCATGAATCTCGCCCAGGTGCGCGACCGCATTGCCGAACTCACACGCCTCGCCGCCGACGAAGGCGTGCAGGAAGGTGCGCCGGTCGTGGCGCGGATGGAGCTGGCGCGCTTCCTTTTACAAAATGAACTGGCGCCGGAGGCGTTAGGCGCGTTGCGCATCGTCGCCATCAACCAGGGTGAAATGGTCGAGCTTGATCCCGAGTTCAGGCTGATGCGCGCCGCCGCCAATCTGATGTTGGGCCGCGCCAATGCGGCGGGGCCTGATTTGGCCGCATCCGCCCTTGCAACCAATCCATCGGCGGCGCTGTGGCGCGGTTATTCTGCGGCGCTTCGCAAGGAATGGGGTGAAGCGCGCCGTGAACTCGAACGTGGTGCGAGCGGACTTGAAGAGCACCCGCCAGGTTGGCGCGCGCGCTTTCAGCTGGCGCTCGCTGAAGCAGCACTTGAACTCAATGATCAGCCGGCCGCAGAAGCCGCCGCCCGCGCAGCCATGGGCCAGGCGCCCGATCAGCACATTCGCCTGCAAGCGCGGCTGATCGAAGCGCGCGTCGCCGCCGCGCGCGGTGATACACCCCGAGCGCTCACCATGCTCGACGAGCTTTCGCATGCGAGCGATGAAGAGGTCGCGGTCCGCGCAAGCGTCGAGTCCATCCGCTTGCGCCGTTCCACCGGTGTGATGGGCGCGATCGACGCTGTCGAGCCGCTGGAAGCGTTGCGCTTCCGTTGGCGCGGCGACGCGGTCGAACTCTCGATTGTCAGCATGTTGGGCGACGCCTATTCCGAGCTCGGCCGTTGGCGCGAGGCGCTCGGGGCCATGCGCATCGCCGCCGACCGTTTCCCGACCGAGCCCGCCTCGCGCCAATTGCGCGCCGACATGGCGACCTTGTTCGAGCGGCTATTTCTCGACGGCGAAGCCGATCAACTCGAACCCATCCAAGCGCTCGGCCTCTTCTACGAATTCAGTGACCTGACGCCGGTCGGTCCCAACGGCGACCGGATCGTGCGCTTGCTCGCAGGCCGCTTGGTCCATGTCGATCTGCTCGAACAAGCAGCGCAATTGCTGCAGCACCAAGTGACTGAGCGCCTCGATGGCGTCAGCAAAGCGCAAGCGGCCGCCGATCTGGCTGCAATCTATTTGCTCGACCGCAAACCTGACCAAGCGCTCGTCGCGCTCACCACAACGCGCCAGCCGAATATGCCGGCGACCTTGCTCGCCGATCGACGCATCCTGGAGGCTCGCGCGCTGCTTGATCTCGGTCGCCTCGATACTGCGGCGGAGTTGGTCGAACGTGACCGCAGCGAGGACGCGCAGCGCGTGCGCGCTGAAGCGGCGTGGCGTGCGCGTGACTGGGATCGCGCCGCCGTTGAGCTGCGGGGCTTGCTGGCCATGCGCAACCGAGCGCAGCCGCTTGATGTACATGGACGTGTGGCCGTGTTGCGCGCCGCCGTGGCGCTGACCCTTGCCGGCAACGAAGAGGGAGTGCGCACGCTTTACCGCGAATATGCCGGCGACATGGCCAACACCGAACAAGCCGACTCGTTCGAAGTCGTCGCCTCCGGGGTTCACGCAGAGGGCGCCGCGATACGAGATGTCGCCCGCGCCGTCGCCCGCACCGATCTGCTCGACCGCTTCATGCAAAGATTGCGCACGGAAATGACAGCCGAAGCCGCGGCCGCCACACCGCCCGACACGCCGGGCTCGCCGCCGCCGCCGCCCCAAGCGGCGCTGCCCGCGCCGCGCTCTGCCGCCGACGCGGGCGCTTAAGGCTCGCACGGGATTAAGCACGAATTAGACGGCGCCTTCGCGCGTTCACCTGTATGGTGCGTGCAAATGATGATCTCGATCGTGATCCCCACGCTCAACGCAGCGGCGCATCTGCCGCGCGCGCTCGCGCCGTTGGTGCATGGCGTCGCGCACGGCTTGGTGAAACAAGTCATCATTGCCGATGGCGGCTCCACCGATGAGACGCTTGAGATCGCGGAGGCCGCCGGCTGCGATATCGTCATCGGCGAGCCGGGCCGCGCCAAGCAATTGCGCGCAGGCGCGTTGGCTTCGCGCGCCAATTGGCTACTGCTCTTGAATGCCGACACCTCGCTCACGCCAGGCTGGGTCAGCGAGGTCGAGCGGCATATGAATTTGCCGCAAGCGCGCAAACGCGCCGCCGCGTTCCGATTGGCGCTTGATGATGATTCCGCCATCGCCAAACGCATCGTGTTCTGGGCGCGCTTGCGCGCCCGCGTCATGAGGCTGCCCTATGGCGATCAGGGCCTTCTGATCTCGCGTCTTTTGTATGATGCGCTCGGCGGCTACCCCGATCAGCCGGCGATGGAGGATATCGAGATCGCGCGGCGCATCGGCCGCAAGCGCCTCGCCATCCTCAACAGCGATGCTGTCGCCAGCGCGGAAAAGTATCGCCGCGAGGGGCGCATGCACGCGCTGCGCAATCTCAGCATGATGACGCGCTATTTTTTCGGCGCCGACCCTGCGTCTTTAGTGATTGCCGCCCGTCCCGATCAGCGCGAAGCGGTGCGGGCGTCGAGCGGCGTGTAGATTGCCGGCGCACCGCTGGCGAGGCGATCAAGTTCTGGCGTCGGCTGGCCATAGCTTTTGCGGCAGAGCGCCATGTGCGACAGCGCCCGCTCCGCATAGTCGCGGCTCTCGGAGCGCGGCATGGTTTCCAACAGCAGTAGCGGATCAATGTCGGCCGGCTGCGTCGCCAGCCAGCGCGAGAGCCAGCCAGGACCGCCGTTATATGCGGCGAAGACACGGCCAAGGTCACGGTCGTTGTGAAACTCGGTCATCAGCCATTCGAGATAATCTTGGCCCAGACGCATATTGAGGCCCGGCTCGAATAAAGGCGCCGGCGCTCGGCGATAATTGTGCGAGCGGTCCATGTCGCGCGCCGTCGATGGCAGCAACTGCATCAGGCCGCGCGCGTTGGAGACGCTGACGGCTTTTGGATTGAAATAACTCTCTTGCCGTACGATTGCATAAATCAGCGCGCGGTCGAGCGAGAAGCCGTTGTCCGGTTCGAACGATGTCGCCGGGCAGAAGCCGGCGGCGACGGCTGGGCCGCCATACTCGGCTGCACGCAATTGCGCCGCCGGCGCTTGCAGTGCGGCGGCGAGGGCGAGGAAGGTTTGGTCGTCGTCGGAGCTCAGATCCGCATGCAGCCGGCGTAATTCGCTTTCGACTTCGGAGAGGCGGCCAAGTTGCGCTAGCGCGGCGGCGCGGCGTGCGGCTGGATAGCGCTCGATGAACCGCGTCAGTGCCTCGGTGTCGACTTCGGGTGTTTGGAACGCCAGCGGGCTGTCGCGGCCGAGCTGCGCTTCGGCGAGTTGGCCGTAGAAGGTCCAGGGACGCTCTGCTGCTGCTTCCAAATGTTCGATGACGCCGTTGGTCTCGCCGGCGGCTAGACGCGAGCGCGCGGCCCAGTAGTGAACCCCGGCGAAAGCCCAGCCGCCGTGATGGCGCCATTGCGCCGAGGCTTCGAATTGACGGATAGCTTCGGCGTAATCGTGTTGGCGATAAGCGATGAGGCCAAGCTGCCACTGCGCCTGACCGCTGCGCGGGCCGCCGACTTGCGCAGAGGCGATGCTGCGCGCGCCTTCCATGTCGCCGGCGCCAATGCGCTCGTGAACGCGTTCGATGGCCACGCGCGCCGACGTGCTGTCGTCGGAAATTGGCGGCGGCGTGCCGGGCAGCCGCCGTGAACCGCCAGCGACCGGCGAGGGCGCCCGCGTGCCGGCGCGGCGGGCCCGGCGGGACCGTGAATCCATGGCGCGGTCGTAAACCGCAGGGGCCATGCCGTACTCGCCATAGCGATTGAGCCAGCTGGTGTAGTCGCTCCAATCGGCGCTGTACGAACTGGTCAGCAATTGGCGCCCGCGCACCACCGGGGCGAGCACGTCGTCCTCGGCGCGCGCCAGCGCTGCGCTGACACCGCGCGCGTTGCCGCTTTCAACCGCGGCGAAAGCGTCGCGGTACACGGCCTCGTCATGTTCGGAGAGCGCCACGATGCGCTGTTGCGCCGCGGCTGGCGATCCTACGATCGCGGCGACGGAGAAGGCGGCGAAAGCAAAGCGCAACGACGTCATCTGGGCTCGTTCTTCAATCAGATTAGGACTGGGAAACCCGCGCCACCCCCAGCTCATCGAGCCAAGATTCAGCCAGCAACAGGTCGGCCCACGCCAACCGCTTTTGCTGAGGCTGGCGCAGTAGATATGCGGGATGAAGCATGACTATGGCGTTGACGGGCGCCTCTAGCCCCTCGCGCGCGTAGCTGAGCCGCCGCCCCCGCAACCGGGTCACCGCCTCCTCGCGTTTCAGCACCGTATTTGACGCCGCCTTCCCGGTCAGGATCAACAGTTTCGGCTGCGAAAGCTCGATCAGCCGCTCAACGAACGGCAAGCAGGCGACGATCTCGCCCTGAGTGGGGTCGCGATTGCCCGGCGGACGCCAGTAAATCGTATTAGAAATCAGCACATTGGTGGAGCGGCTGAGGCCGATAAGCGCGAGCATCCGATCCAGCATCTGGCCGGCCTGACCGACGAAGGGCTTGCCCTGCTCGTCTTCCTCCTTGCCGGGCGCCTCGCCGATGACCAGCACAGGGGCGTCATCAACGCCGTCCGAAAAAACGGTATTCCGCGCCGTAGCCTTCAAGGCGCAGCCCTCAAAATTGGCCACCGCGGCCCGCAACTCGGCGATGCTTTGGGCCGCTGCGGCCAGGGTGCGGGCGCTTTCGACGCTTGAGTCGGCCCGCGGCCGGGGCCGGGGGGCGGTGATCCGGGGCGTCGGCTGCGGCGCCGCGCGGCTGGCCGGAGCAGACGCCGCCAGGGCCGCCGTTCGAGGCGCCCCTGCGTAAACCGCCTCCGCCTCATCCATGTCCACGCCGGCGGCTCGCCAGAAGGCGAGCAGCGCGCGGGCGGCGGATTGGGTGTCTGGCGCGTTCATCGATCCTATTGTGCAGGGACTCGGGCGAAACGACAAAGCAACGCGTCAGCCTTGCGCGTCATCGCGTCAGCTTTGATAAACGCGGCGCAACAGATGAAGGGAATGCAATGGCGGACGAAGACATCGCGCGTGACTCCATGGAGTACGATGTCGTCATCGTTGGCGCCGGCCCGGCAGGGCTCTCGGCCGCCATTCGCTTGAAACAGATCGCCGCCGAGACCGGCCGCGAGATCACCGTCGCTGTGATCGAGAAGGGCGCCGAAGTTGGCGCGCACATTCTCTCCGGCGCCGTCCTCGATCCGGTTTCGCTGAACGAGCTTATTCCGGATTGGAAAGAGCGCGGCGCCCCGCTGACGACGCCGGTGACGAAGGACGAGTTCAAAATTCTCGGCCCCGCCGGCGCCGCCTCGCTGCCGACGTTCCTGATGCCGCCGCTGATGAACAATCACGGCAATTACATCGGCTCGCTCTCGAACTTCACCAAGTGGCTCGGCGGCCAAGCCGAAGAGCTCGGTGTTGAAGTTTATCCCGGCATGTCCGCCTCCGAAGCCGTGTTCGATGAGAGCGGCGCGCTGAAGGGCGTCGTCGCCGGCGTCTTCGGCATCGCCAAAGACGGCCACCGCAAGCCCGACTACCAACCCGGCATGGAGCTGCACGGCAAGTACGTGTTCATCGCCGAGGGCGCGCGCGGGTCGCTCGCGAAAGTGCTGCAAAAGCGCTACGATTCATGCGCCAATAGCGATCCGCAGAAGTACGGCATCGGCATCAAGGAATTATGGGAAGTCCCTGCCGACAAGCACAAGCCCGGTCTGGTGTTGCACACAGTCGGCTGGCCGCTCGACGATGACGCTGGCGGCGGCTCGTTCCTCTACCATTGGGGCGAGCGCTACGTCTCCGTGGGCTTCGTCGTGCATTTGAACTACAAGAACCCCTACCTATCGCCGTTCGATGAATTCCAGCGCCACAAGCTGCATCCGGAAATTAGAGACCACATCGAGGGGGGTAAGCGCATCGCCTACGGCGCGCGCGCCATCACCGAAGGCGGCCTGCAATCGGTGCCGCGCCTGGTGTTTCCCGGCGGCGCCATGATTGGCTGCTCCGCCGGCTTCGTGAACGTGCCGCGCATCAAGGGCACCCACAACGCCATGAAAACCGGCATGCTCGCCGCCGAAGCCGCTGCTGCGGCGCTCGCGCACGGTCGCCAGCGCGACACGCTCGAAGACTACGAGACCGCCTATCGCGAAAGCCGCGTCTTCCAGGACCTCAACCGCGTCCGCAACGCCAAGCCTATGCTGTCGCGCTTCGGCACGTTCTGGGGCGGCGTCGTCGGCATGTTCGACATGTGGACGACGACTTTGCTCGGCGGTTTCTCGTTCTTCGGCACCTTGCATCACGGCAAGTCAGACGCCGCCAGCCTGGATCCCGCGTCCGAGCACAAACCGATCGCATACCCGAAGCCCGATGGCGTACTTACCTTCGACAAGCTGTCGTCGGTCTATCTCTCCAACACCAATCACGAGGAAGATCAGCCCTCACACCTAGTGCTGAAGGACCCGTCGATCCCGATCCGGATCAATCTGCCCGAATTTGCCGAACCTGCGACCCGCTATTGCCCGGCCGGCGTCTATGAGGTGCTGTATGATGAGGCAGGCGACAATCCGCGTTTCCAGATCAATGCTCAAAACTGCGTTCACTGTAAGACGTGCGACATCAAAGACCCGAGCCAGAATATAGAATGGACGACGCCAGAAGGCGGTGGCGGACCCAATTACGCCAACCTCTGAGCTGAACTTGCACCGCTAGGGCGGCAGAAAGGACGAAATATGCGTTGGCAGGCGATCTTCGCGGCGAGCATTGCAGCCGCGGCCGGTGTCACGGGCGCCGCATACGCGCAAGCTAAGCCTGATACGCGCGGGGCTGAGCGCGCCACGCTGCAGCAAACCGCGGCGACCGAGGCCGGCGAAGAGCGCGCGCCCAACGATCTCCTGCGTCGTACCTCGCCGCCGAACGCAGCGCTCGACCGCACTTACGCCGATCCGGGCGCAGCTCTCCTCGAAGCCGACATCGACTACATGGTCCGCGAAGGCCGCCGCGCCATCGCGCGTGGCGAGAACACTGCGCTCTGGACGGCGCTCGTCTTCGCCGACGATCTCGCCTCCAACCGCAACGCCGAAGCGCGCGCAACGCTTGAAGCGGCGCCCGGCGGTCTCAATGGCGGTATCGCCGACATGCTGGAGCCGTTCCTGCTCGCCGCCGAAGGCCGCGTCGATCTCGGCGTCGAGCGCGTCGCGGCGGGCGGCGATGGTCTGCCCGCGCCGTTGCCGGAAGTCGCGCGGGCGCTGGTGTTTGAGTCCGCTGGACGTTTGCCGGAAGCGGCTGCCGTTTATGCGCTCATGGTCGAGCGCTTGGATACAAGCCCGCCCGCCGATCACGAGCCGCGCACCGCCGAAGAGTTCGACCGCGCTCTCGGCGCCGCTCGGGTCTCCAACTCCGTTTATCGCGCCGCGCTCGTGAACCATCGCTTGGGCCGCACCGAAGAGGCGCGCCGCTATTACGGCATCGTCCAGCAATTTGCGCCGCGCTCCGCTGACGTGGTCGCCAACCTCGCCCGGCTCAACGCCGGACAGCAGCCGCTCGAAGCGCCGCTCGACATCAAAAGCGCCACTGGCCGTTGGATGCTGTTCGTCTCGGAATATCTGACGCAAGCCGAGAGCCTCTCGGCCATGGTCGCGCAGCAAGAGCCGACCGATGGGCTCGCCTCGACCTCTGGTTCGGCGCTTTTGCAAGTCGGCATTCTACTTGCGCCCGACGCTGACGATTGGCGCCTCTACGCTGCCCAACAACTGCTCGGCGCTGGCGGCGTCGATGGCGCCGAACGCATTATCAGCATGGTGCCATCGACTAGCGTGTTCGCACCCGACGCCGAGATCGTCCGCGCCAGCATCGAGCTGGAGCGCCGCAACGATCAAGCGGCGATGGCGGCTGCTGAGCGCGCTTTGGCGCAAGCGGGCGATCGGTGGTCGATTATCGCGTCAGTCGGCGATGTCTATCGCCGCGCCGGCCACCCGGATCGCGCGATCCCGGCCTTCGACCGCGCGCTCACCATGGTCACTGAGCCGAAGGATCGCGCCGACGTGTTGGGCTGGCGCGCCTACGCGCATCAATTCTCCGGCAATATCTCGGCCGCCACCACCGACATGCGCGCCGCCTACGAGTTGGACCAAAGTCTCGATACGCGCCTGCTTTACGTGTCGATCCTGATGAATGATCCGCGCGCGTGGAGCGACGGCATCAGTGTCGCGCGCGCGCTGTTCGCCGAGCAGCCGGATTCGGTGCTTCGCCTGAACGCGCTAGGCTATGCGCTCATTCAGCGTCCGGAAGGTCTGGAAGAGGGCTATCGCCTGTTATGGCGCGGCTTCAATTACGGCCAGCAGGATTATGCCGTCATCGATAGTCTCGGCTGGGCCTATTATCTCTATGGCCACTTTGATCAAGCGCGCGCCTTGATCGAACGCGCCAATGATCTCTCGGAGGGCGATCCGAACGCCGAGATCCTCGATCATTTGGGCGATGTCTATTGGCGGCTCAACCGCCGCGACGAGGCGCGCACAACTTGGCGGCAAGCCTTGGAAGCGCGTCCCGAAGCGGTCCGGCGGCGCGATCTCGAAACCAAGCTGCAGCGTGGTTTGACCGCCGCCGCGCCGCGCCAGCGCGATCTGCCGCAAGTCTCACTGCCGGAAGGTCCCTCGCAGCGGGAAGATCTTTAGTGCTGCGGGCGGTTGTGGCGCTGGCGGCGGGTGTCAGCCTTGCCGCCTGCGCGTCGATGGGGCCGCCGGCGCCGTCGCAATCTGGCGCCTATGCTGATTACCTGATTGGCCGCGTCGCCAATGCGCGCGACGATCATTCCGCGGCCGCCGACCGCTACTTCGCCGCGCTCACGCGCGCCCCGCGCGACGAGACGTTGATCAATGGCGCATTGGTCGCCTCACTCGCCGCCGGCGATGAGACGCGCGCTCGCCGCGCCGCGCGAATGGCGTCGTCATCCAACGCGCCGCCTTACGCGCATTTGTTGCGCGCCTCGGATGCGCTGGTGGCGCAGCGTTGGCGTGTTGCTACGGAAGAACTCAACAGCATCGAAGGCGCGGCCGGGGAAGAATTACTCGGTCGCATGTTGTTGGTCTGGGCCCGCACCGGCGAGCGGCAGCTTGACGGTGTCCTCGTCGATCTGGCGCCGCTGGCGCAGATCCGGCCCTACGGCGGGTTGTTTGCCTATCAGCAAGCGATGGCGCTGGACTACGCCGGCCGCCAAAACGAAGCGCTCGCCGCTTACGACACGGCGCTGCAAGGCGGCCTGTGGCTGCCGGCGGGCATCGAGCGCCACGCTGATCTGCTCGCCCGCACTGGCCGCCGGGAGTCGGCGCTGCAATTGCTTGGCGCTGAGATCAATCGCCCGAACCCAGCCCTCGCCGCCGCGCGTGCGCGGCTGGAAGCGGGGGGCGCTGTCTCGACCGAACCGCTGACGCCGGCGCGCGGCGCCGCCATCGGGCTCTACGGCATGTCGGCGGTGTTCCTACAGGAATCCGATTCCACCAACGGCCTCGCCTCGCTCTCGCTTGCGCTCATCCTTGATCCGGACTTCGACGGCGCACGGCTTGCGTTCGCGCAGCAGCAGGCTCGGCTCGGCCACGTCGATCTGTCGAGCGCCATGTTGGCGCGCGTGCCGGCTGATTCGCCTTACGCCGGAAGTGCGCGCGTCATGCAATCGTGGACGCTTCTCGACGCTGGCGAGGAGGAGCAGGCGATCGCTCTGGCCCGCGACAACGCCGCCAGCGGCGACTTCCGCGCACAGCGCACGCTCGCCGACATGTACCGCAACCTCGGTCGTCACGCCGATGCGGAGCCGATTTACTCGACCCTGATCGAACAGCAGCCGAACGACTGGCGGCTCTACTTCGCCCGCGGCGCCGCCCGAGAGCGTCTCGATCGTTGGCCCGAGGGGGAAGCGGACATGCAACGCGCGCTGCAGCTATCCCCCGAGCAGCCGGATGTGATGAACTACCTCGGCTACACCTGGGTCAATCGCGGCGAGCGTTTGCAGGAGGGCCTCGCCATGATCGAGCGCGCGGTTGAGCTCAGACCGATGTCCGGCGCCATCATCGACAGCCTCGGCTGGGCTCATTTCCAGATGGGCGACTACGCACAAGCGCTGGAGTACCTCGAACGCGCCGTCGAACTCGAACCCTCAGACGCCACGCTCAACGATCACCTTGGCGACGCCTATTGGCGCGTCGGCCGCCGCATCGAAGCGCGCTTCCAGTGGCAGCGCGCGCTGACGCTCGAACCGGACGACGCAGCGCCAATCCAAGTTAAGCTGGAGAGCGGCCTGCCAGCCCTGCCGCCGTCTCGCTCGGCCAACAGATGAGCACGCGCATCTTCGCTCCGGCGAAGGTCAACCTTTCCCTGAAGGTAGGGCGACCGCGTGCCGATGGCATGCATCCGCTGCAAAGCGTTGTCGCTTTTGCCGATGTGGGTGATCTGGTCGAAGCCGAGGAGGCGGACGGCCTTTCGCTCACCGTGGTCGGTGATTTTGCCGAACAAATCGGCCCGCAGGTCGACAATCTCGTGCTCCGGGCCGCTCTAGCGCTGGCCAACGCCGCCGGCGTCACGCCGCGCGGCACGCTCACGCTCGAGAAGAATTTGCCAGTGGCCTCTGGCATTGGCGGCGGCTCAGCGGACGCTGCCGCGACTTTACGCGCTCTCAACGACCTGTGGGGTCTGCGCTGGAGCAACGCGCAGTTGGCGGAAGTCGGCGCCGGGCTGGGCTCGGACGTACCTGTGTTCTTCACCGGCGCGGGCGCTGCCTACATGACTGGCTTCGGCGAGATATGCACGCCGATGCATGTCACGCCTTTGCCCGCCGTCCTGATCAACCCGTTGCGCTTACTGGCGACGCCCGATGTGTATCGCCGCTTCGACGCCATGAACCTGGGCGCCGACCTCAGCGACCAGGCGCCGCCCGCCTGGGATAGCGAGGAGCATGCGCTCGCGTCGATGCGCGAGCTTGGCAATGACCTTGAGGCGCCCGCCCGCGCGCTGATGCCGGAAATTGGCGACATGCTGGCGGAATTGGCGGCTTCGCCATACGTGCGCTACGCCGCGCTCTCCGGCAGCGGCGCCACTGTGTTCGCGATTTCGCGAGATTGGGCCGCGGCGGAAGCACTCGCAGACGAAATGATCGCGCTGCACCCGGGTTGGTGGATATCAGAAGCGATGCTTGGTGCTTGACCCGACGGCCGTGGGCCGATAGCGCAACCGCGCGCGAGGTGGCGAGTGATATTGGAATTGGCGGGCAGCGCTGCAATCGCGAGTGTCGTCAGTCTGGCGGTGTGCGGCGTACAGATGCGCGCCGGCCCGGTCGATCAGCCGGACGATCAACGTAAAGCGCATGTTGTTCCGACGCCCACCAGCGGCGGCGTCGGAATAGCCATTGGATACGCCGTTGGCTTGGTGGCGCTGACCCAGCTTTTCGCCGAATCCGCGCCGCTCAACCGCCAGGGCGCAGCTTTGGTGTCATTGGCCTCGGCCTTCGCGTTCGTGTTTTTGCTCATCGGCTTCGTTGATGACACCCGTCCGCTCGGGCCCCGCATAAAGTTGCTGTTTTTCACGCTGCTTTCGCTCGCCGCCGCGATCACCATGGGCATCGTCGATGTGCTTCCCGTGGGCGGCGGCCAGGTGTTGAAGGTCGGGCTTTCCATTGGCCTGTTTGGCACGGCGCTCTGGGTGTTCACGTTGGTCAATTGTGTGAATTTTATGGACGGCGCCAATGGTCTCGCTATCGGCTCCGCTGCGATCGGGCTCATGGCGCTGGGCGTCATCGCCTATGTCAACGGCTCGCACAGCGCCACCGCAATGACGTTCGTCGCGGCAGGCGCGTTGATCGGCTTTCTGATCTGGAATTTTCCGAATGGGCGTCTGTTTGCCGGCGATGCCGGCGCGTTGTTCGCCGGCGCTATCGCGGCGCTTGCGTCGCTCATCGTGATCTCGCGCACTGGTCTGTCGCCGTTTATCCCGCCTATCCTGTTCATGCCGCTTTTGGCCGATGCGCTGATGACGTTGGCGTGGCGCGTCCGTCACCGCCGCAAGCTGCTCATCGGCCATCAGGAACACCTCTACCAGATCGCGATGCGTTCAGGCTGGAGCCACGCGCGCGTTTCGCTCGTCTACTGGGCGGCGATGGCGCTGTGCGGCGCGCTTGGGTTCTTGCTGTCGCAAAGCACTGATGTACGCGCGCCTTGGGTGGCGCTTGTGGCGCTTGCTGGGCTGGCGTTGGCCACTTCCATCCTCGTGCGCAAATACGCCCGCGCCCACGGCCTCTTGTAAAAATTAACGGAATGGCTTGACCGAAGAAGCTCTGGGTTGTTATATAACCATATGGTTATGCAGCAAAGTATAGCTTCCGCCCGCCTCGATGCGGTCTTTTCGGCCCTCGCCGATCCCACCCGCCGCGCCATCGTGGCGCGCTTGGCGGAAGGCGAGGCGACGGTGAACGAACTCGGAGCGCCGTTCGACATGAGCCAGCCGGCGATCTCCAAGCATCTGAAAGTGCTGGAGCGCGCCGGGCTCATCTCCATCGGCCAAGACGCCCAGCGCCGCCCCCGCAAGCTGGAGGCTGAGCCATTGGATGATGCGATGGATTGGATCGAACGCTACCGCGAGGTCTGGGAAGAAAACTACCAACGCCTCGACGCGCTGCTCGCGGAGCTGCAAGCCAAGCCTGGCGCCCGCAAGCGCAAGCGCAAACGCAAGAAAGAGTGACGCCTATGTCGGCGATGCGATCGGTCGTTCCTAGCGCGGGCGACCCAACAAAAAATCCAAGGAGACGACAATGCCAATGCCCGCGGAAGTATCTCTGCCGACCGACCGAGAGGTGCGTGTCGTGCGCAGCTTCAACGCGCCGCGTAAATTGGTATGGGACGCCCATACCAAGCCCGAACTGGTGCCGAGATGGCAGGGCTATGATGGCTGGGACATGCCGGTGTGCGACATGGATGTCCGCGTCGGCGGCACATACAAGTGGCAGTGGAGAAACCTCGAAGACGGCAAGAAATTCGGCTTCTTCGGCACGTTCACCGAGGTCAATGGCCCGTGTAAGATTGTTCACGAACAATACTACGACCCGGGCGAGATGGACTTCGCCATGCCAACTGGCGATCCCTGTATCGTGTCGCTCGAACTCAGTGAACAGAACGGCGTCACGACGCTCGTCTGCACTTTGAAGTTTGCGTCGAAGGAAGCGCGTGATGGCGCTGTCTCAACCGGCATGACCGACGGCATGGAGCATAGCTACACCCGCCTCGACGCCGTCATCGTCAAAAATGCAGCGTGAGGGATAAGGCAGTGCCCAAGCGTAAACGCAGCAAAGTGTAGCGCCGATGTCGGCGATGCTATCGGTCGTTCGTTCCTTGAGCAGGCGGCCCAACATAAACTCCAAGGAGACGACCATGCCAAAGCCAGCCGAAGCCTCTTTGCCCAACGATCGCGACGTTCGCGTCGTGCGCAGCTTCAACGCACCGCGCGAATTGGTGTGGGACGCCCACGCCAAGCCCGAACTCGTGCAGAAATGGTGCTTGGGTCCGCCCGGCTGGTCGATGCCGGTGTGCGAAATGGATGTGCGCGTCGGCGGCTCGTATCGTTGGCGTTGGCGCAACGATGCGGACGGAAAGGAGTTTGGGTTTTTCGGGAAGTTCACCGAAGTGAATAGGCCGGAGAGGCTGTCGCATGAGGAAAACTATGATCCGGGCGACGTAGGCGGGCCTATGCCTTCGGACGAGCCGGCGCTTGTCACCAATGAGTTCACCGAGAAGGACGGCGTCACCACCATGGTCGTCACGATCCGTTTCCCGTCGAAAGAAGCACGCGACGGCGCCTTCAGCACCGGCATGACCGACGGCATGGAGATGGGCTATGTCCGTCTAGACGAAATATTCAGAGGCTGAGACATGGCGGCGGTGAAGAAAGCGGTCGCCAAAAAGGCGCCAACGCGGAAAGCAACGGCGAAGAAGGCCGCAAAGCCACCGGAGGATGCCGATCCCACGGCGGTGGCGGACTATCTTCGCGCGCTCAAGCATCCGCTGAAGCAGGAGATTGAAGCTGCGCGCGGGATCATCCTCGCCGTCAGCCCGGCGATCGGCGAAGGCATCAAGTGGAACGTGCCGAGCTTCCGCACCGAGAAGGAATGGTTCGCCACGTTCAACGTACGCGCGACAGAGAGCGTGCAGCTCATCTTCCACCTGGGCGCTAAGAAGCGCGCCGACCAGAAAGCCTTAAAACTCGCCGACCCCAACGGCCTGATAAAATGGCTCGGCCCCGACCGCGCCATGATCACGCTCGGCGCTGGGCGCGATATTCCGGCGAACCGGAAAGCGTTTGAAGCGATCGTCCGCGCTTGGATAAAACACGTCTGATGGCGGTGAAGAAGAAAGCCACCCCGAAGAAGACGACGAAGCCCGAGGTCGCCGCCATCCTTGCGGCCTTGAAAAAGGGTGGCTCCTCAAAATTCAAAGCCGACATGGCGGCGCGCTACGGCATCGTCACCAAGGCGGAAGTGTACGGCGTCACCGTCGCCACCCTGCGCGGGATGGCGAAGATGATGGACTACAACCACGCGCTCGCTGAACAACTCTGGGCCACCGGCATTCACGATGCGCGCATGCTCGCTTGCATGATCGACGATCCTGCCGAGGTCACGCCCGCGCAGATGGAGCGTTGGGTCAAGGGCATGGACAATTGGGGCCTCGTCGATACCGCCTGTTTTCACTATTGGGATCGCACCCCGCACGCGTTCGCCAAGATCGAAAAATGGTCGAAGGTTAAGGACGAGTTCGTCAAACGCGCCGCCTTCGCACTGCTCGCCAGTTGTGCGCTCCACAAGCAGGGCTCGGACGAGCAATTCTTGCGAGGCCTCGAGTTGATCGAGCGCGAAGCGTCGGACCCGCGCAATTTCGTCAAGAAAGCCGTTAACTGGGCCCTGCGCGCCATCGGCGGCAAGAAAAGCCCGAAACTCCGCGCCGCCGCCCGCTCGCTGGCGAAACAACTCGCGGCGTCGGACGATCCCAGCGAGCGCTGGAACGGCAAGGACGCACTGCGCGCGTTCGCAAAACCTTGAGGAGAGCGGCCATGATCGAAAAGGTGGCTTTCACCATGTACGCGGTCACGGACCCGGTGCGCGCGCGCGATTTCTATGAGAACACGCTTGGTCTCAAGGTCGGGATGGCCGGCGCCCACGGCGACATGCATTGGATCGAGTACGATCTGCCCGGCGGCGGCTGCCTCGCACTCACCAACGCCACCGGCAAACCGCCCGGCGGCGGCGGCGCAATTGCGTTTGAGGTCCGCGATCTCGACGCGCTGGTTGCTGATCTCAAAGCGAAGGGCGTCGCCTTCCAAGGCGACATCATCAAAGGCCCGCACTGCCGCATGGCCAATTGCACCGACAGTGAAGGCAACGCGCTGGTGCTGCATCAGCTGGATGGGACGTAGCGTAGCGGAAGCTACTGGAAAAAGCGTCGTCATTCCGGGGCTCAGCGACAGCTGAGAGCCCGGAATCCAGGGGCAAACGCATAGCTCGCGGCCCCTGGATCCCGGATCGCGCTCCGCGCGTCCGGGATGACGGTCGTTTTTTATTTAAACGAGGCGCGAACTCAGTGCGCCCGATCGACCACGAATTCGGGCAGCGCCTCCAGCGCCTCCCGGTAGGCATTCGCGGGCAGCTTCTGCAGCGCTGCGCGCGCCCGCGCCGCGTGCTCACGGGCGGCATCCAGCGTCAGCGCAATCGCGTTGTGACGCTTCACCAGCGCGACCGCGCGGTGGAAATCATCTTCGCTGCGTTCGCCGCCCATAGCGCGGCGCCAGAAGGCGCGCTCGGCCTCATCGCCAGCGTCCCGCGCGAATACAACTGGTAGCGTGACTTTGCCTTCGCGGAAGTCATCGCCGGCATTCTTGCCCATGGTCGCGGCGAGGCCACCATAATCCAGCGCATCGTCCACCAGTTGAAACGCCAACCCTAGCTCGCGCCCGAACGTCTCCAGCGCCGTCGCCTCCGCGCCGGGCCGCCCGGCCGCCACAGCGCCCGACTTCGCCGCCGCCGCGAACAGCGCCGCCGTTTTCGCCGCCACGATCGCCATGTAGCGCTCGCGCGTGGTGTCAGCGTCATTCGCCGCAGCGAGCTGCATCACTTCGCCCTCGGCGATGACGCTCGCTGCGCGCGCGAGAATATCGAGCACCTGAATGTCGCCGGTCTCGACCATCAAATTGAACGAGCGCGCGAACAGGAAATCCCCGACCAGTACGCTGGCCGAATTACCCCAAACGACATTCGCCGCCTTCTTGCCGCGCCGCATCGAGGAAAGGTCGACCACATCGTCATGCAGCAACGTCGCCGAGTGGATGAACTCCACCGCCGCCGCTAGCTTGCGCGGTCCATCGCCGCCGCCGCCGACAAGGCGCGCCGCCGCCAGCGTGATGAGCGGGCGTATGCGCTTGCCACCGGCATCGATCAGATGCGCCGCCAAGTTCGGGATAACGCCGACCGGGCTGTCTAAATACTGGTGAATGATGGCGTCGACGGCGGCCAAGTCTTCGGACAATAGCGCGGCCAGCCGGTCCACCGCATGCGGGGCGCCGGGCGCTTGCTTGGCTGGTCCAACCGCCGGTCCCAAAGGGCCTCCGCTTGCCTTCATGCGACGCCAAAACGATGGTGGCTCGGCGCGCAGGGGTCAAGCTCGGTTCCGGCCCTCGCGCGGAAGGGTCGCACGGGCTTATGGCCGACGCTGAAATCACTGAAGACAGGCTGCTAGACGGCAAAATCCGCATCCGCCAACCGGCGCGCGGCTACCGAGTCAATGTTGACACGCTGCTGCTCGCGGCGACTTTGCCGGACGCCGCCGATGGCGCGCGCGTGGCGGAGCTTTGTTGCGGCGTCGCGGCGGCTTTGCTCGCGGTTGCAGCGCGACAAACTGGCGATGTCGCGTTCGTCGGTATTGAGCGCGATCCCGCATACGCGGAACTGGCGCGTCAGAACCTCGAGCTCAACGGCCAGGCGCATCGCGCCAAGATCATCGAAGCTGATGCGCTCGATCCGCACGCCGACTTTGGCAGCTTCGACCACGTCTTCTTCAATCCGCCATACGATGATCCGAGCGAAGGTCGCGCGCCAGCAGAAGGCAAGCGCGCCGCCTACATTGCGGATCGGCCGATCGGCGACTGGATCAAGGTCTGGTCCAACCGCATGCGTGCGCAGGCGAGCCTGACGATGATCCATCGCGCGCACCGCCTTGGCGAAATCCTGAGTGCGTTGGATGGGAAACTCGGCGGCGCCGAAATCTTTCCTATTCGTCCGAGTGCAGATGCGAAAGCAAGCCGCGTCATCGTTCGCGCATGGAAGGGATCGCGCGCGCCGCTCAAACTTTTCGCAGGACTCGATCTTCATCCCACGGGCGAGGGCGGAGACAAATACACACCGCAAGCGGACGCCATCCTGCGCGGCGAAGCGCACATCCATTTCGGTGAGAGTCGAACGCGCCGCGAACATCGCCCCTGACTCGAGCGAAAATGTCGCCACGCGCCACCTGTGGAAATCGCGCAAAAATCGTGGCGGGCGAGATACACGAAACGAAGCGCGAATGCGGCTTTTATCCCCAGGCAGCGGCGGCAATTGACTCCGGCCACGCGCACCATCAATTTCGGACTAACGGAGCGCCCCGACGCGAGTCGCGATCCTCCGGCCAGACACATGAACCCCGTGGGAGAGCGCGGCACAACAAAGCCGCCCCCGAAGGAGCAACCGCCCCGGAAACTCTCAGGGAACCGGACCGCGGGGGGATGAACACGCTGGATAGAGCTGCCCCGGTGGGAGCAGCCGCCGAAGGAGTAAATCTCTCAGGCGCCAGGGACAGCGGGGGCAGCGTGCCATTTCGCACGCGCCACGCGTACCTGGGACTCATCAATGGCCGACGCCGGATCACCGAAGAAGCTGCCGCTCGACGCCATCTGGCGCGCGCGCACCTCCAAGTTCGGCGACTTTGCCGGCTACGACATGCCGCTCCAGTTCGAGGGCCTTATCCCCGAACACAATTGGACCCGCCAACACGCCGGCCTGTTCGACGTAAGCCACATGGGCCCCTGCTTTTTTGCGCTGCCGAAGGGCCACGGCCTGGAAGGCGAGGAGGCGCACAAAAAAGTGGCGTCGCTGATCGAGCGCCTCGTGCCGGCGGACATCCAGGGCCTGAAGCCGGGCCAAGTCCGCTACACCATGCTGCTCAACGACAATGGCGGCGTCCTCGACGATCTGATGGTCGCCCGCCCCGCCGAGCTGGGCGCCGCCGGCGACCTCTACGTCGTCGTCAACGCCGGCTGTAAGCATGATGACTGGGCGCTGATCGAAGCGACCACAGCCGGCGAAGCCAATCTTGTCCGCGCCGATGATCGCTGCTTGCTGGCGCTGCAGGGCCGCAGCGCGCACGCCGTCGTCGCTACCGTCATCGATCCGGCGCTCGCCGAGATGAGCTTCATGAGCGTCAAGCGCTTCGACGCGTTCGGCCGCATTACGGTGACCCGCAGTGGCTACACCGGCGAGGACGGCTACGAAATCCTCGTCCGCGCCGAGAACGCGAGCGATCTCGCTGGGGCATTGCTCGCGCATGCCGAGGTCAAACCGATCGGCCTCGGCGCGCGTGACTCGCTGCGCCTTGAAGCTGGTCTTTGTCTCTATGGCCACGATCTCGATCCGACCACATCACCGATCGAAGCCGATCTCGCGTGGACGATCCAGAAGCGCCGCCGCGAGGAAAAAGATTTTCCCGGCGCCAAGCGCATCCTGCGCGAATACGAACTCGGCCCCGACCGCAAACGCGTCGGCATCCGCCCCAATGACCGCGCTCCGGCGCGCGAGGGCGTCGAGATCATGAAAGACGGCAAGACAATTGGCGTCGTCACCAGCGGCGGCTTCTCGCCGGTGCTGAACGGCCCGATTTCGATGGGCTATGTCGAAGCCGCCCACGCCGAGCCCGGCCACGTCGTCGATCTCATGATCCGCGGCGTCCCGCGCCCCGCCACCATCACGCCGCTGCCGTTCGTGCCGCACCAATATCACCGCCCGAAGAAGGGGACCTGACAATGACCACGCGCTACACCAAAGACCACGAGTGGGTCCGTCTCGACGGCGACATCGCCACCGTCGGCATCAGCACTTACGCCGCCGAGCAATTGGGCGATGTCGTCTACGCCGAGCTTCCCGCAATCGGCAAAAGCTTCAAACAGGGCGATGACATGGCCGTCGTCGAAAGCGCCAAGACCGCCTCCGACGTGTACGCGCCGATCTCCGGCGACATCGTCGAAGCCAACAGCGAAATCACCGGCGAAAATTGGCCCATCATCAACGAAGCCCCGCAAGCCGGCGGCTGGTTCGTGAAGCTGAAGGTGTCCGACAAAGCCGAACTCGACGCGCTCATGGATGAAGCTGCCTACGCCGATTACGTGAAGGGGCTTTGATGGTCGAGCGCACGCTCAGGACGCTGGCCGGCAAGGATGCGTTCACGCGCGTGCTTGTTGTCGAGCGGGGCGATGGCGCTTTCACCTACCGCCTTGAGATGGTCGGGCAGGATGGTGCTTCGAGCGTGGGGCCTGATTGTGGAATCTACGACTCTGCAGAAACCGCCGAGGCTGAGGCCAGGTCACGCGTTGCAAGTTTGAACGAAGTCTTTGGTTAGGACCACATGAGATACCTCCCCCTCACGGACATCGACCGCCAGCAAATGCTGAACGTCATCGGCGCCAAGAACATCGACGATCTCTTCGTCGACGTCCCCAAGCACGCGCTGCTGCGAGACCTCGTCCCGCTGCCCAAAGCGCAGGGCGAGATCGAGGTGCATCGCCACATGCAGCGTCTGGCTGAAAAGAACACGCCGGCCGGCCGCACCGCGTTCTTCCTCGGCGCCGGCGCCTATCGCCATCACGTGCCGGCCAGCGTCGATCATTTGATCCAGCGCAGCGAATTCCTCACCGCCTACACGCCGTACCAGCCCGAAATTGCGCAAGGCACGCTGCAGGCGCTCTACGAATTCCAATCCCAAGTCGCGCAATTGCTCGACATGGAGGTGGCCAACGCCTCCATGTACGACGGCTCCACCGCCTGCGCTGAAGCTGCGATGATGGCCGCGCGCGTCACCAAGCGGAAGAAGATTATCTTCTCCGGCGGCGTCCACCCGCACTACGTCGACACGGCTCGCACAGCCTGCGAAGCGCTCGGCCTCGAAGTCATCGCGCTGCCTGCCGCCATTGATGACGAAGCGGCGGTGACGAAGCATCTCGATCCAGATGTCGCTGGCGTCATCGTGCAGTCTCCGAATGTGTTTGGCACGATTACCGACCTCACCAAGATCGGCGAAGCCGCCCGCGGCGCCGGTGCGCTGATGATTGCGACATTCACCGAAGCCGTCGCCTTCGGCGCGATCGAGCCGGCCGGCAGCTACGGCGCCGACATCGTCTGCGGTGAAGGCCAATCGATCGGCAATGCGCTGAACTTCGGTGGCCCCTACGTTGGGCTCTTCGCGGTGAAGGAAAAATACATCCGCCAGATGCCGGGCCGCGTCGCCGGTGAAACCCTCGACGCCGACGGCAAGCGCGGCTTCGTGCTGACGCTCTCCACCCGCGAACAACATATCCGCCGCGAGAAGGCGACCAGCAACATCTGCACCAATAGCGGCCTCTGTCAGCTCGCCTGGACCATCCACATGACGCTGCTCGGCGAGAAGGGCCTCCGCCAACTCGCCACGCTCAATCACGAGAAAGCGATCGCGCTTGCCGATGCGCTCGGCAAAGTCCCCGGCGTCGAAGTGCTGACCAAGCGCTTCTTCAACGAGATGGCCATCCGCGTGCCGGGCAACGCCTGGAAGATCGTCGATGCGCTGGCCAAGCAGGGCGTCATCGGCGGCGTCGCTATGCAACGCCTCAACCTGCACGCCGGCATGGACGACGTGCTCATCACCTGCGCCACCGAAATGAACACCGACGAAGACATCGCCGCTTACGCCGCTGCGCTGAAGAAAGTCATCGCATGATCACCGAAACCACTTCCGGCAATCGCGGGCTCTTGCAGGCCGAAGCGCTCATCTTCGAGAGCGGCCACGCCACCGGCACCGGCGTCGATCTGCCTGCGCCCAAAGGCACGCCGAATAAGCTCGGCGGCCTTGGACGCAAAGCTGCGCTTGATCTGCCTGGCTTCTCTGAACCGGAAACGATGCGCCACTTCGTGCGCTTGTCGCAGAAGAACTACGCCATCGATCTGGGCCTCTTCCCGCTCGGATCGTGCACGATGAAGCACAATCCGCGCTTGAACGAACGAGCCGCGCGTTTTGAAGGCTTCGCCGATCTTCATCCGCTCCAGCCGACCGCCACCATCCAAGGCGCGCTCGAATTGATGGAAGAACTTGCGCATTGGCTCTGCACGCTGACCGGCATGCCCGCGGTCGCGCTCTCGCCGAAAGCCGGCGCGCACGGCGAATTTTGCGGGATGCTCGCGATCAAAGCGGCGCTCGAAGCGAAGGGCGAGGGCCATCGCAAGCGCGTGCTCGTGCCCAGCTCCGCGCATGGCACCAATCCCGCCACCGCCGCCGCCGCCGGTTTCACCGTCGATGAAATACCGGCACGCGACGATGGCCGCGTCCATCTCGATGACGTCAAAGCCAAGCTCGGGCCTGATGTCGCCGCGATCATGATCACGAACCCAAATACGTGTGGTCTGTTCGAGCCGGAGATCAAACGCATCGCCGACGCCATCCACGAAGCCGGCGCGTACTTCTATTGCGATGGCGCCAATTACAACGCCATCGTCGGCAAGGTCCGCCCCGGCGATCTCGGCATCGACGCGATGCACATCAATCTGCACAAAACATTCTCAACCCCGCACGGCGGCGGCGGCCCCGGCGCTGGACCCACTGTGCTCTCTGAGGCGCTCGCACCGTTCGCGCCGCTGCCGCTCATCGTGATCGACAAAACCGGCGGCAAGCATCAGCTCGCCTTCGCCGAACACGTCGAAGAACTAGCCGGTACGGGCAAAAAGCCGTTCGGCCGGATGTGCGCCTTCCACGGCCAGATGGGCATGTTCACCCGCGCACTCACCTACATGATGAGCCACGGCAGCGACGGCCTCCGGCAGGTCGCCGAAGACGCGGTGCTCAACGCCAATTATCTGCTCGCACGCCTAAAGCCGCACTTTAACGCGCCATTCGGCGATGGCCCCTGCATGCATGAAGTACTGCTCGATGATTCATCGATCAAACCGAAGGGCGTCGAAACTATCGACATGGCGAAGGCGCTGTTAGACGAAGGCTATCACCCGTTCACGACCTACTTCCCGCTCGTCGTCCACGGCGCCATGCTGATCGAGCCCACCGAAACCGAACCCAAACGCGAACTCGATCGCTTCGCCGACGTGATGATCGCGCTGGCAGAACGTGTGAACGCCGGCGACGTCGCCTTCTTCAAAGCCGCGCCGCAGCTGACGCCCATGCGACGTTTGGACGACACGCGCGCCGCCCGCCAACCGAAACTCCGCTGGAAGCGAGGGGATAACAGGGCGGACCCAGCAAAGTACGCGGCGGAGTAGGGTGCACAGCCCGCTGGGCTCCCGGCGGGTGACGCGGCTTGTTCGTTAGGCTAAGCCTGACCACCTAAAGAGGTGGTCTATGCCGCAATATTCGCCCCTGTTCAGTCTTTCGTCGCTTAACGGCGTCAACGGTTTCGGCGTTAGCGGAGTCAACGCGCACGATCGATTGGGCAGCGCGCTCGCTAGCGCTGGCGACGTGAACGGAGACGGCTTTGCAGACATTATTTTCGGTGTGCCTTTGGGAAACGCCGTTGGCGGCACGGATCCCGGCGTCAGTTATGTTCTCTTCGGCGCCGCATCGGGTTGGAGTGCGACGTATGACCTTACGGCCCTCAGCGGGTCCAACGGCTTTTCTCTCATAGGCATTGCCCACGGCGACGAAGCGGGTTTCAGCGTAAGTGGCGGCGATGTAAACGGTGACGGCTTCTCCGACTTGATCATCGGTGCCTGGAACGCCAATCGTTCCGGAAACACCGGCGCCGGCGATACCTATGTAGTCTTCGGCGCCGCAGCTGGCTTTTCAGGTTCGATCGATCTCTCCAGTCTCAATGGCGCGAACGGCTTTCGCCTAGTCGGTGTTGATGGTGACGACAACAGCGGTCGTAGCGTCGCGTTTGCAGGAGACGTTAACGGCGACGGTTATGGCGACATCATCATCGGCGCTTCTCAGGCTGAGAGCGTTGTCGACGCAGCCTACGACAACGGTCACAGCTACGTCGTCTTCGGCGGCGCCGACGGTTGGGCCGCTTCAATTAGTCTCGCCACGCTTGATGGTTCGAACGGTTTCCGGATCGACGGATACTATGGGGACCAATGGAGCGGCTACACGGTGGCGGGTGGGGGCGATATCAACGGCGACGGGTACGATGATCTGCTCGTCGGGTCTGTTCAGGGAGGTGTGAGTTTTAGCGGCGAGACTTATGTGATCTTCGGCGCTGCGGGCGCCCGGGATGCAGTCGTGAGTCTTCAGGATTTGGACGGCGACAATGGCTTTGTCGTTCCGGGGATATTGAACGGCGGCTTCACGAGCCGGACTCTGTCGATCGTCGGTGATGTAAACGGCGATGGATACGACGATTTCTTTATTGGCGGCGCCGGTTCCGCCGATCCCGACGGGCGCTTGAATGCAGGTGAAACTTATCTCGTCTTCGGCGCCGCTTCCGGTTGGCCTGCATCTTTTAACTTGGCGTCACTGAACGGAGCGAACGGGTTTCGTCTCATTGGTGTTGATATACAGGATGGCGCAGCTGTCGTCGGGTCTGCCGGTGACTTTAATGGCGACGGGTTCGCCGATCTCATTGTTGGCGCGCTAGGCGGCGAAGCGACCGGCGATGTCAATTACGGCGAGACCTATGTTGTGTTTGGAGCCGCGTCCGGCTTCACGGCGACATTTGATCTTGCGAGCATTGACGGAAACAACGGGTTTCGTATCGATGGCCTGGACCTGAACGATGAAAGCGGTTCGGCGGTCGCGGGCGTCGGTGACGTCAATGGCGATGGCATCGACGACATCATTATCGGCGCAAACAACGCATACACCTCCGGCGGGACAGCGTTTTCCGGCGAGGCTTATGTCGTTTTTGGCGCTCGGCCAGGTGAGGCGGTCACGCGCACCGGGACCGCGCTCGATAATCGCATCTTCGGCGGCGCGTTCGCCGATACTCTGATCGGCCTGGGCGGCGATGACCGCTTGGATGGCGGCGGCGGCGATGACGCCATTGTGGGTGGGGTCGGTATAGACACTTCGGTCCATTACGCTGTCTCGACCGCAACGAGCTGGCATCGCAACATTGACGGGACTTACACTGTCACTAGCGGCGTCGACGGAACTGAAACGCTCACCACCGTCGAAATCCTCGACTTCACCGACCGCGACGTGGTGCTCGACAACGCGCAGCAAACGTTCCTCGGCAACGGCACTTCCGATTTGCTTTGGCGCCACACGACTAATGGCGCGATCGTTTATTGGGACGTCACCGGCGCGACGCAGAACTCCGCCACCATCGCCGGCGGCGCTGGCGCGGAGTGGATGCTCGAAGGCGTCGGCGATCAGCGGTGATGGCCGTGACGATCTTCTGTTCCGCAACGCTGATGGCGTCGCCTACATCTGGAATAACGCGAGTTCCGGCAGCGTCGCATTCGCTGGCGTCATTCCGCTCGAATGGGAGTTCTCCGGCATTGGCGACTTCAACTTCGACGGCACAGACGATTTCCTCTGGCGCAACACCAGCAATGGTGGTTTTGCCACTTGGTTGATGGATGACGCGGCGCCGGGCGGACAATTCATCATTGGCGGCGCGCCGATGGCTTGGAGTGTCGCGGGTATTGCCGACTTCAACGGCAACGGCTCGGACGACATTTTGCTCCGCCATTCCGATGGAACGCTGGCGCATTGGACCACAAACGGCTTCACCCAAACCAGCGCCGCGATCATCCAAGTCGTGCCGAACGAATGGCAGATCGTCGGGCTCGGTGATTTCGATGGCGACGGCCGCGCCGATATCCTCTGGCGCAACACCATCAATGGCGGCCTCTCCGAATGGCGCATGGATGGCACGACGCAACTCGGCGCCGCCATCGTCGGCGGCGCGCCGCTTGAGTGGAACGTCGCCAAGATTGGCGACTATAATGGCGATGGCAAAGACGACATTCTCTGGCGCCACGACGACGGCACGGTCGCGCTCTGGGTGATGAACGGCTTCACCGTCACCAGCGCCACCATCGTTGGCGTGGTGCCCGTCGAGTGGGGGCTAATTTAAGCCGTAGCGCCCTGCCGCGGCTTCGCCAACACCACGACCGCCAGCGCCAGCGCCGCCGGCGCGGCTTGCACGTAGAGGATCGTGATCTTCGCGGTGAGCCCGCCGAATATCCCGGCGCCGATCACCGCGAGCAGGAAGAAGATCATGAAGGCGCGGTCGTTACGCAGCGCGCCCCATAAAAGGCCGGCGGCGAGGATTCCGTTGTAGAAGCCCTGATTGGCCGCCAGCACCGCGGTCTGCGCCGCGAAGTCCGGCGTCATCGCGAACACGCGCTGGCCGATCGGCCCGGTCCAGAGAAACATCTCCAGCACTAAAAAGCCGACATGCAGCGCTGCGACCAGCGGCACTAAGATTTTGGACACCAATGTCATCGCCGCCTCCTGCCTGCCAATTATGGGTGCGCCCGAGGCGCTTGGAAAGCGGCCGCGCCGCCCCGCTATCGCGCGCTGGCAATCCTCAGCGCTTCCTGCAGCACCGGATCATCCGCGCCTTGCACGATCGGCGTGGCAATGAACACGTCGGGGTTGACGCCGGCGACGCGCGTGTCGCCATTCGGGCGGAGGATGTAGGCCTTCGGATAACCGACGCTGAAGCCGGTGTTGCGCAGGGTGAATCGCTCCATGGCGCCGTAGGTGGTGGCGAGATCGGAGGTGGCCTCGCCGAGGATATCCCCGAAGCCGTAATCTTGAAGGATGGCCGCGACCGACACTGTGTTGGAATAGGAGCCCCGGTTGATCAGCGCGAAGACGCTGCCGGTGAAGCGCTGACCCGCGCGGGGCTGCGCCATTGCAATCTCGAAGCTCACAATGTCGCCAGGCGCAGCGTCGGCATAGAGCTCGGCAAGGCGCCGGCTAACGCTGTCGGCGGACGCCTCTGTCAAGCGCGCCGCGTTCGACGCCGTCGTTTGCGGGCTGACGCGGATGCGGAAATCGGAGGTAAAGCGGAAGGGCTCATCGGCGAACCAGGCGATCATGTGATCGCTGAACGAATTGTCGCCGCCAGGATTGTTGCGGAGATCAACCAGCAGTGTCGTCGCGCCGGCTTCGATGAAGTGCGTGAACGACGTATCGATGAAGGCGTGGAAAGCGGTCGTGTCATACGGATCGTCGCCCGGATAGTTCATGAAAATGCCCGGCCGTAGGTAGGCGACATCGCCCGGCAGCATCCGCGCCAGCCGCTCCGTTGGATCGATCGAGAGCGTTGGCGGCGCCTCAGCAGCGGCGGCGCGCATGTCAATGCGGCTGCGCCCCGCAAGCGTGAGATGCGCCGTGCGGCCATCGCCTTTGCGCAGACCAATGTCGAAGGTCGCCGCCTCGCCAAGTTCGAGCCAGAGCAGGGCTGCGAACATCTGGTCGATCTGCGCGTCGGCGAGATAATCGGTGTCGGCCGAGATATGCGCGCGCAAGCGCGGGAGCCATTCGCCCATCGGCTGGCCATTGAGCGAGCTGATCTCGTCGCCGGCTTCGATGTCGTCGCGGACGCTCAAATTTTCGGTGACGAAGACGCGTCCCGCATCGATGCGGACGCTGAGGGGGAAGGCGAGCCCGCCGCCTTCGCGGAACGCGTCGAACGCCGCGCTGGGGAACTCCAGCCGCGCGTGAGCGACGCGGCCCGCCGCCGCAAAGCGCTGGAAGAACACTTGCGCCTCGAAGGGCGTCATCGGCGCATTGATCTGCGCCGCCATATCGGCGTAGAGCCGATCGTAAGCCGCGCGCGGCGTGTTTGCGTAAAGGTCGTAGTGCGCCGCTTGCAGCCCCTCATAGAGCGCCCTGAAGTCTTCGCGCAGCGCCGCTGGGGCGATCACGCCCTCGGGCGCGGGCGCTGGTGTCGCGCAGGCCGCCAGCGCCACCGCCATCGCCAGGAAGAATTTATGCATGCGCCACCTCTATCACGCACGGGCCGCCCGTGCGTCTGCCCCGCGACCTAGACGGGGCGACCGTATTGGGGAATGACGGGGGCCTCCTATTTTCCTGATGAAACCCTGACGACGCCCTAAGCCCATGCCGCCGCCCGCTTTTCCTGACGGCGCCCGGATCGGCGCCTGGCGCGTGACGCCGAGCGCCGGGCGTTTGACGCGCGGCGGCGAAGAGCGTGCGATCGAGCCGAAAGTGATGGATCTGCTCGTGCTGCTGGCGGCGCGGCCCGGGCAGGTGGTGGCGCACGAAGAGATACTAAACACGCTCTGGCCGGACACGATCGTCGGCGACGACACGCTGGCCCGCTGCGTCTCCAAATTGCGCAAGGCGTTCGACGATGACGCGAAGACGCCAGCCTACGTGGAGACCATCGCCAAACGCGGCTATCGCCTGATCGCCGACGTCGAACTGGCGCCGGCGCAGACTCCGGAGCGTCGTGCTTGGCGCTGGGGCATTGTCGCCGCGGGCGCAGTCGCGGTGCTCGCCATGTCCGGGCTCGCGTGGCGCTCCCTCCAGCCGCCGCAATCGCACGCAGCCGCCACACTCGTGGCGCGGGCCAAGGACTATTATTTCCAGTACACGCGCACCGACAACGAAGCCGCCATCGCACTCTACGAGCGCGTGCTCGAAACCGACGCCGACAATGCCGAAGCCTTGGCCGGTCTCGCCACCGCTCTGGTGCAGCGCGTGCTGCGCTGGCCCAACCCGCCGGGCGGCGAAGACTTCACGCGCACGACGCTGGGCGAGGCGCTCGCGGACGGCCGCACAGATACGCCGCAAGGTCAAGCTTGGCTCTCTCTCGCGCGCGATCTCGCTGGCCGCGCCACCGCAATCGCGCCGCGGGACGCCTTCGTGCACCAGGCGCATGGGCTCACGCTCGCCGCCTCGGGTGACTTCGATGCTGCTGAAGCTGCATACACCCGCGCCGTGACGATCGATGCTGATACCTGGGGCGCGTTGATCAATCTCGGCGATCTGGAAGAGATACGCGGCGCGCCGACGCGCGCGCTGCCGTTCTACGAGCGCGCCTATGCGGCGATGGAGCGGGCTTATGACAGCGAGCCGCAGCGCATCCGGCTCTGGCATGCGGAATTGGGCATCGTCATCGCCGACCGCTACGCTGACGCAGGCGATGCGGCCGCAGCGGAGGCTTGGTATCGCCGCGTGCTAACCCAATCGCCGCTGCATCCGGAAGCGGTGGTTGGTCTCGCAGCGCTGCTCAAACAAAAAGGCGACGCTGAAGGCGCCGCCCGTTTGTGTGCTTCATTGATCGAGCGCACCGGCCCCAACGCCGCCTGCGCTACGCTTATCACGCCTTAGCCGAATTTGCGCTTCAGCTCGCCGACGCCGTCTTGCACCAGGCCGGCTTGGGCCTGGTCGTTCATGCGTTCGCGGATCATCCGTTCGGCTGCCGCAATCGCCGCTTCCGCCGCCGCGGCGCGGACTTCGTCGGTCGCTTTAGTCTCGGCTGAGGCGATGCGATCTTCGGCTTGCTTTTCGCGCCGCGCCATTGCCGCCATCATCGATTGGCGGGTTTCTTCCGCCACCAACGCCGCTTGCTCTTTCGCCGTATCGACGATCGCCTTGGCTTCGGCCTCGGCGGTCGCTTGCTTGGCTTGATAGTCGGCCAAGAGCTTCTCAGCCTCCTCGCGCAGGCGCCGCGCGTCGTGCAGATCTTTGGCGATCTGTTGCGAGCGCGCATCCAGCATGTTCAGCACCATGCCCGGCACCTTCAGGTACACGAGCAACGCGAAGAACAGCAGGAACGCGACCAGCGCGATGAGGGTGGCGTCGATGGTCATTACGCTTCTCCAGCCACACGCTGCCGCGGGGCAGGCGAGCCCGCGACAGGCGCCAGCTTATCGGCGATATCGCGCGCCAACGCTTCGGCGATTCCCGGCACGTCAGCCAACGCCTTCGCCCGCGCCTCGGCGACCTTGCCTTCGGCTGCCGTGATCCGCGCGATGAGACGGGTTTCGGCGGCTTCCTGCTCGGCGGTGAGCTTCGCGGTGACGTCGGCGCGGGCGGCGTCGATCATGGCGCGCGCATCGCTTCGGGCCTTGGCCTTGGCCTTTTCCATCGCCGCGCGCGCATCCTCGGCAGCGGCGCTTTTCTGCGCCGCTTGGTCGAGGTCGCCCGCAATTGTGCCGGCGCGCTTAGCCAGCACGCTCGAGATTTGTGGCAGCACAAAGCGCGACAGCACGAAGTACAGCGCCGCGAACGTCAGCACGAACCAGAAGAGTTGGCTCGCGAACGTCGTTGCGTCGAACGGCGGGAAGGCGCCGCCGGCCTCGTGGCCGGCAGCTTCCGCGCCGTGCGCCGCGTCCGCCGCCCCGTGGGCGGCGTCGGCTGCGTGCGTATCGACCGTTGCGGGGTGAGCCGCCATGAGGTTCAAGCTCCGATTAGAACACGAACAGGAGCAGAAGCGCGATCAGCAGCGAGAAGATGCCGAGCGCTTCGGTCACGGCGAAGCCGAAGATCAGATTGCCGAATTGCTTGGGCGCTTCCGACGGGTTGCGCAGCGCGCCTTGCAAAAAGTTACCGAAGATGATGCCGACGCCGATACCTGCGCCGCCCATGCCGATGCAAGCGATGCCGGCCCCGATCAGTTTCGCTGCTTCCGCGTCCATATTCTCAGTCTCCGATTGATAGTTACGTTAGTTGACCGTGGCCTAGTGGCCGCCGGGGTGAAGCGCGTCGTTCAGATAAATGCAGGTCAACAGTGCGAACACGTAGGCTTGCAAGAACGCCACAAGAAATTCGAGTGCATAGAGCCCGACCGTCATGCCCAGCGGCAGGATCGAGCCAATAACGCCAAGTGCGCCGGCGGCCGCCATCATCGGCACGAAGCCGGCGAACACCTTCAGCACCAAGTGCCCGGCCAGCACGTTCGCCCACAGACGAACCGCGTGCGACAGCGGCCGCGAGAAGAACGAGATGATCTCGATGATCACCACGAACCACAAAATGTACCAGGGCACGCCGGACGGAACGAAGATTTTGAAGAAGCCGAAGCCGTTTTTGGCGATGCCGACAGTAAGAACGGTGAAGAACACCATCAGCGCCATCGTCGCGGTGATGACGATTTGGCTGGTGGGGGTGAAGAAGTACGGGAACATGCCGATCATGTTCGCCGCGAAGATGAACAGGAAGAGCGTGAACACGAACGGGAAGAAGCGCTTTACGCCCTCATCGCCGGCCGCATCGCGCACCATCGAATGGATGAAGCCGTAGGCGCCCTCGGCCACCACTTGCGAGCGGCCCGGCACCAACGCCGCCGGCTTCATCGCCCACCACATAAAGCCCGCCGCCGCCGCAACACCGGCGACCATGAACAGGCTCGCATTGGTGAACGTCGCGTCGACCGCGCCGAAGTGAATCGGCTCGGAGATCGGGTTGATGTGGAACTGGTGGATCGGGTCGTTCGACAAAACTCAAATCCTCAGTCGTCGTCGTCCGGGATGGACGGCGCGTTCGGGTCCGGAGGGTTGGCCTTGTTGAACGACTGCGCCGTGCGCACCACGTTCACGACCCCCGCGACGAACCCCAGTCCGAAACCGATCACCAGCCCCCACGGCCCTGTGTGGAGAAAATAATCGATCCCATAGCCGAGCAATGCCCCGACAATAATCGCCGCGCCAAACTCCCCGCCGAACCGAAGCGCCAGCGAAGCCGGGCTTTGGGGGGGGGCTTTGGAGGCGCCTTCGCCGCGGGCGGCGTCTACACGCCGGCGCAGGTTTCGAAGGGCGTCCTCGGGCGGTTCTCTGTCAGCCATCGAACGGTCCACGCGCCCAAGGGGGCGACTCGATCTTGAGGCCCCCTGTTCGCGCGCGCGGAAACTAGCAGGGGCCGCCCGGCGGTCAAGGAAAGCGCGTGCGACATTTGTTGCGCCGCAACGGCCCCGAAACGGCTGGCTCCGCTACCGGCTCGTGGGGCCTGAAGAACACGCGGTCGGAAGGCCGAGCCCCTTGAGCGCGACCGGCTCGGCCACCGCCTCAATCCCACACCTTCGCTCTCGCCGAATTGGAGCGCGGGCCTCCGGCCCGCATTTAGCGCCAATCTTTGAGAGACTAGCGCGAAGAACAAACGGGTCGGACGCCCGCGAGGCATGTTGTTGAGTTCAAACCAAAAATTAAATCATCGCGGGCTCGTGACCGGCGTCGTCTTCCCGCCGTCGCGTTCAGCGCCTATTACGGGTGCGGGACGACTAAAGCAGAAGACCGGGCGCTGAAACGCGCCGAGGCAGGGGCGCGAATGGCCGACGTATTTATCTCTTACGCCAGCGAAGATCGCGACCGCGTCCGGCCCTTGGCCGAAGCGCTGCAGGCGCGCGGATTCAAAGTGTGGTGGGACCGCTCGCTCGCCGCCGGCCAGGATTACACCGCCATCATCGAGCGCGAGTTGCGCGCCGCTAAAGCCGTCATCGTCGTCTGGACGCAAAGCTCGGCGCTCTCGACCTTCGTGCGCGACGAAGCCGGCCGCGCCCGCAACGATGGCCGCTTGGTGCCGGTGATCCTCGACCGGGTCGATATTCCGCTAGGCTTCGGCGCCTTCCAAGCTGAAGACTTCACCCGCTGGAATGGCGGCGCCAACGCGGCGCAAATGCAAATTCTCGAAGAAGCCTTGAAAGCCAAGATCGAAGGCCGCGACGTCGATGGCGGCGCTGTTGCTATGAAGCGCCGCAAGCTGATGGCGCGCGTGCGACTCGTGTCGGTGCTCACCGTGATCGCGCTGATTATCGGCATCGCCGCCGGTGGCCGCTACATTTTCTTCCCGCAGGAACAGGCCGAGACCACGCAAGAAGATCTGCGCGCCGAATTGCTGCGCTTGTTGGCAGAAGGCACGCTGACGCCCGAGCAAGCGATCGCGCTTGCCGAAATTTTAGAAGCTGGCGCGCTAGGCGAACAGCAAGCATCATTGGAAACGCCCAGTCCTCTCGATGGCATGTCGCCCTCGGCGGCGCGCAGCGACGAGGCGACTATGGCCATGGTCACCGACGCCCAATTCGACGCCACCGCGCGCGAAACGTACCGCGAGGCGTTTACTGCGCTGTCCCAACACCCGGATGCCTCGGTGCGTCTCGCCGTCGCGCAAATGTCGCAACCGGCGAGCCGCGATGCGGCGATGCAAACCTTGTGGACCTATGCGCAGGCCAATCCCGACGATCCGCTGCGCGAGGAAATCTATCTGCTCTGCGGCTCGGTCGGCGAGGCCAACGACAATCCGCTCGGCCAGCGCGCGCTCGAAGCCGCCACTAGCCTCGCGCCGGCCAACACCGATGTTTGGCGTATGCTGTCGCGCTCCTACCGCCGCGCCGACCGCACGGGCGATGCCACTGCCACCGCGCAAGTCTCGCAGGCGATCGAACTGCAAGCCGAAGGCCAAACGGCCGAGGCCGAACAGCAATTGCAGGAAGCTCTGCCGAATTTGACGGAGGCGCAATTGCGCGCGCCAGTCGCCTCGACGCTCGGTCAGATCGCCGAGAACCGCGGCGATTACGCCGCCGCCAGCGCTCGCTATTCGGAAGCCTATTCCTCGCGCGAACGCATCGCGGTGCAACAACCAAACTCGGTCGCCGCGCAAACCATCGACGCCGACGCCCAGCAATTGGTCCGCTCACTCGATCGCTCCGGCCGCACGCGCGAAGCCTGCGAGCGCTTGCGCCAAGCGCAAGACGCGCACGACGTCGCCGCGCCGGATCAGGAAATTCTCACTCGCTGCACGACCGAGTATCGCGTGCGGCTCCGCCCCGAAGTTCAACTCGCGCCAGAACTTCGCCAACGTGCTATCGTTACGCCAGACGCGCAACAACGCGTTACGCCCCAGCAATAAAGGTTCAGCTCGCCGGCCGCAGGAATAGCACTTTCGCAGCGCCGTAAACGCGCTCTTCGAGTGTCGCATAGCCTGGAAGCACCGGCGTTTCCTCCGCGGCGCATTCGAATACGATTAGCGCGTCGGCAGTGATCCACCCGCCGCGTCGGCCGAGTTTGGCCAGCGCGCGCTCCCCGAGTTTTTGATTGTAAGGCGGGTCGAGGAACACGAGATCGAACGGCTCGCCGAGGCCCGCTGGCTTGACGCCAAGATCGGTCGCATCGCGCCGGTGCAGGCGCGTCGAACCGAAGAGGCCAAGCGCTTCGATGTTGTCGCGAGTGGCGCCGCGCGCCGCCGCGTCCGTCTCGACGAACAACACAAATGCGGCGCCGCGCGACATCGCCTCAAGCCCAAGCGCCCCGGAGCCCGCAAACAGATCAAGCACGCGCCGGCCTTCGAGCCCCGGCGACCAGGCGGCGTGGGCGAGCACGTTGAAAACGCTTTCGCGCGCGCGGTCGCCAGTCGGCCGCGTGTCGCGGCCGGCCGGGGCGGCGATGGCGCGGCCTTTGAACTCTCCGCCGACGATGCGCATTAGCCGCCCTTCACTTCACTGGCTCAAGCGCCATATGTCGCGCTTGGCGCTGATCGCCAGGCGCTTGACGCAAACGGCGCCCTTCGAGACAAGTGCCGACAGCATATCGATCAGGGGATGGGTCGTCCGTGGAAACAATCGTCGCCAACTTTGCCGACCTGTTCAATCCCGATCACGCCGCCGCCAATCTAACGGCGTTTTTCGCCGTTATCCTGATCGACTTGGCGCTGGCCGGCGATAACGCCGTCGCCGTCGGCCTCGCCGCCGCGGCGCTGGAGAAAGAGCAGCAGCGCCGCGCCATATTCTGGGGCATCGTTATCGCCCTGGTGCTGCGCATCGTCTTCGCCACCGTCACCACACAATTGCTCGGCATTCCGGGGCTGTTGTTCGTCGGCGGCTCGCTGCTGTTCTGGGTGGCGTGGCGCATGTACGCGGACTTGAAAGCGCACCAGCCGGTCATGGTTGGTGACCCGGTGTCGGCTGAACACGCCGCCGAGGGCATTACCACCGGCGGCAAGCAGCCCAAAACGTTCGGCAGCGCGTTGCTGACGATCATCATCGCCGACGTCTCGATGTCGCTCGACAACGTGTTGGCGGTCGCGGCGGTGTCGCGCCACAACGAGGTGATCATGTGGTTTGGCCTCATCCTGTCAGTCATCCTGATGGGCGTCGCCGCCTCGATCATTGCGCGCGTAATCAACAAGTACCAATGGATCGCGATGGTCGGTGTCGTCATCATATTGTTCGCCGGCACGCGCATGATCTGGGAAGACGGGCATAATTTTTTCCCGGCTTACATCCCTGCCATTCCCGCCTTCCTCGGCGGCGGCCACTAGTCGATCGCGTGCTTGCCGAGTTGGTCGCGCAGCACCTTGCGCGGCACCTCCTCGACCGCGCCGGGCTCAAGCGTGCCCAGCTGAAACGGCCCGTACGATACGCGTATGAGCCGGTTCACCTTCAACCCCAGCGCCTCCAGCACGCGCCGCACTTCGCGATTCTTGCCCTCGGTGATGTTGACTTGGATCCAAGCATTGGCGCCGCCGCCGCGTTCGAGCTTTGCGTCGATCGACCCGTACCGCACGCCATCGACCTCGATGCCATCCTTCAGCGTATCGAGCTCCGCTTGCTCGACGCGGCCATAAGCGCGGGCGCGATAGCGGCGGAGCCAACCATTGGCCGGCAATTCAAGCTTGCGGGCAAAGCCGCCATCATTGGTCAGCAGCAGCAGTCCCTCGGAGGTCAGATCGAGCCGCCCCACCGAAATCACCCGCGGCATCGATGCCGGCAAATGCTCGAACACTGTCGCGCGGCCCGCGGGATCGCGGTGCGTCGTCACCAGGCCGGAGGGCTTATGATAGCGCCACACCCGCGTCGGCGCCGCAGCGCCAATCAGGCGGCCATCGACCATCACCTTATCGGCGGCGGTGACCTTGATCGCCGGCGTATCCAGCACCTCGCCATTCAGGCGCACTCTGCCCTCGGCAATCAGCCGCTCGGCATCGCGGCGCGAACAAACGCCGGCCCGCGCCATAAATTTGGCGATGCGCTCGGCTTCCGCGTTAGAAGGGGGAGAAGAGGAATTGGCCATGTTCGCCGTGATCTATCGTTGGCAGGTCGTACCAGGGCTGGAGGCGCAATTCGAGACCGGCTGGCGTCGCGGCACCGATCGCATCGCCGCCGAGTTCGGCGGCTGGGGCTCGCGGCTGCATAGAACCGCCGAAGGCGCCTACATCGCTTACGCTCAATGGCCTGACGAAGCGACCTGGCAGACGGCGCTGGAGAGCCACATGTACCACAGCGACGACGAGGCGCGCCGCATGTACCGCGAGGCGATCGTGCCGGGCACATTCGAAACCATCGCAGCCGGTGACGTCGTCGCTGATCTGCTTGAGCTCAAGCGCGCATGAGCGATCTGATCTACATGGGCATGGCGCTGTCGCTAGCCCGGACGGCTGCGGAGTTGGGCGAAACGCCGGTCGGCTGCGTCATCGTCGATGAAGCGACGGGCGAGGTGGTCGCCGGCGCCGCCAACGGCCCGATCGGCATGACTGATCCTACCGCGCACGCCGAAATCCTGGCGCTCCGCCGCGCGGCGGAGGTCACCGGCAATTATCGCCTGCGGCCCGGCCTCACGCTCTACGTGACGCTCGAACCCTGCGCCATGTGCGCCGGCGCCATCAGCCATGCCCGCATCGCGCGTGTGGTGTACGGCGCCAGCGATCCGAAAAGCGGCGGTGTCGCCCACGGCGCAAAAGTGTTCGACCATACGCAATGCCACTGGAAGCCAACTGTCGCCGCCGGCGTCGAAGCCGAGGCTGCGGCGACATTGCTGAAAGAATTTTTCAAGGCCAGACGCTAGGACCTGACTGATGACACTCGCCGAACCCAAGACGCTCTATTTCGAAGACCTCAGCCTCGGCATGCGCGAGACGTATTCCAAGCTCGTGACGTCGGCCGACATCGTCGCCTTCGCCGAGGTCAGCGGCGACCGCAACCCGATCCACCTCTCTGATGAGTACGCTGCGAAGACGCCATTCGGCAGCCGCATCGCGCACGGCATCTACACGGCGAGCCTCATCTCAGCCGTGATCGGCACCCGGCTGCCGGGGCCGGGCGCGATTTACATTTCGCAAACACTTCGCTTCCTGGCGCCTGTGCGGATAGACGATACCGTCGTCGCCAGTGTCGAAATCGTCGATCTGAGCGAGCGCGGTCGCCGCGCCAAGCTTCGGTGCACGTGTAATGTCGGCGACACTTTAGTGATGGAAGGCGAGGCCGAAGTGAAGGTTCCGCCGCGTCCAATCACCACCCCGGCGCCGAACCCTTAACTCTTTGTCGCCATGGTTACCGCGCCCCGGATATGGGCAGCGGACCCTGGAATGGCCCTCGAGACAGAGCTTAATCGCTGGATAAACCTGGAAAAGGTTTCCCTCTTGGCGCTCGACCAGAGCGTCCACGGAGGCAAAATCCTTACGCAGATTATCCGCGGTTTCGGCATCCGCAACGTCCGCACGTTCAGCAAGATTAGCGATGCGCGTGACGCGCTCCGCACCGGCTCGTTCGATCTCATCATCGCCGACCCCGCCGCCACCGAGGGCGACGAGGATGGCATTGAACTCGTGCGCTGGCTTCGCCGCCAGGACCGCAACATCAACCGTTTCGCGCCCGTAATTCTAGTGTCGGGTCACTCGACACCGTCGATGGTGCGCCGCTCGCGCGATAGCGGCGCAAATTTTTTCGTCGCCAAGCCACTTACAGCCACCACATTACTCGAACGGATATTGTGGGTGGCGCGCGACAAACGCCCCTTCGTTGAGGTGGGCGAATATCTAGGCCCCGATCGCCGCTTCAAAGAGAAGGGGCCGCCCGAAGGCGCTGCCGGCCGACGCACGAACGACGACACCGACCAACACCCAGAAGAACAACAAAAGGGCGCGGCTTGAGATGACACACATCGTGCGCACCCATCGGGTGGAAAACCGTCTGGCGAAAGCCGTGAGCACATCTGGCGGCGTCACTATTGGCGAAGCACTACAGCGCGCCAAGCTTGGCGTTGAGCAGGTGCGTGACGAAGTCATGGTCGCGCTCGACGCAAAGATCGCCGAGATCGATACAGTGACCATGCCGGCAAATTTCGACGGCACTGCCGCCACCATGGCGCGCGTCTATATGTTGGCGAATGAAGTCCTGAATGAAGCCGGCGCTTTCGACTTAAGCGAGCTGAGCGAGGCCGGGCGCAGCCTGTGCGAGCTGACCGCCAACTGGCGCGACGGCGGCATTGATGTTCAACCGGTGCGTGTCCATGTGATCGCGATGAAATCTCTGCGTCGTCCCGACATCGCCGGCGACAGCAGCCTAAGGACGGCGGTGGTCGAAGGCTTGCGCGCGGTGACGGCGAAGCTTTCGGCGCAAGCGCGCGTCGCAGCAGCGCCGGCGCGCTAACGGCCGATCAAAGCGCGGCGGGCGTCGATCACGTCCTGCGTCATCTGCACCTTGAGGGCGGCGACATCGTTAAACTTTTCCTCGTCCCGCAGGAACGCGATCATCTCGACTTCGATCAGCTTGCCGTAAAGATCGCCGCTGAAATCGAGCAGGTGGGTTTCCAACAAAGGCGCAGGGAGCGAGCCCACAGTTGGATTGACGCCGACGCTGGCGACAGCCGGCAACAGCACGCCGTCGCCTAGGTCAGCGCGGACCGCGTAAACGCCGAGGCGCGGCTGGATGTAGTCGCCGAGCGCGAGGTTGGCGGTTGGGAAGCCAAACTTGCGGCCGCGCTTGAAGCCGTGCGTGACGATCCCCTCGATCGCCCATGGCCGGCCCAACAAATCTGACGCCGTGTCCATATCGCCGGCTTTGATGGCGTGACGGATGGCGCTGGAGGACACCTTGGCCTCCCCGCCGACTGGCGCGACGGCATCGACCGTAAAGCCAAATTCATCTCCGAACCGCGTGAGGCTCGCTACATCACCCATACGGCCGCGGCCAAAGCGGAAATCGGCGCCGACGCTGACATGGGCCGCGCCAATGCAGTCCTTCAGCACCCGCTCGGCAAATTCGCGGTCGGTCGAGCGGGCGAGATCGGCGTCGAAGCCAATCTCGAATACCTCATCGACGCCCACTTCCGATAAGGCGCGCGCGCGTTGCGCGGCGGATTGCAAACGAAACGGCGGCGCGTCGGGCTGAAAGAAACGGCGCGGGTGCGGCTCGAACATGACGACGCCGAGCGCCGCGCCGATCTGCTCGGCGACCTTGTGCGCGGAAGCGATCACTGCCTGGTGCCCGCGATGCACGCCGTCGAAATTGCCGAGCGCGATCGCCGCGCCGCGCGCATCCGGTGGAATAGTGCTGGTGGGGCCGAGCGTGGTCATCCGTTCACAAAGCGTTTCCGAAATGCGCGCGCAAGTGTTGCGAGCATTGCTGATTGGTTTCTGTTTGCACCCTAGAAGCGCGCACGTTCACTCATGATTAAAGGCTGTTTTACCGAAAATTGTCGCCTCTTTGCTATCAGAAGTTCCAACGACACGGCGCACTAACAAGCCGGTGACGTCTCGCCGCCGGGTCGTGCACCCCGATCCGGCGGCGGGCGTGACTGGACAATAGCGCCGGCGGGTATGCGGGAAAGAGCGCTTATGTCTGTCTCTATGACAATGCCGATCCTTATCGTGGACGACTACAACACGATGATCCGCATCCTGCGCAACCTGCTGCGTCAGCTCGGATTCTCCAATATCGACGAAGCCAATGATGGCGCCGCCGCGCTCGTCAAGATGCGCAGCAAGGACTACGCGCTGGTGATCTCGGATGCGAGCATGACGCCGATGACCGGCGTCGAATTGCTGCAACGCGTCCGCGCCGATGTGCGCCTCAGCGCCACACCGTTCGTGATGGTCGCCAACGACAATAACGAAGGCCAGGACGCCGCCCGACGTGGTGGGACCGAGTCCTACATCGTAAAGCCGTTCAACGCGCAATCACTGAAAACCAAGCTCGTCCCGGTCATCGGCGCGTTCTAACGCGCGCCGTCCGTCAGGACGACATCACTCCGCCATCAATCACGAACGTCTGTCCGGTCGTGAAGCCGCCAGCTTTTGACGCCAGAAACACCGCCATGCCGGCGATCTCGTCCGGCTGGCCGATGCGTTTCAGCGCCGAGCGTTCGGTGGACGCTTTAAGGATGGCGGGATTTTCCCAGAGCGCCTTGGCGAAATCGGTTTGCACCAGTCCCGGCGCGATGGTGTTGACGCGCACATTGTCCGGCCCGAACTCGGTCGCCAGATTGCGCGCCAGCTGCATGTCGGCGGCCTTCGAGATGTCGTAGGCGCCGATCACGGGCGAGCCCTTGAGGCCGCCGATCGATGAAATGATGATCACCGCGCCATCTTTGCGCTCACGCATTTGCGGCGCGCACATATTGATTAGCCAGTGATTGGAGATGACGTTGTTTTGCAGAATCTTGATGAACTGATCGTCCGTTATGCCGCTCATCGGCCCGAAATAGGGATTGGACGCGGCGTTGCAGATGCAGATGTCGATTCCGCCGAACGCGCGGTTGGCTTTATCGACCAGATTCTGCAGCGCCTCCTTGGCGGCGATATTGGCTGACACCGCGATGGCGGCTTTGCGGCCGACGGCGTCGTTGATCTCAGCGGCCGCCGCCTCGCACGCGTCCTGCTTGCGCGACGAGACGACGACATTGGCGCCATGTTCGGCCAGCCGGTGCGCGATGGCTTTGCCGATGCCGCGCGAGGAGCCGGTAACAATGGCGCTCCGGCCGGTGAGATCGAACAAATTGGCCATCTCGCCGCTCCCTGTTATGTGGGGCGCACTCTAGGCTTGGCCTGCGCGGGCGGTCTAGGCTGACGTGGCTGGAGGGGCGGATGAAGCGGATCGTACTGGCGTTCGGGGCGCTGGCGCTGGCCGCCTGCGGGCAGAGCACGCGCGCCGATGATCCGGGCGCCGTGTGCCAACGCGATGGCGACGGCGCTACGCGCATCGCCGCTTGCACAGCTGTGATCGAGAACGCGGAGAGGAGCGCCGAAGAGCGCGCCGCTGCGCACGCTGAACGGGCGGCGGCGCAGCAAGAAGCGGGCGACGTGACGGCGGCGTTGCGCGACTTCGAAGCGGCGCTGCGGCTGGACGAGAACAACGCCGGCGCCTTGGTCGGGCGCGCGCGTATTTTGTTGGCTAGCGGCCAGTTGGATGCCGCCGAGCCGCTGTTGCGGCGCGCGATCGCTGAGCATGAGTCCGGCGAAGCCAACGAAATGATGGGTCAGATCGCACTGCGTCGCGGACAGTACGATGACGCGATCGCGTACTTCGATGCGGCGCTATCGAAAAATGCGCGATCGGCCGAAGCCATGGCCGGACGCGCGCGGACGAAGCAGCGTATGGGAGACCTTGGGGGCGCCAGCGCGGATTATGATCAAGCCGTGCGCTTTGACGGCGCATTGGCGGATGCGAGAGCGGGCCGCTGCTGGCTCGATCTCAACGAACAACGTGACCTCGTGCGCGCACGCAATGATGCGGAAGCGGCAGTCGCCGTCGATCCACGCAATGTCGAAGCGCAGCTCTGCCGCGGCGTGCTGCAATTGCGCGGCGGCGAATGGGCCAATGCGCGTGCGTCGTTCGATGCAGCGCTAGCGGTGGAGCCCGGCAATCCTACGGCGCTGTTCGGTCGCGGCGTCGCGCGGCGGCGGAGCGGGGACAATGCTGGCCGTCAGGACATGAACCGCGCGCGGGATTTTGATGATCGCATCGGGCGCTCGTTCGATGAGATGGGGGTGGAGACGTATTGAGCTAGCTCAACGCCGCCATCGCATACGTCGCGTGCACTCTCTCTGCGGCCAGCGCCGCTTCGATCTTTCCCGCATCGGCGCGGCCATCCACCCACAGCGCTTCGCCGTGCATGCCGGAGGCGATGAAGAGGCAGTCTAGCCCTTGCGCGTTGGCGCCTGCGATATCGGTGGGCACGCCGTCGCCGATGCAGAGAATGCGCGATCGATCTCGGACCGCCGGCGTCCCCGCCGGCACGGTGTTTGCGGCATCGTTGGCGTTTGCGTTTGCCGAAGTTGCCGGCGAGGACGCCGGCGGTCCAAGCAAGGCGAGTTCCCGAAACGCCAGATCGTAGATCGGCGCGAACGGTTTGCCGGCCATGACGACGCGGCCGCCGATGGCTTCGTAGTTCTGCGCCAATGCGCCGGCGCACCAGATCATGCGGTCGCCGACGCGGACGACGATATCAGGATTGGCGCAGATGAGATCAAGGTCGCGCGCTTTTGCTTGCGCGAGGATGCCGGCGTAATCGGTCGGTGTTTCGTCGTCGAGATTGAGGCCGGAGACGGCGACAAAGCGGGCGTCATCGAGCGTCGCGCGTTCGAGGCCAAGCCCTTCCCACAAGGTGCGGTCATAATCGTCGGGCCCGATCTTGAACATCGGGCCGGGCGCGCGCGCGGCGAGTTCGATGCGAATGGCGTCGCCGGAGGTGACGATGGCGTCCCAAGCGTCGCGCGGCACGCCGGCGTGATCGAGCTGACGCGGAATAGGACCGCGCGGCTTCGGCACATTAGTGATGAGGATGACAGGCTTGCCCATCGCACGCATGCGCTGCAGCGCGGCGCTGGCCGCCGGGTAGGCGCGTTCGCCATTATGGAGCACGCCCCAAACGTCGCACAGGACTGCGTCATAGCGCTCGGCGATGTCGTCGAGCGATGAAATGATCTGGGGTTGGGTCATAGGTGCTTGGCGATCTCATTGGCGCAGGCATCGGCGTGCTCCGGGCCTGCATCGTAAGGGCAAGTGAGGACGAGGTCTGCGAATGCGCGTTGCGGCGCGACGTGGGCATCATGCATCGGGCGGACGGTGGTAAAGAATTGCATCATGACAGAACGCGGCGTGCGGCCGCGTGTTTCGGCGTCGCGGATCATGCGCCGCGCCAAACGCAGTGCTTCGTCGGCGTCGACGTAGATTTTGACGTCGAAAAGGGCGCGCAGCTCGGGCGTTGCCAGCAAGTGGATGCCTTCCACGATCAGCGTATTGGCGTGGACAATGCGTTCAACATCGGCGCGGCGGCGATGAGTGACGAGATCGTAGATCGGCTTGTCAAAGGCGACGCCACTGCGCGCGAGGCTTAAGTGCTCAGCCAGCAACGCATGCTCCTTGGCATCGGGCGCATCGAAATTGTGCGTTGCGGCGTCGAAGTTCGGGATGGTGGAGGCGCAGCGATAATAATCGTCCTCGGCAATAACCACCGCGCCCGCGCCCAGCCGCCGCGCCAAAGCGCGCGCGATGGTGGTTTTCCCAGCGCCGGAGCCGCCGGTAATGGCGATGAGCTTTGTCATGGGAGGCTTGGTGTGCGGTTCGCGCAGAAAACACAACTCCCGTCATTCCGGGGCAACGCGACTCGTCCGCCGAAGCTCGCAGAGCGAAGGCGGAAGCATTGAACCCGGAACTCAGGGCCAACCAGCGCGGCGTTGGCCCCTGGGCCCCAGACCGCGCTCCGCCCGTCCGGAATGACGGCGCCTCTCTCGCTGACGCGAGGCGCCTAACTCACCCGCCCGCCGTTTTTCAAATAAAACTCACGCGGCGGCGCCGTCTCTTCCATCAGGCTTTCCTTGATCGCGCGGGGCGCGCCGAAGAGGTGGCCTTGGCCGTAGGGCACGTCGAGGTCGAGTACTTCCAGCACCGACTCTTCGCTCTCGATGCGCTCGGCGATGAGATCGATGCCATAGCGTTGGAAGACGGCGGCGATGTCGGCGGCGGCGATTTCGCGGGTGATGGCCGAGCGCGGACGGATGCCGCCGCGCAGGATTTGCTCGGAGAGCACGCGCACCGGCATTTTCACGTAGCGCACGCCGGAGCGTTCGAGATCGGGCAGATCGATTTCGGCGTTGGTGACGTGGTCGATCGAGAAGCGGAAGCCGAGATCGACCAGCTTGCTCATGGCGCGCGCTTCGATGGAGGTGCGCATTTCGTAAGAGGTTTGCGAGATTTCGAAGATGACGCTGCCGGCGAGATCGCGGTGCTCGCGCATGAAGTCGAGAAACTGCGGGAAGAAGACATCGTCCGCCAGTGCGCTCGGGCTTAAATTGCAGAAGATGCCGATGCGGCGATCCTGCTTCATCAGCTTGCGCACGATCTGCACGCAGCGGAACAGCAGCACGTTATCGATCGTGCCCATGAGGCCGGCTTGCTCAGCGGCGGGAATAAATTCCTGCGGCAGGATGAGCCGGCCGGTGGAATCCTTCAGGCGCGTAAAGCCCTCGTAGAACGCGGTTTTGCGCTGTGGCAATTGCACGATCGGCTGTAAGTGCAACTCGACGCGGTTTTCGAGCAGCGCCTCGCGCACCTGATCCATCGGACCGCGCGCCGCGTTCGGGCTGATCGGCGTGATGTTGCCAGCGCTTTGAATCGTTTGCAGGCGTGCGTCCATCGCGGCGCCGAGCTTGTCGACGATCTGATCGATGAGCTTCAGTTCGATCTGGCCGCTTTGCGGCGCCTCGATTTGCGGCGGCGGCGCAGGCGCGCCGAACGCGACCTGCGTTTCGATCTGATCGAGTCGCGCTTGCACCGAGTCGATGTCGGCGCTGATTTCGCGGTGGGCCGAGCGCAGCCGCTCCATGTCGCCCTTGATGCGCTTTTCAGTGCCGCCGATGCGCCCGGCCGCGGCGCTGGCGGAGATGCTCGCATGCGTCACCGCGCACGCGCAGAAAAGCGCGATGCCGCCGAGGAACGAGCCGCCAATATCCTGGCCGCCGACCTGATTGAGCGCCGCGCCGACCGTCAGCGAGATCATCGCGTAGGCGCCATAGAGCAGCACGTGAGTGATGATGGGCATTATTTGCCGTCCCGAATCTTTGAAGCTCCATGGGACGAGGGGCCGGGTTGACGGAGCCTTAACCACGCTGGGAACGAAGGGGCTTGACGCCATTATTGTCTTGCGATAATTATTGTTGCCAGACAATAATTGATTATCGCCTTACTTGAGGAGCTGACCATGGCGTATGCCGCAACTGCCCCGCTTGATCGCGCCAAGGAGCTTGCCGGCGGTGCGGCGACCGTCGCTATCGTCGCTGCGGTGCTAATCGTGCTCGGCGCTGTCGCCGGCGAGATCGACCCTATTGTCAGTGTCCTCGCCAACCGCGAGGCCACTCCGGACATGCAGGGCGTCGCCAATGTGCTGACCGCCGCCGGCGTGTTTTGGCTCATGGCGCTACCGAGCTTCCTGCTGGCCGGCGCGCTGATCGATCTGAGCAAGGTGCTCGACGAATACGGCAAGGGTCAGTTCTTCACCCTGAAAGCGAGCGCCCACGTGCGCAAAGCCGGCGAAGGCGCGATCTGGGCGCTGGTGTTCAAGATCGTCGCGTCGCCGACGATCGTCAGCTGGATCACGCAAGAGGGGCGCGGCTTCATCTGGCGCATGGAGCCGTTCGACCTCGGCCTCATCGCCTTCGCCGCCTTTGTCATGGTGCTCGGGCGCGTGCTGGAAGCGGCGGCGAAGATCAAACAAGAAAACGATGAGATCGTCTGATGGACAACGTTGATAGCCGTATCCAAAAGGCGCGAGCGCAGGCCGGGCAGATGCGTGTCATGAGCGCGATGCTGATCCCGATCCTCGTCGCAGCAATCGGGCTGCCTTTCATCGGCGAGATTTACCTAGTGGCGTTCGAGCCGGCGCCGTGGGCGGCTGAGCTAGGTGCGCCGACCGCAGTTTTGATCAAAGTCCTGAGCTATGCGCCTGCAGTCGCGGCAGCAGCGGCCGTGATCATGCTTCAGCCTGTGCTTGTTGAATACCATGAGGGCCGGTTCGTCTCTGATAAGGCGAGTGCGGCTTTCCAATTGGCAGGCTTGTCAGCACTTGCAGCGCTCTTCTTGAAGATGCTTGTTTCGCCGCTTGCCATTTCTTTCCTTGGCGGGGCCCCGTTCACCTGGCGGTTCGATCCGCTCGATATCGCGCTCATGGTGTTTGCCGCGTCCGTTATGATGATCGGCGGCGTGCTCGATGCGGCGGTCGCCTCGCTCAAAGCCGAGAACGATCAGATCGTCTGATGCGTATTGTCGTCACCCTCGACGTCATGCTGGCGCGCCGCAAGATGAAGGCGAAGGATCTCGCCGAGCGCGTCGGCATCACGGAAGCGAACCTGTCGTTATTGCGCACAGGCAAGGTGAAGGGCGTGCGCTTCGAGACATTGGCGAAAATCTGCGACGTGCTGCAATGCAAGCCGGCGGATTTGCTGGATATCGAAGAGGGCGACCCGGTCGATGAGGCATCAGGCTAGGCGAGCAGCAGCCAACAATAGCCGATATAGTGCAGCAGCAGAAAGCCGCCCTCGGCGCGGCTGACGCGACCGCCAGTATTTGCGTGTAACAGCACCAGAAGGCTCGCGACGTAGAGCGCGGCCCAATCACGCGCGAGCAAGTCTACCGGTACGGCGATGGGCTGAATAAGTGCGGTCATGCCGATGATGCCGAGTATGTTGTAAATGTTTGAGCCGATGATGCCGCCGAAGGCGACATCGGAGCGTCCCTTCAGGGCTGCTGCAGCCGACGCCACAAGCTCGGGGAGAGAGGTGCCCAACGCCACGATCGTGAGGCCGATGACGGTTTCCGATATGCCGGCGGCGCGCGCGACGGACTGCGCGCTGCCAACCAGAAGATCGGCGCCGAACACCAGCATAACGAGGCCGGCGATGGCGAAGGCCGCCGATTGCCAGAGCGGCGATGGCGCCGGCTCCTGCGCTTGCTTTTCAACTTCGTGCATGGTGGCCGCGCCGCGCCGTTCCATCATGTAGGCGAGGATCACGTAGGCCAGCAGAGCTGCGAGGAAGGCGATGGCCGTGAAGCGCGATATTTCGTCGAACACCACGCACACGGCGATGAACGCTGCCGTTGCAGCTAACATGACCCAGCCGTCGCGCTGCAGCGCCTTTGTATCCACAGGAATAGGTTTGATGATGGCGACGAGGGCAAAGATCAGCAGGACGTTGGAGATGTTGGAGCCAACGACATTGCCGATTGCGATGCCGGGCGAACCGGCGAGTGCGGCGCTGATGCTTGCGGCCAGTTCGGGTGAGGACGTGCCAAAGCCGACCAGGGTGAGGCCGATCATGAGTTCGGAAACACCGAACTTGCGCGCCACGCCGACGGCTCCGCGCACGACGAATTCGCCGCCGACGGCAAGCAACGCCAAGCCCGCCGTGAGCGAGGCCGCAACGACAACCCAACCCTCCAAGTCCGCCCCCTGGTCTAAGTGCGTTTCCCGATCCGGTACGGCTTAGCCGGCAAATAGGATTGCCGCCTGGATCAAATAGACCGCCCCGATCGCTGTCACGAGCCACTTTGTCCACTTCAGAAAGTTCACGTCGCTCATGCGGTCGAGCACCTTGCCGCCGAGCCAGGCGCCGATCATCGCCAGCGGCGCCGCGATGGCAAAGAACCACCAGGCCGGCATGCCGGTGTTGGCCATGCCAAGCAAAGGCGCGCCGTAGAAGACCATCTTCACCGTGTGGCTGAAGGCTTGCGTCGCGGCTTTTGTGGCGACGATTTGGTGGCGCGTCAGCGCTGTGCGCACGAAGAAGACGTCGAGCAGCGGGCCGGATACTCCGGCGATCACGTTAAGCCCCGTCACGGTGAGGCCGCAGGCGATTGCGTGCGAAGGCTTAGCGGCGTCGAGATTGAAGCGGCCTTTGGGTATCCAGGCGAGGCCGGGCACGAGGCCGAGCAACAGAAACACCCAGGCTTTCGTTGGCTCGTACGTCACTAGCGCCAGGATGGCGGCGGCGATCGCGGAGCCCGCGCCATACATGACGATGATGCGCCAGTTGATGTGCTGGCGGTGCAGCACGGCGCGCCAACCGTTGGAGACGAACTGCACCGCGCCGTGCGTCACCATGGCGGCGGAGACCGGTATGGCGAGCGTCAGCGCGCCCATCAGCATAAGGCCGCCGGCCATGCCGAAGACGCCGGAAATGGTCGCCGTCACCAGGACGACGAGAAGAAGCATGAAAGATAATGCGAGCGATGACACGCGCGCCTCCTCTGTTGAGTGGGAGAGCGGCGCGGCGGGGAGCGCCCCGATAGCCGCAAAGGCGGCGCTCGCGTCAGGGATGTTTTAGGCGCGTTTGTGTGGGGTTTGCAATGCGTGGGGCTGTGCATCCGACAAGCTGAGCATCCCTTCTCCTGGTTAAGGAGAAGGTGGCCCGAAGGGCCGGATGAGGTTTGCCGGCGACTGCCGAACGTGGCTTTATCTGGCCTCAGTCTGAAAACAGGCAGCGTCGTTTAGTGATAGAGTGGCGGCATGAGCGCTGACAACAAACTTCCTGTGCGCGTGAGTGAGGCAGAATCCCTTCTTCTCAGCACAATGGCGAGTATGCCGCTCTCGCTTGTTAAGTCACTCAGCGCCGCTCCACCGCGCCGTGAACTGTTGCTCTCGCTTGATGAAATCGACGACTTGGTCGAGCGTCTACGTGACGAGGTCGTGTTCTCAGGCTTCGACGCGAAATACGCACTGAACGAGCGCGGTCGCATTCTTGAAGGACTGGCCGACAGGCTATTCTCTCGATTCCTGACGCCCGGTCCAGACCGAGACTAAGGTTGGCCTCTGCGGAAAAGCGGATTCACTCGGCCTCAAAGACGCGGCCCTGCTTGCGCCTTTTTTCTACATGTTCCGGCAAACCTCATCCGGCCGCTGCGCGGCCACCTTCTCCTTAACCAGGAGAAGGGACGCGGTGTTTGCTTGTGGCGAGTGAGCGCTTATCCCGCGACCCGCGCTTCCAGCCCAGCCTTAACCGCCGGCCATTCCTCGCGGATCACGGAGAACCACGCCGTATCGCGCAACGTGCCATCGGCGCGGCGCATGTGTTTGCGGTGGAGGCCTTCGAATTGCGCGCCCATCTTCAGCATGGCGGCGCGCGATTGGGCGTTGAGCGCGTCGGTCTTGAGTTCGACGCGTTCGGCGCCTTGGTCGAACGCATTGCCGATCAGCAAGAGCTTGCAACTCGGGTTCACGAACGTGCCTTGCGCCGCGCGCGCGTACCAAGTGGAGCCGATCTCGACGCCGGCGTCGCGCGGGCGGATGTCGAGGTAGCAGGTTTGGCCGACAATGCGATCGTCTGCAAACACAGCATGCGGGATCGAGCGGCCGGCGGCTTGGTCGGCCCGAAGGAGATCGAACCAGGCGCCGTAGCCGAGTCGCTCGACCGGGAACGGCATGTGGCGGAATAGCTCAGGCTCGGCGGCGGCCAGCGCGCTCAGCGGCTCGCGGTGGCGCGCCTCGAATGGCGCCAGCCGCACGCGTCCAAGCGTGAGTATCGTTGCGGCAAGGTCCATCGTGCGCATTGCCCCCGGTTCGCCCCGGCTTTAGCGTGCCGCCAAACACGCCGCTAGCGCCCTGGGAGGACGCCCATGAATTTCGACCATTCCGCAAACGCTCAAAACTGGATCAACAAGATCCAGGGCTTCATGGACGAGCACGTCTATCCAGCTGTGCCGACTTACGAGGCGCAGCAGAAGGAAGGCTCGCGCTGGAAAGTGCTGCCGGTGGTCGAGGAGCTGAAGGCGAAGGCCAAGGCGCAGGGCCTGTGGAATATGTTCATGCCGCCAAGCGCCGGCGCGCCGCACGTGGACGATACGTTCGAGTTCGAAGGGCCGCGGCTCACCAATCTCGAATACGCGCCGTTGGCCGAACTCATGGGCCGCGTCGCGTTTGGCTCTGAAGTGTTCAATTGCTCGGCGCCTGACACTGGCAACATGGAAGTGTTCGAGCGCTACGGCACGCGTGCGCAAAAGGATAAGTGGCTGAAGCCGCTGATGAACGGCGAAATCCGCTCGGCGTTCTTAATGACGGAGCCGGCGGTGGCCTCGTCGGATGCGACCAACATTCAATGCGAGATCAAGCGCGACGGCGATGAGTACGTGATCAACGGCCGCAAATGGTGGTCGTCCGGCGCCGGCGATCCGCGTTGCAAGGTCGCCATCCTGATGGGCAAGACCAATCCGGATAATCCCAAGCACAGCCAGCAGAGCCAAATCCTGGTGCCACTTGACGCCAAGGGCATCACCATCCACCGCGCGCTGACCGTGTTCGGGTATGACGACGCGCCGCACGGGCACATGGAAATCGAGCTGAAGAACGTGCGCGTACCGGTGGAAAACCTGCTGCTCGGCGAAGGCCGCGGCTTTGAGATCGCACAAGGGCGCTTGGGCCCAGGCCGTATCCACCATTGCATGCGCACGATCGGCGCGGCGGAAGCAGCGCTGGAGGCTCTGTGCAAGCGCATCACCTCGCGCGTGGCGTTCGGCAAAACCATCGCCGAGCATAGCGTCTGGGAAGAGCGGATCGCCGAAGCACGCATCAACATCGAGATGACGCGGCTCTTGTGCCTCAAGGCCGCCGACATGATGGACCGCGTCGGCAACAAGGTCGCTAAGAACGAAATCGCGATGATCAAGGTCGCGGCGCCGAAAATGGCGCTGAAGATCATCGACGACGCGATCCAGGCGCACGGCGGCGCCGGCGTCTGCCAGGATTTCGGCTTGGCCAAAAGCTATGCCGGCATTCGCACGCTGCGCCTGGCCGACGGCCCGGACGAAGTGCACGCGCGCACGATCGCGCTGAACGAGTTGGCCAAGTACGGCTGGACCGGCAAGCGCCGGAAGGACGAAGGCGAGAGCCTGCCCGGCATGCGCTGATATGATCTTTGCGTGGGTGTTGAATGCGCTGGGCCTCGGCTTCGGCGTGATCCTGGGCGTGCGCGCGCTCATCGATCCGCGCTGGGCCGCAAAGCTCGTGCGCTTGAAGGAAGACGAGCAAGGCGGCGGCTTCGCCGAATTTCGCGCGACCTATGGCGGCCTGTTCGCGGCGTCGCATGGCGTCGCGTTGCTGCTGACGCTCGGTTGGCTTGGGCAGGGCGAATACATGATCGGCGTCGCCGCGATTGGCGCGGCTGCGGTGCTGGCGGCGGCATGGGGCGGCACGGCTGTCGGACGGGTGGTGTCGATGTGGCGCGATGGGACTGACACCAAATTCAATCGACTATCGGTGGGCGTTGAAGTCGCCGTCGCGTTCTGCATCGCGGCGCCGTGGCTGGCGTGGCTGCTGTTTCCGCCCGCCTAGCGCGTCACTTGCCGAGAAACACCACCGCCGCGCCGCCGGCGATGAGGGCAAAGCCCACGAAGTGATTCCAGCTCAGCTGCTCCTGCAAGAACAGCGTCGAGAAGGCGATGAACACTACGAGCGTGATGACTTCCTGCATCGTCTTCAGTTCAGCCGTTGAATAGACGGCGTGGCCGATGCGGTTCGCCGGCACGGCCAAGCAATACTCGATAAACGCGATGCCCCAGGCCGCCACGATCGCGATCAGCAGCGGCGTCGATTTGAACTTCAGGTGCCCGTACCAGGCGAAGGTCATGAAGATGTTCGACGCGATCAGCAGCAGGATCGGGGCGACATGCGGCGAGGTGAGGAAAGATGGCATGCGGGGCTCCGGTTGGATTCGGATATCTTATTGCTAGATCACCGCTCCGTCATTCCGGGGCTTCGCGCAGCGAAGAACCCGGAACCCAGGGGCCAACATTGCGCTGTTCGCCCCTGGGTTCCGGGCTCAATGCTTCGCATTGCCCCGGAATGACGAGCGTACTGGTGGCCTAAAGATCGTTGATGCTCATATCCGCGCGCCACGGCCAAGCGTTCAGCCGCAGGCCGCACGTCGCCGGATCCAACGTGTCGCGATTGACGATGACGGTGTTGGTCGGCGTTTCCTCGATGCGCACTTCGGTGACGGCGAAGGGCAGTCTGTCGTCGGCGATGAAGGCCGAGAGCTTGAGGAAGAAGCAGGCGGCGAGCGCTTCGGTGGTGGGGTCGCCTTGGAAGGTCATGATCTGCGAGAGCCGCGCCGGCTCGTGCTCGCGGAAATAGACGAGCAGCGGATCAGCTTCGCCGAGGTGCAGCGCATGATCGACGTGGCCGTCGATCCAGTTATGCCAGCGCCGCTTCACCAGTTCGAACGGCGCAGTGGAGTTCGTATCGCTGAACGCGAACTTCGCATGCGGGGCGAGCCGCACGGTGACGAATTCGTTGTGTCCGTGCGGGATCGCGCACTTGGGGGATTTGGTCGCCAACAGGCGATGCGCCATCGCGTAGCGACGGGTAAATTCTAGAATAGCCATAACTCGTCCTCGGCACTCCCGCAGCACAGACGGGCGCCGGTTGGCTGCTTAGGCGCGCCGGGCGCGCCGCGCAATCATTCGTCCCAGACAGGCTCGCCGAGATTGACGTTCTCCGGCGGCGTAAACGCGCCAACAGCGCCCCCGATGATGGCGCCCGGAATGGCGCCGACGCCGCCGGCCACAAGGCCGACGCCGCCACCTATGGCCGCGCCCGAGGCGATGCGATCGCCCATCGCCGTGCCGCAACCGGCCAGCGCTAAGGTCGCCGCCGCAAGGATTAGGGTCTTGTTCATGGCCTACTCCATCAAAATCGAGCGCCGCCGTGTTCGGGCGACGCTCAGCTTCGCTCTAATATTGTCAGCGTCCGAGCGCTATTCCAGGCGCCGATCACGCGAGCTAAATGTGGCTAAATCGGGTTGACTGGCTTGGTTCCGGCTCAGAACCAGCGCCGCCATTTAGCGATGCAGAACAAAACCGCCGGCGCCGCAAACATCAGCGCAAAGCCGACCCACGGCCCCCAATCGGTGCGGAACCAGGTCATTCCATCGAAATTCATGCCGAAGATCGAAGCGATCAAAGTCGGCGGCACGAACGCGATGGTGGCGAGCGAGAGCGCTTTCAGCACGTTGGTTTGCGCGGCGTTGATGAGGCCCAGCACCGCGTCCTGCAAATAGGAGAGGCGCGGCTGCATGTTCTCGGCGATGCGTTCCAGCTCGCCGACATCGCGCGCTAAAGCCGAGACGCGCGGCACGTCGAGCCCGTATTTGCCTTTGCTTGCGCGGGCGTAAACAAGCAGGCGCTGCAGGCTAGAGAGTGAATCGTGCGCCAGCGCCGCCAGCGCGCCGATGCGGCCGAGACTGCGCAGCGCGCTGCGCAAATCGATGTTGTCGGCGGCGTCGAACACCTCTTGCGACAGCGTGTTGGCGTCGCGCGTCGCTTCCGCCAGTACGTCGGCCAACCGTTCGGCCGCGCCCTCGACCAGCGCTAGCAGCACATCCGCGCCGGTTTGAGCGGATCCCAAGCGCGCCGAGGCGCGGCCTTGGCCGATCTCGAAAGCGCGCGGGCGTACTTGGCGGACGGTGACGAGTTGGTTCTTGGTAAGAATGAACGTCACTGCGCCGACGACGAACTTGCCTTCGTCACGCCGTCCAAGCAGCGTCGCCGTGAGGTGCAGCGCATCGCCTTCTTCATAGTAGCGCGCCGATTCTTCGAACGCGGCGCGCTCGTCCGGTGTCGGCACGTCGATGCCGAGCGTCGCCTCGACCTCGGCCTCTTCGGCCTCGCTCGGGCATTCCAGATCATACCAAAGCGCGTTGGGATCGCCACACTCGGCATCGACCCCGCCGCGCGCGACCACGCGTAACATGGCCGCTGCTTAGCGCGGTTCGGGTGAGCCGGGAAGCGCGCGATCTCAGTCGTTCTTGAACGCCGTACCCCGCGCCATCACGAAGGGCACGGTCATGAGTGTCGCCACGTCCTGCGTCGGGTCGCCATCGACCGCGATGATATCGGCGGCGTAACCAGCGGCGATGCGGCCGGTGATGTCGCCGAGTTGCAAGTGGTCGGCGGCATTGACGGTGGCCATTTGCAGCGTCTGCAGCGGCGTGAAGCCAGCCTCGACCAGAAGCTGGAATTCGCGCGCGTTCATGCCGTGCGGCGAAACGCCGGTGTCGGTGCCGTAGGCGATGCGGACGCGGTTTTGGCGCGCGAAGCGGCCCATGTTGGCCATATCGACGCTGACCCGGCGGGCCTTGTCGGTTTGCGCCGGCGTCAGCACGCCGCCTTGTTCGGCCAATTGACCCACCCACCAGCCGGCCAGCAGCGTCGGCACCAGGTAGCGATCGCTCTGGCGCAACAGGCGTACCGAGTCGGCGTCGAGATAACTGCCGTGTTCGATTGAATCGACGCCGGCGCGCAGTGCGGCGTTGATGCCGTCGACGCCGTGCGCGTGCGCGGTGACGCGGCGGCCCATGGCGTGAGCGGCCTCCACGATGGCGGCGTACTCGGCGTCGCTGAATTGTTGGCCGACGCCGGCCGCGGTGTTGGACAGAACCCCGCCAGTGGCGGTGATCTTGATGACATCGGCGCCGGCCTGGATTTGGCGGCGCGTGTTGCGGCGGCATTCGTCGGCGCCCGAGCAGGCGTTAGGATTGCGCAGCACGTAATTGATCTCGGGCGCAAAGCCGTTGGAATCGGCGTGACCGCCGTGCGGAGTCACTGCAGCGCCGGAGGCGATGATGCGCGGGCCGGGCACGCGGTTCTCACGGATGGCGCGGCGCAGGGCGAAGATCGCGTCGTTTGCGGCGCCGAGATCGGCGACGGTTGTGAAGCCCGCGTTCAAAGTCTTGCGCGCGTTCTCGGCCCCGCGCAGAGCGGCGTCGGAGGCAGTGAGCTGCACTTCTTCAAGCAATTGATTGGGGCCGAGTTCGCCGGTGAGGTGGACGTGGCTGTCGATCAGGCCGGGCAGCACGAAGCGCGCGCGCTGATCAATGATCTCGGCTCCGGCGGGTGTGACGTAGCCGGCTTCGACGCCAATGACGCGGCCATCGGCGCCGACGAGGATCGATTGCTCCGTCAGCACGCGGCCGTTGGAAGCGTCGGCAAGCAGGCGGCCGGCGTGGATGACCGTTGCGACCTGAGCGTCCTGTGCGAAGCTTGAGCCCGCCAGCAGCGCCATGGCGCATATCGCGCCGGTCAAAACTTTCACGCGTTGCAGCATGTGATGTCCCCCGTTTGGCCTTTGATCCTGCCGCGTGGGGGCCCCGTCAACTGCTTACGCGTGCAGGGCAGCGATCACAGTTACGCCTCAGCCGAGCGTGGTCGCCACGAAGATGATGAAGCCGACGATGACGGCGACCGCGATGCCCACGGCTATCGCGGGTCCGCGGTCGCCCGCTTGCATCACCGGCTTCTGCTCCGGCACGCGGGCGCCGGCACAGAGCATGGATTGGTACATCGTCTCCTGCGAAGCGTAGACGCGGTTGGCGCCCAGCCAGCCGATGAAGGCAAACGCCGGCACGGAGAGAATCACGACGTTGAAAAACGGCGCGTCGGCGCCGGCGAGCGCCAACGCGAACACGAGGCCGCCAATCGCGCCGATAAGTGCGCCCCGCAACGCCACCGCCATCTGGCCGCGCTTGCGCCGCTGCGACCAGACCCAAAGGAAAAGATCGCGCTGCCGTTCGTTCACTTCAGGCCCGCGCGCTGCGCATACATGAACGAGGCCGCGGCGAGTGGCCGAATGCGGGCGATCATCTGCGTGGCGTGCGCGCTAGCCGCGGTGCCGTCGCGGACGCGGCCGGCGATGCCTTGCAGAATGCAGGCGAGGCGGAAGGCGTTGTAGGAGAAATACCAGTCGAGCGAGGCGATGCCGTCGCGGCCCGTCTGCGCGCAATAGAGCTGCACGGCGTCTTCCAGCGTCGGCACGCCGATGGCTTCGAGATCGAGCCCGCCAAGTCCGGCGCGGCCATCGTGCGGCATCGCCCAGTTCATCAGATAGTACGTGAAATCGCCGAGCGGATCGCCGAGCGTCGATAGCTCCCAATCCAGCACGGCGATCACGCGCGGCTCGCTTTCGTGCAGGATCAGATTGTCGAGACGGTAGTCGCCGTGGACGATGCTGGTGCGCTCACCCGCCGGGATGGTCTGCGGCAGCCATTCGAGCAGCCGGTTCATTTCGTCGATGTTTTCGGTCTCGCTCAGCTTGTATTGCTTCGACCATCGGTCGATCTGGCGCGCGAAATAATTACCGGGTTTGCCGTATTCACCTAGTCCGATAGCTTGGTAGTCGGTGTTGTGCAGCTGCGCCAACGTCGCGATCTTGTTTTCATATACGCGGTGACGATCGGCTTTCTCAAGCTCCGGCAACGCGCCGTTCCAGAGAATGCGGCCCTCGACGTTCTCCATTACATAAAACATCGCGCCGAGAATGCTGTCGTCGGTGCAGAGCGCATACGGGCGCGCGACGGGAAAGCCGGTGGGGTACAACGCCGAGATGACGCGAAACTCGCGGTCGACCGCGTGCGCGGAAGGCAGCAATTTGCCGCCTGGTTTTTTGCGCAGCACGTATTTCCGCGTCGGCGTGGCCAGCTGGTAGGTCGGGTTCGATTGGCCGCCCTTGAACTGATTGATCGTCAGCGGCCCCGCATAATCCTCGACGTTGGCCTTGAGCCACGCTTCGAGCGCCGCTTCATCCAAGCGATGGCGCTCTTCGACGGGCTTTACGCCTTTGAACTGCGCGTGGGGGTCTTCGATCTCAGTCATCGCATTTCCAAAGTGTTCGTCATTCCGGACGCGCGGAGCGCGATCCGGAACCCAGGGGCAAACAGCTCTGTGTTGGCTACTGGGTTCCGGGTTCAATGCTTCGCATTGCCCCGGAATGACGACAAGGGGAAGCGCGGCGTTCGCTAGCTGCTAAGCGCCCGCCAGGCGATGTCGCGGCGGCAGAAGCCGCCGGGCCAGTCGATGCGGGCGACGGCGGCGTAGGCGCTGGCGACGGCGTCTTTGAGGGTATCGCCGGTGGCGGTGACGTTGAGTACGCGGCCGCCAGCAGCGCGCAGATTGCCGTCCTCGTCCTCGCGCGTGCCGGCGTGGAAGATGACGACGTTAGGCACGGCGCCCGCTTCGCGCAGGCCGCGGATGACCGAGCCGGTGAGCGGCTCATCGGGATAGCCCTGCGCGGCATAGACGACGGTGACGGCGGGCCGCGCGTCCCACTCAAGCGCCGGCGCCGATGCAAGCTCGCCCTTCGCCGCTGCCAGCAATACAGGCGCAAGATCGCTGGTCAGCCGTCGCATCAGGGTTTGGCATTCGGGGTCGCCGAAGCGGACATTGAACTCGATTAGCTTTGGCCCTTCCGGCGTGATCATCAGCCCGGCGAAGAGCACGCCGATGAAGGGGCGGCCTTCTTCCTTCATCCCGCGCAAGGTCGGCAGGATGATTTGCTCCATGGTTTGATCGCGCACTTGGTCGGTGAACACCGGCGCCGGCGAGTAGGCGCCCATGCCGCCGGTGTTGGGACCTTTGTCGCCATCATAAGCGCGCTTGTGATCTTGCGCGGCGACGAGCGGAATCGCGGTCTCGCCATCGCAGAGCGCAAAGAAGCTGGCTTCTTCGCCCGGCAGAAAATCTTCGATGACGATACGTTGGCCGGCGGTGCCGAATTTGCGCAGGAAGAGAATTTCATCGATCGCCGCATCGGCTTCGCGGCGTGTTTCGGCGATGACGACGCCTTTGCCGGCGGCGAGCCCGTCGGCCTTGATCACGAACGGCGGCTCGCGGTCGCCGAGATAAGCTTTGGCGCGGATGGCGTCGTCGAAGACTTTGTAGCCGGCGGTGGGGATGGCGTGGCGACCGCAGAAATCCTTCATGAAGGCTTTCGAGGATTCCAGCTCCGCCGCCGCCTGCGTCGGCCCAAAGCACGGCACGCCGACTTGCGCGAGACTATCGGCCAAACCCGCCGCCGCCGCGACCTCAGGCCCGATGACGACAAGGCCGACCTGTTCGCGCATGGCGAAGGCGGCCAGTTCGCTGGCGTCATCCACCTTTATCGCGATCGTGCGACCGAGTTCCGCCAAGCCCGGATTGCCGGGGGCGGAGATCAGTTCCGAAACGAGCGGGCTCTGCTTCAGCTTCCAGCCCAAAGCGTGCTCACGCCCGCCAGACCCAACGATCAGAATCTTCATAACGTTGGATTGGGACCGGACGTCGCGCCGGTCAAGCGCGCGGCGGCTAAGCCACGAAACGCATTACCCACGCCTGCAGCGCTTCCAGATACTTGCCCAGAAACTCAGCTGTCTTGGCGTCGGTCAGTTCGCCGGCCGCATCGAACTTTTCGTGGGCGCGGAAGACGAGGATTTCGGGCTGCGGCAGGCAGAACGAATTAGTGAACTCGAACGCTTGGCGGAGCTGGCTCTGACCGCGGGCGCTGCCGGTTTGGCCGGGCGAGGCGCCGATGATGCCGACGGGTTTGCCGCCGAGCGGGGCGGAGCGCGCGGGGCGCGAGGCCCAGTCGACGGCGTTCTTCATCACGCCGGGCACGCCATGATTATACTCCGGCGTCACGAACAGCACGCCGTCAGCGGCGCGGATCGCGTGCTTGAAGGCGGCCACGCCCGGCGGATCGCCGGCGGCTTCGACATCGCCATTGTAAAGCGGCACGTCGATCAGATCGAACGGTTCGATCGTCATGCCGCTTGGCGCTAGCTTCACCGCCGCGCGCAGCAAGGCGCGATTGAGTGAGCCTGCGCGCAGGCTGCCGGCGACGCCGAGGATTTTAACAGAACCCATGCCGCTTCTATGGACCGCCGGCGTCCCGCCGGCAAACACTGACGGCTAGCCTGTGACGATGCGATCGACGGCGGTTTGCACGATCGGGTGGTAGGTCGCGCGAGCGCTGGCGTAGGTGCGTCGCGCTATCCCTTGACCCCACGCGCCCTGATCCATCAGCGCGCGATAGAGCGGGCGGACGAACTTGCCGCGGCCTTGCTCGGACAGGAAGCTCTGCAGTGCGTCGCCGGCCGGCTCGTAGCCGTTCGGAATGGCGAGCGCGAACCAATCGAAGCGCACTTCCATGTTGCCGATTCCGTTGAGCGCGAAGGCGCGTTCGAGTTCGCTCAGACGTTCAGCCGAGAGCCGGCGCGGCATCGATTTGAGGTAGCGCTGGCGCTGCATCGTATTCCAGCTTTCCCACGGCGCGGCGGCTGGCGGCCCACCCGCCACGAAGGCTTCGACATATCCCGGGATTTCGCTGAAGCCGGAGGCCGAAGGCGCGACGGCGTTCGATGGAATACCGGGCTCGTAAGCCCATTGATCAAGTATCAATTGCGCTTCGAGCGCAGCATCGTCGCGGACGACGTGTTGTCGGAAATCGGCCAGGAAGGCTTGCGTCGTCATCGGCTGAAAGGCGTAGCGGTCGAAATACGAGCGCAGATAGCGATCAAGCCGATCGCGGCCGACGATACGCTCGATCGTGCGCAGGAAGAGTGCGCCTTTGTCATAGGTGATGGCGCTCGAATTTTCGTTAGCGTCGACTTCGCCGACCCAATGCAGACGCTGGCCGTCGGTGGAAACTGTCGTCAGCGCAGTTTGAATGTCCGTCCACGCCAGCGCTTCGGCCATGCGCGCGTGCTCGGCGCCAAACAGCGCCTCGCCGATCCGGCCCTCGATATAGGAGGTGAAGCCCTCATTCAGCCAGCCATCTGCCCACACCGCGTTGGTCACGAGGTTGCCTGACCAGGAGTGCGCCAGTTCATGTGCAACGAGCGAGACGAGCGAACGGTCACCCGCAAGAAACGTCGGCGTCAGAAATGTGAGGCGCGGGTTTTCCATGCCGCCGAACGGGAAGGACGGCGGCAGGATCAGCACGTCGTAACGGCCCCAGCGATAGGGGCCGTAGAGCGCCTCCGCCACATCCATCATGCGCTCCATGTCGGCGCATTCGTAAGCGCCGCGCTCGACCACGCTCGGCTCGGCCCACACGCCGGTGCGCGGGCCAACATCGCGATGCACCAGATCGCCGATGCCGATGGCGATCAGATAGGGCGGGATCGGTTGCGGCATGCGGAAGCGGAAGGCGCGCTGACCGGGGCCGGCAGGCTCGCCATTTGGCGTCAGCATTTCCGCGCTCATCACCGCTTTCAAGTCGTCCGGCACGACGATGCGCGCATCGTAGGTCTGGCGAATGCCAGGGCTGTCTTGCGTCGGGATCCAGGTGCGATTGAGGATTGCTTGGCCTTGGCTGAACAGGAAGCGCTTGTTGCTCGCGGTTTGCGCCGGCGCCAGCCATTGCAGCGCGCTCGCGTTCGGCGCGCTCTCGTAATCGATCTCGATCCGGCGCGCGCCGTTCAACTGGATGGTGAGTGCTGAACCAAGTTTTTCGTCGCGGCTGCCGAGTTCATATTGCGCTTCGCGTCCGCCCGCGCGCACGGCGCGGATGACGAGGCCATCGCTGTCGAGGACGATCTCGCGCGCGTCGTTGCGCGCCACGATGTCGAGTGTCGCCTTGCCGTGGAAGACCTTGCGGTCGAAGTCGGCGGTCAGGTCGAGCGAAACGTGGCGCACCCGCGCCTCATCCGGCTTGGCGTGACTGCTGGTGTCGAGCGGCAGCGGCGCCATCGGATCGGCGGCGCCGGTTGCAGTGTTCGTGGCGCACGCCGCAAGCAGTGGCGCGGCGATGGCGGATTGAAGCAAAGTACGGCGAAGCATGGCGTTTCCCCCGGGATTTTGGGGCCAAGAAGCGGAGTTCTTGGTCTTCGGCAAGAGCCTCGACCAGTGGGGCTCCATGTTCAACTTGCCGGTGAAAAAACGGTGTCCTATTCTGCCTAGGGGGTAGGGGCATGGCGCAGATTTTTGTCGGCTATAGGCGCATCGACGGCAGCACCGGCGAAACGCTGGTCGTCGCGCTGAGGCAGGAAGGGTTCTCAGTCTTCTGGGACCAAGATCTCTTAGCCGGAAAGCCTTGGCATCCCAAATTGGACGATGAGATTGCGGCGGCGAAGGCGGTTGTCGTCCTTTGGTCAAAACATATGACCCTGGACAGCCCTGTGCTGGAGGAAGCGCTTCAGGCGCACGCGGCGGGCAAACTCGTTCTTGCGATTATCGACGATGAAAAAGAGGTCAAAATACCAGCGCGTTTTGTAGAGGTCCAACGCGAGGATTTGTCGCCAGGGGAACGCAGCTACTATGCGCGCGCGCATGGAAATCGCAGCTGGGATAAGCATCCCACGTGGAAACGCTTTGTGAGCGCCATCGTCGCGCTGACGGGCCCTCCGGACGAAGAGTTGCGCCAGCGCGCTGCAATGCAGTTGGCAGAGGAGCTAGCGCTCAAGCAAAAACAGCAACGAACGATGCGGACCATCGCAACCACCGCGGCGTCGCTCGGGGCACTCGCCCTTGCCGGGTGGGGCGGATGGGAGATTTACAACTATTTGAATCGCGGACCTGACTATTACGAGGCTGGCGAGACAATCGCGAGCGAGTGCGTGGGCTGTCCTGAACTGGTGGTGTTGGAAGCGCCGTCTGCACAAGTCGGCGAGCCAAGCGCCCCCAATTTTGCGGTCGCGCGGTTTGAAGTAACCTTCGCAGAGTATGGCGCGTTCCTGCGAAGTAGCGGCCGCCCGCGAACCGCGCGATGCTATGTTGACGGCGATAACAATTATGGCCTCGAGCCCATCAATGCAGCCGATCTAGACTCCCTAGAGTTCGAACAAGACCCCGACGAGCCCGTCGTGTGCGTCACATGGGCCGACGCGCAAGCTTATATCGGCTGGCTGAATTCAAAGGGGGGAAGGCGGTATCGTTTGTTGAGTGAAGACGAGTGGGAGTACGCGGCCCGCGCGAACAACCCAAACGCAGACTACGCTAGTGAAGACATGTGCAGTCTGAACGGTGCCGATGGTTCATATATGGCGTCGCTGACCGAGCGCGCACAGCGCCCTAGTGACGCCGTCGCGTGTCTGGATGACGGCGCGGTCTATACAGTATCTGGTGCGGGACGCGCGGCGAATGCTTTTGGCCTCGTGAACATGATCGGGAATGTCGACGAGTGGGTGCAAGATTGTTACGTGGAAAACCCCATCACGATGGCGCCGCCTGAGACTTGCGAGCGACACGTTATACGCGGCGGATCGTGGCGCACAGGTATGCGGGGTTTGCGCTTCGCGGCGCGAACGCACGGTCACGATCTGAGAGGCGGAGCAGTGGTCCGCGCCGGCGATGAGGCGCTTCGCAGCGACGTAGGCTTCCGCGTGGCTACCTCCGATCTTCGCATAGATACCTCGCGGCCCCCGGAGTAATCAACATACGGGCGCGAGCGCCCGAGTCGCCCTATATAGAGCCCCATGACCGAGGCTGCGGCGGCGACTGCCCAATCCAATTTGCCGGAACTTAGCGTCAGCGAGCTGGCGCAGGCGGTGAAGCGGACGATGGAGACGAACTTTGACCGCGTCCGCGTGCGCGGCGAGCTCGGCCGCGTCATGATCGCCAAGTCCGGCCACCTCTATGTGGATTTGAAGGACGCCGACGCCAGCATTTCCACGGTGATGTGGAAAGCCAATGTCCAGCAGCTCAGCTTCAAACCCGAGGAGGGCCTTGAGGTCGTCGCCGAGGGGCGGCTCTCGACCTACCCCGGTCGTTCGCAATATCAGCTGATCTGCGACCGCATGGCGCCGGCCGGCGTCGGCGCGCTGCTGGCGCAGTTGGAGAAGTTGAAAGCAAAGCTGCAGGCCGAGGGCCTGTTCGCGCGCGAGCGCAAAAAGCCGATCCCGTATCTGCCGCGCGTGATCGGCGTGGTGACGTCGCCGACGGGCGCCGTCATCCGCGATATTCTGCATCGCCTCGGCGAGCGCTTTCCGCTCCGCGTGATCTTGTGGCCTGTGCTGGTGCAAGGGCCCGAAGCGGCCGGACAAGTGGCGCGCGCCATCAAGGGCTTCAACGCGCTGCAAGGCGCCGATCGCCCTGATGTGCTGATCGTCGCGCGGGGCGGCGGCTCGATCGAGGATTTGTGGGCGTTCAACGAGGAGATCGTCGTGCGCGCGGTCGCAGCGAGCGGCATTCCGCTGATCAGCGCCGTCGGCCACGAAACCGATACGACGCTGATCGATTACGCCTCCGATTTGCGCGCGCCGACGCCAACGGGCGCCGCCGAAAAAGCCGTGCCGGTGCGCGCCGAGTTGATAGAGCGCGTCACCAGCGCCGAGGGGCGCCTGAAGAACGGCTTGGTGCGCGGGCTTGAACGCCGCCGCACCGAATTGCGTGCCGCCGCTGGTAAGTTGCCGCGGCTGGAAACTCTCTTCCAAATTCCACAGCAGCGTTACGATCGCGCCGCCGAACGCCTGAATGCGGCGCTCGTCGCCAATACGCGCATGGCCCAATCGAAGCTCGACCGCATCGCCGCACGCTTGCGTCCCGAAGCTTTAAGCCAGGACATCACGCGGCGGCGGGACATGCTGACGCGCACCTCCGCGCGCTTGCAGCCAGCAATCGCGCGTGCGCTCGAAGCGCAGCGCAAGCATCTCGATGCGTCGGGACGCATTCTGGAAAGCCTCTCGCACAAGCGCGTGCTGGAGCGCGGCTTCGTCATGGTGCATCGCGAAGACGGCTCATTGGTCCGGGCCGGCAAAGATCTCTCTGCCGGGGACGTCGTCGAACTCACCTTCGCCGATGACAAGCAGAAAGCCGTGATCGACCCCGCCCGCGCCGGCGTGGAGCCCGAGCCGCCCAAGCCAAAACCAAAGCCCAAGCCTGGCATCGATCAAGGCTCGCTGTTCTGAGGCGTGAAGCTGGACAGCCCGTTGGGGTGACGTTCAGCGTTCGAGGGGATAAAAGACTCGCATGAACAAGCACGATCCGGGCGGCGGCGAGGCCAAGCTCCAGTATGGCGACAACGAGATCACCATCCTGAAGCAGGGTACGCACGTGCTTTGCGCGATTACTGGCGAGCGCATTCCGTTGGATGAGCTCCGCTATTGGAGCGTCGATCTGCAGGAGGCATATCGCGGCCCGGCCGAGGCGACGCAGCGTTGGAAGCAACTCGAGGCGGAGAAGCGCACATGAAGTGGCTGGCGGGGGCTCTGTTTTTTCTGACAGCCGCGTGCGCAGCGGCGGAAGCGCCGGCGCCTGCATCGCCGCCGCCTGAGGTGAGCGAGCCGCCGCAGGAGCAGGCAGCGCAACCGACCGGGCTCAATTGCGCCGGCGCGCTGACGCAAGGCGGCATCGCGCTCTGCCGCGCGACTCCTGGCGCGGAAATTCTGATCGCCGGCGAACCAGCTGGTCGCGCCGACGAAAATGGCTGGGCCGTGATCGGCTTCAACCGCGAGGCGCCGACGAGCGTGCGCGTTGAAGCGCGCGCTGCTGGTTCAATCGTGGGCCAAGACCTCGCCATCGCGCCGCGTCAGTTCGACGTGCAGCGCATCGATGGTCTGCCGCAGCAAACCGTAACGCCGACTGATCCCGCCGTGCTGGCGCGCATCCAGCGCGAAGCCGCGTTGAAGGCGCAGGGCTTTGCCAGCCAAGCGCCGATGGGCGGCTTTCTCGACGGCTTCATCATGCCGGTCGAGGGCGGGCGCGTGTCCGGCACATGGGGCAATCAGCGCATTCTGAACGGCACGCCGTCGACGCCGCATTTCGGTTACGACATCGCCGTGCCCACCGGCACGCCGATCCGCGCGCCAGCGAGCGGCGTCGTGACTTTGGCCGAGCCTGACATGCACTACGAAGGCGGTCTCGTGTTCATCGATCACGGCCAGGGCCTCATCACCATGTATCTGCACATGAGCCGCCTTGATGTGCGCGTCGGCGACGTTGTCAGCCAAGGCCAAGTGCTCGGCGCCGTCGGCTCCAGCGGCCGCGCCACCGGCCCGCATCTATGCTGGCGCATGCGCTGGCGCGAACGCCAACTCGATCCAAGCATCGCTGTGGCGGGTCTAGCGACGGCGCGGGCTGAGTTGATCGGCGGCCGCTAATCAACTCGCCGGCGCATAGTGCGCCACGAGGATCACCGTTGGTTCATCGCCTTCGTTGCGCCAGCCGTGGGCGGTTTGGGCGTCTTCGAAGGCGACGTCGCCGGCGCGGTAGGTGATCCGATCGAGGCACGAGTTGCGGATTTCGACGGCCTCGCCGGAGACGATGAGCGCCATGCCTTGCGTTGTTTCGTGCGTGTGCCACGCGATCACCGCGCCGGGCGCCAGTGTCAGCAAGCGCAAGCGTACGATGCGCGAGGCTTCGCCAGCCGCCGGCGTGATCGCGATGGTGCGCGCGGTGACGCCCTGCTGCGGGCCGAAGCCTTCGCTGCGCGCGCCGATCTGCGTGCGGCCCTCGGGGCAGGTGCGTGGATTGGCGCTCTGGATCGCCTCCAGCACCGGATCGGGCGTCGTGGTGACGTTGGCCTCAACCGAAACGCAGGCAGAAAGCAGCGCTGCAGCGCCAAGAATACTCCACCGCATTGGAACCTCCGTCGCCCAATCCACCAACAAACGCCCGCGGACGCCAGCGCGAACTAGCTCTCGTTCGCCTGGAATATCCGTTTGAGCGTGGCTTCCTGTCTTGTCGCCTCATACCAAAAAGCGGCAATTGCAATCAGGTAGAACGCCGCGATCATCGGCAACCCGAACCAAGCATTGCCGCCAATCGCAAATATCGCAGTGAACATGATCCCGAACCAGAACACGCCGAACACCATCACGAAGTACATTAGCCGCATCGTCACGATGATGCGCGTCAGCGCGCCGACGCTCTGCACGTCGCCGTCAATGACGGGAAGGAAAGCGTTATTGTAACCGATCACGCGGCGTACGTGGAAGCCGTCCTTGCCGACCGTTCCCTCGAAGCGAGCATCATTGGCGCTGCTGGGCCAGCGGAAAAAACGGAGCCAGTTTTCCGGCTCAACGCGCGATGCCATCGCCGCCAGCGCGTCGGCGCGCTTCATCGGCGATGTGATCTCGAACTGATGATACGGCAGCAGCTTCACATTACCCCCGCTTTCGCCCACGCTTCCTTCGGCCAGCGGCGGTGCGACCAGAACCATTGTCCAGGCGCTTCGCGGATGCGGGCTTCCATAAATTCGTTGATGCGCTTGACGCCGGCGTAGACGGTCGCCTCATCGTTGGGATTATCGTAATCCAGCGGGATCGGATCGTAGGCGCGGGCGACGAACTTGACGCCGCCGATGCGCCGGCCGGTGATTGGGATCAGCGGCACTTTGAACTTGAGCGCTAGCCGCGTCGGCCCGTCAGCAGTCATGCAGTCATACCCGAACAGCGGCACGGCGAGGCCCATATTGTATTTCTGGTCGATCATCAGCGCGACGCTGCGCTTCTTCATCAGCGAGCGCAGCAAACCCATGCCGCCTTCCTTGCCCTTCGCCGCCTGCAGCGTCAGGCCAAACTCGGCGCGCGTGTCGACGATGTATTTGTCGATGATCGGATTGTTGGCGGGGCGATAGGTGAAGTGGCATGTGGGGTCGGTCTGCGCCAGGCAAAGCGAAGTGACCTCCCAATCGGTGAAGTGCCCGCCGACAAATACCGCGCCCTTGCCAATCGTCGCCTCGACGATATCGCGGCCTTCGAACGCGAGTTCGCCGCTGCGATACTGCTCCAGGAATTTCCCCATGTGCGGAAACTCGCCGGTCATGCGGCCGAGCTCTTGAAACGATTCCTTGCGGATGCGGCGATGCCAAGCGTCGCTCTCTTCTGGAAAGCACATCTTGATGTTGCGTAGCGCCGTCTTCCACGCGCTCGAAATCGGCGCGACAGCCGGCACGATCGCGCCGCCCCAGCGCGACGCGCGTTCGAGGCCAAGCGCGCCGAGGCCGCCGACATAGATGTTCCACGCCAGCGCCTGGGCGCGAAAACCAAGATTGATCGGCTTCGACTTAGCCATGTGGCGGATTCATCCGCGATCGGATCGGCGCGAGCAAGTCATCAAGCGCTGCGTCCTCAGTGAAGCGCGCCACCACCGGCAGCACCGCAACACGCGCTCGCCATTCCGGCGAGAGCCGGGCGGCGTCCTTCTCCGTGGTGATCAACGTTGCCTCGCGTTCCTCGGCCATTTGCGCCAGCACGCCGAGATCGTCCTCGCTGTAGAAGTGATGGTCTCCGAATGGCACCGCTTCGGCCACCTTGGCGCCGAGCAACGCTAAGGTGTCGAAGAACTTCTCCGGTCGCGCCAAGCCGGCGAAGGCGATGAGCTTGGCGTCCGGCACGATGCCCGCCGGTTCGAGCCGTGCGTGCAGGATGGGTTTGCGGAAGCCGCTGAGCCAATCGTGCGGTTCCGTTTCCGGGCCGAGCAACACGATCGCATCGGCGCGGGCGAGGCCGTCGGAGAGTCGCTCGCGCAACGGGCCTGCCGGCAGGACTTGGCCGTTGCCAACTCCATATTCCGAATCGACGACGACGATGGAGAGGTCCTTGGCCAAGGTCGGGTTCTGGAAACCGTCGTCCATGATGATGGCGCGGGCGCCGGCTTGCGCGGCGGCGGTGGCGCCGGCGAAGCGGTCGCGGGCGATCCAGGCGCCGCCGTCGCGCGCGTGCAACAATGGCTCATCGCCGACTTCGCGCACGTCCATGTCAGGGGTGACGCGCAGCGGCCCCTCGATGCGGCCGCCATAGCCGCGCGATAATGTGTGCGCGCTGGGGCCGAGCTTGGCGCGGAGCGCGCGCGAGACCGGTGTTTTGCCGGCGCCGCCGACGGTGAAATTGCCGACGCAGATCACCGGCACAGGCGCGTTGCGCGGCGTTGTCGTGTGCTGCCGCTGCGCCGCGGCGAAGGCGTAGAGCCAGGAGACGGGCGTCAGCACCGCGCGCAGCGTCAGCGCCGCATCGCGTCCGCTCGCGTCGGCGCGCCAGAACTCAGGCGGACGCATTGGCGGGGCTCGTCGTGCTTTGCCGCGTGGGCGCGAGCGCCAGCACTTGCGTCACCGTGGCTTCGAATGCGCCGTCGCCTTCGCTCACCGCGGCGCGGGCGGCGGCGAGTTGGCGGTCGCGCGCCGCTGCATCGCGCCACAGCGTCGAGACCGCTTCGGCAATAGCGTGTGCGTCAGAAGTGATCAGCGCGCCTTTGGCGGCAAGGATCGCGTCGAACACGTCTTGGAAGCTTTCAAAGTGCGGGCCGGTGAGAATGGCGGCGTCAAGTTTGGCGGGCTCGATCGGGTTATGGCCCTGGAGATGGGGCGAGAGGCTGCCGGCGACAAGCGCAACCGGGGCGCGGTCGTAGAAGAGGCCAAGCTCGCCCAGCGTGTCGGCGACATAAACCGAGGCGTTGTCCACCGGCTCAAACCGCGACCGCCGCGGCGCGCCGCCGGCCAAAGCGGCGATGGCTTCCCCGCGTTCGGGATGACGCGGCACGATGATGAGCAACGCATCTGGCGTCTCGGTGCGTAACTGCGCATGCGCCGCCAGTGCGATTTCGTCTTCGCCCGCATGCGTGGAAGCTGCGAGCCAAACGGTGCGCCCTGCGGTTTCCGCCGCCAATGTCGCACGCGCGCCCGCATCGACGGGCGGCGCCGGCGCGGCGAGCTTCAAATTGCCGAGCGTCGGCACGTTTGCGCCGCGTACTGCGCTCAGCGCTTCCGCCGTCCGCGCATCTGCGGCGGCGACGAACGCGAATGCTTTCAGAAGCCGCGCGCCTGCCGTGCTCCAGCGCTGCCAGCGCGCCAGCGATTTGCGGCTCATGCGGGCGTTGATCAGCGCCATCGGCACGCCGCGCGCCTCAGCCGCGAGGATGAGGTTCGGCCAAAGCTCGCTTTCGATAAAGACGCCGACATCCGGGCGCCAATGATCGAGGAAGCGCCGCACCACGCCGGCGCTATCGAGCGGCGCGTAGATGTGTGTCGTGCGCGTCGGCGTCCGCTGCGCGATCAGGGCCGCCGATGTGCGCGTGCCGCTGCTGATCAGAAACGAGAGTGCGGGATCGCGCGCCGAGAGCGCTTCGATCAAACCCATCGCAACGCCGCTTTCGCCGACGCTGGCCGCGTGCAGCCAGATCAGCGTACCGGCGGGGCGCGCTTGCGTGTAGCGCCCATAGCGTTCGCCCAAACGCGCGCGATCTTCCTTGCCCTCCCGCGCGCGCGCGCCGAGCCACAAGCCCGCAAACGGGGCGAGCAGCGTCGTCGCGACGCGGTAGAGTGCAAGGGCAGGCGAGAAGCTCACGTCGCTGCGGGCTCAGGATCGGCTGAGGCGTCCGTGGCCAAGAGTGGCGCAGGTTCGATTGGCGTGACGCCAGCGATGCGATCGGCTTCCAGCGCGATGCGGTTCATTTCGATTTCCAGTCGCAAGCGTACCGCTTCAATCTCTTCGTCGCTGGCCTCCATTGCCGGCGGATCGATCGGATCGCTCCACACCAGCGCACCGCGTCCGAAGGGCAGCGGCAGGATGAAATGGTCCCAGCTCTTGTCGAAGACGATGCGGTTCGAGGTCGACCAGGTGATCGCGATCAACGGCGCGCCGGCGAGCTTGGCAAGCTGGATCGGCCCGCGCTTAACCCGCATGCGCGGGCCGCTTGGGCCGTCCGGGGTCATGCAGATGACGCCGCCGTTTTCGATGTGGCGGGCCATGGCGCGCATGGCTTCGACGCCGCCTTTGCGTTTGTCGCCCTTGGCCGCCGAGCCGCGGACGGCGTCGGCGCCAACGGTGAGCGCCGTATGAGCGACGATGCCGCCCTCGCGGGACTGCGAAATCAGCATCTTCGCCTTTGGTATGCCGGGACCGAACGCCCACATCTTATGCACAAGCGAAAACCGCCCGTGCCAGATACAGCCTACCAGCTTGCCGCCGTCCGAGTTCCAGAACGGCTCGATGGCGGCGCGATTGACCGGGGTCCAGCGCGTCGTCGCGCCGACCAGCAGCATATAGCCCCCGATGGCCCGCCCGATCAGCATTTGGACGATAGAATTGCCGAGGAGTTTCTTGGACATGGGCTCGCTGGCGCGCCGGCTTCCGACTTGGCGCTGGCGCCCTTATACGGGGGCCGCCCGGCCCCGCGCCAGCAGACGTTTGACAGGCAGATGACGCAGACCGAGGACAAACCGAAACGTTTCGATCTCGCTACGCCAGATGGGCGGCGGCGGGCGCGGTCTGACCTGATCTGGGCGGACCATGGGTTCCTGCGCGCGCGGTTCTCCAATTTTCACTGGATCGAGCCCGGCCAGATGGCGCGGGCCAACCAGCCGTCGCCGCAGGCGGTGGCGCGCTATGCGGCGCTGGGGTTCAAGACCATCCTCAACCTGCGCGGGCCGTCCGACACCGGTTATTACGCGCTCGAGCGCGAAGCGTGCGAGCGTCACGGCCTGACGATGATCGATGCGCGCATGCATTCGCGCGAGCCGCCGAGCGTTGAGCAAATTCGGCAAGCCAAGCGCCTGTTCGAGACGATCGAGTATCCGGCGCTGATGCATTGCAAGTCCGGCGCGGATCGCGCCGGCGTGATGGCGGTGCTCTATAAGCACTTCAAGATGGGCGTGCCAATCGCGGAGGCGGTCGAGCAATTGTCGCTGAAATACCTGCACGTGAAGCAGGGCAAGACTGGCATGATTGACTTTTTCTTCGCCACCTATCTCGCCGAAACAGCCGAGACCGGCAAAAGCTTCATCGATTGGGTAGAGCAGGATTACGACAAGCCTAAGGTCAAAGCCGCCTTCATGGGCGAGTGGTGGGCCAATATCCTGGTCGATAAAATACTGCGCCGCGAATGAGAGACGGCGGCGCTCTAGGCGCCGCCGTTATGCACTCACTTATAGGTCGGGCTCGGTTTCACTTCGTAGTAGGGCGCCGCGTTCGGATCCCAAGAGCTGTCGATCACGACTTCCGGCATGTACCCATAATAGCTGTAGAGCAGGTTCGGGTGGCCGACTTCCTGAACCGAGTACTCCACCGTTTCGACTTGGCAGCTGCGTACGCTTTGCGTTTCGCTGATCGGCCGGGGGCCAGCGCGATCGCCGCAGACAACGTCGGACGCTTGTTCGATGCGGCGGAGCAGCGTGTCGGCGCCGGCGCGTGAGTTGAGGTTGAGGTCGCCATAGAAAACAACGCGCTCATCCGGCTGCGATTGCGCGACGGCTGGCGCAGCGGTGGCGAACAGCAGCGCTGGAACACAGACGAGCGATAGAAGCTTGCGTGGCATTGATGGAATCTCCTTCGTTGCCCCGCCCGTCTGACCGCTTCAACGGATCAAGCCGCTTCGCGTTCCGTCACACGGCCGTGTCTGCGAATTGCAGGCGGCTTAAACGCGCGTAGAGCCCGCCTTTGGCCACAAGTTCCTCGTGGCGCCCGACTTCAACGATGCGTCCGTTTTCCAACGCGAGGATGCGGTCAGCATCGCGCACCGTTGCGAGGCGGTGCGCGATGACGAGCACGGTGCGGCCTTTCGAGAGACGCTTCAGCGCATCCTGCACGCGCGCTTCGCTGGCGGCGTCGAGCGCGCTGGTGGCTTCGTCGAGCAACAGGATCGGCGCATCGCGCAGGAAGGCGCGGGCGAGTGCGATGCGTTGGCGCTCGCCGCCGGAGAGATTGCCGCCTCGGTCGCCGACAGGCGTATCGAAGCCGAGCGGCTGGGCGAGAATGAAATCGTGCGCGGCGGCGGCGCGCGCGGCCTCTTCGATTTCGGCTTGCGTTGCGCCAGCGCGGCCGAGCGCGATGTTGGCGGCGATGGTGTCGTTGAAGAGCGCGGCCTCCTGCGCTACCAGAGAAATCGAGGCGCGTAGACTCGCCAGCGTGACATCGCGCACGTCCTGGCCATCAATGCGCACCGCGCCGCTGCTGACATCATAGAGGCGCGGCAGCAGGTTGAAGATGGTGGTCTTACCGGCGCCGGAGGGCCCGACGAGCGCGACTGTTTCGCCCGGTTCGACGACAAAGCTGACTTCGCTCAACGCCGGCGCGTCGCCGTAAGTGAAGGCGACATCGGTGAATTCGATGCGGCCGCGTTCGATCTTTACCGGCTTTGCCCCGGGCTTGTCGTTGATCGCCGATGGCTCGTCGAGCAGGCCGAAGATGCGCGCCAGCGCCGCCAGCGCTTCGTTGAGGATGGTGTTGAAACTGCTGAGCGCCCGCGCCGCCGGGGTGGCGACGCCGATGGCGGTGATGATGCCCAGCAGATCGCCAAGCGACATCACGCCGCCGGCAATGCGCAAACCGGCCACGAGCAACACGCCGGCAAAGGCGATGCCGCCGACGATCTCCATCAGCGGTTCGCTGCGTGCCCGATTGCGCGCGAGTTTCATGGCGAGCTTGCGCCGGTCCTCGAACGCGCGGGCGGCGCGCGCCGTTTCGCGCTCTTCCAGGCTGTAGGTCTTGATGAAGCGGGCGGCGCCGAAAATCTCGGAGAGCAATGATGTAAGCGCGCCGAGCTGCAGCTGCGCGGTTTCGGTGCGCTGGCGGGCGCGTTTGGCGATGCCTTGCAACGGCGGCCCCGCCAAAGCGAACGCGCCGGCCACTAGCAGCGTGAGCACCCAGTCCGACCACAGCATAAAAGCGATGGCGCCGATCAGGGTCAGCGCATCGCGGATCACGGCTTGGCCGCCGCGCACGAGGCCCTCGGCGACGACGTTGATGTCGTTGGTGAAACGCGACACCAGCCGGCCCGGCGTCTCGCGCGCGTAGCGGGCAAAATCGACATTCATCAGCTTGGCGAACATATCGCCCTGCAGATCGCGCAGCACTTTCAGCGCCAGGTTCTGCGACATCACCGATTGCGCGAACATGGCGATGGCGCGGATGCTGACGGCAATCAGCACGAATATCGGCGTCAGCTTGATGGCGTCGAGATCGCCCCGGCCGATCGCGTCGAAGGCGTGCTTGGTGACCCAGGCGTACGACGCCGCCGCCGCCGCGACGATGGCAAGCACCGGCGCGAGCAGGGCGATGTCGCCCAGATAACGGGAGACGTAATCTCGCCAGAGCCGCGCGAGCAGGGCGGAGGGTTTCATGCAGTTTGGGACGGTCGTCGTCCCAACCACATGTGCAAGCACGCCCGTGCTCCCCCGATAGGGGGAGCTGTCGGCGCGCAAGCGCTGACTGAGGGGGAGGCGCCGAGCTTTGCAGAATGCAGCGCTCTCCCCTTCGTCGCGTGCTGCCGCACGCGCCACCTCCCCCTCGCGGGGGAGGACGGACGACGAACGTTCGGCGCGTTCATTGCTGGCGCTCGGACTCGGAGCGCGGATCGAGCAGCCGGTTCGCGTGAATGATGAAATAGCGCATGCGGGCGTTGTCGACGGTGCGTTGCGCGGCGCCCTTCCAGGCGTCGTAGGCCAGCCGATAGTTTGGGAAGGCGCCGACGAAATCGACCTTGTCGAGATCGGCGAACTCAGCGCCGTCGAGCGATTTCAGTTCGCCGCCGATGACGAGGTGGAGGAGTTGTCTATCTTCGCTCATGTGCTTTGCGTTCAGGCCGCTGTCCGCGGATCGGACAAAACATTGGTGCGCTCGATTAGCAAAGGGTGCAGCGCCGCGCCAGCGGCGACCACGCCGGGCGCGCGCGGGATGCTTTGATTGAGCTGCAGCGGCTCGCCCCAGGGATCGCTGACGATGCCGCCAGCCGCTTCCACGATCGCGGCGCCGGCGGCGATGTCCCAATCGTGCTTCCAGCCGAAGAGGATGGTGGCGTCGCACTGTCCCGCGGCGACCAACGCCAGGCGGTAGGCGATCGATTGCCGTTCGACCACGTCGAGCTTCGGCCAGGGGCGCTCCCAACGGCGATCAGCGAAGCGGCTGCGCTGGCCGAGCATGCGCGCGCCTTCGAGCTTGTCGCGCGAGCTGGTACGCATGGGGCGGCGGTTGAACGTGGCGCCGGCGCCCGACGCGCCCAGAAACATCTCATCGAGCGAAGGATTGTAGACGGCGCCGGCATAGGCGCGGTCGCCTTCCGAGATGCCGATGCTGATCGTCCATTGCGGGACTTTGGCGATCAGTGCGGCGGTGCCGTCGATCGGATCGACGAAGAAAGTGCGCGCCTTGTGGACGCGGTCGGCAGGGATGTCCGGCGACTCTTCAGAGAGCCAGCCATAATCGGGCCGGGCGGTCTGAAGTTTTTCTTGCAGCATCGCATCGACGGCCAGATCGATATTGGTGACCGGGCCGGCCTCCCCCTTCGACTGAATCTCTAAGGGCTTTGCAAGTAGCGCGCGCGCCAGTGCGCCGGCTTCGCGCGCCGCCGCTTCGAGAAGCTCGAGGTCAGACGCCGCCGATTGCAAGATCGTCCACGATCAAACTAGCGATCTCGAGCGAGCCGCGGTTGTCGACATCGGCGCCGCAGCGCAGACGCGCGAAAATATCATGCAGATTGCCGGCAACGGTGATTTCGCTGACCGGATGCGCGACTTCGCCATGCTCGAACCAATAGCCGGCGACGCCCACGGACCAATCGCCCGTGTTCATGTTGAGCGACGGCGAGAACATGTCGGTGACAAAGAGACCCTTGCCGGCGCCGCTCATCAAAGCGGCCAAATCTTCCGTGCCGGGTTTGACGAACAGATTGGATGAGCCAGTGCCCGGCGGGCCGCCGTGGCCGGCGGTGGCGTGGCCGTTCGGCTCAAGCCCGAGCTGTCGCGCGGTGGATGAGTTCAGCAGCCAGGTCGTCAGCACGCCGTCTTCGATCAGCGTCATCGGCGCGACCGCGCCGCCTTCGCCGTCAAACCAGCGGCTGCCGGTGGCGCGCTTTACGAACGGATCTTCGTGGATGCGGAAGCCCTCGGCGAAGATGCGCTGGCCGAGCTTGTCTTTCAGAAACGAAACGCCGCGCGCCACCGAGGCGCCGGAGATGGCGGAGAAGAGCGGCGAGATGATGCGGCCGGCGAGCCGGTTCTCGAAAATCACCGCCGCTTTCTGACTATTCACTTTGCGTCCGCCCAGGCGCCGCGCCGTACGTTCGCCGGCGATGCGGCCGATCTCCTCGGGCGAGGGTAGGTCGGCGAAGAAGCGTTTGGTGCGCCACTCATAGTCGCGCTCCATCTCGTCGTCTTTCTCGGCGATCGGTTGGGTGCCGAGGCTGTAGGTCGTGGCGCTTTCTGAGCCCTCGAAACCGGCCGAGGTGGCGAAGACGAAATTCGACGTGTCGAACGAAGCCCCGCCGCCGCCTGAATTGGCGACGCCGGGGATCACCAACGAAGCTGCTTCGCAGCGTTTGGCGAGTTCGAGCAAATCTTGCGGCGTCGGTCGGGCGGTGTCGGATTGCTCCAGATCGTGAGCGGCGCCGCGCGCCAGATAGCGCTCCTCAAGCAGACCGCAGAATTTGTCCTCGGGGGCGGCCTTGGCCATTTCGACCGTGCGCTCGGCCAACGCCTTCAAGCCGCGGACGGAGAGGTCGGTGGAGGAGGCCGCCGCTTGGCGCTTGCCGATGAAGGCGCGCAGGGCGACCGACCGGCCTTCCTCCCGCTCCATGCCCTCAAGCTCGCCCATGCGGACTTCCGCCGAGATGCTCTCGCGGACCGCAAAGGAAGCTTCGGAAGCATCGGCGCCAGCTTGCTTGGCGTAGTCAATCAGGGCCGCGAGCGCGGCATGGGAATCAGCATCGAAGGCCATGGCTGTAACATGGGCGCGGTCCAGGTCGGTAGCAATCCGGTGGGATATCCTTCCGGGAGGTTAACGGGCAGCTCTGATTTCCTATGGGGAAACTCATCGCCGCCGGCAATCGGCCATAATTTATTAAACGGCCCGAGCTATGCGTTACTGGCGGGTTGAAATAGCCGCCGCTGAGATCAGATGCGGTCTGTAAGGAAAACAATGATGCGCCGTCCCAATTTGCGCCGCCCCCGCCCGAACCTGCGTTAGGACTCGTCAGGTTTCGCGTTCCGCGAGATCGAAATAGCGTCGCCAGCCCGCCTGCGTGTGCCAATCGGCATACGCCGCCGCCATCTCGGCCATCTCGGCGTCGGTGGTTTTGAGCGCCTCGTAGCACTTGTCTATGCCGGCGCGGACCTCCTCTTTGGTGGTCCCGAACACAATCTGCATCATGCCCTGTGTGTCCATGATCTCCGCATCTTCCGGGACCACGGCGAGCACCTCCGCCATCAGTTGTTCGACCTCTGCCTGGATCGCAGCCCGGGCTTCCTTCTTCGAAGGCCGCAGGCTTTCCTGCTCTACCAGCCAAGTGGCCTTGTTGAATTTTAGGATCGCGCGCCGCTCCGGCGACAGGTTGAGCGTGTCGGCCCGCGCCAGGAGCTTCTCGGCGTAACTGATGGCGCGGGGAAAATCCTGGATCACATAGAAGCCCACCGCCACAGCGCCGACCTCTCGTTCGGTGAAATTCCCCTCGGCCACCCAGGTCTCGAGTCTGCCCATCACGCGCTCGACCTGATGCTCAAGAAAGCGCGCGCCGTCCGGTCCGGGCCGGAAACCCGCCAGCCGCACGGCGAGAAGCCAGGCGGTCCGCAAAGTGGCTTCGTCGGCACAGGCAGTATCTATGTCGGAGTGGATTTCAGTGAGAAGGGGATCGTTCTCCGCACAAGCCTGAAGATGCGCCCGTTTTTTCTCCAACTTCTCACGAAGCGGCGCCAGGCCCTTGGCCGCTTGGACGTCCCATTGCGCAAGCAGCTGGCGCATCAATTCATTGTAAACGACGTCCAGCGAAGCCTGGAACGGTCGCCGCTCCAGGCGCTGCCGCGCAATGATCATTTCACGCGCGATTTGGCTCTGCTGTTCAATGAGTTCGAGCGAGCCGCTGATCGATTCGATAATGCTTTTGACCCGGTCGTCCAGATGGCCGTGCGGCTTGTAAGTCAGGTCGTGCATCTTGGCCGACCAGGCGTCGTGCAGAACGGACTTGCACTGCACCTCGCAGCGCAAATCGCGATGCGCCAACGCCTTTGAAAGCATTACCGAGTGCGTGGCGAAATACGTTTGGCGATGTGGTTTGCGGGCGCCCTCCCGGTTAATATTTTGCTGCGCGAGTTTGCCTTCGATCAAATCAAGCGTCGGTTCAATTTGATCTGGAAACTGCACCACCACGGTAACGCCGATGACGTCCGACACCTTTCGCAGGTTTTCGTTGGTGATGGGGCGCGAGCAGGCTGCGTAAACCTTTTCCAGATCCTTAAGGGCGCTGCCGCCCTGTTTGTCGGCTCTGGTGTAGACCCGCACCACCACCTGCTTGCCGGCTTGCGCCTCGATCTCTCGGCAGGCGTCCACCACGTTTTTCAACAGCGCATGGTAGCGCGGTCCGTCCATATCGAAAAAATGTCGTACGAGATCGATAGCCATTGCCCCCTCCCTGGACGCTCCATCCGCAGAGCAACCGTAGGGTGAGTGCCGGCGATCGCCAAGATGGGCGTTAAAGCTGTTGGCTCAGGCCGGCCCAGATGAGGCCGAGGCCGATCAGGAGGTAGCTGGTCCAGGTCAGCATCATGCCGAGCATCCGGCCGGCGTTGAGTACGCCGGTATGGAGGCCGATCGCGTGAAAAATTCTGCCGGCGGTCAAAGAAAGTGCAGCGGCGTGGAGGAGCCAGAGCGGCGAGGCCGGCTCCAGCAGGGCCAGTAGCAGGATGCCGACGAGGCCGGCGGGGATGTATTCGGCGGCGTTGGCGTGGGCGCGCACGGCGCGGGTCAGGTCCTCGTTGCCACCGTCGCCCAACCTGATCTTGTGCTTGCGGCGGCCGGCGACCACCAGCACTGCCAGGACCAGCAGGATCAGAATGTTCACGCCCGCGTAAATCGCGGCGATCTCTAAGCGCAGCATCGGCATCTCCCTCGCGGGTCCTGCTTAGCGGCGCCAGCGCGCGCGCCCAAGTGCATTTCAACCTTTTGTTTCGCTTTCAGAAACCGCGCGTTCACTGCGCTCGTGCATCATCGCTTCAACAAAGATGCCTCGAAGGCATGGGATGGGTGGTTTTGAACGACGCTAGCATCTTCGGCGTCATGTGGGCGTTGTTCGCGGTGATCGCAGGCTCGGGCCTGTCGGTTGCCGCGATAGCCTTTATTCAGCGTGTGCGCGAAAGCGATTACGACTTTACCGCCGGCTATAATGCGCTGGCGCCGATCGTCGAGCGCTAAACCTTACAAAAAAACAAACGACCGCGGGGCTCGTCGCCGCTAGGGTCCGCCGCTCACCGAGGAGGCGACCTAATGAAGCTGCGTGCGATCATGCTGGCTCTGGCCCTGGCGGCCTGCGGACAAACCGGGGAACAAGCCAAGGCGCCCGAGAGCGAAGCGCCCGATCCGTTCAATCTTAGCATCGAGGTTGGTCGGTATGGCGTCATGCTGGATCAGATCGAAAGCTTGACCAGCGAGACGCCGGACGCGGTGGAGACGGATGTCGCCGCCCCGGCCGATTTGGCGCGGCGTCTGCGCGAGACGGTGTGGGCCTATAATCTGGAACGCTCCAAACTCTGTGCGCGCGGGCTGCACACGCAAGTGTCGTGCGGCAGCTCCTATCAGCCGGTGTGGATGGCGGAAGCGGCGGAGTCGGCGCCGTCGCTGGAAGAGATCGAGACGCGCAGCACCGCGCTTGGCGAAGAAGTGACGCGCTTCTGGAACGCCATCTGCGAATCCGCGCGGGCGGCGGAGACCGATGAAGAAGCGCGCCAATATGTGTGCGCGATCGAGTAGATTCTAACCTTCCGTCATTCCGGGGCAATGCGACGCATTGATCCCGGAACCCAGGGGCTACCAGCTGCGTGTTGGCCCCTGGGTTCCGGGCTCTTCGCTGCGCGAAGCCCCGGAATGACGCTAACCTTTGTTCGCGGCGCTATCTCAACTTCCAAACCGCCGCGCGCTTTACTTCCGCATCTTCGAGCGCGCGGGTGACGGGGATGTCGTAGGCGGCGATTTGCTCGAGTTGGTCGCGCGGCAGATAGGTGCGGCCGGGATCGCCGATCAGCACCGTTTTGCCGGCGGCCTGTTGTTCGATCAGCCAAGCCAGCACGCGCGGCGCCAGATCGCGGTCGTAGAAGAGATCGCCGACGAGGATGATGTCGGCGTCGGTGGGCTTGCCGACGGGATCAGAATCGCTCGTCTCCAACTCTACGTCGTTCAGCGCTGCGTTGAGCCGCGCCGCCTGCGCCGCGAACGCATCGATATCGACCGCGAGCGCTGACGCCGCGCCGGCTTTCATCGCCGCGATGGCGACAAGCCCCGAGCCGGAGGCGACATCGAGCACGCTTTTGCCGGCGACGATCTCGGCGTGATCCAACACATAGCGCGCCAACGCTTGCCCACCCGCCCAAGCGAACGCCCAGAACGGCGGCGGCAGGCCGAGTTCGCCGAGTTGGTCTTCGGTGAGTTGCCACAGCGCGACGGCGTCGTCGGCGAGGTAAAGCTGCAGTTCGGGGATATGGCTTGGCGCGAGCACGCGCGTGTTTTCGCGGATGAAAGCGGGAATGTCGGAGATCATTTTATCGCCTAAGCCGGCGCGGCTTCGCGCAAAACCGCGGCGTAGCTCGGCGCGAATTTGATTTTGGACCAATAGCCTTTGTCCATCAGCGCATGGTGCAAACGCGTCAGGCGATAGCAGGGCACGTGCATGAAGGCGTGGTGCTCGGCGTGGTAGTGGACCCAGTAGGGCGCGATGAAGAGGCGCTCGATTGGATTGGCGAGTGTGGTGCGCGCGTGCGTGAGTGGATGCTCTTGCGCGCCGACGCAGGCGTGCTCGGCGATGTTGCGCAGGCGCGTGACCAGCGGCAGCCACGTCGCCATCGGCACGATCCAGAGCGCCGGGTAGGCCCACCAATAGCCGGCGAGCGTAAGGCCGGCGAACAGGATGGCGTTGGTCAGCAGAAAGTGGCCGGTGCTGGCGTTGACGACTTCGCCGGCTTTGCGGCCGCCGAAGAGTTGCGCGCGGCGCTGCTTCAAAAATGTTTGCCCGGTCAGATCGCGGACGATTTTGCGCCAGAGCGATTTGCGCGTGATCGGGAACGGAGCGGAGAGCGCGAGGTCTGGATCCTCAGGTTGTTCGGTGAAGCGGTGGTGCTTCAAATGATAGTCGCGGTAGGAGGCAAGCCGCGCGCCGACAGGCGCTGCGCACAGCCATTCGCCGACCCAGTTGTTGATCTTCAAGTTCGAATGCAGCGCGCCGTGGGCGGCGTCGTGCATCAGGATGGCCAGCCCGAGTTGGCGGGCGCCGATCAGCGTCACGGCCAGCACGTACGTTAGCGGGTTCGGCCACAGCATGAACAGCGCGCCGGCGGCGAAGATCAGCCCCCAGGCGCCGGCGACCAGCACCAGCCCCCGCCACGATGAACGGCGCGACAGCGGCGCCCATTCTTCGGCGGTGAAGATATCCTTCGGGTCGAGGCGGGCGACAGCGGCCATGGCGCCATTGTAGCGCACGTTCCGTTCCGATTGAATCAATTCCCTCCGTCATTCCGGGGCTCGCGGCGCGAGAGCCCGGACCCCAGGGGCCAATGATGTGGCCGTTGCCCTTGGATTCCGGGCTCGGCCTGCGGCCACCCCGGAATGACGAAGTGATTTCACCCGAAGGCGCATTTACCCGAAGATAAAGACACGCTTCAGCTGCGCTTCGCCGACCGGCGTGAATTCCAGCACGCGGCTGCCGCGCCGTTGCGTCACCCAGCCGCGCTCGAATACGCGCTCGATGATGGCCGCGCCTAGCGCGCCGGCAAGGTGGTGGCGGCGTACGCTCCAATCGAGGCAGGCGCGGCAGAGCGGGCGGGCGCCGGTTTCCAGGTCCTCGATGTCGACGCCGAAGCTCGACACCTTGGCGCGGCCGAGGCGCGTCAGCGAAAACGTGCGCTCGGGGCCGGGCAGAATCCATTTGTGTTTCACGAACGCGTCGAAGAGGCCGACGCCGAGTTCGCCGGCAAGGTGATCGTAGCAAAGCCGCGCGTGGCGCATCGCCGGATCTTTTGGTCCAGGCCGTGTGCGCAGTGCTTTGGCGCGCATGGCGACGCCCATCAAGGTTTCCAGCAAGCCAGCGACATCGGGATCGGCGAGCCGGTAGTAGCGGTGGCGCCCTTGTGCTTCGACCGCGATCAAACCGGCGGCGGCGAGTTTGCTTAAGTGCGAGCTCGCGGTTTGTTTGGTGACGCCGGCTTCGAGCGCAAGTTCGCTCGGCGTCAGCGCCGCGCCGTTGAGCAATGCCGTCAGCATGTTGGCGCGGGCCGGATCGCCGACCATGGCGGCGATGGCTGCGATATTCGGGCCATCCCTCATGGTTCGACCGTAGTCGAACCGTAGGCCCGAGACAATCTGCTAGATGCAGCGCATCGGAGGCTCTGATGTTGACCTGCTTCATTCGTTACGAAATCGATCCATTCAAAAAAGCTGAATTCGAGCGCTATGCCCGTGTCTGGGGCGAAGCGATCCCCCGTTGCGGCGCCGATCTGATTGGCTATTTCGCGCCGCACGAAGGCTCGGCGACGACGGCTTACGGCGTCTACAACATCGAGAGCTTGGCCGCGTACGAAGCCTATCGCGCGCGCCTCGCCGCTGATGCGAAGGGCCGCGAGAATTACGAATTCGCATGCCGTGAGCGTTTCATTCTGCGCGAGGACCGCATTTTTCTGAAGCTTTGTTCGACATGATCGCGGTGATCTTCGAAGTGGCGCCTGCCGATCGCGACGCGTATTTCCGCATCGCCGCTGAGCTGCGGCCGCTGCTCGATGAGATCGACGGCTTCATTTCGATCGAGCGCTTCCAAAGCTTGAATGATACGGGCCGCATTCTCTCGCTGTCGTTCTGGCGCGACGAAGCTGCGATCAAAGAATGGCGCACGCTGAACGCGCACCGCGCGGCGCAAGTCGCGGGGCGGGCGGAGGTGTTTCGGGACTATCGATTGCGCGTGGCTGAGGTCGTGCGGGACTATGGCATGTACGCGCGCGATGAGGCGCCGCCTGCAGGCTGAGCCACTATAGCGCAACCGTTGCGTGTCCAAATCGAATATGCATAATGGGCGTGGGGGGCGTGATGGATAGTCTGCAGGGTGCTTTGGATTTTGTGCGCACAACGCCGGCGTTTCCTGCCGGGTTTACGGCATGGGATTTCTTCAACTCTAATTTGCTTCTAGCCATTGTTGGCGCTGCATTCACACTGGTGTTCAAGACTGCGACAGATCGGCAGCGCAAAAATCAGGACGCGCAGATCGAAAATGAGGTTCAGCGCAGCCGAGAGATCGTCGATGAACAGGATGCAGATGTCCTGAAAGACGCAGAAAGCAAGCCCACGTTTCGAGAAGCTGCAAAGATCATCGATGACTTCAAGGTTGGCATCGAGAGCGCCGTCGAAAAGTCGGAGGGCCGATACCAGCGTACGTATCGGAAAATTGCGCGGTATGACTACATCCCGTTGATCGATTCCATGATGGAGCGGAATCTCCCTCTGAGTATTGGCGCACTGCTCAAAGAGGCTTTCACTATATTCAAGACTTATAAGAACGGTCGAAATGAAGTGCCTGAGCAGGTGCTCAATCGTCTGCGCGCGATACGATCTGAGCTGAAGAGGTCGAAATTTTTGGAAGTATAGAGGGCGCAGGGCGTGAAAAAGCAGCGCCGGCCGGCGAGGCGCCGGCGGTCCAAAAAGAAGCGCGCGGACGCGGCGGCGCTTGACGTGCAAGCGTCGTTGGTCGCGGTTGGACTAAGATGCCTCAACTTGAATCGATGAGCGCCAGGGCGCCGCAAAAGCTTTGGTTGGACGCGATGTTCTGCGCCGCGTGATCGGTGTGCGGCGAACGCGGCCAGCGGGCGGCGGCGAGCTTGATCGCCAGCTTCGGCAGCTGGCGCAGTTTGCGCGCCAGACGGCGCACGGCGTTGGTCGGTTTTTCCAAGACGCGCGCCAACGCTTCGATGCGGCGGGCGATGCGCAACGGCTCGGGCGGGCGCATGAAGCGGACCATGTTGAGCCGGCGCGCTTGGGCGGCGCGGGCGCGTTCGCGGTAGATGTCGCGCACCAGCAGCGGCGGGCCGAGCTGACGGATGCGGGCCGGCGGCGGCGGCGTGCGCGGCCACAGGCGCAGCGCGTAGCTGCGTTGATGCGGCTTAGTTTGCGGCGGCTGCGCGCGGCGTTCGCTCTGGCGCTTCGGCGCAAGCGGCGTGCGCGCCAAGGCGGCCGCTTCGATCAGCACGATCCGGCGCACCAAAGCTTCCAGCGGCCGCAACCAGGCGCGCATCGCGGCCAGCGTGTCGCGGTCAAGCTTGCGGACGGCGATGGCTTGGGCCTCGCCGATGTGGGCGCGCATGCGCGCGAACAAATTGCGGGCGGCGGACCAGAGGTCGGCGATGGGATCGGGGGCGGTGATGGACTGCATGGCGCGAGTATAGGCCGGGTTCGAGGTCGGTCGGATTGAACGGGCTCTATCCTCGCATCTGCGAAGGTGACAGACTCGCTCGTGTTGGCTTTCGTCCTCCCCCGTCAGGGGGAGGTGGCGCGTGCGCAAGCACGCGGCGGAGGGGTGAGCTGAGGTTTGCAAATTTTCGCGCTGCCCCCTCAGTCAGCCTGCTCCGCAGGCTGACAGCTCCCCCTAGCGGGGGAGCACGAGAAGGATGCTCAGCTTCGCAGCTCTTTAGCGCGTTGCTGGGCGGTGAGAACAATGTGATCGACGATAATGTCGGTGCTGTGCAGCATGTCGTAGTTCGAGTAGCGCAGCACTTTGTAGCCCTGTTTCTCAAGCCAAGCCGTTCGTTCCGCATCGTAGGTTTTCGCCGTCGTTTGATCGTGCTGATTGCCATCGAGTTCGACAATCAATTTGGCGCGGCGGCATTCGAAGTCTGCGATGAAGCGGCCGATGGCGGATTGGCGACGAAAAGCTAGGCCGTGGCGACGCATCGGGCGGAGCCTAAACCACAGGCGCATTTCAGCGTCCGTCATTCGCTGGCGCATGGCGCGGGCGAGATAGTTGGGCATGCGCGGATGTTACCGTTGGAAAGAGAGCGGGCAACAGGTCAGATTTTGCTCTGCTCGGGCGTTTGGGTGTCGATGTAGCGCCAGAGGTGCCAGGCGGCGGCGCTGCGCCAGGGGCCCCAGCGTTCGCCGTAAGCGCCGAGTTCTTTCGGCGTGAAGCTGCGGCGGAAGAGTTTCTCCGCGCCTTTGCGGACGCCGAGATCGTCGATCGGCAGCACGTCGGGGCGGCCGAGCGTGAACATGAGATACATTTCCACCGTCCAGCGGCCGACGCCGCGCGCGGCGGTGAGGCGCTCGATGATCTCTTCGTCGCTAAGCCGTGTCAGCTTGCGGGCTTCGGGGATGATGCCGTCGATGCGCTTTTGCGAAACGTCCTGGATGGCGGCGATCTTCTGGCGCGAGAGGCCGGCGCCGCGCAGCAATGTTGGATCGATGGCGAGGATGTCTTCGGGATCGGGATGATCCTTGTCCGGGAAAAGGGCCAGCACGCGGCCATGAATGGTGGCGGCGGCTTTGCCGGAGAGCTGCTGGTAGACGACCGAGCGCACCAGAGCGCGGAACGGGTCCTTTTTTTTCTCGAACGTCGTCGGGTAGGGCTCGTGCTTGCTGACGATGGCGGCGAAGCGTTTGCTGACTTTGCTGAGGTGTTGCTCGGCCTCGCCCATGATCAAAGTCCCAGTAGCGGCCGCAGCGTGCGCCAGATCGGCTCTAGCGCGAACGCCAGCAAAACCGCAGCGCCAATGATGGCATTTCGTTTGAACGCCGCAAGCGCCGTTTCCGGACGTGCGTCGTCGATGCGCGACAGCATCGGCCAGATCAGCAGCGCTGCGATGAGGGCAAGCGCGATGGCGACGATGAGCCCGGCGCCGCCGACGGACGCCGCGGCGGTCCAGAGCGCCAGCGCGGCGACGTAGAAGACGGTGGTCCAGGTGCGCCATTTCTCGGCGAACAGGCGCGCGGTGGAGCGAACGCCGACGAGCGCGTCGTCCTCGCGGTCCTGCAGTGCGTAGATGGTGTCGTAGCCGATGGTCCAGGCGATGCAGCCGGCATAGAGCGCAAACGCTTCCAGCGGCACTGCGCCCGTGAGGTAGGTGGAGGCGGCGCCGCCAACCAGCGCGCCCCAGCTAAAGACGATGCCGAGCCACGCTTGCGGCCACCAGGTGATGCGCTTCATCAGCGGATAAAGCGCCACCAGCGGCAGCGCGAGTAGCGCCACCACTTGCGCCAGCGGCGGCAGCATGAGTAGCGCGACAAGGCCGATCAGGCATTGCGCCACGAGCCAGAGCCACGCCGATTTCAGCGACACGGCGCCGGAGGGCAGCGGGCGCAGGCGGGTGCGTTCGACTTGCGCGTCGATATCGCGGTCGAGGATGTCGTTATAGGTGCAGCCGGCGCCGCGCATGGCGATGGCGCCGAGCAGGAACGCGAGCGCATAGCGCGCGTCCTCCCAGTAAAAGCCGTAGCCGGTGCGCGCCACGGCGATCCCCATCAGGCACGGCAGCAGCAGCAATTGCCAGCCGATCGGGCGGTCGAGGCGCGAGAGCTGCGCGAACGGCCGCCACGCGCGCGGCAACGCATCGGTCCAATGTTGCTTCAGCGCATCGGCGGGTTTGAGATCGCTCACATCGGCGTAATGCAGGTGGGTTTTGCTTTACGCAAGGCAGGTGTGACGGTAAGTAACCCGTCCTTCGAAAGAGGAGCTGTCTGGATGAACACCCGCTTGAAATAGCACGGCGCCGCGAACGGTCGCCGCTGGAGCCTTGAGGGAGCTGTTGCTGCCTCGGTTCTGAATCCCCGATTGCGATCAGGGGAAGCCGTTCCGCGAGAAAGCTGTGCTGTGGGTGTTTTCGGCGTCTTTGACGCTTCGCTTCCAGCGCTTCGTTTCCCATTTTCAAACTTGCGCCTGCCGCTCACGCGCGGCCGCGCGCTCCATGTTCGGTGTTGTGATGAGTGACGTTTACGATTTTGACGACGAGGGCGAGGGCGGCAAGCGCAAGGCGAGCTTGCGCCAAGTCGCCGCCTTCATGTGGAAGCATTGGTCGAGCCAGCCGGGCAAGCTGGCGGCGGTGGGGCTGTTGTTCAGCCTCGCCATCGTGGCTGACTTGGCGATGCCGTTTGCGTCGAAGATCTTGGTCGACGCGCTGACGGCGGGGCCGACAGAGGCGGGGCAACGCATGGCCGCTTGGGGCTATGGCGTCGTCGTTGCGTTGGCGTTCGTGTTTTACATGTCGCGCAATATTGGCGTGCGCTTCCACATTCCGTTTGCCTCCAAGAACATGGAGCGGATCGTCACCGATGGTTTCCGCGACGTGCAGCGTTTTTCCGCCGATTGGCACGCCGACAATTTTGCTGGCGCGACGGTGCGGCGGGTGTCGCGCGCGATGAACGCCTATGACGTGATCTCGGACACGTTGGTGTGGTTTCTGATCCCGGCCATCGCCGTACTGATCGGCGTGACGGTGCTGACATTCCTACAATGGCCAGTGATCGGCGCGTTCACGGGCGTGACCATCGCGGCGTTCCTCGCCGTGGCCTACCTGACCAGCCGCTATTACGTCGCCAAACCGCTCAGCCGCTACATCAAGGCGGACACCGCCATTGGCGCGGCGCTCGCGGACGCCGTCTCATCGAACGCGACGGTGAAAGCGTTTGGCGCCGAAGGGCGCGAGCAGGCGCGGTTCAACGGCGTCGTGCAGGGGTGGACGAAAGAGGCCAACACCACGTGGCGCCGGTTTACCGACGCTTGGGTCGTGCAGAATCTCTTGCTCTGGATTCTCCAGGCGGGGCTGCTTGGGCTGGTGTTGCTGGAATGGGGCAAGGGCCGCGCCACGGCGGGCGACGCGGTGTTTGCGATTACGTCGTTCTTGCTGGTCTCAGGCTATCTGCGAATGCTCGGTGAGAACGTGCAGAATCTGCAGAAGGGCATCGCCGATCTCGAAGATGTCGTCGCGTACGCGCTAGAAAGCGCTGTCGTGGTTGATCGTGCGGATGCCCAGCCGTTTGCGCCGCGCGCGGGCCATGTCGTGTTCGATAACGTGTCGTTCGGGTACAAGAACGCCGCCGATAAGCTCTATCGCGATTTCTCACTGGAGATCGCGCCGGGCGAAACGGTGGCGTTGGTGGGGCCCACCGGCTCGGGCAAGACGACGTTCGTGAAACTGGTGCAGCGTTTGTACGATGTCGACGCCGGCGCGATCCGCATCGACGATCACGACGTGCGCGCGGTGACGCAAGCGAGCTTGCGCCAGAGCATTGCTTTGGTGCCGCAGGACCCGGCGTTGTTTCATCGCACGCTGCGCGAGAACATCGCCTACGCGAAGCCGGAGGCGTCGCTGGAGGAGATCATCGCATGCGCCAAGCGGGCGCGGGCGCATGATTTTATCGCCAAGCTGCCGAACGGCTACGACACCGAAGTTGGTGAGCGCGGGGTGAAGCTCTCGGGCGGCGAGCGTCAGCGCGTGGCTTTGGCGCGTGCGTTCCTTGCCAACGCGCCGATCCTGATCCTCGATGAGGCGACATCGTCGCTCGACGTGGAGACCGAGCGTGACGTGCAGGCGGCGATGGCGGAGTTGAAGGAAGGACGCACGACCATTGTCATCGCGCACCGTCTCTCCACCGTGCGCGAGGCCGATCGCATCCTGGTGTTCAACGAGGGCCGGGTGGTCGAGCAAGGCAAGCACGCGGACTTGATCAATGCGCGCGGGCTCTATGCGCGGCTGAACGCGATGAGCCGCGGGGAGATGCTGGCGGATGAGGCGGCGTAATCGTCATTCCGGGGCGATGCGAAGCATTGAACCCGGAACCCAGGGGCAACCAGCTGAGTGTTGGCCCCTGGGTTCCGGGCATCGCTTCGCGATCCCGGAATGACGGTGAGCGCTTGCGCCAGCACGCGTTGCGCGGCAGCTAGGGCGTATGGCTGATCCGCGGCTGCTTATCGATGACACGCTCCAGTCCGGCGCCGAGATCGCGCTGGAGGAAGGCCAAGCGCGCCATGTCGGCACGGTGCTGCGGCTCGATGTTGGCGATGCGCTGCGCGTCTTCAATGCGCGCGACGGCGAGTGGCGGGCGCGGGTGAGCGCGAAGTCGAAGCGCGGCATGAATGTGCGCGTGGAGGAGAAATTGCGTGAGGCTCGCGCGGCGCCCGATCTGGATTTGCTGTTCGCGCCGGTGAAGCGTCATGCGACCGATCTCATCGTTGAGAAGGCGACTGAGCTTGGCGTCCGCCGCATCCGCCCGGTGATCACGCATCGCACCATCGCCGAAACCGTGCGGCTCGATCGTCTGCAGAGTATCGCCCGCGAAGCGGCGGAGCAGACTGAGCGCTTCGATGCGCCGGAGATTTTTGATGCGGTGACGCTGGCGCGCGCGCTCGATGGCTGGGATGCGGCGCGGCCGCTGATCTATGCGGATGAAGCGGGGGATGGTGTGGCGCTTCTGAAATCCTCCCCCCTTGCGGGGGAAGTGGCCGCGCAGCGGCCGGAGGGGGGGCGTTCAAACGATCAGCCGCCGGAGCGTTTGAACGCCCCCCACCCCCTGAC
>ENA-ORBV01000109-ORBV01000109.1-microbial-mat-metagenome-genome-assembly--contig:-NODE-109-length-166873-cov-40.086621_pt1 | contig 166873 bp, 138 predicted proteins | sample MGYA00237777_ERZ505514 | MGnify/ENA primary metagenome ERZ505514 (study PRJEB26160, sample SAMN06269048) | microbial mat metagenome | isolation source: Oligotrophic lake microbial mat | place...
TCGAGATCTACGGCGTCTCGACCGACACGCACTTCACGCACAAGGCGTGGCACGACACCTCGGACACGATCCGCAAGGTTCAGTACCCGTTGATCGGCGACCCGACGCACGCGATCTGCCGCAATTTCGAAGTGCTGATCGAGGACGTCGGACTGGCGGACCGCGGCACGTTCGTGATCGACCCGCAGGGCCGGATCCAGATTGTCGAGGTGACCGCCGGCGGCATTGGTCGCGACGCGTCTGAGTTGCTGCGCAAGGTCAAGGCCGCGCAGTACGTGGCGGCTCATCCGGGCGAAGTCTGCCCGGCAAAGTGGCAGGAAGGCGACAAGACGCTCGCTCCCTCGCTCGATCTCGTCGGCAAGATCTAAGCCATGCTCGATCCCGCACTGAAATCTCAGCTGCAGACCTACCTTGAACGGCTGGTGCTGCCGATCGAACTCGTCGCGTCGCTGGAGGACAGTGACAAGTCGCGGGAACTCGAGTCTTTGCTGAATGAGATAGCGACGTTATCCGACAAGATCACGGTCGTGCGGCGGGACGAGGACCGCCGCCGACCGTCCTTCCGCATCATGCGCAGCGGCAGCGACGTGTCCGTGAGTTTTGCCGGCATCCCGCTGGGCCATGAGTTCACGTCGCTGGTGCTGGCGCTGCTGCAGGTCGGAGGCTATCCGCCGAAGGTCGACGCGGACATGCTCGAGCAGATCAAGGCGCTCGAGGGCGAACACAGCTTCGAAACCTATTTCTCACTGTCCTGCCAGAACTGCCCGGACGTCGTGCAGGCGCTGAACCTGATCAGCATCATCAATCCACGGATTCGACACGTCGCGATCGACGGCGCCCTGTTCCAGGACGAGGTCACCGCGCGGGAAATCATGGCGGTGCCGAGTGTGTTCCTCGACGGCAAACCGTTTGCGCAGGGCCGGATGGAACTGGCGCAGATACTGGCCAAACTCGACACCGGCGCCGCCGCGCGCGAGGCGCATAAGATCAGCAACAAGGATGCCTTCGATATGCTGATCATTGGCGGTGGTCCCGCCGGTGCGGCGGCGGCGATTTATGCAGCCCGCAAGGGTATCCGTACCGGTATTGCGGCCGAGCGCTTCGGCGGTCAGCTGCTCGACACCCTCGGCATCGAGAATCTCGTCTCGGTCCGCGAGACCGAAGGACCGAAACTCGCCAACGCCCTGGAACAGAACGTACGCGCGCATGACGTGGACGTCATGAACCTGCAACGTGCGCAGAAGCTGATTGCACCGGCGTCACAAGGGGGTCTGATCGAGGTACAACTCGAAAGCGGCGCGAGCCTTGCGGCCAGGACCGTCGTGATCTCGACGGGCGCGCGCTGGCGCTCCATGAATGTCCCCGGCGAAGACGAGTACCGCAATCATGGCGTTGCCTACTGCCCGCACTGCGACGGTCCGTTGTTCAAGGGCAAGCGGGTTGCGGTGATCGGCGGTGGCAATTCGGGCGTTGAAGCGGCCATCGACCTTGCCGGCATCGTGCGTCACGTCACGCTGCTGGAGTTCGACAGCAAGCTGCGGGCTGATGACGTGCTGCAACGCAAGTTGCGCAGCCTGCCAAATGTCGACGTGCGGGTCAGCGCGCAGACGACCGAAGTGCTGGGCGATGGCCAGAAGGTCACCGGCCTCGCGTACCAGGATCGCAGCAGCGGTGAGCCGCGGCAGCTCGAACTCGACGGCATCTTTGTTCAGATCGGACTGCTGCCAAACACCGACTGGCTCAAGGGTGTCGTGGACCTGTCGCCGCGTGGCGAGATCATCATCGACGCGCGTGGCCAGACATCTCTACCGGGAGTGTTTGCCGCTGGGGATGCGACCACGGTGCCCTACAAGCAGATCGCGATCGCGATGGGCGCAGGTTCTGCGGCCGCACTGTCAGCGTTTGATCATCTGATTCGCTCCAGCGAGCCCGCGGAACAGGCGGCGATCCACGCAGCAGCCTAACGCATCTGGCCTGCTAGACTGGCGTCTGGCCTCAAATGGAGTTTGCAATGGCTGCCGAAACCGTTCCGACCCCCCAGACCACGACCGCCAAGCGCTTCCTGGGCAAACGCGCGCATCAACATCTCATCGGAGGCAAGTGGGTCGGATCGGCCGCGGGTGGTACGTTCGAGACCATCGACCCTGCGACCGGTCGCAGCATCGGCACACTGGCGCGCGCCACCGCTGACGATGTCAATGAGGCCGTCAAGGCTGCACGTGCGGCGCTGACCGAGGGCGCCTGGCCTGCCATGACGCCGGGCCAACGCAGCCGGCTGCTATGGAAGGTCGGCGAGCTGCTGGAGGCGGATATCGACGCGTTCGCCGAAGTCGAAACGCTCGACCAGGGCAAGCCGCTCTTCGTCGGCCGCTGGGCCGAGATCCCGGGCGCCGTTGAGCAGTTTCACTACTTCGCCGGGGCCGCGTCACGGCTCGAAGGGGCGACGATTCCGACCGGCGTCACGTACCAGCCACCGGGCAAGCAGGTGTTCGCATATACGGTCAAGGAGCCGGTCGGTGTCGTGGCGGCAATCGTGCCGTGGAATTCGCCGCTGGTGCTGACGGCGATGAAGCTCGCGCCGGCACTCGCGGCGGGCTGTACCGTCGTGCTGAAACCCGCGGAGGACACCTCACTGACGGCGTTGATGCTCGCCGAGCTGTTCGAGACCGCCGGCTTTCCGCCCGGCGTCGTCAATGTCGTCACCGGCTTCGGACATGAAGCCGGCGCTGCGCTGGCCGCGCACGCCGGTGTCGACAAAGTGGCATTCACGGGTTCGACTGCCACGGGTCGTGCGATTCTCGATGCCGCCAAGGGCAACCTGAAGCGCGTGTCGCTGGAGCTCGGCGGCAAGAGCCCGGTCGTGATCCTGCCCGATGCCGATCTCGATCTGGCGATACCGGGCGCGGCCAATGCGATCTTCTTCAACAGCGGCCAGGTCTGCGTCGCCGGTTCGCGGCTGTACGTCCACCGCTCGATCTTCGACAAAGTCGTCGGCGGCATTGTCGATCAGGCGAAGTCGATGAAGCTCGGTCACGGTCTCGATCAGACAACACAGATGGGACCGCTCGTTTCGAAGAAGCAGGCGGACCGGGTTGCGAGCTATATCGCCGAGGGCAAGAAGGCCGGCGCAAGCGTGCTCGTGGGCGGCACGCAGTTCGGTGACGCCGGAACTTTCATCAGCCCGACGGTGCTGACGAACGTGTCCGAAGACATGAGCGTCGTCAAGGAAGAGATCTTCGGACCGGTGCTGGTCGCCACGCCCTACGATGATCTCGACTCAGTCGTGTCCTGGGCCAACGATAGCGCCTACGGGCTCGCCGCCAGCATCTGGACCGAAAGCCTCAGCCACGCGCATCGTCTGGCGGCACGGATTCGCGCCGGCACGATCTGGATCAACACGCACAGCATGTACGACTGCACATTGCCGATCGGCGGCATGAAGCAGTCGGGTTGGGGCCGGGACTCGGGCGCGCAGGCGATCGAGAACTACCTGGAACTGAAGACCGTTTGCGCGGTGTTGTAGCGCCTCCGGGAGTCCCATCCGTGCGGGTTTCGCGCATCGCGGTCGTGCTGGCCCTGGCAGGAGCACTGGGCGCTAACGCGTTCGGCACGGATCTGCCGCTGCTCGATGTCGAGGTATTCGAGGCCGCTGACCCGGCGTTGACGGCGGCGGACCTCACCGGCGACTCAAATGGCAGTCGGTTCAGCGCACCCGAGGGCGACCTCCGACCGCCGAAAGACGGCCTCAACTGGTACCGCTTGCGCGCGACGAATGGCACCGGGCTCGCACAGGGCAGTGCCTTCATCGTCCGACAGGGACGCAACACCCGCACCCAGCTGTTTGTCGTCAACACACAGTCGACTCGCAAACTGGAAGTCGCGACACGCTTACCCGGCTTCCGGGGGATCCAGGATCTCGTCTATGTGCTTCCAGAGCCGCTGAACCCAGACACGCGGCTGTATCTGCGGCTGCAGGCCGAGGGTCGCGGCTCGGACACGCTCGCGTTCGGGATCGATCGACTCGATCAGGCGCTCGCGGTCGGTGCCGCGCACAGTCGGATGATTGCGATCGCCTTCGGTGCGCTGCTGGCCGTCACGCTCGCGGCTCTCCTACTCTGGTTCGTGCTGCGGGATCGATTGTTGATTCTCTATTCCGGGCTGTTCGGGTTGCAGGCGCTATACATCGCCTACCTGTCGGGTCAGGGTTTCGAATGGCCATGGCTGGCCGCGGCGGAGCCGCTGACCTCGCACACCTGGAATGTGCCGGCAGCGCTGAGCGGCGCCATCGCCTGCCTGTTCGTGCGTGAGATCGCGGACCTGAAGCGATACTCGCCGCGTATTTATCGGATCTTCGGCTGGATGTCGGTTGCGTTCGTCGTGATGGCGGTCGCCAACGTCGCATCGCTGGTTGGGCTCGGAGCCGCCGTGGCGACACTCGGCAACCTGCTGTTTCTCGGCACCGCCGTGTTTACGATCGTTGTCTGCGTGCTGGCCTGGCGACGCGGCAATCGCGCTGCCGGCTGGTTCCTGGTCGCATGGGGCTTGCTGGAGGCTTTCACGATTGCGACGACCCTGGAGCTGTTGTTCTCCGATGGCATGGATGCCGAGCTGTTGCTGTACTACGGGTTGCCGATGTCGATGGTCGCGGCATCGATACTGGTCGCACTCGGCGTCGCGGACCGGCTGCAGGAACAACGCCGCGCCCTCAGCGATGCCGAGCGGCGCGCTCAGACAGATCCGCTGACCGGCGTGCTCAACCGAGGCTCATTGCTGGAACGGCTTGAGGCCGCCTGCAGTCGCGCTCAGACGCGTGGCTTGCCGCTGTCGCTGCTGTTTATCGACCTCGATGATTTCAAGCAGATCAATGACAGCCGTGGACACGCGGCCGGCGACGCCTGCCTGGCACGAGTGATTGAACCGATCGAAGCTGAGCTGCGCCAGTCCGATGTGATCGGCCGCTATGGCGGTGAGGAGTTCGTCGTGATCCTGAGCAGCGCCGACGCGGCCGCGGCAAAGCTGATTGCCGAACGCATTCGCCGCCGGGTGTCCGAGGCGCTCATCGAAGGATTCGGTGCACCCATCCAGCTGACTTGCAGCATCGGCGTCGCCAGCACTGACACGCTTGGCGTTTGGGGCGAGCGGTTGATCGCGGAAGCCGACACCGCCGTTTACGCCGCCAAGCGCTCGGGTCGCAACTGCGTCCAGGTCGCGTCGGTTGCGGTGGCTTAGGTGCCCGCGCTGCCGCTCCAGCCGGCTGCCGCGGCAGCGCAGTCGCTGCGCAGCGCTGCCATCGGCAAGTGTTTCGATAACGGCGTTGAGGCGCTTCGTGCCGTATCGTTCGACATCGCCGCCGCCGAGTTCGTCGGTCTGGTCGGCCCGTCGGGCTGCGGCAAGAGCACGCTATTGCGGATCGTTGCAGGACTGGCGGCGCCCAGCAGCGGTGCACTCGAGATCACGGATCGCGCGCAATTACGCCCTGCCTTCGTCTTTCAGGAGCCGACCCTGCTGCCCTGGGCCAGCGTGTTCGACAACGTCTGGTTGCCGTTGCGCGTCCGCGGCATCTCGCGCGCCGAGGCGCGGCCTGCGATCGAGGCCGTGCTGGCCCGCGTTGGGCTGGCGCAGTTCGAACGTGCTCTGCCACGCGAGCTTTCTGGAGGTATGAAGATGCGGGTGTCGCTGGCGCGCGCGCTGGTCACCGAGCCGAACCTGCTGCTGCTGGATGAACCGTTCGCGGCACTCGATGAACTGACGCGCTTCCGGCTCAACGATGATCTGCGTGGCTGGTGGTCGGCGCAGCAGTTCACGACGCTGTTCGTGACCCACAGCGTGTTCGAGGCCGTGTATCTGTGCAACCGTGTGCTCGTGATCAGCGCCCGCCCCGGCAGACTGCACGCCGACGTACCCATCGAGGGGCCGCACGAACGAACACGGATCTGGCGCGGCAGCCCGCAGTATGCCGAGCAATGCGGCCGACTTTCGGCTCTGCTCGAACAGGCAGCCGAAGCATGAGCATCACGCGCTGGCTGTCACCGCTGCTGGTGGCGCTCGGCATTCTCGGCGTGTGGGAGTTCGGCGTGCGAGCCGCCGGGATTCCGCCGTTCATCCTGCCGACGCCGTCGCGGGTCCTGATCACGCTCTGGGACAACCTCGACAACCTGCTGCCAGCCTGGTGGTTTACGGTGCGCATCACCTTCGTGGCGCTGGCGCTGGCTGCACTCGGCGGCGTGCTGATCGCCGCGACATTTGCGCTGTCGAAGACCCTGGAGCGCGCGCTGCTGCCGTATGCGATCGTGCTGCAGGTCACGCCGATCGTGGCAATCGCGCCGTTGCTGCTGATCTACATCGACAGCACAACCACCGCGCTGCTGATCTGCACCTGGATCGTCGCGTTCTTTCCGATCCTCGCGAACACGCTCGCCGGTCTGCGCGCCGTCGATCCGAATCTGCGCGAGCTGTTCCAGCTCTACGCGGCGACGCCCCTGCAACGACTGCGCTGGCTGCTGGCGCCCACTGCGCTGCCGTATTTCGTCGCCGGGCTGAAGATCTCCGGCGGGCTCGCGCTGATCGGCGCCGTCGTCGCGGAGTTTGCGGCCGGCGCTGCGGGGCGCGAAACCGGCCTCGCATCGCGTATTCTCGAGGCGAGCTTCCGGACCGAGATTCCGAAGATGTACGCTGCGCTGGTATTGATCTCGCTGACCGGCATTGCGATCTATCTGACGTTTGGCTTCCTTGCTGAACGCCTGCTGGTGCGTTGGCAGGGCGAGGTTGCACGGTCCTGAAGGCTGCGGTCAGTATGGACGCCCGGCGCGACGGATCGCGCGGTAGACAACAAGGAATCGAGCATGCCTGCAAGCAAAATCTTCTGGCGCAACTTCGCGGTGACGCTCATTGGGCTGTGGGGCAGCGCCACTGCGCCGGTCGTGAGCGCGCAATCATCGACCCCCCCGACTGCGCAGCGGGTCGTGTTCGCGACCAACTGGAAAGCGCAAGGCGCGCATGGTGGCTTCTATCAGGCGCAGGTCGACGGCACTTACCGCCGCCATGGGCTTGACGTCGAGATCCGCCAGGGCGGCCCGCAGGTCAACAACCGGCCGCTGCTCGCCGCCGGACGCATCGACTTCCTGATGGCCGGCAATCTGCTGCACGGCTTCGACAACGTTCGCAATGACGTGCCCACCGTGGCCGTCGCGGCATTGTTCCAGAAGGACCCGCAGGCGCTGATCGCGCACCCGGGCCAGGGTTACGAGAGCTTCGCCAACCTTAAACGCGCGCCGGTGATCCTGATCGCCAAGGACGCGCAGTTCACCTGGTGGCAATGGCTGAAGGCCGAGCATGGCTTTCGCGACGAGCAGCTGCGGCCCTACAACTTCAGCCTCAGCACATTCCTCGGCAATCCGCGCTCCGTCCAGCAAGGCTATGCCGTCGCAGAGCCGATCTACGTCGAGCGGCAGGCGAAGTTCAAGCCCGTGGTGCATCTGCTTGCCGATCATGGCTTCAACACTTATTCGACACTGATCGAAACGCGCGCCGAGACGATCGCCAAGCAGCCGCAGATGGTGCAGCGCTTCGTCGATGCCTCGATCATCGGCTGGGTCAACTATCTGTACGGCGATCGGCAGGCCGCGAACAAGCGGATGCTTGCGGATAACCCGGATGTCGACGTGGCCGAACTCGAGGCCTCGGTGGCATTGATGCGCGAGTTCGGCATCGTCGACTCAGGCGAAGCACTGCGCATCGGCATCGGCGCGATGAACTCAGCGAGGATCGCCGACTTCTACGCGCGGATGGCCAAGGCCGGCCTGTACAAGGCCGGCGATGTCGATCTGCGCCGGGTCGCCGACACCCGCTTCGTGAATAAAGGTGTAGGCCTTGATCGCAAACGTGAGCTGCTGGCTGCCGCGGCCCGCGCTGCAGCTGAACCCAAAAAGGAAACGCCATGACAATGGATAAGGATTTCGTGGTCGTCGCAAATGCGCTGCGCGCCTACATCGACACCTGGAACTCAGGGAGAGTTTCGCAGCTCAGGGATTTCTGGGATGCGTCGTTGGACGAGCCGGTCTACGTCGCCGAGGAAGCCGAAGTGATGCGCGGCTGGCCGACCATCGAAGCCTACTGGTCAACGCTCGATGGCCTCGACGTATCGATCACGACTGAGCCGCCGCACCTCAGTCGGCTCGCGCCGGATGTCATCCTTGCAAGCTATCCGATGCACTGGCGCATTGCGTTCACCGGACATCCGCACTGGGACCGACCCATCGGGGGCAACGTGCGGGTCTCAGCAGTCTTCAGGCGCCGCGACCAGGACTGGCGGCTCGTGCACTACATCGAAGCTCCGTATGCGCCGGCGATCCAGATCAAGAAGTGGCTCGAGCGCGACTCCGCGCTGGCGATTCCGGCATGACCGCACCGATTCGTCGCGGCTATTTCGACGTCGAGTTCGGCGCGGGCCAAGCGGGCCAGATTCATTACCGCGAAGCGCGTCCGGCTCAGGGTGCTGCGCGACCGCTGCTGCTGCTGCATCAGTCGCCGCTGTCCTCAACGCAGTTCGACGCCGTGATGCCGCGGCTCGTGGCTGCCGGTTTTCACGCGCTCGCGCTCGACATGCCAGGCTTCGGCATGTCGGACGCGGCTCCAGAGCCAGCACAGTTCGAACACTTCACGGCGATCCTGCCGGCGGCGTTGCAACACCTAGAGACAGCAAGCGCCGCCATCGTCGGGCATCACACCGGTGCCGTAGTCGCGGCGCTGTTTGCGGCTGCTGCGCCCGAGCGCGTGACCCGACTCGTGCTGAACGGCTTTCCGATCCTGACCCAGACCGAACGCGATCACTTTGCGAGCTTCTACTTCGGCCCGAAGACGCCAGAGGCCGACGGCTCGCATCTGCTGACCGCCTGGAACAATCGCCTGCGCTCAACGCCGGGCTGGACCGATCTGGCGCTGATGCATCGCTACACCGTCGAAGGCTTGTACCGCGGCGCGACCAACTGGAGAGCCTTTCCACTGGTGCTTGGCGCTGATCTCGAAGCCGTCCTGCACAGGCTCACCGTGCCGACCTTGATGCTGACCAACACGGGCGAAGATCTTTACCAGTCGACGCAACGGGCGCGCGATCTGCGCCCCGACTTTTTCGCCTACAGCGAACTGCAGGGCGGCACGCATGATGTGATCGACGAACTGCCGGGGCCCTGGACCGCAGCCGTAATCGAATTCTTGAACTGCCAGACCCAGGCTCTGCGCAATCAGTTGGCGCGCTAGGCGAGGAACGGATTGCGAATCGTCACGCCGCCGAACTTACGGCCCTCCTGCAGACCGTCACTGAGTAGTTCGCGGCAACCGGCCTCGACAGCAGCCGCGACCATCAGGGCGTCGTAGAGCGACAGCCCGTCTTTGCGGGCAAGCTTCACTGCCTGGGTGCGGATATCGGCAGTGATGGGACGTGCCGGCCCGAGCAGCGCGGCGATGACCGCCAATGCGGACTCGATCCGCGGCCAGTCCCAGCGCAGTTTGCGACGGGCAACGTTCGTGAACTCGTTGAGCACCTGCACGCCGATCACGCCTCCTTCAGCCAGCAACAGCTCGGCGGTCGTGCTGCGCCGGTCGCCTGCCGCGAACGCGTAGATCAGAATGTTCGTATCGAGGAAGCGTTCACCGGGCATTGGCCTCCTCCCTGTCGAAGCGAAACCCCTTCGGAAGCGGCTTCCTGAGTTTGCGCAGCTGCGCCAGCGCACGTTCCCGGCTCGGGTCGCGCTCGACCGCAAACCGCCGCGCACCGGACACCACGATCTCTATCTCATCGCCGGTCTTGAGCTTCAAGGCCTTGACGACGGCATCAGGAAGCCGCACTGCCAGACTATTGCCCCACTTCGCGACTCGCACGGATCACCCATGGATATACAAGACAGATGTATATCATACGCCGATCAAACCCGGCGCGGCACTTGCCTAGGCTGGCAACAACAATGCGACCAGCGGCACGAGCCGCGTCTTCGACAGCGCGCCCGCAAGCTTGGTGACACCTTCTGCCATGACTGGCCAGCTCTCCCAGGCCTTGAGCAAATCGACCGCCCGCGCATGCACCACCTCAGCACCAAGCAGCGCTTCATCGGCGCGTGCTGCACCGCGGCTACGCTCGAACCAGGGTCGGAACAAGGCCGCATCGCGCGCGATCGACCACGCAGTTGCCAGATGGCCGCCGTGCCAGCGAGGCTCGAGGGAGGCGGCGAGCCCTCGCCGCCAGCACTCGCGCGCGCTCGCTTCGATATGCGGCAACTCGATCGTCGCGATGCGCGGAATCCTCAGCTCCGTGCCGGCTACCCGGCGCGCCAGCTCCAGCGCAAGCTGCGCCCCCATGCCGATGCCGCCGATGCCGAGCACATCCACTTCGCGCCACTGCAGACGCTCGAGTACATCGATGACCTGCCGCGCCCAGATCGCAAACAGATCGGTGTGACCCGGCACGCCGTCCAACCAGATTGACTCGCCGCAGCCCGGCAGGTCCACGGCGCACAGTGGCCGGCTGCCAAGCCGCGGCCGCAGCTGCGGCACGGGCGGCGGCGGCGTGACGCCTGTGGGCAGGTAGTGCGTCAACAGATGCTGTTCGTTGACCGCAAGACGTTCGTCCATGCTGGGGCCCGCACGCAGCACAGTGAAGTTAGCCGGCAGACCACTGCCGATCAGCTCATCCACTTTGGCAAGATCGGGCTTGCCCTCCCAGCGCATCAGCGTGGCCGGCACCCGCACGCGGCTCGGGCAGGTCGATCGGCAGCCGTTGTGCCGCGGCCGTTGCCTGCCAGGGTGCGAACAGATTCAGCGACCGCACCATGTCCCAGTGCGTAATAGAGATGACCACCGTCGCGGCGCGGCGTGACGTCCGGAAAATAGCCCTCGAGCACCGCGTCGAGTTTGGCGTCCTCCTTGTGGCCCGCTGTATCAAGCATGCACAGCGCAACGCGGGCACATCGTCGCTCAGGGCCGGAACGCGCTGGGCGGACGCTGCCCCCGCCAGGGGCAGACAGGCCGTATCCGGGCGTGTCGACCGCCACCAACGTGAAGTTCCGCGCCAGCCGATGCAGCAGCACGACCGGCGGACCCTCGCCGGCACGGCGGTAATGCAGTTGCCCGGACCCGACTGCGACGAACAGTCGCTGTACGGTCATCTCAGCCTCGCGCTCCGTGGCCGCAATGAGATATGTTCACGGGCTACCCATCCGTATGCATAGAGAGGCACCCATGGCCGAATCCGCAGCCGCAAAGCGTCCGAGCTTCGCCGCCACTGCCATCCCTGCCGACGCAGGCGCGGCGGTGTTCCTCGGCAACCCACACCTCGACAACCTGATGACCGTCGTGATCGCGATGGGTGCCGAGATCTGGTCCGATCGCCAGCGCGCGCGGATTGTCGAGCGGCTGCTCGAAACGCACGGCAAGGTCACGCGCGAGATGATCGAGCAGTACGTGCCCTCCGATGAAGAACGCAAGGCCTGGGAGGCGGAACGCGAGGCGATGGTCCGGCGCGTCTACGACGTGCTGGCCCGCGACGCCAGCGGCGCTCGTCCATTTGCCGAGGAGCGACGCTGATGGATCGTCGCACCCTGATCGGCACCGGCACCGCGATTGCGGCGCTTGCGGCCGCCACAGACATTGACGCCGCCGCCAAGCCCGGGATCCCCGCCGGCAATGGCACAAAGCCCGCACTCCCTGCAGGCACCCTCGCGCCACGAGGCCGGTTCGACCGGCTCGAGCGTCTGCCAACCCTTGCGCTCGAGAGCCGGCAGGACTTCCTGCTGTCATTCCGGGCTTTCGCAAACCGTGATCTGACGCGCGCGGCGTCGGCCCGCGCCGACGCGATTCTCGCTGAGAAGGGCGTTCCGAAGGACGCCGATCTGCCCTTGCCACAGGCGCTGGCCATGCTGCAGGACGATCCGCTGCTGCAAACCAGCACCCGGGCCTGGATCAGTTGCCAGCAGCTGTCCTGGAACGGGCTGCTGGAAGAGTTCGAGGGCAACGCCGACCGGTATCTCGCCGAAATGGAAGCCGTCGACCGGCGCGGCCCCGGCACGCTCGAGCTGAACCCGGATCTGAAGCTACCTGATTACACCCGTCACGAGATCCATATCCAGCCGGGCGGATACGTGGGCAGTGAATTCGCCGGACATCTCTATCACTACGGCACCAATGGCTTTTACAGCGGCCGCAACTCCAACGACGAGCTGCATATCGGCGCGGCGCAGAAGCTGCCGATTCCGAACGATGGCCGCGTGCGCCGCATCCTCGACCTGGGTACCGGCGTCGGCCAGCTTGCGATGGCGCTCAAGGAGCGCTTTCCGGAAGCCGAAGTGTGGGGCCTCGATGCCGGCGGACCCATGGTGCGCTATGCGCACCTGCGTGCCGTCGAGCGCAATCTCGACATCAACTTCGTGCAGCGGCTGGCCGAAGACACGCGCTTTCCGGACGATCACTTCGATCTCGTGACCAGCTACATCATGATGCACGAGGTGTCACCGGAAGGAACTTCGGCACTGATCCGTGAGGCCTACCGGATCACGCGCCCAGGCGGCGTCTTTTATCCGATCGACTTTCGCCTGACCAACGCGGTGCGGCGCAATGCAGCGGGTCTCTACCGGCTGTGGTGGGATCACCGCTGGAACAACGAGGTCTGGTCGCTGAAGTTCCGTCAGAACGGCACGCCGCAGCAGATCCGCGACGTGGGCTTCGAACTCAATGAAACCGGGCCCGTGGCGCTCGCTGGCTTCGGAGTCTTGAACGCAACCAAACCCCTGCCCAACGGAGCGGCCTGACCCATGGCGAATCGGGACCGGACTCGTCGCGAAATCCTTGGCGCGCTCGGTGCGGGTGCAGCCGCTGCAAGCCTCGCCCCTGCCGCAGTGGCCAGCGGCGTCGCCGCGGCGGCGTCCACGGTTGCGCTGCCCACTGAAATCGCGCCGGCAACGCCGCAGTCGCCAGCCATCGTGCTCGTGCACGGCACCTGGCACGGCGGCTGGGTCTGGCGCCGGGTGCGGCGCGAACTTCAGGCTGCGGGGTACGACGTCTACGCGCCAACCTGTACGGGCTGCGGCGAACGGCGACATCTGATGAGCCCGGACGTGGGGCTCGACACGCACATCACCGACATTGCCAACGTGATCGAATTCGAAGAACTCGAGCGCGTGGTGCTGGTCGGGCATTCGTTCGCGGGATTGACCATCACCGGCGTTGCCGACCGGATGCGCGAGCGGATCGCGCACCTGGTGTACTTCGATGCGCTGGTGCCCTCCGCTGGCCGGATGAGCGGCGTGGCCCGCAAGCCCGATGGCAGCTTTCCGGAATACTGGGATAAGCGCCGCGAGAAGTTCATCGAAGGCTATCAGATGGATTTCTTTTCCGAGTATCCGATGGCCATGCTGATGCCCGAGGATCGAATCGAAGACATCGAATGGATGCGCCGGCGCATCACGCCTCACCCATCACGCGGCTGGTCCGATGCACTCGTGCTGCGTAATGGCGGCTACGAGGGCCTGCCGCGGAGCTTCATTCGCTGCGTTGGCCAGATCTACAGCCCCACCAGCGACAACATGGTCGGCATAGCGCTGACCGATCCGGGTTTCCAGATGATCAACGTGCCGTTTGCGCGCAACGCGATGGTCACGAACCCGCGCGAGATCGCGGGCCTGCTGGCTTCGATGACAACCCAATCCGCGGCTGCGGGCTAGCCGGCGATCAGTCGCCGGGCGCCGGCTTCGATCTGATCCATCATCAGCGTAAAACCATCTTCGCTGCCGTAGTACGGATCAGGAACCTCCGCATCGCCCAGGAACAGGCGGATCGGCACCGTGTTGTCCGCAGGACGCCGCGCTTCGAGCTGCGCGAGGTTATCGCGGTCCATCGCCAGGATCAGATCAAAGGCGGCAAAATCTGCCGCACTGATCTCGCGACAGCGATGCGCAGTGAGATCATAACCGCGCGCCGCACAGGCCTCGGCTGAACGTGGGTCGGCTGAGTCACCGACATGCTTGTCCTTGAGGCCCGCCGAGTCGAACAGCCAGTCGCGGTGCCCCGCATTTCGTGCAAGTTTCGGCGCCACGACCGCTGCGGCCGGTGATCGGCAGTAGTTGCCCGCGTCGACGAACAGTACCTTCATAGACTCGCTCCGGGCGGATGCAATGCCTCACAGCGCGCGATGTCGCGATCGAGCCGCTGCAGCCAGCGCGGATCAAAACGGGCCGCGTACCATTGGCGCAGATCGACAGTGGCGGCACGAAACTGTTCGCGTTGCGCATCAGTGACGACATCCACTGTGCCGCCGCGCCGTTCGAATTCAGCCAGCGCCGGCAGCTCCCGCTCGCGCGCTGCCTTTCGTGTCGCAATCGCCAGCGCTTCGAAACCTGCTGCCACGGCTTCCTGCTGCTCAGCGGACAAACGCTGCCAACCGACTTCGGAGTACCACCAGATCGCGGCCATGTAGCTGTGACGATCGACGAGCAGGTGGCGGATATGGTCATTGAGTTTCATGCCAACCACGTCCTGGACGCTGTTCTTGATGCCGTTGATGAGACCCGCACCGAGCGCGCCGTAGACTTCCGACCACGGCAGCGGCATCGGATTCGCACCGAGCTCCCGCACCATCTCCTGTTCCATTGCGGACGGCAGAGTCCGGATCCGCAGGCCACGCAGATCGCCGATCGCCGCGATACGCTGCCGCGTCGTCGCGAAGCTGCGCCAGCCGCCGGTGTTGCCCACGACCATCAAGCGCAGACCGAGCCCGGTGCCGAGAATCTCACTGCCCATCTCGCGGACGATCGGACCATCCACGACGCATTCGGCAATTGCGTCATCCCGAAAGACATACGGCAGATCGAGCACCTGAGCGGCACCGAACAGCCCCGCGAGGCCGCCCACGGTGGTCTGATGCACTTCAAGAATGCCGCTCTGCAGGGCTTCTATGCACTCGCGCTCGCTGCCACAGAACTGGCCGGACGGAAAGATCTGCACCGAGACGCGGCTGCCAAGTCGCTGTTCGACGACCCGCTTGAATGCCTCGGCGCCGATATAGTCCTCGTCGTCGATCGACGCCAGGAACGCGACACGGATCGTCAGCTCCGGTCGCTCGGCCGTTGCCGTAATGATGCCGAACGCGCAGCCCGCGATGATCAGCAGCAGCACGATTCGCATGACCAGCGGATTGTCCATGGCGAACCCTACTGCATCAGACCGAGCCAGCGCGGCAGGGTCAGCGTCAGCGCCGGAAAGTAGGTGATCAGGAAGATCACTGCGAATTCGACCGCGAGGAACGGCAGGATCGCGCGTACGATGCGCCCGACGGGCTCACCGGACACCGAGGCCGTCACAAACAGCACGAGCCCCATCGGTGGCGTTGCGAGGCCGACGGTCAGGTTGACGCACATGATCATCGCAAAGTGCACCGGATCGACGCCGAGCTCAATGAAGATCGGTGCCAGCACCGGGCCCAGAATCAGGATCGCAGGGCCGGCGTCGAGGAACATGCCGATCAGGAACAACAGCAGGTTCACGAGGAACAGCAGCAGGTAGACATCGTCACTGATGCCGATCAGCGTCTCCGCAATGCGGGTCGCCATGCCCGAGACGGTCACCAGCCAACCGAAGGTCACGGCTGCGCCGACCAATAGCAGAATCACGCCCGACTGCACGGCGGTTGCGACGAAGATCCGGCGCAGATCCGCAAAGCCGACGGTGCGCAACACAAAGAGCACGACTACCAGCGCGTAGGCTACGGCCACCGCAGCAGCCTCGGTCGCGGTGAAGATGCCGCTGAGCATGCCGCCAAGCAGGATCGCCGGCATCAGCAGCGCCAGGTAGGCGCCCTTCAGGGCCGTGCCGCGCTCACGCCAGCTGGCGCGCGGTGCCGCCGGCGGCAGGCCGTTGCGCTTGGCCAGCACTCTCACGATCAGCATCAGACCCAGGCCGATCATGACACCCGGTACCACGCCAGCCGCGAACAGCGCGCCGACCGAAACGTTCATGACAAAGCCGTACAGCACCATGATCCCGGAAGGGGGAATCACAGGGCCGATCACCGCGGCGGCTGCGGTCACGGCCGCCGAGAAATCGCGTCGATACCCCTGCTGTTCCATCGCCGGAATCAGCATCTTGCCAATGGCGGAGGCGTCGGCGACTGCCGAGCCGGAAATGCCGGAGAACATCATCGCCGAGAGAATATTCACCTGCGCGAGTCCGCCGCGCACATGCCCCACCAGCGACTGCGCAAACCCGACGATGGAACGCGTGATACCGCCGGAATTCATCAGCTCGCCGGCCAGGATGAAGAAGGGCACCGCCAACAACGGAAAACTGTCGATACCGTTGTAGAAGCGCGTCAGCAGTGCGGGGAAGTAGCGGGTTTGCTCATCGAGCAGCAGGCTCAGTCCCGGTCCGATCAGCAACGCAAACACCACCGGCGTCCCGAGTGCCAGCAGCAGAATGAAGATGTAGAAGAACGCGGTGGACAAGGCACTAATCCGAATGCAACTCGGTGTGGACCGAAACCACACCGGTCGCGAGCAAGCCATCATCGCCACCGCGCAGTCCGGCACGAATCAGCCGCAGCACCAGTTCGATGCCGACTGTGATCAGCGCCGCGAGGGCCACCGGCACGACCAGGTAGGCCCAGGCGATTCGAAACGGCATCGTCGAGGCGACGATCGTCAGACCCCGCTCCACGAACGCAACGCTCTCGATCAGGAACACGCTGCAGATCCAGATCACCAGCAGATTGATGGCGGCGCTGAGCCACACCCGCAGCCCTCGCGGCAGCGACTCGGCGAAGGAGCCGATCGCGACATGTGCTCCGGCACGGTAGGCGTACGGAGCAACCAGCAGCACCGACCAGACCAGCGCAATCCGCGCGAGTTCCTCGGCCCAGTCAAGGGTGTAGTCGAACGCGGCGCGCGAGGCAATCTGTGCGACCGCCAGCAGCACCATTGCGGCCAGCAGCACCGCCGACAGGTTGCGGCCCCCACGGCACAATGGCTCGTTGAGGGCCGCCAGTGCCCTGATCGGCGGGCCGAGCAGCGCGCTCAGGTCACTTCGCGCCGAAGTTGAAGCGGAACTGCGCGCCGAAGTAGCGATCGGCTTCGCGCGGAATCTGCAGCCGCGGTGCGCCGCCCGGTCCGCCGCCAGTCTTCAGCGCCACGAAGCTCTCGTCGGTGACATTGCGACCCACCAGCGCGATCCGGAACCGGTCATTCTGGTCGCGGATCGCGACCGACAGATCGACCGTCGTGTAGCCGGGAATCCGTAGCGCGGCGGGCTCGTTCAGATCGCTGAACTGCTCGTCCTGATACGCAATCAGAATATTCGGCACGATGTCGAAGGTCGCGAACGGAATCGTGTACTCCGCCAATGCCGAAGCCTTCCACAGCGGCGCCAGGGGTAGCGCGGACCCCGCGATGAAGCGCGGTGTCTGGCCCGGCGGCGTGAAGAAGTTGTCGATCCGGGCGTCGGTATAGGCCAGACCGCCGCTGATCGTGAGCCGGTCAGTCGGCTTCGCCTGGATCTCCAGTTCCACGCCGCCGGTCGTGACCTTGCCCGCGTTGGTCAGGGTCGTGATCAGTGTGCCGTTCAGGAACAGGAAGTTGTTGGCCTGGAAGTCGTCGTACTCGGCCCAGAACGCCGCGGCGTTGAACAGCATCCGACCGTCGAGCATGGTGCTCTTGAGCCCAATCTCGTAGGAATCGGCGGTCTCAGCGGCGATGACCGGGGTATTGTTGACGGTCATGTTGAAGAACACGTTGTAGGCCGGGCCCTTGTAGCCCTTGGCATACGTGACATAGCTCATCATGTCGTCCGAGATGTCGAACTGCGCGCCGATGCGGCCCGACACGTTGTCCGAGCTGTTGCTGCCTTCGAGGAACGCCTGTCCTCCACCCACTTGGTTGCGGATACCCGGTCCAGCAATCGGAGAGAAGTTATAGGTGTGCTGGAAGCTCAGGTCATCCTGGGTCCAGCGCAGTCCTGCCAGTACGCGGAACCGATCCGCAAAGTTGAACGTGCCGTCGATGAACGCGGCAATATTCTCGAAATCCGCGCTGAACAATGCATTCGCCGAAGGCTGAACGACGGTCGACGTCCCGGGAAAGCAGGGCGCGAGGCCCGTGGCGTCCATTGGTGAGGTAGTCGCCGTGCAGACGATCGTGTCGCGGCGGAAGAACCGCTCGGCATCGGTCTTCGAGTAGAAGAGACCTGCCACATAGTCGATGAACTCACCGCCCGCCGAGGCGATACGCAGCTCCTGTGAGAGCGTATCCTGGGTCTGCGGGCCAAAGTCGTGCAGCTGAGCAAAAGCATTGCCGACGTAGGCGGCCGGACGATCCAGCCAATCGCCCTCGCGGATTTCGGTGGAGTCCCAGGTTCGATACGCAGTGATCGAAGTGAGCGTGCGATCACCGATGCTGATGTCCGCCTGCACGGAACCACCCCAGGCCTCTTCCAAGGAACGCATCTCGAGATTCTGGCGCACCAGCCGACTCTCATCGCCGGCGAAATCAACGCCATTCAACAATGACGTCAGTGCCGCCGCATTGGCACCGGGCGCCGGCCGCGTGCCAATGACTTCCACGCAGCAATTGTCGTCCGATTCGCGATACTCGCCGATGAAGGTCAGCTGCACGTTATCGGACGGATCTGCGACCCACATCGTGCGGATGCCCTTGCGTTCGTAGCCGTTGAGCTTGCCGCCAGCTGCGGTGGCCGAAATGTTGTTGATGTAGCCATCGAACTCGCCCCAGGTGACGGTCGTCCGTGTGCGCAGTCGATCGGAGATCGGCGCGTCCACTGCAGCTTTGAAGCGTTTTTCATCGTCCTGGTACCAGCTAAGATCGACATAGGCACCGAACTCCGCCCCCGGACGCTTGGAGATGATGTTGACGACGCCCGCGGAGGAGTTCTTGCCAAACAGCGTACCCTGCGGCCCGCGCAGGACTTCGACACGCTCGATGTCGTAGAGATCGCCGAACGCCTCACCGGCAGAGGACAACACGACGCCGTCGAGCACCGCTGCGACGCTTGGTTGCGCGGCAATCGCGAAGTTGATCGTGCCAACGCCGCGCAGGAACAGCGACTGGTTCAGCGAAGTGTTGGTCTTGCGGATGTTCAGCGAGGGAACGAGCTGCCGGAGTGCCTCGATGTTGAAGCCGCCGGTTGATTCGGCGAGATCGCCGCTGACCACGCTGACGGCGATCGGCACGTCCTGCAGGCGCTGCTCGCGCTTCTGCGCGGTGATCACGATCTCGTCCAGGCCGCCCCCTGCGCCCTGCTGCTGCGCCAGCGTGGTGGCATTGCCACCGAGCAAGGCCACAGCGCCGAGCGCCAGCACCATCGAACGTGAGTTCCACTTCAGCATCGTCATGACGGGTCCCCCTCTAAAGTTCCCAGTGGCGACGATATCACAGGGCTGATGTCATACAACAGTTATATAAGACATCTGAGTTGCGCCTTCGCAACAAGCTCAGGCGAGGAACTGCCGCGCGTCGCCGACGGGCAGGACCGCGTCTGCCCGCGCGAACACCGCCATTTCGTCCAGGCGCAGTTCAAGCCGCAAGGCACGACCGCCGGACAGGCAGGGGCCATCCGGAAAGCGACGCCATTCGCCCGCGGGCAGATAGAGCTCGACCTGCCCATCCGACCTCAGGCATGGAGCCACGAGCAGATCGTCGCCGCAGAAGAACTGATCCTCGAACGCCCAGGCCGCCCGCTGCTGCGGGCACGCGAGCACCATGGCCCGCTGGACCGGCAAGCCGGTTTCACTGGCCTGCGCGACTGCGCGCTCGAGATACGGGATCAGCCGGTAACGTAGCGCCAGCGCGGCCATCGCCGCCCGCTCGGCCTCGGGGCCGTAGCTCCAGGGCTCACGCGCGCCAATTCCGTGCAGGCGCATATGCGCCGAGAACACCGCGGCCTGGATCCAGCGCACATACAGCACCGGGTCGCGCTGATCGCCGTAGAAGCCGCCGACATCGGTCGCAAAGAACGGGCCGCCGGTCATGCCCCAGGACAGGCCGCTGCGCAGGTTACCGGCGAGACCGCCCCAGTCGGCCTGCGGATCGCCGCCCCACTGCGATGGATACCTCTGCGATCCGGCCCAGGCGGCCCGACTGAACAGAAACGCGCCGCTGCGGCTGTAGCGTTCGGCGGCCTCGTAGACGCAGCGGTTGTAGAGCAACGCGTAGACGTTATGCAGTTCGTCTCCGCTGGCTCCGTTGTGCGCCAGCATGTCCGGCTCGACCTGTTCGCCGAAGTCGGCCTTGATCATGTCGACGCCGAGATCGAACAGCGGGCGATGCTGATCGCGCCAGAATGCATAGGCCTCTGGGTGAGTGAAGTCGATCAGGCCGGACTCCGGCAGCGGCGTCAGCACGGCGCCGAATGGCTCCAGATCCCACTGGTAGCGATAGGCCGCCTGTGTGCGCCTGTCGCGCAACAGCCAACCCTTGCGTTCGAGTTCAGCGAACAGCGGATTGCGGACCGAGACCAGCGGATATTCCCAGACACAGATCCGGAAGTTCAGCGCCTTCAGCGCGTCGATGGTGGGTCGAGGATCCGGATAGCGTTTCGGGCACCATTCGAACGCGAAACGCGTGTCGGTGTCCTGCCAGGCACGGCCGTCGAAGGTAATCACATCACAAGGCATCTCACGAGCACGCACCTCGCGCGCGACCGCGAGGATTTCCGCAGCGTCGCGGTAGTAGGCCTTGGAGAGGATCACGCCCAGACTCCAGCGCGGCGGGATCGGTGCCCGTCCTGTCAGCGCCGTGTACTGCTCGAGCAGCTCAGAGCCGCTTTCGCCGTTGAACAGGAACACATCGAGCCCACCCTGCTCTACCTGCAGGACGTAGGCGCGCTGCGACCAGGGCGCAAAACCAACCCCATGGGTCACCGACGCCGGCGTGTGCACGAACACACCCCAGCCTTCCGGACTCCATGCGAACGGCGCATTCTTGTAACTGGCTTCGGCGTTGACACCGAGTGCATCGTGGTTGTGCGAACGAATGTACTGCCCACGTTTGTCGAGTCGACTCGACTTTTCGCCGAGTCCGTAGACGGGCGTGGCAGACCCAAGCTCCAGGCAGAGCAGCCAGCCTTCGCCGAGCCGCGCCAGTGGCGGCAGGCGAAACTCGCGGACAAAGTGGCCGTCGGACGCTGAGCGCTGCACGAGGCGATCACCGCACCGCAGCTCGAGGCTGAACGGATCCGACCCCATCTGCAGCACCTGCTGCCCTGCGGCCAGGCGGAGGGAACTGGTCTGCACTTCGATGGACGCGTCGCGCACCGGCGGCACAGCGGCCAGAATTCCGTAGTCCCGGATCGCTGCGCCGATCCGCAGTCGCACACCGCAGTCGTAGAGGGTGACGAGCAAGGGCCCCGCATCGGTCGGGATCCGAATGCTGCCTTCAGCCGGCGGTTCCGCCGCGCCGATCACGACCACGGGCGCCATGCATCCCCAGTGGGGAATCTCTACAGCGAGCGGGGTCACTGGAGGCGAGCCCACTCAGCACAGCTCGAGTACAGGCAGATCCCACTGCAGGGCCAGCGCACGCAAAGCCGGTTTGTGTTCGCCATAGGCAAGCGAGAAGTGATGCTCCAGTCCCTCGGCCATGATCGTTGCGCCCACATCGCCGGCGGGGCGATCGAATCGCACCGTTCCCGAACAACCGGTAAACGCCATCGGTGCACGGATCACTTCCGCGGCGCCGATGACCAGCTTCACCTGGTTGCGGGCCCGTGACAGGCGCGCCAGCGTCACGCGACCGGGCTTGATCTGAAACTGATGCAGCAGCGGCATCTTGCGATTCGTGTGGATGGTCGCCTGCGCCGGCGACTCCGGATCGCGCATCGACAAAGGCGCCAGACCGCAGTGCCACAGCACCGCGCTGTTGTCGGCGGTGCTGATATCGACAAGGTCCGCCATCCACGCCGGCTCGTCGGCCAGCTCCTGCAGCATCAGCTGCGAGAACGCGCCGTTGACGTCGGCCTCGCAGGCCGCCGGCACGCGCAGCTCGTTCATCATCGCCATCGGTCCACAGGCCGCACAGCCGTACTCGGTGAACATTTCAGGCCAGCAGCGCACGGCCAGGCCGCGGGCGCCCGATTCGCGCTGCACGTCCTGCAGCGCGCAGAACACCCGCATGGAGCGGTCGAGCTGCTGCGGATCGACGTCGTCGAGTTTGTCGAGATCCGCTGCGACGCCGCGCCGAACTTCGGCCACCCGCGCAGCGTCGATCGCACGCGCACGATCGAACAGACTGGTCAGCGGCAACGACGAAACACGCACGCCAGCAAGGTCGTGCAGCGTCTCGGGATCGAACTCGCAGGTATCGAAACCATCCGGATGCTTCCCGACGACTGTGATGCCAGCGTCGGCGAGCTTCGCGCGAACGCGCGCCGCGGCCTCGCGCGCCGCCGGGCTCGTGCCATGGGTAATTCGCTCGGCAATCGACAGCCGCGGCTCTGGGGGATTGGCCAGAGCCCGCAGCCGCGCGCCGATGTCGTCTGACTGCGGATCGGCGTACAGCCAGGCAGGCGCAACGCCGGCCAGACCGAGCGCATGCGCGGCAAGATTCAGACCGCAATAGGCATTCAGCCGCAGGCGCCCGCCGCTGCGCGGTTCAGGCACGGCCCAGATTGCAAGCGGCGCCGAGGACTCGCGGGCGAGCTTGACCGTCATCGTCGCATCCGTGAACGTCAGCTGCAGGATCAGCAACAGATCGACCGGGCCAGCCGCCGCGATGGCAGCGACTTCGGACTCGGCCGCAGCGCGATCGAACAACAGCGCGCGTGATCCGTGCGTAACGATTCCTGCGGCATCGAGCGCCGCAAAGGCCCGGTCGCGCATCTGCTCGGCGAACGGCACATCGAAAGTCGGACGGGCCAGCACCGCAACGCCATACGTCAGGGTCATCTCAGCCTCCGAATCCCGGGTAGTTCAACCTGAAACTGGCATCGGCAGGTGCCACCCGCGGGCCCTGCGCGCCATACACCGGGTGACGGAACCACGGCAGCGCCGCGGCATCGGTCAAATCGTTGAGGCGCTGCATATAACTGACCGCCTCGCCGCGCAGGCCAGCTCGAATGGCACCCCAGTCCGGGAAATGCTCGAACGCTTTCAACCAGATCGCGCGTCCGGCAAGGTAGCCCGAAGCACCGGCCCGATAGGCGTGGCTCAGCACGCGCTCGAACTCCTCCATGCCGGCACCGGCGGACAACATCACCCAGGGCCGGCCAGCAGCCTCGTTCATGGCGTCGAACCAGCGCTGGGTTTCCTCCCAGCCTTCCGCACCGACGCCGGGCACGCCGGCAGCCGGTATCGGACTCTCCAGTTTGAACAGATCGACCCCGTACTTCGCGTCGGCAAACGCACGCACGCTGTCCAGCACCAGTTCCGGATGCTTGCTCTGCATCTCGATGTAGTCTCGAGTCTGCTCGCGATCGCGTGGCAGCGGATAGACCAGCAGCTCGAAGACGAAAGGCAGGTCATAGCGCGCACAGGCGTCACCGATCCGCGCCGTGAAATCCTGTTGTGCGCGACAGATGCTTGCGTCCGCATCAGGCCGATACCAGGTCAGCACCTTGACGGCATCTCCGCCGCAGCGCTTGATCTTCTCGACCGACCAATGGTCGATCTCGCCAGACAATCGCCCGCCAGCCGTTTCCTCGAAGATCGAGTCCTCCAGCGTCAGGATCAGGCCGATACGCGGATCCAGCAGTGTGACGCCTCGCGGGTACGCAAAGTGCGGGTCGAGCAACATCGCAGACGAACTGCGTTGCAGCTCGGCGATCAGCATCTCCTTGAAGCCGGCAACATCCGCCCACGGCGCTTCAGCCGTACCGCGTTTGGCACGAATCGGGTTCTTGATGGGGGGCCGCTGATCGACGGCAGTCATCTTGAAGCGGCCAGCCTGATCGGCCATGCGGCGCATACCCCAGTATTTTCCAGCCGAGATGGTCATCCATTTTGCTCCAGCAATTGCTGCACGTCGCTGCGCAGGGGAGCACCAGCTCGCCCACCGGCCCGTTGCACCTTCAAAGCCGCGGCGGCACTGGCGAACCGGCACGCATCCTGCTCGTTCGCACCCTCGGCCAGGCGCAACGCGAATGCGCCGTGCCAGACGTCGCCGGCACCGAGCGTATCGACCGCCTGCAGCGCAAATCCCGGCGACACCTCGATCCGATCGCCTGCGGCAATCAATACCCCGCCCGCTCCGATCGTCACCGCGCACCAGGCATCGGTCATGCGGCCCGCGGCTCTGAGCCCTGCTGCCGGATCCGCCTCGCCCGTGAGATCGGCAAGCGCATCGGCCGAAAACGCGACATGCGATGCCGCACGCAGCAGTGATTGATCCGGCGGCACGGGTCGATCCGCATCGAGCACCGCCGGAATGCCGGCGCGGCGCGCCGCATCGAGCGCGAACCGGGCACCTTGCGGCCAACGCGAGTCGGCGAGCACCGCAGCGACGCCCAGTGTGCCGGGATCCGGCAACCAGTTCGCCTCCTCCGGCAGGCTGGGATCCAGATAGTTGACGATCATTCGCTCCGCATGCCGATCGACGACCACCGCCGACACTGATGAGCGGCAGCCGGGGTGCCGCCTGAGGTGCTCGCAGCGCACGCCAAAATGCTGCAGTTCCTCTTGAATCAGCGTTGCGATTGCGTCGTCGCCAAGCCGCGCCGCCAGCCACACCTCAGCGCCGAGGCGGGCGATCGCAACGGCCGCCGTAGCCGCCGGCCCGCCACCGATACTGGTGAAACCGTCGGCGCGATGTTTGCGGCCGCCGAGCGGCAGTTCCGGCATCGAGAAGACGAAGTCGTGGACTGCGTGGCCGACACAGAGAACCCGCGGCATGGACGCTCAGGAGAGCGTGACGGCGTAGGTGACATGGCGCGTGTTGCAACGGCTCGTACGCCACTCGACTCGAGTCCCGTCGAGCGCGATCGCGACGCGCTCGATATGCAGTAGCGGCGCACCCGGTGCGATCTTGAGCCGCCGCGCCTCGTCCTTGCGTGCGAGATCCGACCGCAGTTCCTCATTGGCGGCAACGATGTTCAGCCCGTAGTCGTGCTGGTACATCGAATACAGCGCGTTCGGGAGCGGCGAACGTCGCTCAAATCCGGGAAACAGTTTTGCCGGAAGCACGATCTTCTCCAGGATCATCGGCACGCCCTCGACGAAGCGCGTGCGCGTCACCTCAAAGACCTTCTCGTCGGCTTCCAGCTTGAGCTTGGCGATTTCGTCGCGGCGTGCCGCGCGCTGCTTGACCGTCTCGCCGCCACTGGTCGGAACCGCACGGCTCCCGTCCAGGTTGTTGAGTCGGAAAAACCGGAACAGCGATCGCTCCTGGGTATGTTCGGCCACATAGGTGCCCTTGCCCTGGCGGCGCTCAACGAGGTTCTCGACCGTCAGCGTATCGAGCGCTTTGCGAACAGTGCCCTGGCTGACGCCGAGCTTCGCTGCCAGCGCCTGTTCGCTTGGCAGCGATTCACCGGGGCGCCAGGCGCCGTCGACGATCTGCCGCACCAGCGAATCGTAGACCTGCCGATACAGCGGGCGATAATGCGGTGCCTCGTCCATGCGCGGATGCTACGGACAGTTCGTGCGGGTGTCTATGCTCTGCTGTATAGTGTCTTATACAAGAGTAAGCACCAGCCGGAGGTTCCCCTTGTCTGCCCCCCACTTGCTTGTTCACGACCGTGGCGACAACGTCGGCGTGGTCGTCGTCGAGGGCCTCACCGCCGGAACCGACATGTTGTGCGTCGTGACTGCCGACAACAGCGACTTCCGACTGAGCGTCCGCCAGGACGTGCCGATCGGTCACAAGGTCGCGCTGCGCAATCTGAAACCCGGAGACGCGGTCATCAAGTACGGCCAGGATATCGGCAAGGTCGTCGCGGACATTGCCACCGGCGAGCACGTCCATGTTCACAACCTCAAGACCAAGCGCTGGTAGCCCCATGAACGTTGATTCCAAGCAAGCTTCTGCCGAACCGAGCGCCGCGCAGCGCAAGATCTGGGCGTGGCGCCGCGAGAACGGCCGGGTGGGTGTGCGCAACCATGTTGCGATCCTGCCTGTCGACGACATCTCGAACGCTGCCTGCGAATCTGTCGCCGCCAACATCCAGGGGACGCTCGCCCTGCCGCACGCCTACGGCAGGTTGCAGTTCGGTGAAGACCTGGAGCTGCACTTTCGCACGATGATCGGCACCGGTTCGAACCCGAACGTCGCCGCGTGCATTGTGATCGGCATCGAACCGGGCTGGACGCAGCGCATCGTCGAGGGGATCGCGCGCACCGGCAAGCCCGTCGCAGGCTTCTGGATCGAAGGCAATGGCGATATCGCGACCATCGCTGCCGCCTCGCGCAAGGCCAAAGAGTTCGTCCATCTGACATCGGGATTGCTGCGCACAGAGTGCGATCTGACTGAACTGTGGGTCGCCGCGAAGTGCGGCGAAAGCGACACCACGACCGGGCTCGCCTCGTGCCCGACCGTCGGGAACATGTATGACAAACTCGTGCCGCACGGTCTTTACGGCTGCTTTGGCGAAACCTCGGAACTGACCGGCGCGGAACATCTCGCCGCGGCGCGGGCGGCCTCGCCGGCGGTGCGCGACAAGTTCATGAAGACCTGGCAGGCGTACCAGAGCGACGTCATCGAGGCCCACAAGACGTCCGACCTCTCCGAAAGCCAGCCCACCAAGGGCAACATCGCCGGAGGCCTGACGACGATCGAAGAGAAGGCGCTCGGCAATCTGGAGAAGATCGGCAAGCAGATCTCCTTTATCGACGTGCTCGAGCCGGCCGAGTCACCCGCCCAAGGTCCCGGTCTGTATTTCATGGACACGTCTTCAGCGGCAGCCGAGTGTTGCACGCTGCAGGCCGCCGCCGGCTATGTCGTGCACATTTTCCCGACTGGCCAGGGCAACGTGATTGGCAACCCGATCATGCCTGTGATCAAGGTCACCGGAAATCCCCGCACCGTGCGGCTGATGTCCGAGCACGTGGACGTTGACGTCTCGGGGGTGGTTCGACGCGAAATCACCATCGACCAGGCCGGTGAGTCGCTGATCGACGCGATCGTTGCGACGGCCAACGGTCGTCTGACCGCAGCCGAGGCGCTCGGTCATCGCGAGTTCGTGATGACCAAGCTCTACCGCAGCGCCTGAACGGCGTTCATGCCTGTCGTTCTGTCGGTCGCGGACGCCGAGGTGCTGGCCACCCGCGCGCTTTGTGCAAGCCGCACGCGACCTGACAACGCGCTGGCCACTGCGCGTGCGCTGGTGCGGGCCGAAGCCGACGGCCAGTCCGGTCACGGCCTGTCGCGGGTGCCGAGCTACTCGCTGCAGTCCCAGGCTGGCAAGGTCGATGGTTTCTCGACCCCGCAGATGCAGCAGGTCGCAGCCGCCCTGCTGCGGATCAACGCTGCTGCAGGTTTCGCGTACCCCGCACTCGATCTGGCAATCAATGCGCTGCCCGGACTTGCCAGACAGCAGGGCATTGCCGCTGCGGCGATCCATCACTCGCATCATTTCGGCGTCGCGGGCGCCCATGCCGAGCGACTGGCAGCACAGGGCGTCGTGGCCCTCGTGCTCGGTAACACGCCGAAAGCCATGAACTTCTTCGGCGGGCGCCAACAACGCCTCGGGACCAATCCGCTGGCGTTTGCGGCGCCGCTGACCGCAGCGGGGCAGCCTCCACTCGTGATCGATCTGGCCATGACCGTCGCGGCGCGCGGCAAGATCGTCGCCGCACAACAATCCGGACAATCGATTCCGTCCGACTGGGCCACAGATGCGGATGGCAAGCCCACGACTGACCCCGAGATGGCGCTGGCTGGATCGCTGGCACCGATTGGCGGAGCCAAAGGCGCCGCGCTCGCGCTGATGATCGAGATCCTGGCCGGCGCCCTGACCGGTAGCGCGTTCGGCTGGGAAGCCAGCTCGATGTTCGATGCGGCGGGGGGTCCGCCCCATGTCGGACAGCTGCTGATCGCGGTGGATCCGGGTCACGCCAGTGGTGGCGCATATCCGGAACGAATGCGGGAACTTCTGGCCGCTTTCGCGGCTGAGCCCGCGGTTAGAATGCCAGGCATGCGTCGCCTCGAAAATCGCGCCCGCGCCGCCGCAGACGGGCTCTCGATCCCTGATTCGCTGCACCAGCAGATTGCGAAGCTTGCAGCAGCGACGCCCTCCTGCTGAGGACCCGACTCGATGGCTGACATCGTCATTAGCGAGTTCATGGACGAAAGCGTCATCGCCGAGGCGTTCGCAGGCCATCACGTTCTCTATGACTCAGGCCTCGTCGACCAGCCGTCGGCACTGAATGCTGCGCTGGCGGACGCTCGCGCACTGATCGTGCGCAATCGCACCCAGGTCAACACCGCCCTGCTCGCGCATGCGCCGCTGTTGCGCACGGTGGGCCGGCTTGGCGTCGGCCTGGACAATATCGACGTTCCGGCTTGCGCGGCGCGCCACATCAGCGTGCTGCCCGCTACGGGCGCCAATGATGTCGCGGTGGCCGAGTACGTGATCACGGCCATGCTCGTGCTGCTGCGCCGCGCCTGGTTCGCGACCGACGCTGTCGTAGCGGGCACCTGGCCGCGCATGTCCCTGATCGGGCGCGAGGCACACGGCAAGCGTGTTGGACTGCTGGGACTCGGGGCCATTGCGCGCGAAACCGCCAGCCGCGCTCGCGCGCTCGGTATGCAGGTACGCGCGCATGATCCGCATCTGGATGCCTCGCATCCGGCATGGAGCCAGGTCGAGCGCGTCGATCTGAATGCATTGTTCACGGACAGCGACGTCATCAGTCTGCATGTGCCCTTGAGCAGAGAAACGCGCGGGCTGGTCGATGCCGCGCGTCTGGCAACGATGCGACGCGACGCGATCCTGATCAATGCGGCGCGCGGCGGCATCGTCGACGAAATTGCTCTGGCAGCGGCACTGCGGGACGGCCGCCTGGGCGGCGCGGCGCTCGACGTTTTCGATAGCGAACCCGTCACGGCAGCGACCGGCGCGCGCTTCGCAGGCGTGCCGAATCTGTTGCTGACGCCGCACGTCGCCGGCGTGACCGTCGAGTCCAACGTGCGAGTCAGCGCCGTCACGGCGCAGGCGGTGCTGCGCGCGCTGCGTGCATGAGCAGTTCTGCTGCAGTGATCCCACGCTTGATCCCCGGCATCGCGCTGGCCGCGGCCGTCGCCGCAGCCGCCTTCGGCCTGCGGCAGCTGCCACTGCTGAACGCCTTCAGCGCACTGCTGCTGGCGATCATCGTCGGCATGCTGGTCGGCAACCTGTGGCGCATTCCGGCCGCAGCACACCCCGGTCTGGCTTTCAGTCTGCGGCGTCCGTTGCGACTCGGCATTGCCCTGCTCGGCGTGCAGCTGACCCTGACCGACGTGCTGGCGATCGGCGGCGTGGGGCTTGTGATCCTCGTCTCGAGCGTCGCGGTGACTTTCGCTGCGACTGTGATGCTCGGACGGGCGCTCGGTGTGGACCGCAAACTGACCCAGCTGATCGCCGCGGGCACTTCGATCTGCGGCGCCTCGGCGATCATTGCCGCCAACACGGCCGTGCGCGCCCGCGATGAAAGCGTTGCGTATGCGCTCGGCGTCGTCACGCTGTTCGGCACGTTCGTGATGTTCGGTTACCCGCTGCTCGGCGCGGCCTGGGACATGCTCGATCGCGCCTATGGCCTGTGGATCGGCGCATCGGTGCACGAGGTACCGCAGGTGGTCGCAGCAGCGTTCGCTCACGGCACGGCGGCCGGCGAAGCGGGTACCGTCTCGAAGCTTGCGCGCGTGCTGCTGCTCGCACCGATGGTGTTGCTGCTGCCCTTGCTCAGCGCGCGTGATCCGGGAGCGACCCCGCAGGGACGCGCGCCGGTACCGTGGTTTGTGTTTGGCTTTCTGCTGCTGGTGATCGCCTCGACACTGGGCTGGATCCCAGAGGCGAGCAAACCGATGCTGGCATTGGCGACCCAGCTGCTGCTGGCGCTGTCGCTCGCTGCAGTCGGTCTCGAAACGAACTTCCGCGGCATCATTGCGCACGGCTGGCGGCCGCTGCTGCTTGGAGCGCTGGCCACGCTGGTGATCGGCGGCTGGAGCCTTGGCCTGATCTTATGGTGGATGTAAACGCGGTGGATGTAGATCTGTTGATCATTGGTGGCGGGATCAATGGCGTCGGCATCGCCCGCGATGCGGCCGGCCGTGGATTCAGCGTGCTGCTGTGCGAGCAGCACGACCTCGCCGCGCATACCTCATCCGCCAGCACGAAGCTGATCCACGGCGGGCTCCGCTATGTCGAGCAATACGAATTCAGCCTGGTCCGCAAAGCATTGCAGGAGCGCGAAGTGCTGCTGCAAGCGGCGCCGCACATCATCTGGCCGCTGCGTTTCGTGCTGCCCCATGATGCGCATCTGCGCCCCGTCTGGCTGATCCGCGCCGGCCTGTTCCTGTATGACCACCTCGCAAAGCGCCGGCATCTCGCTGCGTCGCGAGCAATACGGTTCGCCGATCACCCTGCCGGCCCCGCGCTTGACGCCCACTTCACCCGGGGTTTCGAGTACTCCGACGCCTGGGTCGAGGACTCGCGCCTGGTCGTGCTCAACGCGATGGATGCCGCAGCGCGCGGCGCGACGATCCTGACACAAACACGTTTCGCAGGTGCGCGGCGTGCTGGACAGGGCTGGATCGCGACACTTGCCGAGCGCAGCGGCGAACGCACGGTACGCGCCCGCGTAATCGTCAACGCGGCTGGCCCCTGGGCTGGCGAGATGGAGAAGCTCGTCGCGGGTCGCGAAGCTGCCAAGCACGTGCGGCTCGTCAAAGGCAGCCATATCGTTGTTCGGCGGCTGTTCGAACACGAATATGCCTACATCTTCCAGAACCCCGACGGTCGCATCATCTTTGCGATTCCGTACGAACGCGATTTCACGCTGATCGGTACGACCGATGTCGAGTTCCGTGGCGATCCGGCCGAGGCGCACATCGATGACAATGAGACGCAGTATCTATGCGAGATGGCCAATCGCTACCTGCGCCCGGACACGACGCCGCAGTCCGTGCTCTACAGCTATTCAGGCGTGCGGCCGCTGCTCGATGACGAATCGCCGGATCCAGCGAGTGTCACGCGTGACTATTCGCTGCAGTGGGCCAACACCGACGGCGACCTGCTCTCGGTGTTTGGCGGCAAGATCACGACCTTCCGGCGCCTGGCTGAGGAGGCCGTGGACCAGATCAGCGAGCGGATCGGCGAACGCACCGGCACTCCCAGGGTGCGGCACTGGACCGCGACTGAGCCGCTACCGGGCGGCGACATGCCGCGCGCCGACTTCCATGCCTATCTGGACGGCGCCCAGGGCGCCTACCCCTGGGTGCCAGCGGCCTTGTTGCACCGCTATGCTCGCGCCTATGGCACGCGGTTGCACACCCTGCTACGCGGCGCTCAGCGCCTCAGCGACCTTGGACCCGAGATCGTTGCTGGACTGCACCAGCGCGAGATCGAATACCTGGTCGAGCATGAGTGGGCGCAGACCGCCGAGGATATTCTCTGGCGGCGCTCCAAGCTCAAGCTGCATGTGCCAGCCGGATCGATGGAGACCCTCGACATGTGGCTGAGGAATCGCATTCATGGCTGACTACGTGATGGCGCTCGACGCCGGCACGACGAGCTGTCGCGCGATTCTGTTCGATGCCAAGGGCACGCCGCGCGCGATCGCGCAGCGTGAATTCACGCAATACTTTCCGCAGCCCGGTTGGGTCGAACACGACGCGGACGAGATCTGGGCCGCTCAACTTGGCACCATCCGCGACTGCCTCGCAAAGCAGCGTTGCAGCGCGCGCGATGTCGCGGCAATCGGCATCACGAACCAGCGCGAGACCATCCTGCTGTGGGATCGCGCCACCGCCCGCCCGCTCGCCCCGGCCATTGTCTGGCAGGATCGCCGCACCGCCGCCCAGTGCGCGGCACTCGGCGCCCGTGGCCATGCCGAAGAGATCGCATCGCTGACCGGGCTGCCGCTCGATCCGTACTTCTCGGGCACGAAACTCGCGTGGCTGCTCGACGAACTACCGGGAGCCCGGCAGCGCGCCGAGCGCGGCGAGTTGTGCGCCGGCACGATCGACAGCTGGCTCGCGTACCGATTGACCGGCGGCACCGCGCACATTACTGACGTCACGAACGCGAGCCGCACGATGCTGTTCGGGCTGAGCGACGTGGACTGGAATCCCCGACTGCTCGAACTGCTGTGCATTCCGCGACAATGCCTGCCGCGCGTGGTCGCCTCGAGCTTTGGTGGTATCGAAGCGCAGATCGACGGCACTGCCGTACCGCTGACCGGCATCGCCGGCGATCAGCAGGCGGCACTGTTCGGTCAGGCTTGCTTCAAGCCCGGCATGGCCAAGAACACCTATGGCACGGGCTGTTTCATGCTGATGAACACAGGCGCCAAACCGCTGCGTTCGCGCCATCGGCTCGTCACGACGATCGCCTGGGAGCGCGCCGCAAGCGAATTCGCCGCACGGGAATTCGCCATGGAAGGCAGCGTCTTCATCGGTGGCGCCGTCGTGCAATGGCTGCGCGATGGCCTTGGCATCATCAAGTCTTCGGCGGACATCGAGCCGCTCGCCCGCTCGGTACCCGACAACGGCGGCGTGTACTTCGTTCCGGCGTTCACCGGTCTTGGCAGCCCTCACTGGGATCCTCACGCGCGCGGCACGATCATCGGCATCACTCGCGGCACCACCGCCGGCCACATTGCCCGCGCGGCGCTCGAATCAATCGCCTACCAGGTCGCCGAAGTGCTCGACGCGATGCGCCAGGATGCGACCACGCCGCCGTACGAACTGCGGGTCGACGGCGGTGCGGCCGCCAACGATTTCCTGATGCAGGTCCAGGCCGACGTGCTGGGCGTGCCGGTCGTGCGCCCCAAAGTCACCGAGACGACGGCACTCGGCGCTGCCTATCTGGCGGGACTCGGCGTCGGCTTCTGGAAATCCGAAGCAGAGGTCGCCGCAAACTGGCAGATCGATCGGCGCTTCGAGCCTGATACCGGCAACGATCAAATCGCCGCGCAGCGCGCTGACTGGGCTCGAGCGGTACAGCGAGCGTCGAGCTGGGCACAGTGAGGCAGCGACAATGGGTGCTGGCAGCCCGCCCGGAAGGGGCGGTGCGCGCCAGCGACTTCCGCCTGATCGAAGCGCCCGTTCCGGATCTCGAGCCCGGGCAGTTCCTGATCAAGACCCTGTACCTGGGTGTCGCCGCGGTGATGCGCGGCTACATGCTGAACACCGAGAAGTTCGAACGGCCGCTCGCGATCGGCGACGTCATGCATGGTCGCGGGGTCGGACGCGTTGTCGCTTCGCGTCATGGCGACTATGCAGTGGGCGACATCGTGCACGGCAAGCTGGGCTGGCGCGAGTATGCGATGGCCAATGGCAGCCCGTATTTCCTGATGTACAAGGTTCAGCAGCGAGTCGCGCCGCTGTCGACGGCGCTGGGGGTGCTCGGCCTGACCGGCTTCACATCCTATCTGGGGCTGGTTGACATCGGCGCGGTGCATGCCGGCGACGTCGTGCTGGTCTCAGGAGCAGCAGGAGGCGTGGGCTCGAACGTCGGGCAGATCGCCCGCAATCTCGGCGCCGCGGCAATCGGCCTTGCCGGCACCGACGAGAAGTGCCAGCTGCTTGTCGATCAGCTCGGCTACCGCGCAGCAATCAACTATCGGACTGAACCGCTCAACGAGCGCCTGGCCGCGTTGTGCCCCGAGGGCATTGACGTCGTGTTCGACAACGTCGGCGGCGAGATTCTCGATGCGAGCCTGGCACACCTGAGGCGTCATGCTCGCGTCGTGCTTTGCGGAGCGATCTCTCAGTACATCGACGGCGTCGAGCGACCACGGCCACTGCACAACGCGTTCGCGATCTTCAAGAAGATGGCGCGCATGGAGGCGTTCTTCATTTACGAAATGTCAGAGCACTTTCCGCGGGCGGAGCAGCAGCTGGCGGCCTGGATCGCCGCTGGCCAGCTCCGTTATCAGGAAGACATTATTGATGGCATCGAGAAGATGCCCGAAGCGCTGATCCGGCTATTCGCCGGCCGCAATATCGGCAAGCAGCTGGTGCGAGTCGACGCCGAGGCGCGCTAGAGCCGCTCAGCTCTCTTCGCGGCGATATTTGGCAACACCGTGATAGCGCAGCTGCAGGCCGCACTTCTGGTTCGGCTGCCGGTCCCGGACGCGTGCGCCCTCGCAAACGAGTTTGCCGGTCGTCTCGCGGCGGTGGCTCGCCAGCGCGCCATTGATCGCCGTGCCGAGGTCATACTCGCCATCGCAGCCCGCATAGGGGCAGGGAAAGCGGAAGAACGACTTCGCCGGCGGATGCAGCATATGGATCTGTGCGGAAGGAGGCTGCTCGGAGCCGTCATCGAACACGAGGTCAATCTTGACGTGCTCGACTTCCGGGTGCGTGGCGCGCAAGGGGTCGCTCTGCGAGCGATCGCGCTGCCATAGTTCCCGGCGGCGTTGACGTTGGGCTTCGGCCGTGACGGCCGGTTTGGAGGCGGGACGTGCCATGATGCGCTCCTGCTGAGTGCGGCAAGGGCCTGTCACGGCTGAACCGCAAGAGGCTTTGAATGGCCGAATATTCTACGTCCAAAAGCGCGTTCCTGCCTGAATTTCGGACAGTTTTGCCGTGCTCGGGCCGTCGGTGAGCGGCTTTCAGTAGTATTTGAGCCTGAACGCGTTGAACCAGAGGCCCGCCGTGGAAGTTGACATTATTCTCGAACCAGACCTGACGCCCTCGCAGATCCGCGAACTGGGCGTCGAGGCGGAAAAATATGGTGTGCGGGCACTCTGGACATCGAACTTCTTTGCCCACTGGGACGCATTCCTGTCGGCCTCGGTGCTCACCGGACACACGGACCGCTTGCTGTTCGGTCCGCTGGCAGTCAGCCCGTTCGAAATGCATCCGCTGAAGATTGCCAATTCGCTGTTGTCGCTGAACGAGATGAGCGGCGGTCGCGCGGTGATCGCCGTCGGTGCCGGCGAAGGCAACGTCGATGCGATGAATCTGACCAAGCCACCGAAGATCGTGCGCGCCGTGCGTGAGTCGCTGGAGATCGTTCGCGGCGCCGCCTACGGTGCCATCGAGAAAGGCTTCAAGGGCGAGGACTTCCAGATCAACCTGCCCTGCGCCTATCCCTGGGCCAAGTCGCAGCCACCGCTGGTCTACGGCACGGCTTATCGCGAGCAGATGATGCGGATGATTGCGCGCGTCGCAGACGGCGTGTTCATCGGCTGCACGCCACCGGAAGTGATGGCCGCGGCGATGCAGGAGGTCAACGAAGGCGCGGCCAAGCGTGAGGCCAACCTTCCGCCGCTGCGCAGCAACACGTTCTGGGCCTGGCACCTGAAGCGCGACCGCAAGGAAGGCTACCGCGAGTCGCGGCGCGAACTCGCCTGGCGCGCCCGCAAGCTCGATCCTGAGCTGCTCGCGCATGTATTGCCTGCCGATGAGGTGCAGCTGGTCCGCGACAATTACGACAAGTGTGTGGCCGCCTGGTTTGATCGCAGCGGCAACATCAAGGGGATGCCCGAATCGATCCCGAACCGCCTGTGCGAGTACTTCACCTCGACGGGTGGACTCGAGGACCTGGACCGTGAGATCGAAAGGTTCAAGATGTTCGGCAAGGCCGGACTCACCGAAGTCGCGTTGCGCCTGCATGATGATCCGATGGACGGCTTGAAGCTCATTGGCACTCATGTCATTCCGGCGCTGCGCGCATGACGGCAGCCGGCTCTACTGAAACGTTGGCGCCCTTGCCGCGACCGCGCTGCATCGCCGTACTTGGCGGTACCGGCGATCTCGGTGGCGGCCTCGCCCGCTTTCTGGTACGGCAAGGGATCGAAGTCGTGATTGGTTCGCGTACCGCCGCGCGCGCCGAAGCAGCCGCGCAGGCAATCCGCAGCGAGCTCCCGGATGCCAGGGTCCGCGGCGCCGACCTCGCCGCCGCCGCGTCGCAGGCTGAAGTCGTCGCGCTGGCCGTGCCCTACGCCGCCCATGCCGAGACACTGGCCGCGGTGCGCGAGGTTTTGCAGGGCAAGATCCTGATCGACGCCACCGTGCCGCTGAAGCCGCCGAAAGTCATGCGCGTGCAGCTGCCGGCAGCCGGCAGCGCGGCGGTTGAAGCGCAGCAGCTGCTCGGTGCAGAGGTGCGCGTCGTTTCGGCTTTGCAGAACATTGCGGCCGCGCATCTCGCGGCCGGTACGGCGCCCGACTGCGACGTGCTGGTGACGGGCGACGACGAATCTGCCCGGCAGCTCGTGATCGACCTGCTCGCCAGCGGCGGATTGCGTGCCTGGCATGCCGGGCCGCTCGCAAACTCCGCCGCCGCGGAAGCCCTGACCTCGATCCTGATCGGCATGAACCGGCGCTACCAATTCAAGGGCGCCGGTATCCGCATCACCGACGGCCACGCACATTGATGCCGTGGCTTATGAAGCCCCCAAGCGTCTCGAGTTGTTTGCGCTCGAAGGCCTGCCGCAAGTCACACCCGGGGCGGATCTCGCTGCGCTGATCCTGGCGGCCTGCGAGCGGCCGGGTTGCGGCCTGCTGCCGGGGGATATCGTGGTCGTGGCACAGAAGATCGTCTCCAAAGCCGAAGGCCGGCGGGTGCGACTGGCTGATGTCACGGCCTGCGCGGAAGCCACGTCACTGGCGGCACGGACCGGCAAGGACCCGCGCCTGGTCGAACTGATCCTGCGCGAATCCAACTCTGTTTTGAGGGTCGGCCGCGAAGTGCTGATCGTCGAGCATCGCAGCGGCTGGGTGCTGGCCAATGCCGGTATCGATCAGTCCAATGTCGGCACTGACACGCCAGACACGCATGCCTTGCTGCTGCCGATCGACTGCGATGCTTCGGCACTCAAGCTGCGGCAAGCCCTCGCCGCCGCCTGCGGGCATTCGCCGGCAGTGGTGATCATCGACAGCATCGGGCGTGCCTGGCGGCGCGGTACCGTCGGCCAGACACTGGGCTCGGCCGGATTGCCAGTCGTGGTCGACCTGCGCGGTCGGCAAGACCTTGAGAGGCGGCGGCTGCGCGCATCGGATCTGGCGCTGGTTGACGAAGTGGCTGCGGCGGCGTCGCTGCTGATGGGTCAGGCGGATGAGGCACGACCCGTGGTGATCGTCCGCGGACTGACGGTATCGAACGACGCAGACCGCGCGGTGGCCCTGCAACGCGCACATCATGAGGATCTGTTCCGGTGACCGTGGCGGCACGGGCGCCCAGCGTCGTTGCGCTGTCCGGCGGCGTGGGCGGTGCGAAGCTGGCACGCGGCCTGGCGCGTGTGCTGCCGGCCGGGGATTTGTGCGTGATCGCGAATACCGGCGATGACTTCACGCATCTCGGGTTGACCATTGCCCCGGATTTCGACTCGATCCTGTATGCGATCGCGGGCCTGTCGGATGCTCAACGCGGCTGGGGGCGCGCGGCGGAAACCTGGCATGCGCTCGAAACGCTGCGCAACCTCGGCGGGCCCGACTGGTTTGCGCTGGGTGACCGGGATCTGGGTCTGCACTTGTGGCGCAGCGAGCGGCTGCGTGGCGGCGCAACGCTCGGCGCTGTCGCGCGCGAGCTCGCGACAGCCTTCGGGCTCAAGCAGCACCTGCTGCCAATGAGCAACGCCCCGGTGCGGACCCGGCTGCGGACCTCGGAGGGCCTGCTCGATTTCCAGCACTACTTTGTGCGCCGCCGCTGCGAGCCGGTTGTGCTCGGCATCGAGTTCGAAGGCGCGGCAACCGCTGCGGTCTGTGAGGATCTTGCAACGCTGATGGGAGGCGGCCGTGCGCAGGCCATCGTCCTGTGCCCGTCCAATCCCTACCTCAGCATTGATCCGATCCTGGCCGTGCCAGGCTGGCGTGACTGGCTTCGCGAGCAAGCCTGCCCTATTGTCGCCGTGAGCCCGATCGTTGGCGGCGAGGTGCTGAAAGGATGTGCAGCCAAACTGATGCGCGAATTCAACCAGCCCGTGGCGGCGACGACCATTGCCCGCCACTACGCGGGACTCATTGACGTGCTGTGCATCGATAGCCGTGACGCCGCGCTCGCACCGCAAATCGAAGCGCTCGGTATGCGCTGCATGGTCACGCAGACGGTCATGACCGACGACGCCAGCCGCGAGGCGCTCGCGCGTCAGGTGTTGGTGGCTGCTGCGACATGAACGGACTGTGGCTGCTGATACCCATCAAGCGGTTTACGGAAGCCAAGCAGCGGCTTGCCCCGGCGCTGGGTCCAGCTGAGCGCCAGCAGTTTGCGATGCGCAGTGCGCGGCACGTGCTCGGCGTGGCGCGGGCCTGCCCTGGCATCGAGCAAGTCGTCGTGGTCTCGAACGATCCGGCTGCGCGCGAGCTGGCCAGGGAATTTGGCGCGATGGCGGTCGACGAAGTCGCGAGCGAATCCGGCGAACGGGCCTTGAGCCGGATCCTCGAACATGCGATGGATCAGGCGGCAGCGCGCGGCGCGCGGCAGGCCTTGTATCTCGCCACCGACCTGCCACGGCTGAGCTGCGCGTCGCTGCAAAGGCTGATCGCACGACACGCGGCGACGACGGCTGGCGCAACCCTGGCCCGCGCGCGCCGGGACGGCGGCAGCAACGCGCTGCTGCTTGATCTGCCGCGCCGCTTTGCGCTCGACTTTGGCGCTGGCAGCGCGGCGCGGCATGCGGCACTTGCCGCAGCAGCGGGAGTCTCGCTGCGAGTTATCGATGACCCGGATCTGGCCCAGGATGTCGATCTGCCAGAGGATCTGCCAGGGGATCCGCCACCGATCGAGAGCGGGCCGCTCGGGCGCTCGACACAACTCGAAACCCTCACCGAGGCGCGTGCACTCGACGCCGCACTGCCGCTGCACGAGCTGTTGAACACGGCGGCGCTCTGCCGTGACCGGGGCTTTCCGTCGACGCTGAGCTATTCGCGCAAGGTCTTCATTCCACTGACGCGCCTGTGCCGCGATGTCTGTCACTACTGCACCTTCGCGACGACCCCCGGACACCTGCCGGCACCTTATCTCAGACTGGAAGAGGTACTCGAGATTGCCAGGGCCGGTCGCGACGCCGGTTGCCACGAAGCCTTGTTCACGCTGGGCGACCGACCGGAGACGCGCTACCGCGTGGCGCGCGACTGGCTGGCTGAACAGGGCTTTGACTCGACTGTTGCCTATCTTGAAGCCGCCGCCCATGCGGTCATCAGGGAGACAGGGCTGTTGCCGCATATCAATGCCGGCGTGCTGAGCGAATCCGAATACCGTCGCCTGCGTCCCGTCGCAGCATCGATGGGGTTGATGCTCGAGACCGCCGCCAGCCGGCTCAGCGAGCGCGGCGGCCCGCACTTCGGTAGCCCCGACAAGCATCCGGCGGTGCGCCTCGAATCGATCGCTGCCGCAGGCCGCGCACGGATCCCACTGACAACGGGCCTGCTGATCGGTATCGGCGAGACACGCGATGAGCGCCTCGAGAGCCTGTTCGCGTTGCGAGACCTGCAGCGCGAACACGGCCACCTGCAGGAGCTGATCCTGCAGAACTTCGTGCCGAAGCCCGGCACATTGATGGCTGAATATCCGACGGCTCCAGCGAGTGAGCTGCAGTGGACCGTTGCGATGGCGCGGCTGATCTTCGGTCCGCACATGAGCCTGCAAGCCCCGCCGAACCTCAATCCGAGTCGGCTCTCCGGCCTGATCGACTCCGGCATCAACGACTGGGGCGGCGTGTCACCGGTCACGATCGATCATGTCAATCCGGAATCGCCGTGGCCTGCGATCTCGGGGCTCGCGCGCGTCACGGCCGCGGCGGGCCGCGCGCTGGTACCGCGCCTGACGGTGTATCCGCAATTCATCGCCACGCGCACGCATTGGCTCGATCCGGGCCTCGCGCCTGCAGTGTTGAAACTCGCCGATGCGAGCGGACTGGCGCGCACCGATGACTGGTGCGCGGGTGCCAGTCAGCATCCAGCACGCCCCGGCGCCGAGCGGGGCGCGGAACCTGTCGTGCGCATCGTGGGCCGAAGCACGACGAGGCGCGGCGCGCATCCGATTGCGAACCTGCTCAACAGCGCGGCGCGCGGCGATGAGCTCGGCCAGACGGCCATCGAGCGACTGTTCAATGCGCGCGGCACCGAAGTCGACCGCGTTGTCGAGGCGGCTGATGAACTGCGTCGCTCAACCCGCGGCGACGCGGTCACCTACGTCGTCAACCGCAATATCAACTACACCAACATCTGCCTCTATCACTGCAGTTTCTGCGCGTTCTCGAAAGGTCGGGGCGCGGCTGACCTGCGTGGTCCTGCCTACCGTCTCGACTGCGACGAAGTCGCCGCACGCGCGATCGAGGCCGCCGCCCGCGGCGCCACCGAAGTCTGCATGCAGGGCGGTATCCACCCTTCGTTCACCGGCGAGACCTATCTTGCACTGCTGCGCGCCGTCAAGACTGCGGTGCCGCAGATGCATGTGCATGCCTTCTCGCCGCTCGAGGTTCAGCACGGCGCAACCACGCTCGGCCTATCGGTGAGCGCCTATCTGGAACAGCTCAAGCGAGCCGGACTCGGCAGTCTGCCTGGCACGGCCGCCGAGATTCTCGACGATGCGATCCGCGCGCAGATCTGCCCCGACAAGCTCAATACGGCCGAGTGGCTCGGTGTCATCGAAGCGGCTCATGACGTCGGTCTGCGCACGACCGCGACGATCATGTTCGGGCATCTCGAGGCGCCGGCGAGCTGGGCGCAGCACCTGCTCGCCATTCGCGAACTGCAGCGGCGCACCGGCGGATTCACCGAGTTCGTGCCGCTGCCGTTCGTACACATGGAAGCGCCGATGTACCGGCGCGGTCTCGCGCGACGCGGCCCCACCTGGCGCGAGGCGCTGCTGATGCATGCGGTCGCGCGCCTAGCCCTGCACCCGCATCTGACCAGCATTCAGGCGTCCTGGGTCAAACTCGGTCCGCAGGGCGCTGCACGCTGTCTCGATGCCGGCGTCAATGACCTGGGCGGCGTGTTGATGAACGAGTCGATCTCGCGGGCCGCAGGCGCTGCGCACGGCCAGGAGTTCGACGCGGCGGCAATGCATGCCCTGATTTCGCGCGCCGGCCGCGAGCCGCAGCAGCGAACAACGCTGTACGGCGCAGTCAGCCGCGCGGCTGCGACAGCGGCTCCCGCAGCGGAGGCTCGGCTACATGCACACTCCGCTGATTCAGGAAGCGGCCAAACTGCGGCGCCAGCCAGCGCTCCAGATCGTCAATCAGCGTAAAGACCGCCGGCACAACCACCAGCGTCAGCGCAGTCGAGGTAATCAGGCCGCCGATCACGGCAATCGCCATTGGCGCGCGGAACGAGTTGTCGCCGTCCCAACCGATCGCGACCGGCAGCATGCCGGCCACCATTGCAACCGTCGTCATGATGATCGGTCGTGCGCGCTTCTGGCCGGCTTCAAGCAGCGCCGAGAGGCGATCGCGTCCCGTGCGCATTTCCTCGATCGTGAAATCGACCAGCAGGATCGAGTTCTTGCCGACAATTCCCATCAGCATCAGGAAGCCGATCACCACCGGAAACGAGAATGCCTTGTCCGCGACCATCAGCGCCAGCACCGCACCGCCCACCGACAGCGGCAAGGCACACAGGATCGTGATCGGCTGGAACACCCGCGCGAACAGCAGCACCAGCACCGCAAACACCATCAGGATTCCGGTGAACATCGCGAGTGCAAAATTGGCGGCAAGCTCCGCCATGAACTCCGCCTCACCAACCTTGACGACCCGCACGCCCGACGGCAGATCAGTCAGCACCGGCATCGCAAACAGCTTGTCGACCGCAGTGCCGAGCTCCACGCCGTTCAGCGAGGCGTCGATCATCACGCGCCGGCTCTGGTTGTAGCGGCGGATCTTCGACGGCCCCTGCCCGAAGCTCAGATCCGCAACCGTCCGCAACGGCACGGATCCCCCATTCGCCGTCGGTACCGGCAGGTTCTCGATGGTGGAAAGCTCGCGCATCGAACCCTCGGCAAGGCTGACGCGAATCGGGATCTGCCGATCTGCCGCGGAGAACTTCGGCGCGTTCTGCGCGATGTCGCCGAGCGTCGCAATCCGGATCGTCTGGCTGATGCTCGCAACCGATACACCCAGATCGGCCGCGACATCGAGCCGCGGTCGCACGACGATCTCGGGGCGCTGCAGATCGCCGTTGATGCGCGGGTCACGAATCTCGGGTAAGGCGCGCATCGCTTCGACGGCCTGCAAGGCCGTGCGCTGCACGAGTGCCGAATCATCGCCGACCAGATAGAAGCTGATCTCGCGTGAGCCGCCACCGCCGCCACCGCCACCGCTGAACTCGACGCGCGCGTCGGGGATCCTCGCAAGCTCAGGCGCGACCATCAGCTCCCACTCGCGCTGCGAGAGCTTGCGTTCGGCGCGCGGCACGAGCGTGATGTACAGGGTGGCGCTTCGCACCTCACCGAAGTCGTCGGCACCGATCGACTCGATCACGTCGGTCACTTCCGGATAGCGGCTGACAATATCGGCCGCCAGCGCCGAAATCCGCGCCGTCTCCGCAAGCTGCACGCCAGGGGGCAACTCGAGCGTCAACTGCGAGCTGGAGAAGTCCGCTGGCGGAAAGAACGACTTCGGAATGACCGCCAGCAGTACCAGTGACAGCGCAAAGAACGCCGCGCCGGCGCCTACCGTGCGCCAGCGATGCCGGATGCACCAGGGAAGCAGATTCAGGTACAGCCGCATCGCCCGGCTCTGGGGCTTGTCCGGCTCCGGATGCGGCTTCAGCAGATACGCCGCCATCAGCGGCGTAATGGTGCGCGCCACAATCAAGGAGAAGAACACGGCCGCCGAGACAGTCAGGCCGAACTGCTTGAAGTACTGACCGGTCACACCGCCCATGAAGCTCACGGGCATGAAGACCGCGATGATCGTTGCGGAAGTGGCGACCACCGCAAGTCCGATCTCATCGGCCGCGTCGAGCGCCGCCTGGTAACCGCTCTTGCCCATGCGCATATGCCGCACGATGTTCTCGATCTCGACGATGGCATCGTCGACCAGCACGCCGGCAACCAGCGACAGGGCCAGCAGGCTGATGGTGTTCAGCGTGAAATCCATCGCGTACATGAAGGCGAAAGTCGGAATCGCCGACAGCGGGATCGCGACCGCAGAAATCAGCGTCGCGCGCCAGTCACGCAGGAACAGCCAGACAACCAGAACCGCGAGCAAAGACCCTTCCAGCAGCGCACGGATCGCCGAGTCATAGGCACGCTGGGTATTGTCGACCGTCGTAAAAACCTGCGTGACCTGTACATCCGGGTACTCCTGCGCCAGCGCCTCGAGCTCCTTGCGCACCAGCGCCAGCACCGCGACATCCGAGGCCCCGCGCCCCTTGAACACGCCGAAGTTGGTTGCCTGGCGGCCATTCAGCCGCGAGATCGAACGCACCTCGGCGACATCGTCGCGGACATCGGCAATGTCCCGCAGCCGCACGACCCGCCCGTCGTTCAGGCGCAGCTGGCGATCTCCGAGCTGACCTGCCGTGCGCGCGCCCGCAAGGACCCGGATCGACTGTTCGCCACCACCGAGCTGGGCTCGGCCACCGGGAGAGTCGAGGTTGAGCTGACGGATCTGCTGACTGACTTCGGCAGCAGTGATGCCGAGCGCCTGCATCCGCGCCGGATCAAGTTCAACCCGGATCTCGCGATCCACGCCACCGCCGCGGGACACTTGCGCGACGCCCGCTACACCGAGCAAGCGCTTCGTGACCGTGTTGTCCACAAACCAGGACAGCTGCTCAAGCGTGCGCTGCGTCGTGCCAACGGCGAAGTACGCGATCGCGCCGCCTTCGACGTCGACGCGCTGCACGACCGGCTCCTCGACGCCATCGGGCAAGTCCCCGCGTACCTTGGACACCGCATCGCGGACATCCGCTACCGCACGATCGAGCGGCGTGCCGATCTGGAACTCGATCGTGACGCTCGAGCGCCCTTCGGCCGCAAGCGAGGTGATTCGCCGCACATTGCCGACGCTCGCGACCGCACCTTCGATCTTCTGTGTGATCTGAGTTTCAATCTCAGTCGGCGCAGCGCCGGGCTGCGTGACCTGAACGTTGACGAGCGGAAAGGTGATGTCCGGGTTCAGGTTGATTGGCAAGCGCACGAATGCCACCGCGCCGACGAACGTCAGCACCACGAACAGCACGATCGGCAGGATCGGATTGCGGATCGACCAGGCGGAGATCTGGTTCATGACGCAGCGTCGAGCACGGCAATTTTCTCGCCGGCGCGCAGGAACGCACCCGCCGTCGTCACGACCCGTTCAGTGCCGTCCAGCCCCTGTTCCACGACCACGCCGGCGTCGCGGGTCGCGGCCACGCGCACGGCCCGACGCTGCACGCGATCTTCGGCATCGACGATCAGCACGTAGGTGCCGTCGCCATCGGCCATGATCGCCGTCTGCGGCAGCAAGGCGCGCTGCGCCACACCGACCTCGGCCTCACCGCGCGCGAACGCGCCGGGGCGCAGCCGCGAATCACTCGGCAATGAGATGTGCACCGAACCCAGCCGCGACTGCGGATCTATGACCGGCCCGAGCAGGCGGACCTTGCCGACAAAGGCGGTCTCCACACCGGTGATTCGAACCGACGCGGGCTGACCGACGACCAGCCGCGGCAGATCCTGCTCCGCAACACTACCCAGCATTTCAATCTCGCCGCCGCGGGAGAGTCGGAACAGGGGCTCGCCTCCGACGGTTGCCGTCTGGCCCACTTCAGCGGCACGCGTCAGCACGAGACCCGCGGCCGGCGCGCGGATATCGGTACGACTCAGACGTGCGCGGGCCTCGTTCAGCTGCGCGCTCGCTACTTTGACCCGCGCCGCAGCGCTCAACTGCGCTGAGCGTCGTCGCTCGATCTCCTGTGCCGACAGTGCACCGGAGTCGGCCACCGCACGGGCGCGCGCGTACTCCGCGGCGGCGAGTTCCGCGTCCGCACGCGCCTGTTCGAGTCCAGCCGCGAGACTCTCGACCTGCGGCTGAGCGACCGTGGTGGTCAGACGGGCCAGCAGCTGTCCGCGCTGTACTCGATCGCCGGCCTCGACCAGCACCGCTGCGACGCGGCCACCTTCCCCCTCGACGGTGATCGGCAGCTCGTCGCGGGCACGAATGGTGCCGGTGAAACTCACGACATCGCTGATCGCCTGCAGCCCTGGCACGACGATGCTGACGAGCGGCAAAGACGGCTCGCGCTCGTCGGGGGCGCTGGCAGCCACGGAGCGGTAGACGCCCCAGATCGAGATGGCGAGGACGACAAGGCCGACGCCGGCCAGAAAACGACGGGTCGGCGTCAGCAGCACGACCGGTGGGTCGGCGCGCGACAGCGACGAGGGTTTGTCAGCATCCATCTACAGAAAACTCGAGGCGTTCGCCGGGGGACAGCGCACGCCGGCAGGGGGAATGCCGCAGATTATAGCGCTTCTGATTGCGCTTCTGGCCTCAGCGCTTTTGCGGCGTGCGCGGCGCGGCACCGGGGGATTGCGCGATGCCGCGCAGCACGGTGTTCGGCAAGAAACTGTTGTCCCATTCGGCACCGCCCTCGACCCGCGGCGGAGAGTTTCCGACTCTAAGGATCACGAGTTGCTCGGATGGCAAGATGTAGACGATCTGGTTTGAATTGCCGTCGAACATGAACAGATCATCGGTCACGAAGGGCTCGGAGTGCAGCACCCGTTGCGCTGCCGTGGTCCGCTCCGGATTCGCGAATCCGCGCCGCTCGATAAACGGTCCCGGGACGTAAACGCCGAGCCCGTAGTACGGATTCTGCACCGTGCCCTGACGCATCTGCGCGACATAGCCCTCGGGCAGCAGGCGGCGGCCCTCCCAAAGGCCATCCTGCATCAACAGCACTGCCAGACGAACCCAGCTCTCAGCCGGGACCATCATGCAGCAACCGGAGTGAGCAAGTCCGCCAGGTCGGTTGACCCAGACCTCACCGCCCAGCGCGCCGATCGGCTGCAGGATCTCGCGTCCGACAAACTGCGCATAGCGAACACCGGTGGCGCGCTCGATCACGAGCGCGACGATCTCCGACGTCGCGTTGTTGTACTCGTAGCGGGTGCCTGGCTCATCGACGACCGGGTAATCGAACAGGATGACTTCCTCGTGACGGGGATGCAGATAGGCACGGTTGAGGATGTCCGATGGGGTGGTCGCAACGGCTTGCGGCAGGAAGCCGCTACGCATGTCGAGCAGGTGGCGAATGAGGATCTTCGAGCGGCGCGGATCGTCCTTCCACTCGGTCAGGAAATCGGCTGCGGGCTGATCGAGCGAGCGGATCTTGCCGAGCAGGATCGCACGGCCAATGGCAGCCGCCGTCATCGGCTTGGCCAGCGATCGCGATGCGAACGTGCCTTCGGGCGTCAGAGCACCGAAATAGCTGGCGTGTTCAATCTGACCCTTGCGCCAGACGATCAGCGCTGTGGATCGATTCGCTGCCGCGTAATCGCGCGCCGCCTCGAGCGCCGCCGCCGAGATCGTGCGCTGCCCCGGCTTTGCATCCGGCAACGGTTGATGGCGCTGCGTGCCGGGAACCGCCTCGAGCGGATCATAGGTCTCGAGCCCGATACCGAGCCGGAACGCTGCCACCAGCTGCTCGTAGCGAGCCTGATAAACCGCTTCGTCTGCGGCCGAATATCGGGATTCCGCTGCGCCGCCAGCGGCGCAACCAACGAGACTGACGAGCCCGGCCATGAGTAAGGATCGGTGGAGTTTCATGCGATCAGGGTAAGCGGACCGCAGCGCCGAACGCAATCCTGAAGACCAGACCTCAGCCCGTGCTCTGCAGGCCCTGCGCAATGCCACCCACGGTCGAAAGCAGTGCTTCGAACAGATCACGATCCTGCCGCCCGCCGGCGCGCCAGCGTCGCAGCAGATCGATCTGCATCAGGTTCATCGGGTCGACATAAGGGCTGCGCAGCTGGATCGCCCGCTGCAAGGTCGCATTGCCCGTCAACAACTCGCGCGTGTCCTGGATCTCCAGCACCGCAGCGCGCGCGAGCGCGAACTCCTGCTGCAAGGCTGCGAAGCAGTGCTGCAGTTCAGGGCCCGCCAGCGAGTTGTAGCAGGCGGCCACTTGTAGATCGGTGCGGCCGAGCATCGCCTCGACATCCTCGACCAGACTGCGCAGGAACGGGCTGGCGCGCAGCGCCTCACGCACCGTTTCCAGCCCATGGGTCTCGATCGCGGACCGCAGGCCCGTACCGGCGCCGAACCAGCCCGGCAGCAGCGCCCGGGTCTGCGTCCACGCAAACACCCACGAGACCGCCCGCAACGCAGCCAGCCCGGTCCGATCCGGGTGCGTCGCCGGACGCGACCCGATCTGCATGCGCTCAATCACATCGATCGGTGTCACGGCCGAGAAATAGCGAAAGAAATCCTGATTCTCCCAGACCAGGCCGCGGTACCGCTGCTGGCTGGCCACAAGCAACGTGGTGGCGACCTCGCCCCCGCCTTCTTCCGCAGACGCACCTCCCGCCGCGCCGCTGCCCGCCTCGCGCACCGCGAGGCTCAGCGCATTGAAGGCGCGCTCCAAAGTGCGCATTGCAATCGGTCGCAGGCCGTAGTTCTGGTTGATGACCTCGCCCTGCTCGGTCAGGCGCAGTCGACCCGTGATCGTCGAGCGTGGGCTCGATTGCACGACGGAATCGATTCGCCCACCGCCGCGCGCGATGCTGGCGCCGCGAGCGTGGAAGATCACGTGGGTCTCGTTGGCCTGCCGTAGCACATCGGCCAGCTGCAGCTGGGCGCGGTGGATCGAAACCCTTGAGGCAACGATACCGCCCTCAAGACTGCTCTCCGAATAACCGAGCAGCGCGCACTGCGTGCGGCTGTGTGCTTCGAGATGGCGACGATACAGCGGATCATCGAGCAGTTCGCGCATCGTCTGGCCGCAGCCCGCCAGCGCATCGATGCTCTCGAACTGCGGCGCGATGTCGAGGGCCACCTCACCGGTGCGCTTGTCGTAGGCCTCGGCCCAGCGCGCGATCAGCAGCGGCGCGAGCACATCCGACGGATCCTCGACGCCGCCGACGACATAGAACCCGACCGCCTCAGGCCCGTAGCGATGGCGACACTGCAGCATGGCTTCGAAAACGCCCAGTGTCCTGCGGGCCAGCGCATCGAGTTCGCCGCGGGGGCCAAGGTCTCGTTCAATCGCATCGACCAGCAGCCGATGGCGCTCGACTGCTCCGTACTGCTCCCATTGAGGATCATCCAACGCCTGCGCAATCACGCGATGGTGAATCGAAGCGTGCTGGCGCACGTCGAGGGTAGCAAGATGAAAGCCAAACGTCCGGATCCGCCGCATCAGGCGCCGCACCGGCAGCAGCCCGGCATGTTCGCCGCGATTGCCGCTCAGGCTGTCGGCAACGAGCTGGAGGTCGCGAAGCAGGTGACTCGGGCTTTCGTAGCCGTTCGGACGTGCCTCGTAGGTCATACGCAGCCGCTCGGCAACCTGACCGAGGAAAACTCGGTACGGCATCCGGTCATGGCGTGACGGGGCCGCCGCACGCGCCGCCGGCACCAGCGTACCGTAGTCCTGGATCCGCTGCTGCAGCTCGGGTGACACGCCGATGCGACTCGCGCTCTGCGACAGCTGCTGCGACAGCGACTGGCACTCGTTGAAATACGCGTTGACGATGACCTGTTGCTGGCGCGCCAGCGTTTCGCGAATGCTCTTGGCGTGGACATCCGGATTGCCGTCCATGTCGCCGCCAACCCAAGTGCCGAACCTGAAAATGGTTGGCAGATCGAGCGGTGCGGATTGCGGGCCGTAGAGCTTCAGCAGCGCCTGCTCGATCTCGTCGTAGAGTGCCGGCAGGATCCGGTACAGGACTTCCGAAAGATAGAAGATCACATGCTCGCGTTCATCGGACACCGTCAGCCGCTCACGCGGGTGATCCGCCGTTTGCCAGCCTGTGGTCAGCTCCATTCTTACGCGGGCCCAGATGCCGCGTTGCTGATACGGCGTCAGGGTCGGGTCGAGCCGGTCGAACAGCAGTTCTGCGAGGCGCTGCTGCTTGCGCAGGATCGTGCGGCGGGTGGACTCGGTCGGATGCGCCGTGAACACCGGCTCGATCCGCAACTGCTGCAGCAAGGCCAGCACATCCGGCAGCGACAGACCCTGGTCGCGCAGCTGCGCCAGCGCACTTTCGATGCCGCCGGGTTGAGGCCTGGCCTGGTCATGCAGGAAGTACTCGCGCCGGCGCCGTACCCGATGCACTTTCTCCGCGAGGTTCACCGACTGGAACCACATCGAGAACGCTCGCGTCAGTTCACTGGCGAGCGCGGGCGGGCGATCACTGGTCCGCGCTCGCAGCTCCGCGGCCATCTCACCGCCATCGGCGCGCCACTGGATCGCCAGCCGCCGGTCTGCCTCGACGGCTTCATACAGCGCATCACCGCCCTGCTCCCGCAGCACATGGCCGATCAGCTCACCGAGCGCATGCACATCGTCGCGCAGCGCGGCATGCTTCGGCGGAAACTGGATCTCACTGCGGTTCATGACACTCCAAAGCAAAACGCCGGCACAGGCCGGCGTCTCGCTTCGTCATCGAGCACGGCTCGATCAGAACTTGTAACCGACCTCAACCGAGAAGCGCCGCTCGCCGCTCGGGTGGATGAAGGCACCACCAAATTCCGGCGCCGGGATGACTTCCTGCAGGAAGGTCTCGTCGGTGACGTTCTTGCCCACCAGTGCAACAGACAACGTATCGCTGACCAGCGCGAGGCGCATGTCGACGGTGCTGTACTTGTTGCGCTGCAACTTCGAGTAGTCAGCGCGGCCCAGCACCGGGCCGAAGCTCGCCGCAAACAGCGTCAGGTTCGTGTTGTCCTGGATCGTGTGGAACCAGGTCGGACCCGTCAGGTTGTAGAACGCACCGGCCTGCAGCGACCAGACATCGCCAACCGGAACGTCGAACTCAGCGCCGAGTGTGGCGGTGTAGTCCGGCGTGTACGGCGACTTGTTGCCGACCGTCTTCGGCCGCGACGTGTTCGCCTTGATCTCGCTCTGGATGCGGCTGTAGCCGGCGGACAGACGGAACTCGTCGGTCACCCGGAAGTTCGCCGCCAGCTCAAGGCCGTCGAGTTCGACCTTGTCGATGTTGGAGACGACGCGCAGCAGGCCGAAGGCACCCACCAGGAACTCGAAGAACTGCATGTCATCGACACTGGTGTGATAGATCGCGCCTTCGAACGACAGGCGGTTGCCCATCAACCTGGCCTTGAAGCCGGCCTCCGCTGCGCTCGACTTCTCCTTGTCGAACACGTCGCGGATGATGACCGAACGGCCGCCGGGCTCGCCCGCACCCGTGATGCTGTTGATATAAGTGTCGACCGTCGCCGCCGAACCGGAGTTGTTGAAACCACCGCTCTTGAAGCCAATGCCCCAGTTCGCGAACCAGGTCCAGTCCTCGGACGGCTCCCAGGTCAGCGTGACCTTGGGCTGGATCTGACTGAACGTCTCGGACTTGTCAGGGATACCGGCGGGGTTGCCGATGCCAGGGAACAGACCCGGGTTCAACGCGGCGTTGCCCGTGAAACCATCAGCCGGGTTGGTGTCGATGTACTGCGTGCGTGCATTGACCGGCACGAGGTTCGTGACCGAACGCTCCTCGCGGTCGTAGCGCAGCGCCAGGCCCGCCTCGAGGGTATCGGAGACGTCATAGTTCAACGAGCCGAACACGGCGTAGACATCGCTGGTGAAGTTGTCCCACAGCAGCGCCTCGGTGCCGTTCGGCTGGCCGCGTGGCACGAACAGCTGCGGCGTCACTCGGCCATTGTTGTTGTCGATGCCGGTGTTGATGCCAACCGTACGATCGATGTTCAGGTAGTACAGGCCGGTCAGCCAGTCGAGCCGGCCGTCGTTGTTCGAGGCGAGGCGCAGCTCGAAGCTGTAGTCCTTCTGGTTGCGCTCCTGGTACTGCGTCCCGTCGCAGGCAACCGGCGTGTAGGCGCCAAACACGGTCGCGCCCGGCACCCGCGGGTCAGGCACTGCCTGGAACTGCGGCGCTGGCCACGGGAACATCGAGTTGAACGTCGCCGCTGCGCTCGACAGGCACTGCGGATCATTGAAGAAAAAGCCGAACGCACCTGAGGTGCCGTCCGCCGACAGCGAGTTCTGGATATCGCTGTACAGCGCCCAGGCCGTCAGCCTGCCAAACGCCAGATCCGAGTCGAACTTGACCGAGATGTCTTTCACTTCCTGGTCGTTCTGCGGATCGACATTGTTGATGAACGCGAACGGATGATCGTTCGGGTCCTCATCGAACGCAGGCGCACCGAAGGCCACGGCGACCGCAGGCAACGCAAACGACGCATTGAACGATATCGATGCCGCGTCGACCTTGCCGTAGTGCGCCTTGACGTCGAGAGTCGACGAGTCGCTGGGCTCGAAAATCAGACGCGCGTTGACATTGAAGCCTTCGTAGTCGTCGACGTTCTTCTGGTTCAGGAACGAATTGCGGAAGAACCCGTCGGTCTTGCGGTAGTCGGCGGCAATCTTCCAGCCCGAGCGATCCGTCAGCGGTCCGCTGATCACGGCTTGCGCCGTCTGCGTGTTGTCCTCGCCGTAACCGACCTTGAAGTCACCACCGAAGGAATCGCGCGGCAGCGTCGTCGTGATGATGATCGCGCCAGCCGCCGCACTGCGGCCATAGATGGCGCCCTGCGGACCCTTGACGATTTCGATCTGTTTGAGGTCCGAATACTCGCGGTTGAACGCAGCCGGGTTCGTCTGCAGCACGCCGTCGATGATCAGCGCGAAACTGTTCTCGGCATCGCGCGCACCGTTGATGCCGCGGATGTTGACCTGAGCGTCGCCGACCTCTGCAGCCTGCACCAGCGACACGCCAGGGGTCAGCCGGATGAAATCGCCGGCGCGATCAACGCCAGCCGCTTCGAGCGTGCTGGCCGAGAACGCCGTAATCGACGCCGGCACGTCCTGCAGGTTCTCTGCGCGCTGCCGGGCGGTCGTCACAATGACTTCCTCGAGAACGTCCGCAACGACTTCCTGTGCCAGGGCCGATTGGCCGGCGAGGCTGGTGGCCGCAACGGCGACCGAAAGGCCAATCAGACGTGAGAGCGGCGTGGCTCGATTGCTGGACATCAGAAACTCCCTAAAAGGTTTGAGGATCTGGTGCGAAGCAGACAACGGCTGCCCGGACCAAAGCGCGCGCATGCTAGCACAGTGGTATTGATGCAACCACAGCGCTCCGCACCGCAACCAAAAAATCGGCATTTTCTGTTGCGGTCACGCTACATGATTCAGTTTGGCGAACCGGCGTGACGCTGGCATGCTCGCCGCCTGTTCGAGTTCAGGCGGAGCTTCCGATGACTGATAAAGAAACACGTCCCGCCAGCAAAACGCCTGTGCAGGCTGTCGATATCGTCTGCGGCATCTGGACCGAAGAGGCGCTGGCCTTCCGGCCCGGCTGGCAGGAGCAGTTCTTCGCCGGCAAGATGAAGTCCAAGACGAATATGCAGGGCGTCACGCTCGAAGCGCAGCTCGAACAGATGGCCGAAGCCGGTATCGAGCGGGCCTTCCTGTTCGCACCCAAGGTTGGCCGAAAGGGCCTGCCTGGATCGTTCCACCTGCCCTACGAAGTCATCGCCCGAGCGGTCGAGAAATACCCGGGACGTTTTTACGCCATGGCCGGCATCGACCCGTACGAAGGCATGAGTGGCGTCCGTGCGCTGGAAGACGCCGTCAGGAACATGGGTTTCATCGGCGCGCATGTTTACCCGCATTGGTTCGATCTGCCACCCGATCACGCGAAGTACTACCCGTTCTATGCGAAGTGCGTCGAGCTCGACGTGCCGATCCAGATGCAGGTCGGGCAGTCGATGGTCTATTCGAAAGAGGCGCCGATGCGCAGCGTCGGCCGACCGATCCTGCTCGATGGCATTGCCTGTGATTTCCCGGAGCTGAAACTGATCGGCATTCATGTCGGCATTCCGTGGACCGACGAGATGATCGCGATGGCCTGGAAGCACGAGAACGTCTTCATCGGCTCCGACGCGCACAGCCCCCAGTACTGGCCGCCGGCGTTCGTCAAATACATCAACTCGTATGGCCAGGACAAAGTGCTGTTCGGCACCGACTTCCCGGTGCTGGGCTTCAAGCGGACCATGGACGAAGTGCTCGCGCTGAACCTGCGTCCTGCGGCGCTCGAGAAGTTCCTGCGCACGAACGCGCTGAAAGTCTACGGCCTCAAGGCCTGATCGTCAGTCACCGCCCTCGGCGACTGTCGAGGCAGCCTGTTCGGCCGTCATGGCGGCGCCGTTCGCCAGCAGCGCTTCGATCTGCGCCTCGCTGAGTCCGGCAGCGCTCAGCACCTCGCGTGTGTGCTCGCCTAGCCGTGGCGCGGGCAGGCGAATGTCCGCCGGAGTCGAACTGAAGTTCACCGGAAATGCCGGCATCCGCAGCCGACCCTCGGTGGGGTGATCGTAGAACTTCCAGAAGCCAGTCGCGTTCAGGTGCGGATCGTTGGCGAGATCCTCGAGGCTGTTGACGACAATCGTCGGCACTCCGGATTTGTCGAACAGGTCGAGCCACTCGCGGGTCTTGCGCGTCGCCATGATTTCGCCGGTGATCCGGTAAGTGTCGTCGATGTTGCGCACCCGATCAGCGAGCGTCTTGAACTGCGGCGCATCGATCAGATCCTGGTGGTCCGTCAGCCGGCAGAATTTCTCCCAGTGCGCATCGAGGTACGGCAGGATCGCGATGTAGCCATCCAGCGTCTTGTACGGTTTGCGATGATGGCTCATCAGCCGCGTGTAGCCCGGCGCGCCTTTCGGCGGATCGAAGGTCATGCCCCAGAGGTGCTCGGCCATCACGAAGTTGACCATCGTCTCGAACATCGGCACTTCGAGTTCCTGGCCCTCGCCGCTGCGCTCGCGATGGAACAGCGCGGCGAGCACGCCGTAAACGACCGTCAGGGCAGTGGTCTTGTCGGCGACGATGGTCGGCAGGTAGCGCGGCTCGCCGAGCGTCATCGTGCTCAGCGACGCGATGCCGCTGACGGCCTGGATCGAATCGTCCAACGCACCGAGTGCGCCATACGGACCCTTCTTGGCGTAACCATAAGCGCCGCAGTAGATGATCTTCGGATTGACCTTCTTCATGTCGGCGTACTCGAGCCGCAGCTTGGTCATGACCTGCGGCCGGTTGTTGTGCACGAACACGTCGGCATCCTTGACCAGCGCCAGCAGGGCATCCCGCGCACCGTCCTGACGCAGGTCGAGCACGAGACTGCGCTTGTTGCGATTGCAGGTCAGGTACAGCGCCGCCATGCCCGGGTTCTGGGAAGCGCCGAGCGTACGGTTGCTGTCGCCGCGCGGCTGCTCGATCTTGATCACGTCCGCGCCCATGTCCGCAAACATCTGGCAGGCCCAGGGACCCAGCACGACGCTGGTCATTTCGACGATCTTGACGCCGTGCAAGGGTCCAGACATGGCAGCTCCCCTCAAAGACCGGGCAAGGTAAGCCGACCTCCGCACAGTGGCAAGCCCCGACGATACGTCGCGACCAGAGCGGTTTTTTAGCGCTATATGCCCCCTTGGAATCGTTCGCAACGGAGTGCAACAGGTGTATTCGACGATTTTCCTGCTTCAGGCTGGCCTGCAACTCGGGCTGTTCGTGTGGATGGTCCGCGTCTATCAGCGCACCGGGCTCGCTGCGCTTGCGATGCTGTTGATTCCACAGCTCGGACTCGTCTGGGACAACCTGATCGTCGGCAGCGGGCAGTGGATCGGATTCGGTCCCACGCTCGAAGCGCTGTCCTGGCCGCGTTTCTGGATCCACTGGCTGATGGGCACCTGGCTGATCATCGCCAGTGGCGCAGTCCTGCGGCTGGCAGGATTCCAATGGGCGCAGAAAAAATGGGTCATGAGTGGATTCTGCCTGCTCACCGTTGCACTGATGATCAAGGAGCTGCCGCTGTTCTGGACGACGTCGCTGCATCCTGTGTGCGAGCTCGACCTGATCCGCTACTCCACTTCGGTGAGTCCGGCCGACTTCTGCTTCCCTGGCCAGGTTGCGGTGCCTTCGACCGGCGCGCTCGCGCCGATCATTGCCTGCATTGTCGTGATCGGCAGCGGCATCGCGCTGTGGGTCCGGCACAAGTTTCCATGGATGGCCATCTGCGGCACACTGATGTTTGTCAGTGCTACACCGCCCCTGCGACCGTGGAAGCTCGACAACTTCGGCGAGGTGTTGATCGTGTTTGGCGTCGTGCTCGCGATGGACCGCTTCGCATCCAAGCGCCGCGAGCCACTTGCGCGACGGCACACCGAGATCGCCAGCGCGACAACTTGAGCCCCGGCAATTGACGGCGCCCGGCGCAACGGGCGCGCAGCGTGCCCGGCTGCTTGGCACCGTGTTCGTCGTGCTCGGCGCGATGCTGTTCGCGACCAAGGGCATCCTGGCCAAGGACCTCTACGCCCGCGGCATTGGCTTCGAGCCGCTGGTCGCCATTCGCGCGCTTGTCGCGGTGCCGTTCTTCTGGGCCTTTGCCGCCGTGCGCGCCCGCCAGGCGCCGCCCGCACCCGCCCGCCCGCAGGCCATCGCAGCCGCCTGCCTCGCCGGGCTCATCTGCTATTACGGCGGAGCGCTGCTGGATTTCTATGCGTTGACCATGATCGATGCGAGCGTCGAGCGCGTATTGATGTTCAGCTATCCAGCGTTTGTCGTCGTGTTCTCGGCCCTGCTGACGAAGCGGCGACCGGCCACCCGCGTACTCGTGGCCTGCGCGATGACCTATGCCGGCATCTACTTCGCGGTCGGTGGCTTTGACCACAGTGTTGCGCGTGCCAATGCGCTCGGCGCGACGCTCGTAATCCTGTCAGCGCTCACGTTCGCGGTGTACTTCATGATCGGCGAGCGACTCCTCGGCGAACTCGGTAGCGCGCGCTTTACGCTGTATGCAATGGGCAGCGCCGCCGTGGCGCTCGGCCTGCACTACGTGGCGCGACATCCGCTCTCGGACCTGGCCCGCATCGACGCGGCATCGTGGTGGGTGCTGCTGGCGCTCGGCACGATGGTGATGTTCGTGCCAGCACTATTGCAGGCCGAAGGCGTCAAGCGCATCGGCGCCGAGCGCGCCGCAATTGTCTCGACCGCCGGACCGCCGACCACCATCGCGCTGGCCTGGTTTTTCCTGGATGAACGCATGACGGCGTGGCAGTTCGCCGGGGTCGCGTTGATCCTCGGCGGGATCGTCGTGCTGGACCTCGCGCGCGGCAAACGCCGCGCGCGAAGCCCGTGAACGATCAGAAGCGGGTCGACGCCTGCAGCACGAAGGTGCGACCGAACAGGTCGTAGCCGACGCCCGGCAGCGTATTGAAGAACCGCGTTGCGCCGTCAGCATTCTGGCCACCGGAGACGAACGGCGGGTCCTTATCGAACGCGTTGCGGACCGAGCCGATGATCTCCCAGTCGGCCGCGGCATAGCGCACCGAGAACGCGTGATAGAGCGTGTTCGGGGTTCTGAAAGTCCGGTCGATGTTTGACGTGCCCGGATCCCTAACCGGAATCTCGGCACTCTCGCCGGTGAAGTCCATGAACCAGGCTAAGCGCCAGTCGCGCCAGTCGAAGCGCGTCTCGGTTTGTGCCGACCAGCGCGGGTAGCCCCAGCGCCCGGCGAGCTGGGTCGTCTCCCCGAACAGCTCGAAGTTCTGCTCGATCAGGTAGGTTGCGTCCAGATCGACGATCAGCCGCCCAATCTCAAATTCCTTGTCGAACAGGAAGTTGATGTCGACGCCGCGCGAGATCTGTCTGCCCACGTTGACAAAGGACGCATCGACGAACGAAAGCACGTCGAGCGCATCACGCGGGCCGACGCGGTTGCAAAACGGGCTCGAGAAATTCGCCGAGTCGTAGCAGGTCCCGAGGATGAACCCGACACCGGGAGACTCCACGGTGTCCGCGATCGAGATGTCGAAGTAGTCGACGGCGAGCGAGACATTCAGAGCCTCCGGCTTCAGCACAATGCCAAAGGTAAAGGCGTCCGAAGTTTCCGCTCCCAGATCGTCCGCACCCCCCGTGATGCTGACAATGCTCTCCGGATTGAAGAAGTCCGGAGCCAGACCCTGCGAGGCACAATTGTCGAACAATGGGTCGCCAGGATTCGACCGGTTGCCGTAATTCACGCAGGGGTCGGACAGGTTGCTGACGAAACCGATCTGGTCGGCGAGAAACTGCTCGTAAAGATCCGGTGCCCGGAAGGACGTGCCGTAAGTCGAGCGAACGCTGACGAGCGGCGCGATCACGTAATCGAGCGACACCCGGTAGGTCTCATCGGCACCGTAAGAGTCGTAATCCGTGTATCTGCCAGACAGGTTGACAGTCATCGACTCCGCGAACTTCTTGCCCTTGAGAAGTGGCGCTTCGAACTCGACAAACGCCTCGCGAACCGAGTCGGTGCCGCGCGTGATTCCAGCGGTCGAGAAGCCCCAGTAGTTGTTATTCTGCGCGTCTTCGTCGGGCACATCATCGATGGACTCGCGACGCCACTCCGCGCCAAACACGGCCTTTGCATCACCCGCCGGCAGCGTGAACACAGAGCCCGTCAGATATGCCGAAGCGGTTGTGCCGGAGTAGACGGTCTCGCCGCGCGTGTCCTTACGAAGGAACGCGAGCACATTGGCCGGTAGCCGGCCATTCAGCAGAGCATCCCGCGTGAACAGATTGGCCGGCACGCAGCCAGGCAGGGCCGCAAGCGCTGCATCGCTGCAGCGAATCTGCCCGCTCATCGGATCGACGATCACGTTATTGATCGCCGCCTCAACGCGGTCGTCGAGCAGCTGCTGGTCACGATAACTGCCTTCGGATCGGCCATAGCCGATGAACGCATCGTATTCCCAGCCGCCGATGAAGTCGCCGCGCAGGCCGGCGAAGGCGTTATAACGACTAATATCGATCTTCGTGCTCGGGTCGAGGATCTCATAGGTAGGCAACACCGGCTGCGCAAAACGGAAACCTGGCGGCAGGCCCGTTGCATTGAACGGATTGAGCGGATTCGGCGCGCCATTCGGGCCGAGTTCCTCGACAAACGGAAAAAACTGCCGATAGCCGCCGAGGATATCGGTGCTGCGGCTGTTCCAGTAAGCCTCGTAATACGCCGTGCTCTGGCCGCCGCCGAGATCGAAATCGAGCTGACCAAACGACGTCAAGGAGAACAGCTTGCTCTTCGGCTGCAGGTCTTCGACTGCCGGGCTGCGAAGATCGTTGTAGTAGGCGCCGTCGTTGTCGAACAGCGGGTTCAGGGGAGGCGTACTCATTGTTGTCGCCGGGGGCGAGATCGGGCTGAGGCCGTTCAGCGGCAGGCGGGTGTAGAACGGGATACCAAACACGCCGTTGACGCGCGGGTCAAAATAACGGTTGGCTGGCGTGGGCGTGGCCAGCGAGGGTTCGTAACGCAGAAAACCGAGAGCGGTATTCGCGAGACCGTAAATGAAGCCGAGGCACAGCGGCTCGCCGGTAAACGGATCCGTGTTGTCGATGACGCCGTCGCCATCCTGGTCCGTGATGCGCGGATCGCGATCGCAGGAGAGCCAGTCACGCGATGTACGGGTCAGGTTCTGCTGCTCCGCGTAGTTCGCGGAAATCGAGAACGAACCGCGGTCGAAGACCTGTCCAAAGGAACCATCGAATGAGTAGCGCGAGCCGTCGAATTCATCGCTGGTGCTCGTCTGCACGTTCAGCTGGAATCCGTCGAGCGACTCTTTGGTAATGATGTTGATGACGCCGGCCACCGCGTCTGCGCCGTAAACCGAGGATGCGCCGTCCTTGAGAATCTCGATGCGAGAAATCGTCGAACTCGGGATGGCTGTGAAATCGACCGTATTGGTGCGGCCCTGGATACCAGAGGGTGACCAACGCTTGCCATTGACCAACACGAGCGTGCGCTGCGCACCCAGGCCACGCAGGGAGATGGAGTTCGCGCCCGGCCCACCGTCCGTAATGAAGCCACTGAATGCGTCGGTGACCTGCTGGCCAGCCGCTGCCGTCGAACCACGAAGGATTTCCTCGGTCGAAATGAGACCAGCGAGCGCGCTGCGCTCGGCCGTGATGATTGTCACCGGCGACGCGCTCGTGAATTCAGTTCGGCGAATGCGCGAGCCGGTGATGACTACTTCAGCAACCTCCGCGGCCTCCGGCTCGTCTTTCTCGACGGTGGGCGTAGGTTCGGAAGGTGTCGGTGTCTGCTGCGCTGCTGCGCTGCTGCGAAAGGGACAGCCAACGCGAGTCCAAATACGAGTGCGGCAAGACGCTTTCGCGCCAGCGAAAATGTAATCATGTTCATCAAGCTCCCGGTAAGGCGTTGAATGTCGCTTCCCGCCCTCCCCAAGATAACGATGGCGGTTGCTGTCGAAAGCGCGAGCATCGATTGCGTGTAAGCTTAACCGCACTGACAAATATCGGTCAAAATTTCTTCATATTTTTGTTACATTTCTGCAACGCTGAGTGGCGGTCGAAATTCACGCTGGACGCTGGCCTTGGAAATGCTCAACCACGAGGAGCCGGACAAATGGACTTGAAGATCAAGTGCTTCAGCTCATATTCCGCTTCGGCAAAGCGCAATCACCGCTCGCTGCCACACTTCACATTGCTCGCTGCGCTGTCAGTTGTCGCAGCATTCGGGCTGCCGACGCACAGCCAAGCCGCGTCGATAGCAATTCAGGCCTGGGTGCATGACCCGGTGTTGGCGGGCGTGGCCCTGTCACCGGACGGAAAGCATCTGTCTGCCGTGTCTCCGCCTTCCATCGATGCCGTCCCGCAGGTCGCAGTCTGGAAAGCCGACGACCTCTCTCAGCCTCCGCTACGGTTTGACCTCAAGGCGAAGGACGGCGGCCGCTGGAAACCCCAGGGCGCTTTCTGGCTGAACAGCGAGTCGCTCTATGTTTCCGGCGTGCAGACGTTCGACGTCAATGTCGGGGCGCGCACGATCAAGACGTTTCGTGCCAAGGCGTTTGTATGGGATCTCGGCAAGGGCCGATTGCTTGAGCCCTTTGGGGGTGGCGGCAGTTCGCTAGACGATCTGATCAGTTCGTTGACCATCATTGATCGTTTGCCCTTGGACGATACCAAAGTGCTGGTTGCGGCAGGTACTTTCGAGGGCGCGACTGACATTTACGAGATGGATCTCAAATCTTACCGGCTCAAGCGCGTCTTCCGCGGCGCGACGGGTAGCTCAGCGTTTACAGACCTTTCAGGAGAAGTGCGCGGACGCACGAAATTCGAAGGAGACGGCGAAACAGCGCGAATCGAGTTCGAAGTTCGCAAGGTTGGCAGTAACGATTGGACGCCGGCTGGAAGTTTCTTCGCGCGCGATCGTCAGGGACCGCAACCCCTCGGTTTCTCCAAGGACCCAAATGTGCTCTACATGAGCGACAACAAGGACCGGGAAGTCGCTGCTGTCCGCGAGTACCGTCTCGACACTGGAGAGTTGAGTGAACCGATCTTTGCGCATCAGAAGTACGATGCAACAGGCGTCGTATTAGGGCAGACAAAGAAGAAGTTCGGCGAGTTGCTGGGATTCAGATATTACGGCGCCGACCTTGCCACGTACTGGGTCGATGCCGATCGCCTTGCGCTGCAGCGCGGCCTGAACGAAGCGTTTCCCGGCATGACTGTCTCGCTGGGTAGTTTCTCTGATGATGAAAGCCGCGCGATCATCTTTGTATCGAGCTCAAATGACCCCGGAAGTTACTACCTCTACGATGCCGCGAAGGGCCTTACCGCACTCGGGCGACCGCGACCGCTGCTCGACCCCGCAAAACTCGCCAGCACAGAACTGGTTTCCTACCAAGCTCGCGACGGACTGACCATCCCGGCGTTCCTGACGATCCCGAAAACCGGCAGCAAGCCTTTCCCAGCGGTTGTGATGCCCCACGGAGGCCCGTGGGCACGTGACGACATTGGTTTCGATACCTGGCGGCAGTTTCTGGCCGATCGCGGCTACGTGGTCCTGCAGCCTCAGTATCGTGGCTCAGACGGATGGGGCCAGACACTATGGCGTGCCGGGGATCGCGAATGGGGCCAGAAGATGCAGGACGACAAGGACGACGGCGCCCAGTGGCTCGTCGACCAGGGGCTCGTCGCGAAGGATCGAATCGCGATGTACGGTTTCTCTTACGGCGGCTATGCGGCAATGGCGGCAATCGTGCGGCCCAACCCACCCTATCAGTGCGCGATTGCCGGCGCGGGACTGTCGGAACTGCGGACCTTTGACAAGATCACCTTTGAAACGCGCTTTGGGCGCGAGTTCCAGAATCCGACCATCGCAGGATTGTCGCCGCTTGATGTCGTGCAACAGGCTTCGATTCCAATCATGATCTTCCACGGCGACCGTGATCAGATCGTGCCGATCGAACAATCAGAGAAGTACTACGCTGCGCTTAAGAAAGCCGGCAAGAACGTCCAGTACATCGAAATCGACGACTATGGACACGGGCCGTCTTTATCCATCGCGAAGCAGGCGCAGGTTCTCGAGATTCTCGAGACCTATCTGGCACGCGACTGCGGACCGGGCGGCCTCTAGTTCAGCGCGTCTCGTCCAAGGCAAGGCGCGCCGCAAACGCCAGCGTGCGTCGCGCCTTGTAGACGATCGGGTAATCAATGAAGAACCCGTTGAGCTGAATCGAAGCCGAGCCCTCGGCCTCGGCGGCTTCGAAGGTCGCGATCACGGCGCGCGCGTGCGCGATCTCCTCGGGGCTCGGGGTGAACGCTGAGTTGCAGGGTTCAACCTGGTCGGGGTGAATGCAAAGCTTGCCGGCGAATCCCATCCGCCGGCCGTTGAGCGCGGAGTGCACGAACCGCGCGGGGTCGCGGATCTGGATCACGACCGTATCGATGGGTGGCTCAATGCCTGCGATCCTCGAGGCATGCGAGAGTTTGGCACGGGCGTAACTGAGTTCGTGTTCTTCAAACGTCCAGATCAGATCGAGATCATTGGTGTAGTCCCCACCACCAAATGCCAGCCTGCGCACGCGCTGGCCTGCTGCCGCAATCGCAGCAGCGTTCTCGACGCCGGCCGCAGTTTCGACCAGCGGCATCAGATCGATGGAACCGGGTTTCATGCCCTGCTGTCGCTCCAACTCACCGAGACGCTCGCTGACAATGCGCAAAGGTTCTGGCGATTCTGTCTTGGGCAATACGATGCCGTTCAGCCACGGCCCCACCACGGCATCGAGATCGCCGAGGCACCAGCGCGAGTCGAAACTGTTGACGCGGATATAGCCCAGCATGCTGCGCGACCGCTGCATCGCCGCGACGACGACGGCGCGCGTTGCCTCCTTCTCGGTGACGGCCACGGCATCCTCGAGATCGAGGATCACGACGTCGGCCTTGGTGCCGAAAACCTTGTCGACCTTGCGCGGATGGTTCCCCGGCGCGAACAGAAAACTCCTGAGTCCCATCGGCATGACGCGTTGATCCATAATCGCCCCCTCATTCAGCGCCAGTCGCGCTCCAGCTGCATGGAATAACTGTACCGGTCGGCCGGGTGTCGCGACACGGTGACCTCGAAAACCTTGCCGCCGCGGCCGGTGTAGCGGCGGATCGTCGTCAGTGCGGGCGTGCCCTCCTTGACCTTCAGCGCCGCGGCGATCTCGCCGCCCAGCACGTCGCCGCGCAGGTCGACGCGAACCGATTCGACATGTTCACCGAACTGCTGTTCGACCAACTGGGCGACGAGACCACCCTGCCGACCCACGTTGGACGCCACACCTGCGTACTCCGGCAACAGATAGATGTCAGTCCACGCCAGCGCGCGGGCAGTGCCGGCGACGCGCCGCAGTGCGCTGATCTTTGTCCAGCGCGTACCGGGAGTACATTCAAGCAGGGCCGCGAGCCGCCGGTCGGCACGCAGTTCGCCGCTCGCCTGCACGACCAGCCTGCTCTGACGCGGGTACTGCATCAGCGCTGCTGGCGAGGTGACTTGCTGTACATAGGCCTTGCTGGCGGCCCTGGCACCGGGACGCCTGGGCCGGCGCGCCTGAACCCGCGTTCCGACACCTGCACGCCGCTCGATCAGCCCTTCGCTTTCCACGACCTGCAGTGCCGAACGCACCGTGTGCCGGCTGACATCAAAGCGTTGCATCAGTTCGAGCTCGCCGGGCAGCCGTTCGCCGACAGCAAGGTCCCCGCGGCGGATGCGGCTGATCAACTCATTGGCAATCTGTCGGTAGCGCGTTGACATCACGATGGCGCGAACCTAGCATTTGTCCGGACATTTGCCCACTCCCCCCCAAGTGCCCACTCCTCCAAGTCCATCCCGAGGCCCCGTGACCCACACTGCCAAAGAGATCGGCCCGCAGCGCTTCCGCGAGTCCTTCGGGCGTTGCTACGAAGACTTCACTGTCGGCGATGTCTACGAACATCGACCGGGCCGGACGATCAGCGAAGCGGACAACACCTGGTTCACGCTGCTGACCATGAACACGCATCCGATGCACTTCGATGCCGAGTACGCCAAGGCTTCGGAGTTCGGCCGCTGCATCGTCTGCTCACCCCTGACGGTCGCGCTGCTGGTCGGCATGAGCGTGACGGACGTCAGCCAGAAAGCGATCGCGAATCTGGGCTGGCGCGATATCAAATTGACCGCACCGGTATTCGCCGGCGATACGCTGTACGGCGAGTCGGAGGTGCTCGAGAAGCGCGAATCGAAATCGCGCCCCACAGCTGGCCTCGTGACAGTGCGCACGACGGGCCGCAACCAGGACGGCACAGTCGTGTGCGTATTCGACCGCACGATCCTGGTCGCCAAGCGCGGCCACTCGATCGAAGACAAGATCGGCTACTGAGGAGATCGCCATGGCCGCAGCTCTGGAACAGGAACGCAGTGATTTCGAGTCGGACGTGCTGGCTGCGATCGATGTCTGGGTCGAGAAGGCGCTACGTCCCGTCGCGAAGCACTTTGACCACCGTGATGAGTATCCGACAGACATCGTTGAACAGATGAAGGAACTCGGCCTGTTCGGCGCCACCATCGCAACTGAATACGGCGGCCTCGGTCTTTCTGCCTCGACCTATGCGAGGATCGTGCTGTCGATGTCGTCGGTCTGGATGGCGCCCGTCGGAATCTTCAACTCGCACCTGATCATGGCGGCCTGCGTGCAACGCCACGGCACTGAAACGCAGAAGAAGCACTGGCTGCCTCGATTCGCGACCGGCGAGCTGCGCGGCGGCATCGGACTCACGGAACCGAACGCGGGCACCGATCTGCAGAGTATCCGCAGCACCGCCCGCCGCGATGGCGATCATTACCTGATCAACGGCACCAAGACCTGGATCACCAACGGCGTCTACGGCAGCGTGTTCGGCGTGCTGGTCAAGACCGATCCCAACGCGACGCCGCGGCACAAGGGCATGAGCATGTTCCTGTGCGAAAAGGGTCCGGGCTTCGAGTCCACCAAGAAGATCCGCAAGCTCGGCTACAAGGCGATCGACAGTGCCGAACTGGTGTTCGACAACCACCGTGTTCCGGCCAGTCAATTGATCGGCGGCGAAGAAGGCCAGGGATTCAAGCAGGCCATCGCGGGCCTCGAGCTCGGCCGCATCAACGTTGCGGCACGTGGCGCCGGCATCGCGCAGGGTGCATTGAGCGAGGCGCTGCGCTACGCACAGCAGCGCGAAACCTTCGGCAAACCGATTGCGCAGCACCAGGCGATCCAGCTGAAGCTTGCCGACATGGCGACGCGTGTCGAAGCCTCCAAGCTGCTGATCGAGCAGGCAGCGCGCAAATACGACACCGGTGAGCGCTGCGATCTCGAATCCAGCATGGCCAAGTTGTTCGCGTCCGAGGCGGGTGTCGAAAACAGTCTCGAAGCCATGCGCATCTTCGGCGGCTACAGCTATTCAACCGACTTCGACATCGAACGCTTCTATCGCGACGCGCCGCTGATGTGCATTGGCGAGGGCACCAACGAGATGCAGCGGATCATCATTGCCCGCCAACTGCTCCAACGAAACCCAATCTAGACCCGCAATGACCAAGACCGCCGCCGCGCCGACCCTGCCACTGGTGGGATTCAGGATCCTGACGTTCGAAAATTTTGGCGCCGGACCGTTCGGGTCGATGTATCTCGCCGACCTCGGTGCCGAGGTCATCAAGATCGAGAATCGCGATCAAGGGGGCGACGCGACGCGCGGCATGGGTCCGTTCTTTCTCGGCGAGAACGACAGCCACTTCTTTCAGACGTTCAATCTCAATAAACGCAGCGTCACGCTGAACCTGAAGACGCCGCGCGGCCAGCAAGTGTTCCACAAGCTGGCCGCGACCTCCCACGCCGTGATGAACAACCTGCGTGGCGATCAGCCCGAGAAACTCGGCCTGACCTACGATGCGCTGAAAAGCGTCAACCCGCGGCTGGTCTGCGCGCATCTGTCGGCCTATGGCCGCGACAACGAGCGCAAGGCCTGGCCCGGCTACGACTACCTGATGCAGGCCGAGGCCGGCTACCTGCACCTGACCGGCGAGCCCGGCACGCCGCCCGCACGCATGGGCCTGTCGATCATCGACTTCATGACCGGCATCACGACCGCGGTGGCGCTGCTGGCCGCGCTGCTCGGCGTGGCACGCGATGGGCACGGTCGCGACCTCGACGTCAGCCTGTTCGACGTCGCACTGCATCAGCTGAGCTATCCCGGCACCTGGTTCCTGAATGAGCGGCTCGCGACCGGCCGGCTGGCGCGCAGCGCGCACCCCTCTGCAACCCCGGTGCAGCTGTTCAGGACACAGGACGGCTGGATTTTCATCATGTGCATGACCGAGAAGTTCTGGGTCGAGCTGATGAAAGTGCTCCAAGCACCACAGGTCGCGGCCGATCCGCGCTTTGCGAACCTCGAGCAGCGTCGCCTCAACCGCGATGCGCTGACACCGGTACTCGACGCGTTGTTCGAGACCGACAGCACCGCCGCGTGGCTGCAGAAGCTGCGCGGCGTGCTGCCGGCGGCACCGGTCTATGACATGCAGCAGGCCCTCGACAGCGATTTTCCAACCCGGATCGGCATGATCCGCAGCACACCCCACCCGACGCGTGCGGACTTTCGCAGCTTCGCGAACCCGATCAAGCTCGATGGTCAGCGTCTGCCAGCCAGACCCGGGGCTGCGCTTGGCGCCGATACGGATGCGGTGTTGAGCGAGCTCGGTTACTCGGACATCGACCTGCAACAGCTGCGCGCTGCCAAAGTAATCTGACCTGGTGATCTGAGATGAAGCTGGAAGGTTTGCGCGTGATCGACCTGTCGCTGTTCCTGCCGGGACCGCACCTGACCATGATGATGGCCGACCACGGCGCCGAGGTCATCAAGGTCGAACCGCCGGGTGAAGGCGAGCCCAACCGGCATCTCGGTCCGCGCGAGGGCCAGGGCGAGCACGAGTTCAGCGTCTACTTCCGCAACACGCATCGCGGCAAGAAGAGTCTGTGCCTGAACCTCAAGGACAGCGCACAGCGCGAAGCGCTGCTGAAACTATGCGAAACCGCCGATGTGTTCGTCGAGGCTTTTCGGCCCGGGGTGGTGAACCGCCTCGGCGTCGGCTACCGGGACATCGCGGCGCGCAACCCGCGGATCGTCTACTGCTCGATCGCCGCCTTCGGCCAGAACGGCCCCTGCCGTGATGTGCCAGCGCACGACCTGGCCACCGAAGCGCTCGCCGGAGTCGTCAGCCTGAACCTCGGCAATGACGGCCAGCCGACCATGCCGCATGTGCCAGCGGCCGACATGGCCGCCTCGATGCTCGCATTTGGCGGCATCATGATGGCGCTGTATCGCCGCGAGAAAACCGGGCTGGGCGACTACCTCGATATCGCAATGCACGATTCGATCCTCGCCTGGACGCCCAATGTGCTGGGCGAGGTGTTCGCGAACAAACGTCCTCCGGTCGTCAAACACGAGCGCACCTTCGGCGGCAGCGCGTTCTACCAGATCTATGCAGCGCGCGACGGCCGCCACATCGTGCTCGGCGGACAGGAGCCGAAGTTCATCCGCAATCTGCTCAACGAGCTCGGGCGGCCGGAATTCATCGAGCTCTGCGAGCGTGGCCCTGGCCCGCATCAGAAACCGGTCATCGACTATCTTGGTGGCGTGTTCGCGACCAAGTCACAGGCGGAATGGGTGGAGTGGTTTGCAGGGCGGGACATCTGCTTTGCACCAGTACTCAATCTGCGCGAAGCCTTCGATCATCCGCAGGCTGCCGCGCGCGAGATGCATCTGATCGACAGCGACGGCCATGAGCATATCGGCATCCCGATCAAGTTTGCCCGCGAACCAGGTCGCGTGAACTTCAAGCTGCCGAAACTCGGCGAGCACAACCGGGACTACTTGGGGGAGAGCGTCACCAGCTCCACGCCCTCTTCGACCCGGTCGCCAACGGAGAAGTGAACGGCCAGCACCGTGCCCGCCGCGGCGGCGCGCAGGGTGTGCTCCATCTTCATCGCTTCAACGGCGATCAACGGCGCATGGGCAGCGACTTGCTCACCGACGGCAACGTGCACGCTCACCACGACTCCCGGCATCGGTGACCGGACGCAGCCCGAATCGCCGCTGGCACTGCGCGGTCGGGCCAGCGCCTGCCGAGGTCGCAGGGTCCAGCTGCGATAGCCCTGGATTGCAATCACGGCACCGTCGGGTCGTGCCAGGCAAGTCAGCGCAAAATGGCTGCCGTCGATCGTCGCGGTGATCTGCGCAGCGTTGATCGCCAGCTGTTCGATGGCCAACTGTTCGATGACCAGCGTCTGAGCGTCGATCTGCACTTTGGCACCCTGGCACGTAGGCGCGATCTGTGCCGACCAGAGGCGTTTGGCCGATTCGAGTTGGCACTCAATCCGCGGCGGCTGATTCAAGCGCCAGCCATCACGAGCGGCCCAAGGAGAGTACCAGGGAGAGTACGAGGGCGAGGCTGACGCTTCATCAGCAACCGCGCCGTTCAGCGCATGCAGCATCACGAGCGCCACGATCGCTGCGGGCGGATCACCGGGCGCCGCCTTGGCGGCCAGATCTCGCGTCGCAATCAAGCGCGTATCCAGTGCGCCCGCCGTGAAATCGGCGTCCAGCGCAATCTGCCGCAGCAGCGCCAGATTGGTCGTGACCCCGGCGATCTCGCAAGCCTCCAGCGCGCGCAACAGGCGCCGCAACGCAGAGGGCCGATCGGCATCATGGACGATCAGCTTGGCGATCAGCGGATCGTAGTGCACGGTGATCTCATCACCGCTGCGCACACCGGTGTCGATCCGCAGCTGCGGATCCGGCTCGGGGAATTTCCAGTGCAGCAGTCGTCCGGGCGACGGCAGAAAACCCTGCGAAGGGTCTTCCGCATAAATGCGCGCCTCGATCGCGTGGCCGCCTGGTCGCGTCGGCAGGCTGTCCACGGGCAGCGCTTCGCCCGCCGCAACGCGCAGCTGCCATTCAACCACGTCCACCCCCGTGATCATCTCGGTTACCGGGTGCTCGACCTGCAGGCGCGTGTTCATTTCGATGAAGTGAAACTGCTGCTCGGCATACAGGAACTCGACGGTCCCGGCCCCCACGTAATCAACCGCGCGGGCCGCACTGACGGCGGCCTCGATCATCTGCGCGCGCAGCGCATCGGGAATACCGGGGGCCGGCGCCTCCTCGATGACCTTCTGATGCCGGCGTTGCATCGAGCAGTCGCGATCGAACAGCGCGATGCACTGACCCTGCCGATCAGCGAATACCTGGACCTCGACATGCCGGGCGCGCTCGAAATACTTCTCGAGCAGCAGCGTCGGGTCGCCAAAGGCCGCCTGTGCCTCGCGGCGCGCGGCCTCGACCGCCTCACGCAAGACTGCGGCGGACTCGACAATGCGCATTCCCTTGCCCCCGCCGCCGGCCGACGCCTTCACGAGCACCGGATAGCCGATCTGCGCCGCTTCGGTGCGCAGTCGTTCGAACGATTGATCCTCGCCGTGATAGCCCGGCACCAGTGGCACGCCCGCGGCGGCCATCAGTCGTTTCGATTCGGACTTCGAGCCCATCGCACGAATGGCGGCGGCAGGCGGCCCGACGAAGATCCGCCCTGCCTCGGCGCAGGCGGCGGCAAACTCGGCGCTCTCGGACAGAAATCCGTAGCCGGGATGAATCGCCGCCGCTGCGCTGCGTTCTGCGGCAGCCAGAATCGCATCGATACGCAGGTAACTGTGGCTGACCGGTGGCGGGCCGATGCACAGCGCTTCGTCCGCCAGCTGCACATGCATGGCATGCGCATCTGCCTCCGAATAGACAGCCACCGTCCGCAAACCAAGCCGTCGCGCCGTGCGCAGCACGCGCACGGCGATTTCGCCGCGGTTGGCGACCAGCAACGAATCAAACATCGCTGGTCCAGATGGGTTTGCGCTTGTCGATAAAGGCGCGAATCCCTTCCTGGCCTTCTGGCGAACGGCGCAGGTCCGCAATGCGACCGGCGGTCAGCGCACCCAGATCGAGATCGCTGCCGGCATCGCGGATGTCGTGCAGCAACAGCTTCGCGGCGCTGTGCGCCTGCGGCCCGCCTGCCGCGAGGCTTGCGAGCAGTTCTGTCAGGCGTGCCTCGAATCCGGCTGCCTCGACCACCTCATGCAGCAGGCCGAGACGCACGGCTTCGCGCGCATCGAAGGTTTCGGCAGTCAGGAAATAGCGGCGGCTCGCGCGCTCACCCATCGCGCGAATCACGTACGGCGAAATCACCGCCGGCACGAGACCGAGACGGACTTCGCTGAGGGCAAACCGCGCGCTGTCGATCCCGATCGCGATATCGCAGGCCGCGATCAGGCCCACGCCGCCGCCGTAGGCAGGCCCCTGCACCACCGCGACGACCGGGTGCGGGAAGCGGTCGAGCCGCTCCAGCATGCGCGCAAAGCGCAACGCGTCGCTGTAGTTGTCGCTGGTCGACGCCTCGGCCATCCGCGCCATCCAGCGCAGATCGGCGCCGGCCGAAAAGCTGCGACCCGTTGCGCGCAGCAACAGCACGCGCACCCTGGAATCCTGCTCGGCGGCGGCCAGCGCCGCATCGAGCTCGGCGATCATCTCATCGTCGAACGCGTTGTGGACTTCCGCTCGATTCAGGACCAGATCGAGGCGACCATTTGCATGCCATTGGGTTGCGACTGCACTCATGCTGACCTCACATGCGAAACACGCCAAAGCGCGTCGGCAAGACCTCAGCGTGCGCCGCTGCTGCGAGCCCGAGTGACAACACACGTCGCGTGTCCAGTGGATCGATGACGCCGTCGTCCCAGAGCCGCGCGCTCGCATAGTAGGGGTGGCCCTGCCGTTCGTACTGGTCGCGTATCGGCGCCTTGAAAGCCAGCTCATCGGCCTCGCTCCAGCTTTTGCCCGCCGCTTCCAGTGAATCGCGCCGCACCTGCGCGAGCACCGCCGCCGCCTGGTCACCGCCCATGACCGAGATCCGCGCATTCGGCCAGGTCCACAGGAATCGAGGCGAGAACGCTCGACCACACATTCCGTAGTTGCCGGCGCCGAAAGATCCGCCAATGATCACCGTAAGCTTCGGCACCTGCGCGCAGGACACCGCCGTGACGAGCTTGGCGCCGTCCTTGGCGATGCCGCCGGCCTCATAACGGCTGCCGACCATGAAGCCGGTGATGTTCTGCAGAAACACCAGCGGAATCTGCCGCTGGCAGCACAGCTCGACGAAGTGCGTGCCCTTCAGCGCGGACTCGCTGAACAGGATGCCGTTGTTGGCAACGATGCCGATCTCGTAGCCCGCCAGCCGCGCAAAACCGCACACCAGCGTTGCGCCGTACAAGGGCTTGAACTCCGCGAAACGACTGCCATCGACGATGCGGCCGATGACTTCACGAACGTCGAACGGCTGGCGGGAGTCGGTCGGGACGATACCGTAAAGATCCTGCGGATCGAGTTGCGGCAGCTCAGCGGATGCAGCGGGACGCAAGGCGGGTGCCGGTGGCGAGAAAAAGCTGACTGCCCGTCGCGCCAGCGAGAGCGCGTGCGCATCGTCATCGGCCACATGATCGACGACCCCGGAACGACGCGCGTGCACCTCGGCGCCGCCCAACTCTTCGGCACTGACGACCTCGCCCGTTGCGGCACGGACCAGCGGCGGGCCGCCGAGGAAGATCGTGCCCTGGTTACGCACGATGATGGATTCGTCCGCCATCGCTGGCACGTACGCACCGCCAGCCGTGCAGCTACCCATCACGACGGCCAGCTGTGCGATACCGGCTGCGGACAGATTCGCCTGGTTGAAGAAGATCCGGCCGAAGTGGTCCCGGTCCGGGAACACCTGATCCTGGTGCGGCAGATGCGCACCGCCCGAATCGACCAGGTAAACGCAGGGCAAACGGTTCTGCGCTGCGATTTCCTGTGCGCGCAGATGCTTCTTGACCGTCAACGGAAAGTACGTGCCACCCTTGACCGTTGCATCGTTGGCAACAATCACGCACTCGCGCCCGGCAATGCGGCCGACACCGGTGAGGAGGCCCGCAGCGGGGACTGGCTCATCGTAGACATCGAGTGCCGCGAGTTGCGACAGCTCAAGGAAGGGCGTGCCCGGATCGAGCAGACGTTGCACGCGATCGCGCGGCAGCAGTTTGCCGCGCTGCAGATGACGCGCCCTGGCCGTCTCCGACCCCCCTGCCTCGATGCGCGCAACCTGCTGCCGGAGTTCATCGACGAGCCGCAGCATGGCGGCGCGATTGGCCCTGAAAGCATTGGACTTGCGGTCCAGTGCTGAACCGAGCGGAGCGGTCTCCGACACGTTCGAGCCCATTGCAGCCTCTCAATAATTGTCCGACAATCGGATCATACGGGACTGCAGGACCAAGACTCAATGGGCAAATTCACAGACCTCGGACCGGACCTCGGGCTGGGGGATGACCTGAACGCACTGCGCGACCACGTCACGAGGCTCGCCGCCGAGCAGATCGCGCCGCGCGCCGAGGAGATTGACCGCAGCAACGACTTTCCGCGCGATCTGTGGCCCTTGCTGGGCGCCCAAGGCCTGCTCGGCATCACGGTCGCGGAGCGCTGGGGCGGCGCTGAACTCGGCTATCTGGCGCACACGGTCGCGATGGAGGAGATCTCGCGGGCATCGGGTTCGGTGGGTCTCAGCTACGGCGCCCACTCCAATCTCTGCGTCAACCAGCTGGCGCTGAACGGCACCGACGCCCAGCGTGATCGCTACCTGCCGAAGCTCGTCAGTGGCGAGCACGTCGGCGCACTGGCCATGTCCGAGCCCGGCGCCGGCTCCGATGTCGTCTCGATGCGGCTGGCCGCAAGGCGCAACGGCGACCACTTCGTGCTCGACGGCCAGAAGATGTGGATCACGAATGGCCCCGATGCCGACGTGTTGGTCGTCTATGCAAAGACGACGCCTGCCGCCGGTGCACGCGGCATTACCGCGTTCATCGTCGAACGCGGCCAGGCCGGCTTCACGACCGCACAGAAGCTGGACAAACTCGGCATGCGTGGCTCGAACACCTGCGAACTGGTGTTTGAAGGCTGCGAAGTTCCCGTCGAGAACGTGCTCGGCACGGTGGACGGTGGCGTCGCGGTGCTGATGAGCGGTCTTGATTTCGAACGGGTCGTGCTCGCGGGCGGTCCGCTCGGACTGATGGCCGCGGCGCTCGACCTGGTGCTCCCCTATGTACGGGAGCGCCAGCAGTTCGGTCAGCCGATCGGGTATTTCCAGTTGATCCAGGCGAAGATCGCCGATCTGTACACGGAGCTGACCGCCAGCCGCGCCTACGTCTATGCGATCGCGCGCGCCTGCGATGCCGGCCGCGTGCAGCGCCGCGACGCCGCCGGCTGCATCCTGTTCGCCGCCGAGCGCGCCACCCGCGCGGCGCTGGAGGCGATCCAGATCCTCGGCGGCAACGGCTACATCAACGACTATCCGGCCGGACGGCTGCTGCGCGATGCCAAGCTGTACGAGATCGGCGCGGGCACCCAGGAAATCCGCCGGATGCTGATTGGCCGCGAACTGTTCGACGCCGGATGAGTGCCGGGTTCTCGCCGCTGCTGCTTGAACCCGCCTATCGCCGGGTCGCGACGGAGATCGCGACGCGCATTCTCGATCGACGCCTGGCCGAGGGCGAAGCACTGCCCACTGAGACCGCCCTCGCCGCGCAACTCGGCGTCAACCGCTCGACGCTGCGGGAAGCGCTGCGCGAGCTCGAAAGCGACGGCCTGGTCGGCAGGCGTCGCGGCACGAAGCGCCTGGTCGTCACGCGCCCGCAGACCACCGCAGTCACGGAACGCATCAGCCGTGATCTGGCACTCAACGAGGTGACCGTGCTCGAGTTGTGGGAGACGCTGACCATGCTGGCGCCGCCTGCCGCCGAGACGGCTGCACGGCGCCGCTCGGCAGGGGATATCGCGGCGATGAGCGCCGCGAACCAGACTCTCGTGCAGACCCGCGGGCGGGGTGCCGCGGATGTACAGGCTGTCAGCGAGTTCTTTCGCGCCATCGTCGCTGCGACGGGTAACCGTTCGCTGTCACTCGCATTTTCGCCAACGCTGCGACTGCTGGAACAATCGCTCAAAATGATGATCGACCGCGTACCGCAGGCGCGAACGAGAATCATCACCGCGCAGCGTGAGCTGCTCGCTGCCGTCGAGGCGCGGGACGCCGTTCGCGCCGCGGAGTGGATGCGCAAGCATATTCGCGACTTCCGCCGCGGTTTCGAGCTCGCGGGCATCGAGCTCGAACGGCGGGTAACCTGGCGGCGCCGCACGCCACCGCGCGCCGCAGTAAAATAGCGTCCCTCATTGCCGCTGTTTCAGGCCAACCATGTTCGAAGCCCTCGCGCGCGTTCCCGAAGATCCGCTACTGGCTGTCAGCACCGCATTTCGCGCCGACCCGAGCGCGGACAAGATCGACCTCGGCGTCGGCGTCTACCGCGACGACTCGGGCAACACGCCGGTGCCGGCTGCCGTGCAGGAGGCGGAACGCCAGCTGCTCGCGGCTCAGACCAGCAAGACCTATCTGAGCCCCATCGGCAATCCCGGATTCAACCAACGGCTGACCTCTCTGGTACTCGGTGCAGTCGGCGCGTCGCGGGGCGCACAGGCCATCGGTGTGCAGGGTCCGGGCGGCAGTGGCGCGCTGCGACTCGGTGCCGAGCTGCTGCGGCTGGCCCGGCCGGATACGCGCCTGCTCGTCAGCAAACCCACCTGGGCCAATCACATTCCGCTGCTCGGCGGCGCAGGGCTTGCGATCGACTCCTACCCGTACTACGAAATTCACACCCACGGCGTCGATTTCGACGCGATGCTGGCGCAGCTTGAGCAGCAACCCGCCGGCAACACGATCGTGCTGCATGCGTGCTGCCACAACCCGACTGGCGCGGATCTGACGCTGTCGCAGTGGGAAGCGCTGACCGAGATCATCAAGCGACGCGAACTACTGCCGTTCATCGATCTGGCCTATCAGGGACTCGCCGATGATCTGGAGACTGACGTCGCCGGGTTGCGCCTGATGTGCGCGCTCGTGCCGGAAGCGCTGATCGCGGTGTCCTGCTCGAAGAACTTCGGCCTGTACCGCGAGCGCACGGGACTGCTGATCGTGCTGACCCCATCCGGCGAGCGCAGCTCGATCGTCGCGGCGCAACTGGGCCGTGTGGCGCGGACGCTGTACTCGATGCCTCCCGATCACGGCGCCGCGATTGTCGAGCGGGTGCTCAGCGACAGCACGCTGCTGGGCGGCTGGAAGCGCGAGCTGGCCACCATGACGCAACGGATCAACGGACTGCGCGCTGCGCTGGCCGACGCGCTGACCGAAGCCACGCAGCTCGATTACAGCTGGATCAAGAGCCAGCGCGGCATGTTCTCGAAGCTCGATCTGTCGGCAGATTCCGTCCGAGCCCTGCGCGATCAGCATCACGTCTTTACGGCACCGGACGGACGGCTGAACATTGCGGGTCTGCGCACCACCACCGTCGAGCGGGTCGCCCACGCGATCGCTGCGGTAAGCCGTGACGCGAACTGACGTGCTGAAACGCTGGCCGCTGCTGCTCCTGCTGTTGCTCGCTGTGGCGGGCGGTGGCTATCTGCTGTGGCAGCGCCTCGGCCCGCCGCAGGTGGCGGGCGCGACGCCGACTCGCGGCGTGGCGCTCGACGCCGTGTACGCGACCGGCCTCGTTGAGCCGTCGCTGGAGATCCGTATCGCGCCGCGCACCCCCGGCCGGCTGGTCGAGCTGCATGTGGATGAGGGCGACACTGTTCGTGCCGGCCAGCTGCTCGCGAGACTCGAAGACGACGACCTGCGCGCCACAGTCGCGGAGCTCGCAGCCCGGGCCGACTATGCACGCGGCCTGTACCAGCGCAACAGTGAACTACGCGGTAGCGGACTGATTTCACGCGATGCGGTGGATCGCGCCCGCACCGACCTGGACGCCGCAAACGCCGCGCTGCGCCGAGCTCGTGACACGCTCAGCCAGATGCGACTGACCGCACCGTCCGCCGGCCGGATCATCCGCCGCGACGGCGAAATCGGCGAGTACCTTCCAGTCAACACGCCGCTGTTCTACATGGCGGGTCCCGAACCGCTGCGGCTGACGGCTGATGTGGACGAGGAAGATGTGCCGCGCATCCAGCGGGGACAGCGCGTGTTGATCCGCAGCGATGCATTTGCCGAACGCGTGTTCGAAGGTCTCGTCGCCGAGATCACGCCGCGGGGCGATCCGGTGGCGCGCTCCTATCGGGTGCGGATCGATTTCGTCGGCGAACATCCGTTGCCGATCGGCATGTCGACCGAGATCAACATCGTGATCGAGGAACGCGAGGACGCATTGCTGGTACCGGCGAGCGCCGTCGCCAGCGACATCCTGTGGACACTGGACGGCGATCGGGTACGCCGCAAGATCGTCAGGGTCGGGGTACGTTCGCCGGAGCGCGTTGAAATTCTCAGTGGGCTCGGGCCCGACCAGCAGATCGTGCTCGAGCCGCCCGAGGACCTGCACGACGGTCAACGCGTCAAGATCCTGGCGTCAACTGATGAGGCGGTGCCTTCCCCAGCCGTCGAACCGCCATGAAGCTGCACTTCGATATTGCGCTGAGTCACCTGCGGGGTCGCCAGCGCCAGACGATCGTCTCGCTGTTTGGCGTGGTGCTGGGCGTCGGATTCTTTCTGGCCGTCTCGGGGCTGATGCGCGGTTCTGAGCGCGACCTGATCGAGCGGCTCGTCGATACGGCGCCGCACATCAGGGTCAGCGATGAATTCCGCGATCCGAGGCCGCAGCCCGCCCGGACCCTCTACCCGGAAGGCGCGGTGGCGATCCGCGGCGTCAAACCCAGGTCCGAGCGTCGCGGCATCCGTCAGTACAAGCAGAAGCTCGCGACGATCGATGCGATCCGCGGCGTGCAGGCCGCGCCGCTGCTGGTGAGCCAGGCAATCTTCAGCTTCGCCGGACAAGATGAGGCCGTCACGCTGTCTGGAATCATGCCGGCGCGGATGATTGGCGTCAGTGCGATCGAGAATGACATCACCGCCGGGCGGCTCGACGCCATCGACGCAAACCCGAACGGAATCATCATCGGCGAGGCACTGGCCCGCAAGCTGAGCCTGGCGATGAACGACACCGTGAGTGTTGTCTCTCCAGTCGGCAATGTCAGGACGATGAAGATCGTCGGCTTGTTCGCCACCGGCAATTCCGGTTACGACGAATCACAGACCTTCGCGCAACTGACGCGCGTGCAAGCCCTGATGAACCGTCCTGACGTTGCAAACCTGATCATCGTTCGTCTCGACGACGCCTATCGAGCGCAGGATGTCGCACGAACGATCGAAACCGCAACTGGCTACAAGTCGGTCTCGTGGCAGGAGTCGAGCAAGGACCTGCTCGACGCGCTGACGGTACGCAATATCATCATGTATTCCGTGGTCGGCGCGATCCTGCTGGTCGCCTGCTTCGGCATCTACAACGTCATCTCGACGGTAGTCCTCGAAAAGACCCGCGACATTGCAATCCTGAAATCCATGGGATTCCATGCCGGTGATATCCGGCGGATTTTCGTCATCGAAGGCGCACTGATCGGTGTTGCCGGCAGCGCGCTCGGTGTTGCGGTGGGTAGTCTGATGATGCGCGGCGTACAGCGCATAGAGATCAAGCCGCCGGGCTCGGTGGAGTCGATTTCGCTGCCGATCTACTGGGGCTGGGATCAGTTCCTGCTTGCCGCGGCATTCGCAATCCTGTCGGCCGTGTTTGCGGCCTGGTTGCCAGCCCGCAAGGGCGGTCGGGTCCAGCCGGTGGACATTCTGCGCGGCGCGGCCTGACGGCGCGAGCAGCGCTCAGATGAGCATCCTGCGCGCCGAGAAACTGACCCGGAAACTGACTGGGGAAGTGCCCGTTACCCTCGTCGCCGACGCGGATGTCGAAATATCGCGCGGCGAATTCGTCGTGATCCAGGGTCCATCGGGATCGGGAAAATCATCGCTGCTGTATCTTCTCGGTCTGCTCGATCGGCCGACTTCCGGTCGAGTGCTCCTGGATGGCGAGGACACCAGCGGTTTCGACGAGGACCGCATGGCGCAACTGCGTCTGGAAAAACTCGGCTTCGTGTTCCAGTTTCACTTCCTGCTGAACGAATTCAGTGCAGTCGACAACGTCATGATGCCGATGCGGCGGCTGGCGAAGCTGTCACCTGCGCAGCAAAGGGAGCGTGCCCTGCAGCTGCTGCATGATCTTGGACTCGAAGGACAGGAATACAAGCGCCCGAGCCAGCTGTCCGGCGGTCAACGGCAACGGGTCGCGATCGCTCGAGCGCTGGCCAACGACCCGGTGATCGTGCTCGCTGATGAGCCAACCGGTGCGCTTGACTCGAAGTCGAGTGACAACGTACGCAGCATCCTGCGCGCGCTGGCAACCGAACAACATCGCAGCATCATTGCGGTCACTCATGATGCGAATTTCGCCAGTGTCGCGGACCGGCGCATCGAGATTGTCGACGGCCGGATCGTGCCGCCGCCGACCTCAACCGCTTCAGCCACCCCGTAGCGCCGGGATCAGCAGTACCGGCACGCTCGACTCCTGCACGACGCGTCGCGCCACTGAACCCATTACCGCTTCTGCAAGCGCGCCCCGACCCTGCGTGCCCATGACAATCTGGTCGACGACCAGGCTCTTCGAGAACTCGACGATCACGGTTGCCGGGTCACCGACGCCGATATGCGGTTCACACGCAATCCCCGCAGCCTCCAGCAGCTGCTGCGGGCTGGCGAGCAGCTTGTTGCCTTCCTCGCGATAGTGTTCTTCAATGCTCTGCGGCTTGATGAACAGCTTCACGTTCACGCCGGCCAGCGGCAGCTGCACGGTCAGCAGCTCGACCCGCAAGGCCGGGCGCAGCAGCGCGGCCAGCTCAATGCAGTACTGCAGCGCGCGTTCCGCATGGACCGATCCGTCCGTCGGCACCAGCACCGTATACATGTCAGTCCTCCGTTTCGTCACGACGCGCCAGATCCACCGGTCCCGACTTGGCCGCAGGCGCTGCACGTGCACCGAGCTTGCCCACCGCGATCACGAGCAATGCGCCCACCGCCGGCGCCGCGTACGGCAGCCAGGGTGCCAGTCTCCCGGCGTCTTCACGGATCAGTTCGTCCTGCACGATCATGCTTCCTGCGATCCATCCGAGCAGCGCGGCGCCGCCGAGGATCACCAGCGGAAAACGGTCCATCAACTTGAGGACGAAGCGACTCCCCCACACGATGATCGGTACGCTGACGATCAGACCGAATACTACCAAGCCGACCGAGCCTCGCGCGGCACCGGCAATGCCGATGACATTGTCGAGGCTCATGACGGCGTCGGCGATGATGATCGTCCTGATCGCCACCAGCAGACTACCGCTGGCGGTTATTTCATGGCCGCCTCCATCGTCATGTGGCCGCAGCAGCTTGATGCCGATCCACAGCAGCAGCAGGCCACCGACGATCTTCAGGAAGGGCATCTGCAGCAACTGCAGTGCGAAGAAAATCAGCACGACCCGCAGCGCAATCGCACCAAACATGCCCCAGAAAATTGCCTGGTTACGCTGCTTCTCCGGCAGCCGGCGCGAAGCCAGTGCGATAACAATGGCATTGTCGCCGCCAAGCAGAATATCGATTGCGATGATCTGCCCGACGGCAATCCAGAATTCTGGAGACGCGAAATCCATCACTCAACCGGCGAGCAGCACGGCCTCCGCATGCTCAAGCGCTTCCGGCAGACCATAGATCACCACCACATCGCCCTCACGCAGCTGCGTGTCAGCAGAGGGTTCCCGGCCCAGAATTCCCTGGCGGCGCAGGCCGGTGAACGCGACCTCCGCGCCCTGCTCGCGCACTTCACGGAGCCGCCGCCCAACGGCCCAGGCACCCGGCGGCAGCACCACGGACTTGAGCTCCTCGCGATAGCTATGGTCGTCGCTGATGGCAGCGGCGCCTTCGCGCCGAAAGATATTGCGCAGCAGTGCATAGCGATTCTCCCGAATCCGGCCGACGGTGCGAACTACCCGGGAGACTGGCATGTTCAGCAACATCAGCGTGTGCGAAACGAGCATCAGGCTCGCCTCGAAAGTCTCCGGCACGACTTCGGTCGCTCCGGCATCCATCAATTCCTTCAGGCGCGTGTCGTCCTCGGTTCGGACCAGAATCGGCACATCGGCGCGTTCCGCACGCACAGCGCGCACGATCGCCAGTGAGAAGGTCGGGTTCGCAAAGGTAATGATGACGGCGTTGGCGGTCTCAAGTCCGACCCGATTCAGAACCGCCTCGTCGGTGGAATCGCCGTACATGACCGGATCGCCCGCCTGCCTCGCGGCCCGCACGCGTGCCGGGTCCAGATCCAGCGCGATGTACTCAAAGCCCTGCGACTCGAGCACCCGCGCCACGTTCTGCCCGACCCTGCCGAAGCCGCACAGAATTACATGCTCGCGGGTCGCGAGCTGCGCCGTGGATTGGTCCTCCCGATCGAGCGCCGTGTCCTGAGGCGGACCCTGCTCCCGCAGAAAAAAGCGGGCTATACGCTTGTTGTGTCGCAGCAGCAATGGACTGCTGATCATGCTGAGAATGATGGCGACCAGCAGCGGCTGCGCGATCGCCAGATCCACGGCTCGGCCTTTCAGAAGGATCGTCAGCAGCGCCACGCCGAACTCGCCCCCGACCGACATCACGACGCCGGTGCGAATGGACTTGAATGCCGAGAAGCCGAACAGCCGCGCGCAGCCGGCCATGATCGCGCCCTTGAAAAGAATCATTACGACCAGCAGGCCCACGATCAACCAGAACTGTCCTAGCAGAATGCGCAGGTCGAGCAGCATGCCGACGGTTACAAAGAACAACCCCAGCAGGATGTCGCGAAACGGCTTGATGACCGACTCGACCTGGTGCCGGTACTCGGTCTCGGCGAGCATCATGCCGGCCAGGAACGCGCCGGTGGCCATCGACAATCCGGCCATCTGCGAGGTCCAGGCCGCGCCGAGCGCGACCAGCAGCACCGCCAGCGTGAACACCTCCCGCACCCGGCTGTGCGCAATTTCATACAGCAGCGGTCGCAGCACGTAGCGCCCAGCGAGCAGCACAACGCCCACTGCCACGACGCCGCCCGCTACGGCAGCCCCCACCCTGACGGGCTCGAAGCTGACGTCCTGGGCCACGATCGCACCGGCCAGCACGAGGAATGGCACGAACGCAATGTCCTGGAACAGCACCACGCTGAACGCCAGCCGGCCGTGCGTGCGGTTGAGCTCGGCCTGTTCGGTCAGCACCTGCACGATCACGACCGTCGAGCTCATCGCCACCGCGCCGCCAAGCACGATCGACAACAGCCAAGGTACGCCAAAGAGCTTGGCGACGAGGGCCGCAACACCCGCAGTCAGGAACACCTGCGCGGCGCCCAGCCCGAACACCTCGCGTCGCATCGCGACCATCCGCGGCCACGAGAACTCGAGTCCGAGCGTGAACAGCAAAAAGACGACACCGAGTTCGGCCAATGCTCCGGTGGCCGCTGACTCGCTGACGAGACCGATGGCATGGGGACCCACCGCAAGACCGACCGCGAGATAGCCGAAGATCGTCGGCAGGTTCAGGCGGCGCGCCGCCGTGACCACGACCACCGCCGCCGCGAGCAGGATCAGGACCTGGGCTAAACCTTCTTCGAGCATGCGCGCCACGGTAGGACGCGCGCGCAGCGAACGCAATTGCAGCCGCTCGGCCCGGTCGATCCGAAGCGGACGACCGCAAACCTCAGGCTGGAAAGAAATCGATCGGCTTGTTGGCGGTAATCGTCGCGACGTCCTTGGCCTCGAAGCGGAACAGGCGCACCCGGGCGAGGATCTTGCGCTCGAGCTCGGGGTCGCTCAGTTCGCTGGAGACAACCCGCACCGCAGTGACATCGCCGGTCGGCGAAATCGTGATCTCCAGCACCAGCTTGCCGGCGAGTTCCGGGTTCTCACGCTGCGCGCGGGTGTAGAGCGCGTACAAGGCGCCCTTGTTGCGGTCGAAGACCGTTTCGATCTCCTCACGGCTACGTGAGGGTTTACCACTACCACTGCGCCGAACGTCGCTGCGACCGTCACCCTGGCCCACCACCGACGTCGGTACGGCAACGCTCGCGGTGGTATGCGTGCCGATCGCCCCCACCCCGCCGCCGTAACCGCGGCTCAGGTTGGCCGTGTTGATACCGCCGCTGGCGGTGCCGACCCGCGAGGTGATCAGGTTGCGCTCGGAGCGTACGTCAGGGCCGACCGTGGTCAGGTCTGCCTTGGCAAGCTGGTTCGGATCCACCTGCCGAAGGTCAGCGAGATCATCCTGCAGCGCCAGCAGCCCCACCTGACGCACCTTCTGCTGCACATCCTGTGGCTTCGGCGGCACCGGCGATGGGCGCGGCTGCGCCGGCGCATCCTGCAGCGGTTCCGGCGGCTTGTCTTCCGGCGGCGGTGGCGGCGGAGGCGGTGGCGGCAAAGGCTGGTCGACGATCAGCTGCACGACGCGCTCAGGCAGGTCTGCCGGCGTGCGCAGTGGCGAATCGACCCGCGGCAGCAAGGGGATCAGCGAGCCGAATACCAGGAACGCCAGCAGCAGCCCCCGCTGGATCTTGCGGTAGCGCTCGTCAAGAGCCGCATGCTCGTTCCAGGGCAGCTCGTAATTGCGATAGTAGGGAGCAATCTGCATGCTGGATCTTCCTAACCCGCGCCGCCCGCGCCCGAGCGTGCTGCGACCGTACCCTCGCGCTGAATGGTCGCGAGCGAAACCTTGCCGTAATCCGCATCGGTGCAGGTGGCCATGATCCGCTGCAGCACCCGGAACGGCACGCTCTTGTCGCCCATGATCGTGACTTCGCGCTCGATGATCTCCTCGCGCGCAGCCTGCACCAGTACCAGATCTGCCTGCTCGAGCAGCGCCGCCTTCAGCGGTTCGATCACCCGACTCTCGGCTGCCATCACTTCATCGACGCGTGCAATCGGACGCCCGTTCACGTACAGGTTTTCCTTTGTGACCATCACGACGACGGTCGGGCGTGGCCTCGAGTCGGCAATCGACATCGGAATCGCAATGCTCTTGCTGTTCGGCAGGATGTCGGTATCTGACGAATACACCAGCAGAAATACGACCAGAATCGTCATGATGTCGATGAACGGCACCAGCGCCATGTGGTGGCTCATGCCCCCACGGCCCGGCTTGCGCCGCTTGAGTCGATAGGAAGTTCTCATCGCCGCACTCCTGCGGCACTCGGAGCGCGCGCCAGTGATTCCGCCAGTGCATCACCCGTCAGCGGCGCCTCACCCACGGAGATATCCGGGAACAAATCCGCGCGACGGGAGGTTCCATCGTCGATTTCCCAGATTCGTACCGTGTCCATGATCTGCACCAGCGTGTCGTAGGGCACTTCGGGCGCGAGCAGCACACTGGCGTCGAGCTTGTCCGGAAACCTCGCCTTGACTGCGCGCAGGTACTCCGACAGGCCCACGAAGTCATAGCCGTCAGCGCCGTTCGGCAAGGACTTCATGACGCCGGTCTTGCGATCGGACACATCCACCTTGTCGGCCTGCACGATGACCTCAAGCTGCAGACCCTCCGGCAGCTCCGGCACCGACGAGTTCGGCGCCGGCAGGTTCAGTTCCAGAATCACGGTGCGTGAGAACACCGCCGTGAAAATCAGGAAGAACACGAGGATCACCATCATGTCGATCATCGCGATCAGGTTCAGATCGTCACGCCCGTTCCCGTGGTAACGCGCATGGTTGCGCCTTGCACGGGAAGCGATCTTCGATGCGGCCATGCTGGGAGCTCCTCGGATCAGACCGGGTTGCGGGCCGGTCCACCCATCGTCGGCGCCGCGCGCGGCGGCAGCGGCGGGGTGTGGGCCACCTCACCCTGTCGCTCGGTGATCGAGTTCAGGAACTTGACCACAGCGATCTCGAGACTGTCGACCAGCGTCGTGGTCTTCGCTTCCAGGTACATGTGCGCCAGCATCAGCGTGATGGCGACGCCGAGGCCGGCCGCCGTGTTGTTCATCGCGAGCGAAATCGCCGCCGACAGCAGGTTGGCCTTCTCGGCTGGATTCGCCGACGCGACGGCCGCGAATGCCTTGATCAGGCCGAGGATCGTACCCAGCAGACCGGTCAACATGCCGACGTTCGCCAGCGCTGACAGGAAGTGCGTACGCTTCTCGAGCTGCGGAATGATCTCGAGCAGGCTCTCTTCCATGGCCTTCTCGACATCTTCACGTCGGCGCGCGCTCTGCACGCGGGCGATACCGTACTTGAGCACGTTTGCGATCTGCGCTTCCGAACTCTGGGCGGCCGCCAGCGCCTGCTTGAAGTTGCCACTGCGAAGATGCGGCGTGATCTCTTCCCACAGCGCGCGGTTCTTGGTCGCCTCGCGGGTCAGGTAGATGAAACGCTCGATCGCAATGCCGAGACCGACAAAGAATATCAGCATCAGTGGGTACAGGAAAAATCCGCCGTCGCGGAAAAAATTGAGCACGAGGGTCACGAAATCCACAGGCGCTTACTCCTTTAATGGGGCGCTGCGCGGCGCATAGACAAGCTTCAACAGAATGCGGATCGAACGGCCAAAAAGCTGCGACTCAGCTCTCAGGCCGTGGAGTCCCCGCAGCCGCAGGCGCTGCAGGTGCCGGTCTGTCGGTGTCCGGCGACGCTGCGGGCCCGCTGCCTTGCAGAGACTCGAAGTAACGATTCTCTCGACGAAAGACGTCCCGGTCGATCGGGGCAAGCACCTCGTCGAGCAGGCTGTTCAGCGGCTTGCCGGCCAGATCACCCAGCTCAGGTCGCCGCCATGGAACGATATACAGCACTTTCGGTAACTCCTGGTTACCAGTGATCTGAGTCGCATCGAGATCGACCCGATCGGTGGTCCGCGGCGCAGAAGTCTCCACCGCCGGGCCGGTTTCAGCATCGAGCGGCTGTGTTTGCTTTGGCGTCGGCACAGGCGTCGTCACAGGCGCAGGCGCAGGCTGCTGCGCCTGCACAGTGGCCGCAAGGCACAGCCCACCGAGCATCGACAGAAGCAACAGATGACGCATTCTAGGAAGCTCCTGCACTGCTGGCCACATCAGAGACCGGCGCCGAGCGACCGGCACGCTGGCGCATTTCAGCGATCCAGCCCGCGACCTGCTTGTCGTCGCCGGTCAGGTCTCGATACTTCTCCATCTCGATCAGTGCTCCGGCCGGATCGCCGAGGTACAGATCGAGCAGCACGGCGAAGTTGCGGCGCGCCGCCGGCAGCGACGGATCAGCCGTGATGGCCCGCTGATAAGCCTCGCGCGCTGCGGCAAACTTGCCACGCATGCGAAGGGTGGCGCCGAGTTCGTTCCAGGCTGGCGCATGCTGCGAGTTGCGTTCGACGGCTGCACGCAATGATTTCTCCGCGGCTTCCAGATCAGCGGCATTGCGGCGCAGCAGCGCGATGTTGATGTACGGCCCAGGAAGCTCGGGGTATGCCGCCGTCATCGCCCCAAACTCGAGTTCCGCGTCCGCCCCGCGCCCCGTTCGCATCAGCCCGAGCGCGCGGTCGAAATCCGCGACCGCCCGCGCCGGAAAGCTGCGCGGCGCCGCAACCGGCGCGTCCGCGATCGGCGGCGCTGCCGGATCAGTCGTGAGATTTGCCGCGGCAATCGGCGGCTGCAAAACCGGCTCATCGAGCTGCGTCACTGCATCCGACAGCAGTTCAGTCTTGCCATAGCGGCCGGGGTTCAGCGTCGCGAGCATCGTGAAGCTCTGGCGTATCGGTTCGTCGTACTGCCCGTCCGCCACACGCTGCACATTCGCCTCATGAAACGCGATCGCCTGCTCCTCGAACGGAAAGGCCTGCTCTTCGAGCAAGGTGTCGTATTCCTCGAGCTCCTCCGTCGAAAGGCCCTTCGGGCGCTCGGACTGCATCACGTCGCCGGCCAGCGTCCGGTACAGCTCAGCCATTTCGAACGTCGCCGCATTGGTGACCCCGGCGACGCGATACTCCGTGGCGTCGCGATAAGCCTTCAATGCCGCCTCGAGCGCCTTGCGCTTGGCCGCAAGGCTGGTGCGCAGCGGTGCGACCAGACGCACGCCGCGAAAGGCGTCGCGCTGCGGCGTCGCCAGCGCCAGCTGCGCCTGGGCTGCGAGCAGCCGTGAGCGATCGGTACGATCACTGCCCGCGGCGCCATAGGCTTTGACGATGTCGCGATACCAGAAGAACTGCCGCTCGATGTTGCCGGACCGGGAAGCCAGCTCGACCAGCCGTTGCCGCGCCTCGATCGCCGGTGCGCTCGGCAGCGGATAGCGCGCGACGAACTGCTCGAGCATCGAAATGGTCTTGGGTTGATTGCCGGACTTGTCGTAGAGATCGGCGGCGGTCAGCAGCGCTTCGCGCCGAACTTCGGCATCCTCGCTGGCGGTCGCCGCAATGCGCTCAAACTCCGTGGCCGCTTCACCCGACCGGCCCGACTCGGAATACGCCACTGCAAGATTGCGCGTCACTTCTGGCTGCTTCGCGTCCGCGGGGAAATCGCGCCGGTAGTCCTCGAGCACTCCGATTGCCCGCTCCCACAGCTTCAGCTGCACGAGCTGCGCGGCGGCATCGTACTGTGCCGTCGCACGAATCGAGGCATCGGGCGCCACGGCGGCGACCCGCAGGAAGTCATCGACCGCGCCGACTGCATCGCCCGCATCACGCTTGGTCTCGGCCTGCTTGTAGACCGAGGCGGCAAGCCGCTCGGTCAGATCCTTGCGCAGCGGATCATCCGCAGCGGTCAGGTTCCGCGCGTTCAGGTAAGCAGCCTCGGCGTCCGGGAACTTCCCGAGATCGAAGCTCGACTGCGCGACGATCGTCCATGCGATACGCTGCTTGCCGCTGTCCACCGTGGGTTGATGCGCCAGCACCAGTTGTGCGACCTCGATCGAACGCGGCAGGTCGCCGAGCGAGAAGACATCCTGGGCGGCGCGCGTGATCACGCTCGCGCTCTCGGGATGCTCGGGAAAACCCTTCGAGAAGCGGATGTTGGCGTCGATCTGCCGCTTCTTCCAGGCCAGCGCTGCTTCGCCGGTCAGCAGCTCGCGCTCCTTTTGATACGCGGCGAGTGCGGCGAAGCCTGCGGCCGCCGAGCGCTCATTGATCGGGTAGGAGTAGGCGGTACGTTCGTACTCGGTCGCTGCGTCGGCGTACTGGCGGCTCTCGAACAGGGTCTCGGCGAGCAGGAAATTGGTTGCGGCGGACTCGGGATCATCGGGGAAGGAACCGAGGTAGTCGCGATACCAGCGCGCCGCAACCTGGAAGTCCTCGACACGCTTCGACTGCTGCGCGGTGGCATGAAAATACGTCGCGACGTCCTTCATGTTGGTCTTCAGCTCGGCGACCACCTGCGGCAGCTGCGCACGATCACGGCCGCGCCAGAAATCGGATGCAAAGTTGTACCGCTCGATGTACTCGCGCTTGCCATCGAGCACGAGCTGGCTGAAACCACCGGTGCGGTAAGCTTCGATTGCCCGCATCGCCAGCAGCGGGGCATTGTCGTTGTTCGGGTCGCGCGCGACGAACGCACGATAGGCATTCGCGGCATCCTGATAACGCTGCTTCTCGACATAGAGATCGCCAAGGTTGCCGTAGAGCAGATGCTCGTAGGCCCGCGAACCCTGGCGCGCCAGGAAACCGTTCAAGGTCGCGGGGCCATCCAGGTACGAGAACGTGATGCTCATCGCGCGCATCGCGTCATCGATAAGTTCCCGCTCCGGGCGCGTCAGCTTGTCGATGGCGCGGGCTGCGGACGGGTTGCCTCCTTCGAGCAGTCTACCGTCGAGCACGAGCCCGAATGGTGACAGGCTGTCTTCGTTGAGGCCCTGCTTGAACTGCGACCAGCCGAGCTTGTACAGGCTCTGCTCGTAGAACAGCCCCTGTTGCCCAGCCCGCAAAGCGCGCGTGTACGCCGCCTGTGCATCGGCATAGCGTTGCGCAGAAAAAAGAATCTCACCGCGCCGGAAGTCGACTTCGCTGATCTGCAGCGAACCTGCGTGGCGGGCAACGACCTGGTCCAGCGTTGCAAGCGCCCGCTCGGGCTGGCCCGTCGTCTCATAGGCACGGGCGAGCTGATAGAGCACCTGGTCGTTGCGCGGATAGTCCGGATAGGCCTGCAGCAGCGTCGTGTAGAGATTGATCGCTTCAGCGCCCGCCAGATCGAGCGCGGTGACTTCGTTCTCCATGCGCTCGATCTCGCCCGTCTCGAGATTCAGGTCGCCCAGACGACGCAAGGCCTCGGCGCGCGAGGCCGGGTCCGCATTCTGCAATTCGAGGTAGCGGCGATAGTTGTCCATGGCACGCGCCGCGCTGCCTTCCACCTTGGCATCCGGCCGGACTTCGATCGTGCGCGTCGCAAGATCACCAATGGTCGGTGCGCGGGATTTCTTCGCAGCCAGAGACGCCGGCACAGCCGCAAACGCGCACCACAGCACGGCCAGACGAAGGACGGTGCGATGCGCGCTCATGGTGCGCTGCCTGGCGGAGGACCCGGTGCAGGAGCCGGTGCGGTCGCGGGCGCTGGTGAGGCAACCGGGGCCGACGCTGCACGGTCATAAATGGTCGCGAGCGCAAACCGCGCCTGCAGCTGATACGTCGCGAGTCGTTGCTTCTGCTCGCCAAGCTCGCGGATCGCCAGATCCGCCAGGTACTGGTTCTGTCGCAGCTGCGCGCTGGCCAGGCGCTCGCGCAGCGTGGTCAATCGCGCCCCCGACGCAGCCAGACGCTGACCAAACTCCCCGGTATCAGCCGGGGCACTGGTGCGGGCCCGCGCCAGGCGTTCCCAACGGTTCTGCGTCTCGCGCAACAAGGCGTCGAGAGCACGCAACGAGCGGCGTTCCTGGAACAGCTGACCGCGAAAGTCCGCAGCGAGCTGCCAGGTCAGGGCGCCCTTGACCAAGCGCAACCGCTCGCGCTGCGCGTCGGTCTCCTCGGTGACGGGCGCGCGCGCGAGCGCGTCCTCGATCTGCTGCAGCCGCGCCCACTGATCGCGCTGCTCCGCGCTGCCGAGTGCCGCGATATCCACCGTGCGACTGATCTCGCTCAAGCGGAACTCAGCCTGATTCCGACGCTCGAGCAATGCGTCGGCGCCATTCTGAGCGAGCAGCGCGTCGGCGCGCGGCAGCCGCTCTGCGAAAGCTTTGTTGCGGGTGGTCAGCATGTCGCCGTAGGCATCGAAGCTGTCGTTCCAGCGGGTCAGCGTACTGTCGAGGAACGCCAGATCACGATAGTTCTTCAGGCCCTCCTGAAAATCGTGTCCGGCGAGCACCGGGTACAGGTAACGCACCTCGGGAGCATCCGGCAGGTCGCGCAATTGCCAGAACCAGCCATAGCTTGCACCGCCGGCCTCCTTGGCAAGGATCGAATCGAGCATCGTGCCGCTGCGAATGCGGGCCACGGCGTCATCGATGCGCACGGTTTCCTCGTCGAACGAGCGCACCGCGCTCTCGTAGTAGTCGGCCGCCTGCGCGTTGGCGTCGAGCCTGGCAAACGCATACGGCACTGCGAGATAAGATTCCTGCACCGCCGCGTCGAGCAGGTTGCGGTCTTGCAGCTCCAGCCAAGGCGTTAACGCGGCGCGATAGTCGCCGAGCTGCGAATCCGCCCAGCCAACACCCAGCAATGCGCGACTGGAATATGTGCCGCTCAGACGCACGCGCTGCAAGGCCTGCTTTGACCGCGCGGGTTCACCCGCCTGCAGCAGTGCGAAGCCGAGCGCGAGGTTCGCCCGGTCACGCAGCGCCAGCAATTCGCGTCGGCTGGTTTCCGCGGTGCCAACGGCGGTCAGGAATCGCTCTGCCTGGTCGAGCTTGCCATCCCGCACCAGCGCCACGCCGAGATTGAAACGCGCGTAGGAGGTCCAGTCGTCCGAGCCGCGCCAACCGTCGAGCAACTGCGCGGCTTCCGCAAAACGATTCTGCCGCATCAACACATTGGCCAGCAGATGCAGCCGCTCGGCTTCGAGCTGTGGCGGCAACGGACCCTCGACGCGACGGATCGCGACTTCGGCGCGATCGAGATAGCCACGCACGTACCAGATCTGTCCCAGGTAGAACCATGCTCGATTCCGGACGCCCTGGGGAACGTCCTTGCCGGCCAGCAGTTTCTCGAAGCGTGCGCCGGCCTCGTTGTGCAGACCGAGCTCCAGATACAGCCCGCCCATCAGCAACTGCGCCTCGGCCTCGTGATTCGGGATCCGGCCCCAGGCTGCGAACGCGTTGAGGCGCGTCAGCGCATCGAAGTTCTCGCCCTGATAAAAATGAAACAGCACATCGCCGTAGTGAAGATCGCGCACCCGCGTCACGGGCAGCTTGTCCGGGTCGGCCTTGGCGCCGAACGCCGTCGGCGCGCCGAAAGTCACGCAAGCAAGCGCACCCAGTAAAGCAACCAGGCTCGGGGCGAACTTGAACTGCGGCAGCACAGGATGGAACACGGGACTGGGGACTACTCCCAGTCCTTGACCTCGAACTCCGGTTGCGCTCTTCGCTGACGATCGGTGATCTTCAGCTCCAGGTACTTCGCGCCGATCGCCTTGGTGAACTGCAGCGATGCGCCGCGGCGATACTCCCGGGTATTCGGCCCCTGCCCGGTGAACACCGCCACCAGTTCATGCTCGCCAACCTTGAGGTTGCCGAGATAGACGCGGTGCACGCCACCCTTGAGCAGCGCTTCGGCCTCGCGCTCCGTGTACAGGTAATTGGCAACTTCTCGGCCGTCGACCTTCAACTGCACCGAATCGAGCGCGAAGAACTCGCCCACGTCCATCGACACGAACACCGCTACCTGGGTGTTGGCGGGGAACAGCAGCTCTTCCTCGAGCATGAAGAGCTCACGATTCAGATCGATCGCGTCCTTCTTGAGACCCTGGATCTGTTCATCGAGCGCCTGGGTGCTGTCGGCTGCGGGCTGTTCGCCCTGCTGCGGCTCTTGTCCAACCGATTCGACAACCGGTTCGACGACCGGCGGCGCGTCCTGCGCCCACAGGGTGTGCGCGCTTAGGGCGACCACAACCAGCAGGGTCGTGATCAATGACTTCAGCTTCAACATCTTTGGCCTCGGAACGCGCCGCTATTCGTCGATCAGGCGGCGCAGGGCCGCCAGATACTCAGGCGCACTATTGGGTTTGTCGTCCCGGCGAACCATGCGCACATTGCCGAACCGATCGATCGCCACCAGCATCGGCAGTGCATCGACCAGGTACTCGCGAGCAACCTGCTTCGCCGGATCCATCAACATCGGAAAACTGACGCTCTGCGAGCGCGCAAATTCGAGCGCTGGACCAGGATTGTCATCCACATTGACGCCGAACACGATGAACCCCGCTGGCCGATACGTCGCATGCAGCCGATCGAGTTCGGCCAGCTGCGCACGGCAGGTATTGCAACGGCTCGACCAGAACGACAGCACCACGACATCACCGCGCTGTTCGGACAGACGCAGATTGACCCCGGCTGTCGAGCGCAGCGCGAAGTCGGGCGCGGGCTTGCCGGCAAGTGGGTACTTGCCGGCCGCCACCAGCGACCACGACGCCGTGAGGCAGATCAGCGCCAGCGCGACTCGGCGTGACCACCGCGTACGATTACGGAAATTTGGTTCGTTCGACATAGGCACAAGCAGGTTCCGACCGTCGCGGTCAGCGGGCGCGGCACGCGCCTGTCAGGGAAGCGACTCAGGCCTGCAGCGACGCGCAATGTAAACTCGCACAGCGTGCCGAGAGGTGTCAACGAAGCCGCATCGCAATTCGGGAATGGCGTGTCGGATGCGTCACAGAATTGCGACGGTGGGCGCCGAAACCGCGAAAACTGTCGGCGCGCGGCGACGATTGCGGCGCAACTTAGAAGCGTATCGGGCGCCGACTCTCTTCGAACAACTGGATCAGGAACGACCTCACCGCAGGCTCCGCTTCCCCGGGCTGCATCAGCCGTTGCTCGACCAGATACGCCGCGATCTCGCCGATGCTGCGTTGGCCGTCGATCAGCGCCATCACGAACGCGAAAATCCGATTCGCAATCGCCTGGGTCTGGAAGTGCGGCAACAGCGGTACCGGCTGGCTCGAGTCGGCCAGCCACGCCGGCAGGTTATAGGCCGCATCGGGATCAGCGACCTCGGCGCCTTTGCGCGCATGAAAGCCAAACACGCGTTCAATCCGGCCGTGGCGGCTCAGAGGCGACTGCATGTACGGCAAGTCGGCATCACGCTGCTGGACGATCTCGAAGCCATTGCTCTGCAGCGTTGCGAGCACCTCGGCCGGCCCGAGACGCTGCGTACTTTCGCGTTGCGAAAACGCCAGCGAGCCGAAGTTCAGCCAGGCACCGCCGGGACGCAACAGCCGGTTCACCCGAGCGGCAACTTCGGACAGGCTCTGCGGCACGATATCGATGAACCACGGCGTCACGACGGTATCGAAGCTGGCGTCGCCAAACGGCGCACGCAGGGCATCCGCAAACACGAAGTCCAGTCCGGGACGCGCCGGGCGCGGCGCGGCCAGCCGCTGCACCACCGCAATCGACGCCGCATCGCGTGGCGCGATCGGAAATTCGACCAGCTCAACGGTCTCGCCCCGCGCAACGCGCGCCGCGACAATCAGCAACAGCGGATTCAGGTCGAGTGCAACGGTCTCGAGCGGCGCAAGCTGTTCGTGAATATCGTAAGCGAGTCGGCCGGCACCCGCGCCCAGCACCAGCGCCTCTCCAAGGGCGCGGTCTGCCGCGAGATCCTGGATCAGCTGCACAGAGGCTTCGTTCTCGCGCGCGCCCCAGACCCAGTCGCGGTGCAGGTTGACGTAGTACGAGGTCAGGTCCTGCGCCAGCGGCGCACGCGTGCGCAGCGCCAGCAACGTCGCCTCGACGGCGCTCTGTCGGTCGAGCTGCAGCGGCGCAAGCAGCTTTCGCAGTGACGCGGCGTGCTGGGTGTAACCGCTGTTGAGGCGCTGCAGCCGCGCTGCAGTCAGCGGCGCAACGGCTGGGTCCTTGAGCGCCGTAGTGAGCCGCTCCTGCTCGCCATGATTCTCCTGCAGCAGCAGGTGAAATCGCTGCCGCCACTGCGCCAGCTGGAACGCAGGCTCGGCGAACAGCCAGGGAATGCCGTCCAGCAACGGAAACAGCGCGCTGCAGGCGTCGCAGGCCCAGTGAGCCGCAGATTCCGCAAGCGGAGGCCCTGAAGACCGGCACTGCAACGAACCCCGCAGGCATTGCGGGCAACGTGAGGCGCGTTGCAGCGCGGCATGGGTCGTGGTCACGACCCGTAATGTATCGCAGGCCTGGAAACCAGGTAATGCTCAGGCAATGGTCAGGGAATGGTCCCGTTCACAATCGGATTGAAGGCCGTCAGGCTGTTGATCAGCGCCGTGCTGCCCGTGATGCCGCTGCCGGGGAAGCGGCCTGCGAACAGCCCCTGCTCGCCGTGCAGCGCCATGTAGTTCAGAACCACCGTCTCGACCAGCAGGTTCACATTGTTGGCCGCCGGCGTGCCGGCCGAGGCCACCGAGCCATCCGGCGTGAAGAAGCCGAGTTGCTGATGCCGCACCGCCGGGACGCTGTCGCCGGTAAAGAGCGCCGGTTGTCCCAGCGGATTATAAACCAGGAAGAACGGCGCCGCGGTCGACTGATTGTCGCTGCTCCACATGAACTTGCCACGGCCGTCGACCGTGTTGTCGACCATGCCATTGGCGGAGATTCCGCCGTCGCTGAACACATAGATCATCAGCGGAATCTGCCGGCGCGCGGCGTACTCGAGGCAGGCGCCGATGCAGCGCCCGGCGCGCAGGTTGCGGACCTCGCCCGAAGCGCGGCCCTGACCGTGATAGTCGTAACCGCCCATCGTGATCGTGCCGGCACCGGCATAACCTTCGAGCACGAGCTTCATGACTGCTGCGGTCTTGCGGAACTCGCCGTCGCCATCGAACTCGGCGCGGCTGAAGATCGGATTGGTCGCGCCCGGCGCGCCTTCGAGAATGAACGGATCGAGCTCAGGGTTCAGTGAACTCGGGTTGCCGAAGCGGTCCGTCAGATCCGCCGCCTTGACGTAGTTGCAGCGCACGAGCTCGCGGATGACTTCATCGCGTGTCACCGTGCGCGGCTGAGTGTTCGCAAGCTTCTGGTCGGAGATCCGCTGGATCGCTTCCATGACGGCGACCGCATCACCCTGATCCAGGAGGCCGACGAGCTTGCCGGTATCAACAAGGCCCGTGACATCGCTGGTGCGGTCCACCTTGGTGGGTGTCGCACCGGCGTCGATCAGCCCCAGCGGTGCCATCGAGTTGCCGCCGGACTCGGAGGCGCGCGAGCCGATCAGGCTCAGCAACGACCCATCGGCTCCTGCGCGGTAGATCCCGTACATCGGGTTATGCGGATTGTTGCCCGTGTCGTTCTCGGAACGCGCCGGAATGACCGCCCCGTTGACGTTGGCGCGCGTTGTCGCCTGGGTCTTGGAGAGAATGCCGCGCAGCAGCGCACCGTCCGAATGCCAAGCGAGCCCGAGCGAGGTATCGATGAAGTTGTTGGTCGGGCTCTGCGGGTTCGGCGCGTTCGGCACCATGTCACCGGGCAAGCCGTTCTTGGCGTAACCGGCCGTCGTGATGAAGTCGAGCTGGCCGCCCTGGCCGCCGATCAGCACTTCCGATTCGGCCAGGTTCGCGCCGCCCGCAAGGTCGAACGCTATAAAGGGAATCTTGCCGGCGCCCTGCACCGAGAATCCACACGCCGCCTTGAGCGCTGTCAGATCCGGCGACAATGCGGCCTGGGCAAGCCGCGGGTTCGCGAACAGACCAAAGGCCGAAGCCCCAGCCAGCGCGATGCCGCCGCTCTGGAAACCCTGAGCGATGAAGTCGCGTCGCGTGCGGGGCCGCTTGTGGGCATCGCGATGCAGGATGGGCTCGTCGAGGCCGAGCTTGCGCGGTGTGGGCTTGCGAATCAGCATGACGGGTTCCTCACTGCAACAGGGTGACAGCGCTGCCAATGAGCGCTGCGCAACTGGCTTTGACAATGGTCTTGGTTCGATCGGGTCCGCAGCCGGCGCCGCAGGCCGACAGCCGCTGAGCGAGCGCATCGAGCTCGCCGCGCGCAGCCGCACGGTTCGGTTGCGAGGCGACATTGACGCCCAGCACCCGATCCAGCAGCGGGTTGAACACCTGGTCACGGCTGCCGGCAGTGCCGAACTGTGCCGAGGCGGCAGCCGAGAAGTTCACGCCCGGGAAGTAGCTGCCGCGCAGCGAGGTGTCCTCGGCCAGCGCGTTGCAGTACTCGATCGCGAGCTGCGCGACGCCGGTCTGCATCGAGGCCACGAAGCCCTCGACGCCTTCACGAACTGGCAGTGCCTGGCGCACCAGATCGTAAGTCGCCCGCACATCCGTGATGTTCGGCGACACGCCAGTCATCTGCGCCATCGTCGCGCTGATTTCCTCGAAGGTGCGCAGGCCGACATCCGACGGGATCTCGGTCGGATCAAGCGGTGGCGCCGGCGGCACCGGCGGTGCCTCGACCGGCGTATGGGTCCGGTCCGCGATGCGCTCGAAACTCAGGAAGAACAGATCGCTGTCCGGGCCCTTCTCAAGCGCCACAACCGTGCCAATGCTCGCCAGCGGCTGACCGGTCGCCGGCGTGTAGTTGGACGCTGTCACGGTGGTGTTGAGCGGAATGTAGGCCTGGCCTACCTTGTACTCGGTGCCATTGACGCCGAGACGCATGCCGCGGATCGGAATGTTGTCCGGTCGCGCATTCGGATCGAGGCTGATGAAGCTTGGCTTCGAGAACAGGTAGCTGTAGCTGTCGTACAGCGCCGCCTCGAACATGATGTAGCTCTGCGCTACGTTCACCTGCTCGCTGACGTTGAACAGCATGAAGTAGCGTTCGCCCACGCCGGCATCGAAGTTCTGTCGGATCTGCGTCGCGTTCAGCGCGCGGCTGTGGATCGCCGCGAGCCGGAACACACCCTGCCACTGCCGGTTGTTCGAAGTCTCGTTGCCGAGCACCAGCGCAAAGCTGTCGTCCCAGTCGGCCAGCGTGCCGCCGCCAGCAACCGCGTCGGTGTCGCCGGTGGACTCACCGTTGACGAACAGCCGCCGGCCGTTGATCGGATCGTAGGTCAGCACCACATGCTGCAGGGTCGCCTGCGCGTCCTCATCGGCCGCGCGCGTCAGCATTGCCGGATCACCGTTCGAGTCGGTGCGCGAGCTGCGCGTCATTGCCTGGTACTGGTACTCACGCTGCGCGAGTGTGACGTTGCGGGCCATCGTGCCGCCCGAGTAGCTGACGATGTAGGCGTCTTCCTGCATGACGTTCGCCGGTGCAATCCATGCTTCGATCGTGAACTCGCCGCTCGCCTTCAGCGTATCGGAAAGACGTCGGCTCGATGCGGTCGAGGCCTGCGCCTTGCCGCCGGCACCGATCTGGATACCCCAGCCGCCGACCCACGAGACGTTACCGTTGAAATTAAGGTTGATCGCAGGCTCGATGCCGCTGCTGTCGAAAGCGACCGTGCCCATGCCGGTCTTGAACTGCCACAGCGCGATCTGGCTCGCTTCGTAACGATTGCCGCCGGCCGCCACCGTGCCGTCGTACAGCGTCAGCGCCTTGGAGATCACCAGCGATGGGTCCACCTGCGTCAGCGGAATGCCATTGGCAAAGTTGTTGACGTTGGTCAGCATCGTCGCCGCGTTCGAGCCGCAGTCGCTCCAGCAGTTGTGGAACTCATCGCGCAGCCGCACGACCAGCCGCGATGAGGCCGGTGTATCGAGGTTGATCTTGGACTTGACGGCCTGGTAGGCCGCTTCGACGTTGTTGTCGGCAAAGAACGGCGACTGCGGCAGCGCTGCGTTGGACGCGTGGCAGCGCACGCAGTACTGCTGCAGCACCGGATACACAGTCGACGCGAACAGCGCCGAGCTCTCCGGAAAGGTCTTGCTCGCGCCGACGTCGCGGATCGGCGGTGCCTGCAAGGCGATGACCGTTCCGCCCGTCGCCGTGGCGCCCGCCCAGTTGCGGATCCAGACCGTCATGGTGTCGCTGCATGCCGAGTCGGCCGACAACCAGCAATTGTGGCCACCACCGACCTTCGAGACCAGCCGCGACTGGTCCGGCTGGCTCAGCGAGACCAGTGCCAGCGCGGCGTCGTAGGCAAGGTTGACGTCGTCATTGCGCGCAAACCGCGGCGACTGGCCCGCAGCCGTGTGGCAATCACCACAGCGATTGGTCGACTTCAGGTTCTCCCAGACATTGACCCTGAACGCCTGCACGTCCGCATTGCGCGGCGCCGGACCCGTGTAGTCGGCGACTGGCGGGGCCACTGTCACGGGTTGCTCCTGGGTCGGCGCACCGCCAGAGCAGGCGGCGAGCACCGCCAGCATGCCGAGGGCAGCGAAATTGCGCAGGCTCGTCTTGATGATGTTGCGGCTCATGATCATTCACCCATGCAGTAGACAGCGGTTTCAGCAAACACCCGCTTCATGCTGTAGTTGCTCGCCCGGAAGGCGTCCTTGATCGTCGATACGCGGTTGCGGTCCACCGCACTGCTGGGAGCGCGGAAGCAGACCGTCTTGAACACCTTCTCGACCTGGCAGGCCGCAAAGGCATCGCTGCCGGCAAGCTCCTGGCCCAGCGACTTCGCGCCGCTACCCGAGCCCGGCAGGCCGCTGTCCCAGCCGAGCAGCTGGTTGTTGCCCCCGCGCCAGTAGTTGTCCCAGCGATCGTCGGGCGTCACGAAGCCCGGCTTGAAAGTGTCTTCGTTGTTGAAGTACTTCGTCTGCACCTGGCCCGCTGTGTACTGCAGCCGTCCCGAAGCCTCGTCGTAGTTGTAGAACGCGAAGGCCTGCGCGAGCGCATCCATGCCCGTATGGCACCCCACGCAGTTGTTGAGGAACACGCGGCTGTCACCGCCCGGCGAACGACTGACATCCTGGCGAATCCGGTCCGGCGGCCGCGTCGTGTCCTGCAGCTGCTCGAGATCGCGGCACATGTGGTTCATCAGTGTGAAGCGGAACATCGCGCGATTGGTGCCGGCAATGAAGAATGACTGCGACGCTGCGCGCGTGGTCATGACGCCGGCGGTCGCGACGACCGGAATGCCGAGAGCCGCCGACTGCGTCTGCCGCACCAGCGCCGTGCGCAGATCGGCACCGCGCTGCTCGAGCTGCTCGTAGTGATCGTTGTTGGCCGGCGAATAGGCGGGCACACCCGCAACACCCTGGCCGACATAGAGGATGTCCTCGGACAGCACTGTGTTGAACGGCACGTCGTCGCGAATCATGCCGATCACGGTCGCTGAGTAATCGTTGAGCGGCACGAACACGCTCTGCTCGCGATTGGTCCACGGCGCAGCGAAGTTCTTCAGCGTCACTGTGTAGAACGCGCTGGAATCCATCGCGCGGTTTGCGGCATCGAGCGGCCGACCGGCTGCGATGTCATTGGCCATCTGATCCAGCACCGTGGCCGATGGCGGCACGCCCGCGATGCGATCGTGCATCCGCTTGGCCTGCTCACGCGGACCGGCCTGCGCGACCAGCGCACACAGCGTCAGCGTGACTCCAACGACGAGCGCGGCGAGGCGCGCTGGCGCGCGATTCACCGCGACAACTTCGACTTTCGTACATCCGCTCATGACTGCTCCCATCGCGAATCCATCCTGACCTGAAGCGAACTATAGGTGGCTCGGCAAGCGACTTCGATGTCTCAGGATGCCTACGTCGCTCGTTGCAGACAGCTTGCGGTATGCATCTGCCCCGCTAGGCTTTAATCAAGGAAGTGCGATGCCGCTCACATCGTCCGTAGCACGCTGGCTCTACCTGTTGCCCTTGGCTGCTGGCCGACACGATCCGTGCATGACGAGTCTCACGCTGTGACCGCGTCGGCAGATCGCCGAAGTCTTTGGCGCGAAAATGGATTACGTAACATGCACGCGCCCCGCTTGCGCGCGTGCAGTTGGAGGATAGCTCGATGATCGATGCGGACACGCAGCCCCGAAGCGCGACGCGCGCAGCCTTGATGGCGCTCACGCTCATGGCACTCGTCGGCTGTTCGAGCGACGGCAATATCGACATCGGCAGCGGCCAGGCCGCAGACCCGGCGACGGTTGACTTCCCGATTGCCTACGTCAAACGCAGCGCCCCGGACGTCATGGATGACGATGTGCGTGACCTGCGCACGTTCCGCGTCGATGCCGATGTGTTCGTCAAGGATCGCGCCGATGCGAGCGTGGTTGAACGCAACATCACGCAGCGGGTCACCAGCGACAACATGTGGGACGTGCGCGACCTCGACGTCTCGTTCGACGGACGTTCACTGGTGTTCGCGATGCGCGGCCCGATGATCCCGAACGGGGATGAGGAAGATCAGCCGACCTGGAACCTGTGGCAGTACACGTTTGCGACGGACACGCTCGCGCGCGTGATCACTTCCGATCTGATCGCCGAAGAGGGCCACGACGTCGCGCCACATTACCTCCCGGACGGGCGCATCGTGTTCACTTCGACGCGGCAGCGGGCCTCGAAGGCCATCCTGCTCGACGAGAGCAAACCGCAGTTCGATCCGCTGACTGAAGACCGTCGTGAACCGTCCTTCGTGCTGCACGTGATCAACAGCGCCGGCACCGGCATCCGCCAGATCTCGTTCAGCCAGAGCCACGACATGGACCCAACCGTGCTGATGAACGGTCGCATCCTGTTCAGCCGCTGGGATACGGCGCCAGGGCGCAGCGCGATCCACCTGTACACGATGAACCCGGACGGCTCGAACCTGCAGCTGCATTACGGCGCACTGTCGCACGCCACCGGCACCAATGGCTCGACGATCCAGTTCCTCAAGACCCGCGAACAGCCGAACGGCGATTTGTTGTCGCTGGTGCGGCCCAACACCGACAGCGACTTCGGTGGCGATCTGTATGTGATCGATGCGCGTAGCTTCGTCGAGAATGCCCAGCCGCTCGCGGCCAATGCGAGCCTTGCCGGCCCTGCGCAGCGTCCGGCGACCGGCAACGATGTGCGCACGATTCCCGGAATCTCCCCCGGCGGCCGCTTCTCGGCGGCCTTCCCGCTGTGGGACGGCTCCGGGCGCATCGCGGTCAGCTGGACACAGTGCCGCGCTTCGCTGGCCGGCCAGATCCGCCCCTGCACGAACGACGTATTGTCAGACCCGGCCGTGCAGCCAGCACCGCCGCTCTACAGCATCTGGATGTATGACACCCAGCGCCGCGCGTTCCTGCCGCTGCAGACTCCCGAAGCGGATCGGATGATCACCGATGTCGTGATCGCGCAGCCGCGTCCGGCGCCGGTCGTGATTCTCGATCGCGTGCCCGGCGTCGACATCGACGCGGATTTCGTCTCCGAAGGTGTCGGCATCCTCGACATCAAGAGCGTCTATGACATCGCCGGGGCCGATACGGCCGCGCCGAATATAGCCGCGGTTGCAAACCCGATGACGACGACCGCCGACCAGCGCACGGCGCGCTTCATCCGGATCGAAAAGGCTGTCTCGATACCCGACGAAGACGTGCTGGATTTCCGCAACACGGCCTTTGGTGCCAGCAACTTCATGCGCGAGATCCTCGGCTACGGCATGATCGAGCCGGACGGCTCGGTACGAATGAAAGTTCCCGCGGACGTCGCCTTCCAGATCTCGCTCCTCGATCGCGACGGACGCCGCTTCTCGCCGATCCATCGCAACTGGCTGCAGGTACGCGCCGGGGAAGTGCTGAGCTGCAACGGCTGCCATGTGCGCACCGGCACCGCGCCGCGCTCGCACGGCCGGGCCGGATCCTTCAACGCAGCCTATGCAGGCGCGCCCGCTGCCGCCTTCCCGGGCGCGGACCCGGCCATCGCGCCGCAGACCGGCGAGACGATGGCGCAGACCCGCGCGCGGCTGACCTGCCTGCTGAGCGGACCCGATCGGTGTTCTTCGATGCGGCCCTCGGTCAACGTCAATTTCGAAGACATCTGGACCGATCCGGTTGCTTCAGGTCGCGCCAAAGAGCCCAGCTTCAGCTACAGCTACAGCGAAACGCCGGCAGCCGGCAACTGGGGCTTCACGACCCTTGCGCCGACAGCGTCAGACTGCCTCAGCCGCTGGTCATCACTGTGCCGGATCACGATCAACTACGAAGCGCATGTCCATCCGTTGTGGTCCAAGCCGCGGATCACGCTCGACGTCGATGGTGTCACGGTGCTCACGGATCACACCTGCACGACCTGCCACAGCCCGACCGATGCGGCCAATGCCGTGCGGGTGCCGGCGGGGCAACTCGACCTGTCGGATGGTCCTTCCGAGGACCAACCCGATCACTTCAAGAGCTTCCGTGAACTTATGTTCACTGACAACGCGCAGGAAGTTAACATGGGGGCTCTGAGGGATATTCTGGTGACTACCGGAGTAGACCCGGTCACCAACCTGCCAATCCAGGTCACGGTGCCGGTGCCTGCCTCGATGGCTGCCAGCAACGCGCGCGGTTCCACTCGCTTCTTCAGTCGCTTTGCGGCGGGCGGAAACCATGCCACGTATCTCTCGGCCGCGGAGCTTCGCTTGCTTTCCGAGTGGTTGGACATTGGCGCGCAGTATTACAACAACCCGTTTGCGGCCCCGCTCAACTAGGCGCGCTGAATCGACAGCCGTCCGATGGTTGCCCTGTCACCACTCCCACAACTCGAACACATCGCCGAACATGCGTGCTCCCAACCGTCGGCTTGCGCCGGCGTTCGTCCGGCTGCTCTGGCCGATGCTGCTGTTTTTCGCCGCGCCTTCGATCGCGCTGGCCGCGGAAGAGCGCCTGCAGCTGTTCGTTGCAGAGCCCTACCTCGAGCTGCGCACCGGCCCCGGGCGTGGCTATCCCGTGACCCAGGTGGTCACCCGCGACGAATCGGTCGACGTGCTGTTCCGGCGCACCGACTACATCAAGGTGCGCACCGAACGCGGCGTCGAAGGCTGGGCCAGCGTGCGCGACCTGATGAAAACTCTGCTCGCGGACGGCTCGCGCTTCACGATCGATCTGGGCGACCGCACGGGCTTTCAGACCCATCGCTGGGAGTTGGGCGCCTTCGTCGGCGACTTCGACGGCGCGAACCTGGTATCAGGCTATGGCGCGTACTCGATCAACGACAACCTGAAGTTCGAACTCAGCGGTTCGCAGTATCTCGGCGACCAGCGCAGCGGCTGGATGGTCGACGCCGGTCTGACGCACGTGTTCGCCCCGGAGTGGCGCTTCTCGCCCTTCGTGTCGATCGGCGGTGGCTTGTTCCGGGTCGACAAGGACGCGCAGCGACCGAACCTGGTCGACCGCACCGATCAGTCGGCCTATATCGGCGCGGGTGCGCGCTTCTACCTGACCCGCCGCTTCTTCCTGCGCGGCGAATACAAAGAGCGCGTGATCTTCACGAGCCGCAACGACAACGAGGAACTTAGGGAATGGAAAGTCGGTCTCGCATTCTTCTTCTAGTGCTGTTGTCTGTGAACCTGACGGGTTGCGCAGCGCTCAAATGGCCGTGGTGGGGCGACAAGAGCGCCGACGGCGAGCTGGTTGCGGCCGAGCAGATAGAGGAAGAGGAAAATACTGCCGCACCGCCCCGCGTGATCGACCCTGAAGTCGAACGGCGCGAGATCAAGCGCCCGAAAATCGATACCGAAAACTTCGAGATTGGCGGCTACTACGGCGTATTGAGTGTCGAGGACTTCGGCACCAAGCCCGCCTATGGCGTCAAGGCGAGCTATCACGTGACCGAGGACTTCTTCTTCTCGGCGGACGTCGGCCGCACCACTCTGGGGCTCACCAGCTTCGAGCTGCTGAATCCGGGCGCCGACCCCTTGAACCTGGGCAATGAGAGACGGCTCACATACTACTCGCTGACCTTTGGGTACAACTTTCTCCCTGGTGAGGTCTTCATTGGAAGGAACCTCGCCATGAACAGCGCTTTCTACGTCATGGGCGGAGTCGGCAGCGTCAAGTTCGCGAACGACCAGAAGTTCTCGCTGAACTTTGGCGCCGGCTACCGCGTCGTGCCGGTCGACTGGTTGACGGTGCACATCGACGTGCAGGACCGCGTGTTCGAGTCCGACGTCTTCGGAACGAACAAGCTGACCAACAACCTGGAAGCGCGCATCGGAATCACCGCGTTCTTTTGACGCGACCAGACCTCGAGGCAGCTGACCATGGATCAATCGACAAATCGACCGATGCACCGACCGATCACCCGCCGCGCTCTTGCCAAGCTGTGCGTCGCGGCCATTCCGGCGGCGATGTCGCTACCTGCTGCTGTGGCCAATGTCGCAATCTCCCAGCCCGCGCCGGACTTCTCGCTGCCGGCCCGCGGCGGCAAGGCACTGTCGTTGGCGCAATACCGCGGACAGGTCGTGATGCTCAATTTCTGGGCCACCTGGTGCGGTCCGTGCCGCCAGGAAATGCCCTTGCTTGACGCAATGTACAAGAAGTACAAGGGTCTCGGTTTCACGCTGATCGGCGTCAACGTGGAACCGGACTCCGATGCCGCTGAGGCCTTTCTGAAGAAAGTGCCGGTGTCGTTTCCGATCGCATTCGATCGCGACAGTCAGATCTCCAAGCTCTACAACGTCCAGGGCATGCCAAGCTCGGTCATCATCGATCGCAAGGGCAAGGCCCGTATCGTCCACAAGGGCTACAAGCCCGGCGACGAGAACAAGTATCTCGACCATATTCGCGCGCTGGTGCGCGAGTAACCGCGACTTCATGGAGCACCTGCCATGCGCATCCTGAGCTTGACCGCCTTTTTGCTGATCAACGCGAGCCTCGCCGGTTGCGCGCCGATCGAACCCTGGGTCAAGCCGTATGAGCGTGAGAAGCTGGCCGATCCGATCATGGCGATGGAGCGCGATCCGGTTTCGACGTCGTACATCGACCATGTCTTCGAGCTGCGCGAAGGCGCACGCGGCGGCATGGGTAGCGCCGGTGGCGGCTGCGGCTGCAACTGAGCGCAGGACCGCCAACGATCATGACCGCCTGCTCCACCCCACGTGATGCGATGCTGCGGGCGCTTGCCGCGCTGCTGCTGCTCGGCAGTGCCACCGCGGGCGCCGCGGTGCTGCCCGAGGAGCGCGCGGACGTGCTCTACCACCGCTACGACGGCGGCGGTGTCGTCGTCGACGGGCCTTCGGTGCTGGTGCGCAAGAACTTTGCCGACAAGGTCTCCGTGTCGGCCAATTACTACCTCGACATGGTCTCTTCGGCCTCGATCGACGTGCTCTCGACGGCCAGTGCCTACGAGGACGAGCGAACGCAAACGAGCCTCAGCGCGAGTTATCTGCGCGGCAAGACGATCTACACTGCCGGCTTCATCGACAGCACCGAGTCCGACTACGTCGCCAAGACGGCGTTCCTGAACATCAGCCAGGACATGTTCGGAGATCTTACGACCATCAGCCTCGGCTTCCGGCGCGGGCAGAACGATGTGTTCCGGAACATCAAGGACGCCAACGGCGCGCGGATTCAGGATCCGGATTTCTTCGCCGAGATGGATACCCGCAGCTACTCGGTAGCGCTGACGCAGGTGCTGACCCGCAGCCTGATCGGCACGCTGAGCTATGAGCTGATCACTGACGAGGGCTATCTGAACAGCCCGTACCGCTCGGTGCGCTACGCCGATCCGCTATCGGGGACGGGGTTTTCGTATATCGCTGAAGTCTACCCGCGCACCCGCTCGAGCAATGCCGGCTCGGTGCGGCTGAAGTACTCGCTCCCGTGGTGGCGGGCGTCGGTCGACGGCGCCTATCGAATTTACGACGACACCTGGGGCGTGCGCGCGCACACCGCATCCCTCGGCTACGTGCACCCGTGGCGCAACTGGACGTTCGATGCGAGCTATCGGTTCTACACCCAGGACGCGGCGGACTTCTATCGGGACCTGTTTCCGCGTCGCGATACGCTGAACTTCCAGGCGCGGGACAAAGAGCTGTCGACGTTCACGGCCAATACGATCGGCGTCGGCGCGGCGTGGCAGTTCAGGGTGGCCCGTGCGCCCTGGCTGGAACGCGCCAGCGTGAATCTCAGGGTCGACCAGATTTTTGTCAGCTACGACGATTTCCGTGACGCGACCGCGCGGGGCGCGAATGGCCCGATCGCCGGTGCCGAACCGCTGTACGAACTCGACGCGACGGTCGTTCAGCTGTACTTCTCGGCCTGGTTCTAGTCCCTCTGGCCATGGTCGAATTCACGGCGGCTGCAGACCGTCGGAGTACAGCACTTTCCCTTCGGGCGTCACGACGATCGCATCGACGTCGCCGAGGCGGTTGATCATCGCAAGACCGCGCTCCGCACCCATCACGAACACGGTTGTCGACAGCACATCCGTGCGGGTTGCGGTCGATCCGATGACCGTGGCGCTGCGCAGGCTGCGCGCCGAGTCGCCGGTGCGTGGATCGAGGATGTGGTGATAGCGCACCCCACCCTCATCGAAATAGCGTTCGTAGTCGCCCGACGTCGAGATTGCCGCATCGCTGAGCGGCACCCGCAGCGCTGCACGCCCGGCGTCGTTCGGATCGCGGATGCCGACCACCCATGACTTGCCGAAGCGGTCCCCCATGATCCGCGTATCGCCACCGGCGTTGACCATGGCGCGAGTCACACCGCTGGCGCGCAGCACTTCGATTGCGCGGTCAACGACGTAGCCCTTGGCGATGCCGCCGAGATCGATCCGGGTGCCGCTGCGCGTGTAGTGAATCGTTCGATTCACTGGATCGAGTTCAACGTGCCGAAAGTTGACGCCCGGCAGCGCTGCAGCGCGCGCAGCCGCGTCCGGGCGCTGATGCTGCCGGTAGTCGTACAGATAGCCAACGCTGGCGTAGGTGATGTCGAATGCGCCATCGCTGAGCCGCGCGTATTCGAGCGCTGCGGCGATCAGGTCGAACAGTTCCTGCGAAACCTGCACCGGTGCCAGCGCAGCGCGTGCATTGAGCTGCGAAAGCTCAGACTCCGGCTTGTAGGTGCTCATCAGCCGGTCGATCCGCTGCATCTCCGCGAACACCTGCTGAGCCAGGAGCCGCGCGCGAACTGCATCCGGTTCCCACAGCTCGACCGCACAGCGAGTACCCATGATGGCCTGCTCATGCAGCTGCCATTCGGCCCGCGCCGGCAAGGCGGTCAGCAGCAGCAGCAAACCCGCGCAAAACGACCGCAGCATTCGCATCGACGCATTACACCCGAACTTTGCCAGCCAGGCACGGTCTAATTCGCAGCCCTGCTCGGTTAAGCTTCGCACGATTCCAAAGAGGACCTCCGATGCCATTCATCCCCAATGCCCGACCGCTGCTCGCCTGCACGGTTCTCGCCCTCGCTGCGGCAATCAGTGCGCCGGCCCACGCGCAGGCGCGACAGGAAGCGCAGGTTCTCGTCGCTACTCAGGTGCTCGAGGAGCTGCGCGGCTCACGCGATCAGTTCATCCCGGATCGGCTGCTCGAACGTGCCTATGGCATCGCGTTGATTCCTGGCGTCAAGAAAGGCGCCTTTGGCGTCGGCGCCCGTTTTGGTCGCGGCGTGCTGACCGTGCGCGGCAAGGACGGACGCTTCTCCAATCCCGTGTTCATCACGCTGAGCGGCGGCAGCTTTGGCTGGCAGATCGGCTTACAGGAAACCGATGTCGTGCTGGTGTTCACAACGCGCTCCGGGATCGAAGGCATTACGGATGGCAAGCTGACACTGGGCGCTGATGCGTCAGTCGCTGCGGGTCCCGTCGGGCGCTCGGCCCAGGCCGCGACGGACGCCAGTCTTTCTGCGGAGATCTTCTCCTACTCCCGCAACCGGGGACTGTTTGCCGGCATTGCGCTCGATGGCACGGCCATCACGATCGATCGTTCATCGAACCGCAAGTTCTACGGCAACCGCCAGGTCGCCACGGGCGACATCCTGGACGGCACTGTAGTCAAAGATTCAGAGACGGTTCGCCGGTTGCTCGCGGCGATTGCCGTCAGCACCCGCCCGGCCTCTCCCGCCGCGCCGGCTACCGCATCCCCCGCAGCTGGCCCGCGGCTCGCAGCTCCCGAGTCGCCAGCACCGGCTGGCGAGGCGCGCAGCTTTCCGATGGAAGACGCCCAGCCCGGCACCGAACCGCCGCGCTGAGGCCCGCCAGGCTGTCGCCTAAGCGGGCACCTGGGCCGCACCTGATGCGGCGCCGGGGCAGGTGACGCCGACGCCGCCGATGTTGCAATAGCCCGCCGGGTTCTTGGCCAGGTACTGCTGGTGATAGCCCTCGGCGTAGTAATACGCCGGTATGGAGCGGATCTCGGTGGTGATCGTGCCGAGCCCCGCCGCCGTCAACGCCGCCTGGTAGCGTCGCTTGCTGGCTTCTGCGATCTGCAACGCCTGACCGGCGGGTGCATAGACGGCCGAGCGGTATTGCGTGCCGGTGTCGTTACCCTGGCGCATGCCCTGCGTCGGATCGTGGGACTCCCAGAAGCGAGCCAGCAGCGCATCGAGCGGCAGCCGCTGCGGGTCGTAGACAACCTGCACCACTTCCGTATGACCGGTACGGCCGCTGCACACTTCTTCGTAAGTCGGATGCTGAGTGTAACCACCGGCATAACCGACCGACGTCACGTGAATGCCATCGAGCTGCCAGAACACACGCTCTGCACCCCAGAAGCAACCGAGCCCGAGCAACACTTCGGCGCTGCCTGCCGGATACGGCGGCTTCATGGAGCGGCCCAGCACGTGGTGGCGGTCATCGAGCGCCATAGGACGATCCCGGCCGGGCAACGCATCCGACTCGCTGATCATCTCAGTCTTGCGGCGAAACAATCCCATCTGAAGCTCCGTAAACTGGCTCGATGTTTGATCTTAACCCGAGATCCGCGTGAGCCGCTCCGCGAGCACACCGCGCCTGCAGGCGACCTTGTGGTTCTATCTGTTGCTCGTGGCAGCGACGGCCATAGCGGGTCGACCGCAGCTGAGTCCCGCAGCGGGCCTCGGCCTCGATCTGCTGGCCGTGCTGCTGGTCGGCTTTGCGGTGCTGGGCCGGATCTGGTGCTCGGTCTTCATTGCGGGTCGCAAGGACGCCGAGCTCGTCAGCGAGGGTCCCTATGGCCTGTGCAGACACCCGCTCTATACGCTGTCGATGATCGGCGCAGCTGGCCTCGGCGCGGCGACCCACTCGCTGCTGCTGACGGGCGTTGCGATCAGCTTCCTGGTGGCAGTTTTCTGGCGTGCGTCAACCGCGGAAGAACGGCTGCTCGAGTCCTTGCACGGTGATCGCTATCGCCACTACCAGCAGACCGTTCCGCGCTTTGTACCGCGCGGCAAACTCTCGAGCGCACCGGACCAGCTGCTGGTCCGCCCACCCGTGCTCTGGAAGGCGTTCCTGGATGGCGGCTCCTTCGTGGTGTTGCTGCTGCTGGTGATTGCGGCGCGCAGCTTGCGCGAAATCGGCTACCTGCCGGCCCTGTTGGCGCTGCCGTGACTGGCGCGCAGCCGGCGCTTGTCGCGACTTTCCATCGCGCGGTATAACTAGGCATGCTCGGATTCCGTGCCGCATTGGCTCTGATCATGCTCGCAAGCAGTCGGCTTGCAGGCGCGGACGCCGGCAGCTCTACCGTGATCGGCCCTTCCAACGCCCTGCTCAGCGATGGTGCGAGCGAGATGGAAAACGGCAACTATGAACGCGGCGTCCGGCTGACACTCGAAGGTCTGCAACAACCGAACGCCACGCGCGACCAGGCCGCCGCGCATGCCAACCTGTGTGCGGCCTATGGCGTCATGAGGCGCTGGTCCGAGGCTCTCCTGCATTGCAATCAGTCGCTGCAGCTGGATCGCAGCAACTGGCGCGCATTCAACAATCGTGCGGCGGTGTTCGTCGCCCACGGCCAGTACGATCTGGCCATGGCTGATGTGTCTGCGGGCCTTGAGATTTCACCATCATCCGAGACCCTTCAGAAGAGCCGCCAGGTTGTACTGCAACACCAGCGCGCCTTCGAGGATCGACGCCGATCAGCCGTTCAGGCCTGAAGGCCCCCGACCCGCCGGCTCCTGCCGCGTTCACAACGGTCCTCAAGCAGGACCTGTTCGGCTCCGTGAGCCTGCACCACGATCCGCTCGTCGGACCCGTCGTCGTGCGCGATCTCGGCAGCGCGCGCTGGTGGACCTATCCGCTTGCCAGGCACCTTGCCACGCGCGAAACACGGGCGCTGCGCAGGCTCGCAGGCGTGGCCGGGCTGCCTGAACTTCGCTCGACGTTCCGCGGGACGGTGGTGCGCAGCTGGATCGAAGGCCAGCCGATGCAACTCGCCCAGCCACGCGATCGCGGCTATTTCCGCGACGCCCTGCGGTTGCTTCGCCAGATCCATGCGCGCGATGTCGTTCACAACGATCTCGCCAAGGAGCCGAACTGGCTCGTCACCGCAGACGGCCGCGCCGGGATCGTCGACTTCCAGCTCGCGCACTGCGCCCGGCGCCGCAGCGCGCTGTTCCGCTCGCTGGCTCACGATGATCTGCGTCACCTGCTCAAGCACAAGCGAACGTACCTGCCCGACGCACTGACCGCGCGTGAGCGACGCATACTCGCCAAGCGCTCGATCGTGTCGCAGGCATGGATGGCGACAGGCAAGCCGTTGTACCTGTTCGTGACCCGTCGGCTGTTGCGCTGGTCAGATCGCGAGGGCGCGGGCGATCGCCAGCTGTAACGGACCCCGAGCGTTCCGATATAATCCACCCATGTCCGTGTGCCAGCCCCACAATCTGCGCGCCCGCGACAGCGGCCGACCGCGGCCCTACGGTGTTCGCGTGTCGCTGCGCGCATCGGATCCATTCATCAAGCTGCTCGGCCCGAACTGGAATCGCACCCACTGGTACGAAGCGCCGGAGCAACGCGACAACGCGCTGCACGAAATGAGCCGCAAGCATGAGTACTCGCGACCCGGCGATCGCCCGGCGCTGGTATACGAGAAGGTCGAGAAGCTGGCGGAGAGTCTGTCGCTGTAGCGGCGAAAAGTTGTTCGCGCCCGTCAGAAAGTCCTGCCGAGAAACAGGTACAACGCCGACTCGCCATCCTCGGCGAATCCGGCGCCGAGATACACCGGCCCGACCAGCGTGTCGAGGCCAAAAAACAGACTGGCGTTGCGACGCGCAGAACCGACGCTGATATCGCTGCGATCCTGCCAGACGTTGCCCAGCTCGAGCGACAGGCCCGCATAGGCAGGCACATTCAGGAAGCCTTCGCCGCCGCGTCCGATCTGTCGGTAGTAAAGACCACGGGCGATTGCGAAATGCTGGCCGGTCAATGAATCGGGGGCGAGGCCCGACAGGTTCAGGAACCCACCGAGTGGGAACAGCGTGCGGACCGTCGCCGGCGCGTCGTCGAAGCGGGTGCCAGCCGACAGCCAGAACACGCCGGTGTTGCGGCCGCGCGAACCGGCGGCAAGCCAGTTCAAGGTGACCCGATCAGCGGCCTGGGTCGAGCCGAGCGCGGTGCGATCGCCGCGCCACTCGAGCGAGAACGACTGGCCGTAACGCGGGAAGTTCACATCGTCCAGACGGTCATAGGAGAGCCGCGTGAAATACGAGCGCACATCGAAATCTGAAGGAGCAGTGACGGGATTGCCGATGCGGATCCGCGAGCTACCGGTTTCGCGCCGCACGCCGGCGCGAATCTCGCCCCAGTTGCCGAACTCCCGGCCGACATCGATGCCGTACTCGAACGAACGCACGCGAAACTCGCCGACGCGTTGCTGGCCGTCGCGCTCCGGCACGTTACGCACCTCGAAGCGAGCCAGCGGCATCACGAACAAGCGCGACTCGTAACCGAGCGGAACGAACAGCTCGGTCGCGACCCGCGGCGTCTCACCCAGCTGGAAATCCCAGACCCACTCTGCGCCAAACGCCGACAGTTCGGTCAGCGCAAAGCGCGCCGCGGCGTTGAAGCTCGAGTTGCCGGCGAAATCATCCTGCAGACTCAGACCGAAACGTACGTAATTGGGGCCCCAGGAGTTGCGTCGCGCCTCGAGCAGCAGCCCGGTACGATCAGCAGCGCCGTCGGTACCGGGTTGGGAGTCAAGGCGAAAATCGAGCAGCTCGAGGTTTCCCTGGCCGTACAAGGTGCTGACTGTCGACTGCAGCGCGACCGGATCGAGCGGCACGCCCACCGCATCGGCGAATGCCGACTCGAGCGTCGCCTTGTAGCGTAGGGAGTTGTCGGCAACGCGCAGGTAGTCGATCGTAGGCGGCGGTGCGCGGCGCGCCAGTCGTGCGGCCTGCCACTGCCGATAAGCGTCTTCGGTCATCGCGAGGCGAAACAGTCTCGGGTCTGCGGCGCGAGCGGCCTGCTCGCCGAGTCCCACACTCTTCTCAATGCGTGTGAAATCAAATGAGGAGGCCTCACCGAGCGCCGGGTTGATCAACACGTCTTCGGACGTCAGCGCACTGCGCTGCGCATCGCTGCCGCGGCGAATGAAGATTGCGAGCATCTGGTTCGAGATCGTCGGCACGGTGTCGAGTCGCTCGCGCGGCAGCAGAGGAAAGCCAACGTCGACGACAATCAGCACGTCGACGCCCATGCTGCGCGCGACATCAACCGGAAGATTGTTCGAGATACCACCGTCGACCAGCACCCGTCCGCCCGCTTCGACCGGCGCAAACACGCCCGGCGCCGAGACGCTGGCCCGCATCGCCAGCGTCAGGTCGCCCTCGCCGATCACAACGGCGTCCCCGGTTTCGAGATCAGTGGCGACAGCACGAAACGGTGTGGGAAGCTCGTCGAAACGCTGTAGGGGCGCGACCGGCGCGGTCAACCTGCGCAACAGCTGCTGCAGCTTCTGGCCCTGCACGAGGCCCTTGGGCAGCCGAAAATCACCACCCTTCAGCCCGAGCGGAAAACGCACCAGAAAGTTCTGGTCCTCCGCCTTGCGGCGAAAATTCAGGTCAGCGCGCGGCGGCCGATCGCGAAACGCATCCTGCCAGTCGACCGAGGCCAGTACGCTCTCGATCTCCCCGGCCGACAACCCCGCCGCATACAGACCACCGACCACTGCACCCATGCTCGAGCCGGCAATCGCATCAATGGGCACGCGCAGCTGTTCGAGCACCTTGAGCACGCCGACATGCGCGACACCACGCGCGCCGCCGCCCGACAGGACCAGCCCGACCCGCGGACGTGGCTGCGGATCCTCAGTCGTGCTCGATGCAGCCCGCTCCAGCTCAATGGCCGGCAGGGACTGCGCGATCGCGGATATTGCCGTCGCGAGCGTCAGACAGACCGCGAGCACTGCCATGTCTGAGCGAAGCTGGAGCATCGCCGCGTAGAATAGCAGCGTAGACCATTACCGGGGCAGGCTGCACTGAACGGATTTCGGCACTTCACAGCCTGTGTCTTCGCTGGGCTGGCGCTCGCGGAGAGCACGCCTGCCATTTCGGCAGACGCGGCCAGTCCACTGCGAAAGGCGTTGCCCGAAGAGGTCATTGTCACCGCGACACGCCGCGCTGAACCCCGCAATCAGTTCGTCGGCAGCATTTCACGGCTCGAGGGCGCGGATCTGGCGATGTTGGGCGCCACGCACAGCGCCGAAGCGCTGAATCGCGCGGCGGGTGTCAACGTGCAACGTGGCAGCGGCCAAGAGAGCCTGATTGCGATTCGCTCGCCGGTACTGACCGGCGCCGGGGGCTGCGGATCCTTCCTGCTGCTGGAAGACGGTTTACCGCTGCGACCCACGGGCTTCTGCAACGTCAATGCCTTGTTCGAGGCCAATATCGAGCAGGCCAGCGCGATCGAGATCATCAAGGGTCCGGCCGTTGCCACTTATGGGGCCAACGCAACCCATGGCATCGTCAACGTGCTCAGCGGCACGGTCAGTGCACTGCCTCGCGCGGCGGTGACACTCGAGTCCGGCTCGCATGACTATCGACGCGTTCGATTCGCCAGTGCCGCTGCTTCGAACTGGGGTGCATATGGTCATTGGACCCGCGACGGCGGCGATCGCGAGGCAGCGGGTTTCGATGAGGCGAAACTCAACCTGCTCGCTGATTTCGACGCAGGCGACGGTGCGCTGCAGCTGCGCGCGGCCGGCACAGTCCTCAATCAGGAAACCGCCGGATTCATCCGCGGCCGCGATGCCTATCGCGATCCGCTGCTGCGGCGTTCGAATCCGAACCCTGAAGCGTTTCGGGATGCCTGGAGCACGCGGCTTGCGGCAGGCTGGTCCACGCAGGACTGCGAGGGCTGCTTCATCGACGTTCGCGGTGTGCTCAGGTACTCCGCCATGCAGTTCAGCCAGCATTTCCTGCTCGGCAAACCGGTCGAGGAGAACGGTCAAACGAGCTTCGCGATCAGCGCCTCCCGCCTGCGTCCAGTCGGCACCGCTGTCAGTCTGCGCTGGGGCGCTGAGGCCGAGCGCGCACGCAGTGAGCTGCTGGAGTTCCAAGCGGGAGCCACGCTCGACGGCAGCGCCGCGGCGCGCGCCATCCGTCCGGCCGGACGGCATTACGACTACGTCGTGCACAGCGCAGGTCTGGGCGCATTCTCCGACCTGGAATGGCAGATCAATGATCGCCTGCGTGCAGGTGCCGCGCTGCGCGCCGACTGGACCCGCTACGACTACGACAACCTGATGCTGGATGGCAACACCGACGATCTCGGGCAGCCCTGCCCCGGCGGTTGCCTCTACAGCCGACCGGGGGATCGGCGCGACGACTTCGTCAATTTTGCGCCCAAGTTCGATCTGCGCTGGCGCCCCAGTGAGCGACAGACGCTGTATGCCGCGGCAACGCGTGGCTTCCGGCCGCCGGAAATCACCGAGCTGTATCGGCTGCAGCGGCAACAGCAGCTGGCCGAGCTTGACTCAGAACGCCTCGACAGCCTGGAGCTGGGCTGGCTGCTCGAATCGCCGCAGTTTCGGGCGCAACTTGCTGCCTTCGCGATGCAGCGCAACCAGATCATTCTGCGCGATGCGGAAGGATTCAATGTCAGCGGCGGTCGCACCCGCCACCAGGGCGTCGAGTACCAACTGCTCTGGCAACCGCAGGCACGCTGGTCGCTGCGCGCGGCCGGCTCGTTTGCCAGCCATGAGTACGCGTTCTCGCGGGTCAGCGAAGGCAACGAGGCCATCGTGCCAGGGAACCAGATTGACACGGCACCCAGGGTGCTGACGAACCTGCAGCTCGGCTGGCAGCCGGCAGCCGCAGTTCGCTCTGAAATCGAATTCGTCCATGTCGGCGGATACTACGTCGACGCGGCAAACCAGAATCGCTACCCGGGGCATGTGCTCGCCAACTTGCGCGTGAGCGTTACGCCGCGACCAGAATTGCGCGCGACGCTGCGCGTGACCAACCTTGCAGATCGGCGCTACGCAGATCGGGCGGACTTCGCTCAAGGCGACTATCGCTACTTTCCGGGGCGCGAGCGGAGCTTTTTCCTTGAACTTCAGTGGCGGCGCGACCGATAATGACAGGCAATGGATTCAGGACTCCACTTGCCTGATTCCGGCGCCGCCGCGTCCGCGTCCGCGTCCCCTGAATTCTCGCTTGATCTGTGGCCGGGCGACGTCGCGCTGCTGAGCCGTGAGCTGCGCGTAGTCTGGTTGAATGAGTCGTTTGCGACTCGACTCGGCGTGACTCAGATCGCAGCACAGGGCCGCCACTGGTTCGAGCTGCGGCCGCAGAGCGACGGCACCCGCGCTCAATATCGTCGTGCGCTGGCGGGTGGCGAAGTGGACTTTGTGACCGCCGCGGTGGGTGGAACGGCGCCCTACAGATCAACCCTGCGCTTTACGCGACGGAACGGCCAGCCGAGCCTGCTGGTGTTTGAGCAGCCCCTGACGCCGGCTGCGGTTGCGCCGGCTGCGGTTGCGCCGGCTGCGGTTGCGCCTGCTGCCGCGCCGACGCCCGCCGTCGACACCGCGCTGGCGCAATCGCGCGAGCGCCTGTCGCTGACGCTCGAGTACGCCCAGGTCGGTCTCTGGGAACTGGACGTCGCCAGCGGCGTGGCGCGCTGGTTCGGTCGCTGGTGTGAGTCCGAGGATCTCCTCCCCTGTGACGGGCCCGAGCATGTCGACAACTGGGATCAGCGGATTCATCCGGAAGACCTGCAGCAGGCGGCCGAAAACTTCGCGGCACTGCTCGAGAATCGCCACGATCTCTACGAATGTGAATACCGGATCCTGACGCGCTCAGGCGAGTGGCGCTGGATCCTTGAACGCAGCCGTGCCGTCGAACGTGGACCTGGTGGCAAACCAGAGCGCGTCGTCGGCATCTGCATCAACGTCCACGATCGCAAGCAGGCTGAGCGCGAGCTGCGCCGCACACACCTGCGGCTGAAGTCAATTGCCGAAAACTCACCCGACTGGCTGCTGCTGATCGATGACCAGCGACGCGTGGCGTTCTGCAATCGGGAAGTTTTCGGGGCGACGCCGGAACAACTGGTGGGGATCGATGCACTGACGCTCTCACCAGTTGGATTCCGCGAGCAGATGGTCAATTTTTTTGCGGACGTGCTCGGCGGCAGCGAGCCGCAGGAAATCGAACAAACGCTGCCGAGCGAGAACGGAATCCCGCGTATTTTGCTACTTCGCGCTTCGCCAGTGCGCTCAGACGGCCAGGTGGTCGGTGCAGTAGTCTCAGCCACCAATATCTCGGAGTTGCGGCACCAGCAAGCCATGCTGTGTCTGCAGGCGCGCATTCTCGAGACCATGCGCGAAGGCGTCGTTCTGGTCGACTCCCATAACCTGATCCGCCTGACAAACCCGGCCTTCAACCACATCTTCAGGGCCCGCGAGCCAAGCCTGCTTGGACTGTCGGTCGAACCCCTGTTCCGCCTCAGCGAGACCAACCGGGAATCGATTTTGCGCCGCGTGCGCGCGCAGCTGGTCGGAGCCGCCTCAGATCCGGTCGAGATCGAATGCCAGCGTCTCGACGGCACGCTGCTGACCGCAGCCTGCGTCATCACACCGATGCAGATCGACGGTCGCGATCATTGGCTGGCCGTGCTGCACGACATTACCGATCGAAAGATTCTCGAGCGCGAAATCCTTGAAGTCGGCAATCGCGAACAACAGCGAATTGGCAATGACCTGCACGACGGACTCGGCCAGGAGCTGACCGGCGTCGCTCTGATGTTGCGCGGCGTTGCAACGAAGATTCGGCGCGAGCACCCGGCCCTGGAGCCGGAAATCGACGACATCGTGAAACTGGTCAATCGATCCATTTCAAACACCCGCACACTGGCGCGCGGACTCAGCCCTGTCGGACTGGAACGCGGTGGCCTGGTTCCAGCATTGCGAGTACTCGTCGCGAGTGCACGCGAGGCCTACTCGGTATCGATCACGCTGCGCACTCGGTTGCGGCAGCCGCTTGAACTCGACGAATCAAGCTCAAGTCATCTGTACCGGATCGTCCAGGAAGCCCTGCACAACGCGGTCCGGCATGGTCGCGCAGGCCGTATCACCGTGCAACTCGTCGTCGATATGGATTCAGTACGCCTCTCGGTTCACGACAACGGTCGCGGGCTGCCCGACCCGGGAATGGAGCTCACCGGACTGGGTTTGCGTGCGATGCGCTATCGGGCGAACATGCTGGGCGGTCACGCCATCATCGAGAATCATCGCGAAGGCGGCGCGATCGTCCGTTGCATCTGCCCGCATCGATCAAGCGATGCGCGCAGCGTCGATCACTCACTGCTTGCGACGCACCCCATTCTACGGCGCGCAGCCGTGCGTACGGACTGAAGAAAAGGTCCATCAGACCGGCACGCGCATCTTTGCCAGGTCGAAGTCGGGCTTGGGCCAGCGCAGTGGCAACTGCTCCAGTTCCTGCACGAGGATCTGCGAGACCAGCAGGTCGCGCAGCCACTTGCGGTGGGCAGGTATCACATACCACGGGGCGCGCTTGCGCAGGTCCACGGGGTCGAATTTCCATTGCTTGGCGCGCTCCTTGAGGCGTTCCTCAAACCGCCGCTTCTGCTCGGCACGGCTGATATGCAGCAACAGCTTGACGACGCGCGTGCCGCTTTCGTGCAGCAGATGCTCGAAATCATTGATCTGCGGATAGCGGCCGTTCCAGATCGCCTCGGGGACGCGTGGCAGGCATTCTAACCAGATCGGCTGTGCTAGCATTCGCCGCTGATTTTTCTGGAGCCCACACGCATGTCGACAGCTGCGAAACCGAACATCAGTCCGCCCGCGGGCGGCGAGCGCATCACGGTCAAGAACGGCAAGCTGGTCGTACCCAACCAGCCCATCATCCCGTTCATCGAAGGCGACGGCACCGGCCCAGACATCTGGCGCGCCAGCGTGCGCGTGCTCGACGCTGCGGTCGCCAGCGCCTACGGCGGCAAACGTAAAATCCATTGGCTCGAAGTCTATGCAGGCGAGAAGGCCAACAAGCTGTTTCAGACCTGGTTGCCCGACGAGACCGTCGCGGCCTGCCGCGAGTACCTGGTCTCGATCAAGGGTCCGCTGACCACGCCGATCGGCGGTGGTATCCGATCACTGAACGTCGCTCTGAGGCAGATGCTCGACCTGTACGTATGCCTGCGGCCGGTGCGCTGGTTCAAGGGTGTCCCGTCGCCGGTTCGCGCACCCGAGAAGGTCGACATGGTGATATTTCGCGAGAACACCGAGGACATCTACACCGGCATCGAGTTCGAAGCAGGCTCCGCCGAGAACCGCAAGTTCCAGGAACTGTTCAAGCAGTCATTCCCGAAGGCCTACGCCAAAATCCGCTTCCCGGACTCCTCCGGCATTGGCTTGAAGGCGATTTCCCAGGAGGGTACGGATCGGCTGATTCGCGCTGCAATCGAGTACGCCATTGCCAACGAGCGCAAGAGCCTGACGATCGTGCACAAGGGGAACATCATGAAGTTCACCGAAGGCGCGTTTCGCAACTGGGCCTATGCGCTCGCCGAACGCGAATTCGCTGCGCAGACCTACACCTGGGAGCAATGGGAGCGGACCAAGGCGGCCAGCGGTGAGAAGGCTGCCAACGATGAGCAGGTGGCCGCGCTCAAAGCCGGCCGGATCCTGATCAAGGATGCCATTGCGGACATCACGCTGCAGCAGGTGCTGACCCGACCGGAAGAGTTCGATGTCATCGCGACCATGAACCTCAACGGCGATTATCTCTCGGATGCGTTGGCGGCACAGGTCGGGGGCATCGGCATCGCTCCGGGCGGCAACGTCAACTACGTCACGGGCCACGCCGTGTTCGAAGCGACCCACGGCACGGCGCCGAAGTACGCCAATCTCGATCGCGTGAACCCGGGCTCTGTGATCCTCTCGGGCGAGATGATGCTGCGCTACCTCGGCTGGAGCGAAGCTGCCGATGCGATCATCGGCGCGATGGACAAGACCATCGCCCAGAAGACGGTGACCTATGACTTTGCGCGGCTGATGGAAGGCGCGCGCGAGGTCAAGTGCAGCGAGTTTGCAGACGCGCTGATCAGCAATCTCTAGAGGACGGCCGCCGTGCTGCCGCAGGCGTGCGCGCGACAGATCGGCGATTCCTTCGCGGACTACAACGCGCAGTTCCGCGCGGTCACTCGGCGTGCCCCTGCTCGATTCGACGATCGAAACTGGAAGGCCAGCCAGGCGGATGCCGTCGAGCGCATCGAACTCTATGATCGCTGCGTCAACGGCACCGTCGCGGCCCTGAAGCTCCGGCTTGGCGACAGCACCCACGACCGCGAGCTGTGGCGCGCGATTCGCGCAGAATTTTCCGCGCTGATTGCACCGCTGCCGGATCGGGCCTTCTCGAAGACGTTCTTCAGTTCGATCACGCGCAGACTGTTCGGAACCGTCGGCGTTGCGCCTGAGCTGGAGTTCGTCGCCACCGAGCTCGACTCGCTAGGCGAAATCGAGCCCCGATCCAGCCAGGGCCTGGAATCGACGCTGTACGCCAACCGCGGCTCCTTACAGTTGCTGATCGAGGATCTGCTCGGCGATCTGCGATTTCGCTCCAGCTGGCGCGACCTGGAGAAGACCTGCTCACAGGTCACGGCGGAAATCAATGCGCAGCTGGGTACCATCGGCGAGCGTCGAACCGTTGAAAGCCTCGAGATCATCCGGCCAGTCTTCTTTCAGTTCACGCGCGCCTACATCGTCGGCAGACTGAACGGCCGCGAATTCACTCGTCCGATTGTCATTGCGCTCAAGAACACCGGCGATGGCATCCTCGTTGATGCGGTGATGCTCGGTGAGGACGATATCAGCATCGTGTTCGGCTACAGCCGCTCGTATTTCAATGTGGACCTTGAGCGCGTCAACGACACCGTGCTGTTCCTGCGCCAACTGATGCCGCGCAAACCAGTCAGCGAGCTGTTCACGGTTCTGGGCAGGGCAAAACAAGGCAAGACTGAACGGTATCGAGAGGTCATGCAGCAACTGGCCCGTTCGGCCGATCAGTTCGTGCATGCGCCGGGCGAGCGGGGACTGGTGATGGTCTGTTTCACTCTGCCCTCGCTGGACGTCGTGTTCAAGCTGATCCGGGATCGCTTCCCTTATCCGAAGAACATCCTTCGGCAGGAAGTGCTCGACAAGTATCACTTCGTGTTCCGGCATGATCGTGCCGGGCGGCTCATCGATGCGCAGGAGTTCAAGCGCGTACGACTGCCGAGCGCGCGATTCACACCGGAACTGATAGACGAGCTTTTCAGTGAAACTGCCGGGACCGTCACGGCGGACGGCGACGACCTGATATTCGATCATATGTACATCGAGCGCCGGATGGTGCCCCTCAATCTCTTTCTGCGCGACGCCTCACCGGAGGATGCCGAGCGTGCGGTCATCGACTATGGACAGTCAATTCGTGATCTGGCGTATACAAATATCTTTGCCGGTGACCTGCTGCTGAAGAACTTTGGCGTGACTCGGCATGGGCGCGTGATCTTCTACGACTACGATGAACTCTGTCAGGTGACCGAATGCCGCTTTCGCGAACTGCCAGAGGCCAGCAACGACGAAGATGAGATGCGCGGCGAAGCCTGGTTCTACGTTGCCGACAACGACGTCTTTCCCGAGACTTTCATCAATTTCCTGGCCTTCAACGACGCGCAACGCGCAGCCTTCTTGCGGGTGCATGCTGAAATCCTGACCGCTGACTTCTGGCGTCAGGTCCAGGAGCGGCTGAACGGTGGCGAGGCGCTGGAAGTGCTGCCGTACCATCCCAAGCGACTGCGACTCACCGGCGCCAAACCGTAGCGATGTCACTCGGCCGGCGGGCCGAGATGCCTGGCGAGAAAGTTTCGTAGGCTTGCGTAGAGTTGCACTGCCCACTCTTCGCGTTCAAGGCTGTGGGATCCGTCCTTGATGACGACCAGTTCGTGTGCCTTGCCTTCCCGCGAAAGCGCCCGCGCCATGACGCGCGAGTGATCGTCGACGACCTGCTGATCGGCGGTGCCGTGCACCAGCAGCACAGGCACCGCGATCTCCGCTGCTCGGCGACGCGGCCGCCGTAGAACCGCGAGTTGTCAGCCTGAAGATCCTTCATGTCGCTGACGCCTGCAATGCTGACCGCGCAACGATACAAGCGCGGTTCTTTGATCGCACCGATCAGAGCCGCGTAGCCGCCGTAGTTCCAGCCAACGATGCAGATCCGCGAAGCGTCGGCGATGCCTTGTTCTATCAGCCAGCGGGCGCTGCTCGTGATGTCGTCGTGCATCACGGTACCCCAACCCTGATAGCCCGCGTCCATCCAGGCCTGACCGTAGCCGGTCGAGCCGCAAAAGTTCGGCTGCAGGACGACATACCCACTGTTGGCCAGCAGCTGCACGAGACGATCGTAACCCCAGGAATCGCGGGCGTAGGGACCGCCGTGCGGCAGCACGACGGCTGGCAGGCCACGTGGCTCGCGACCATTGGGCACAGTCAGGTATCCAGGAATACGAATGCCATCCGGTCCGGGAATCGACACGGACTGCATCGTTGCCAGACTGTCCGTTGGCAGCAGCGAATTGCGCCGTCCCAGCCGATCGATGGCGCGGGCATCCAGATCGAGAAGATGATAACTGCCCGGATCCACGTCACTGAAGGCAAAGATCAACAGTCGACGGCCATCGCGCGAGCCGCCCAGCACCCGGTTGTGTGTGTTGGGCAGAACAGCCTTGATCGACTGATCGATGCTGGCGGCATTGGAATCGATCCAATGCACGCTCGGGCGATCCGTTTCGTAGGCGAAGCCGATGATCCGTTCGCTGCGTGGCGCGGTCAGCACTGAGTCGACATCGACTTGTGGAGGCGCAAACAGCAACTGACGCTCGTTCTGGTCACTGAGATCCATCTCCCAGATCGCACCACGGCCGTTGTAAACCGCCGAGACCAGCAGCGCGTTTGGCGTCGAGCCGAAGCCCAAAACCTGCCAGTCCATGCCATCGAATCGGTCGAACCTGGACACGGTGCGCCATTCCGACTGTTCCGAGTCACGAGCGATGTACTGGCCCTTGCGCTCCCGATAGCCGTAGCCGAAACGCACGACCCCGTCGCGATCCGCGAGCCAGTGCGTGATCGGCGCCCGCTGGCGCAACGCCGCCCGCATCGCGCCGGTTCGGACGTTGACCTTGAAGACCGTTGGAAAAACGTCCCCATCATCGTCGATCTGCATCAGGACGTGGTCGGGGCCTGCGCGACAACCCCGCGCCGATTCTGCACGAATACTTTACCCCCCGATCCGAAAGTCGTTGGCCTCACCCGCAAGAATGGCGCGCTGCACCTTGGATCGCAGATCGCGCAGCACCCCACGCGGCACCGGTGGCGAATCCGCGCTGCGCACATAGCTCAGGTAGACCAGTTGCTGGCCGCTCGGCGAGATCGCCGGCGCAGCGATCTCCGCAGCCCTGGCGAACACTTCAATCGGAATGGTCGAAGCGCTGAGATCAGGAGGGCTGAAGGCCAGCAAGGCAACCGCAAAACATGTCCGCCGCATCGCTGCACGAGCCTCCCTGAACGCTCCTGTCAGGCTTTGAAGCGTACTGCCGCGTCCCGGATGGAATCCAGCTCCGGCTGCAGCGCCGCGAGGTCCGCTGCGCTCAATCCCAAGGTGTCAGCCAGGGCCGACTCGAGCCCCGGTGTCCGGAAGTCCGAGAACAGGCTGCGCGTCGCCAGCGTATGGCCGCCGTAGACAATCCTGGCTTCCTCAGCCAGCGCTGCACTCTCGCCCACCCGGCGCCAGCCAGTCATCGCGACTGCAACCGGGGTCGCCAGCCGCCACTTCCTGGCCAGTGCCTGAGTCAGCTCGGCGCCATGTTCTGCACAAAACTGGGTACGGGTCGCCGGATCCAGCAAAAGCGCCGCCGTGGCTTCTTGCGCCGATACGGCTTGCAGCGCGAGTGCTTCACCGGACCGATGCAGCAGCCCTGCCAAGCCCGCTGCACCCGGTGAGACGCGCTTGCGCCGCGCCAGGGCGGCGGCAATCCACGCGGTTGCAACGGCCTCGCGCCACATCGCGGCACACTCGGCCGTATAGCCCTCGGCAGAATAGACCGCTGATCGAATCTCGTTCAGCGCAGCCACCAGATCTGCGGGGCGGGTTGAGCCCGGGAGAGACTCCCCGAGCGCAAACGCATCGAGTAGTCGGCGCAGCCGGGCCGGTTTGGGCGGCAGCTGGTTGCGGGCGGATTCCACGGCTGCCTCAGCAGCGATGAACAGACTGGCCGCTTCGCCCTGCGCGTGCAGGGCCGGGGCTCGGCGATTCGCCATCTGGGCCAACCGGGGTGAAAAATCAGACTGCGATGCTCGCGGCGAACGAGGTGTCGGTCCAGAGCCGGGTCGACGATTCGCCAACCGCGTCACGCTATCGCGGACAGCGCCTGGCGCAGATCCGCGAGCAGGTCGTCGATGTCTTCAAGTCCGATCGACAGCCGCACGCTGCCCTCGGCGAATCCTGCCAGCTCACGCTCGGCAGGCGTGAAGTCGCTGGCCTTGAGGAGCTGCGGCGGCATGACCAGCGATTCGGTCGAACCGAGGCTGGCGGTCATCGCAAACAACTGCAGGCGCTCGGCAAAGACGCGTCCCGCCTCCGCGCCAGCGCGAAGATCGAACGTCACAACGGTGCCATGGTCCTGCATCTGCGCTCGAACGAGCGCAGCCTGCGGGTGACCGGCGAGACCGGGATAACGGACCTGGCTGGCGGCCGGGTGCTCGCGCAGCATCTGGGCAACCTGCAACGCCGCTGCGCACTGGGTCCGGTAGCGAATAAAATAGGTCTTCATGCCGCGCATCAGCAGGAACGCGGCGTGCGGATCCAGCGCCGCGCCAAGCAGTCCAAAGTCGGGTCGCAGTTCACGCAGCAGATCACGGTTGGCGATCACGGCCCCGCCCATGACATCCCCAGTACCGGCCGCATACTTGGTCAGGCTGTGGACGAAGTAGTCGATGTCGAACTGACCGTGCTGGTGGAAACCGGCGAAGGTATTGTCGAGAACCGTCACGGCTCCGTGCCGGCGCGCCAGTGTCGTGATCGCACCGATATCGGCGATCTTGGTCATCGGATTCGTCGGGCTCTCGAATACAACGAGACGGGTCGGCCGCGAGGCCAGCACACGCTCGATTCCCGGCAGGTCTTCCACCGACAGCATCGTGTGCTCGACGCCATAGCGCGCCAGCAGCCGCTTGATGCAGGTGCGCGTCGGATTGTAGGTCTCGTAGAAACACAGGATGTGATCGCCACTGCGGCACAGGGACAGCAAGGTCTGGTTGATCGCATTGACCCCGGATGCCGTCGTGACGCAGTCCTCGCGCCCCTGCAGCTCGGCGAGCAGCAGCTCAAGCTGGCGGATGGTCGGATTTCCGACGCGCGAATAGAAGAAACCGTCGCGCTCGCCGCGAAACGCCCGCACGGTCTCTTCAACCGTGTCGAACTCGAACTTGACGCTCTGGTAGATCGGCATCGACAGCGGGCGGTTGTCCGCCGGCACATCGACCGTAGGCGGATGATTCACACGCGTCGTATTTTTCATCGCGCAAGGGTAAACGGGTCGGCATCGAGATGCGCAGGAAAACGCTGCCGAACCCGCTGCACGGCATCGAGATCCAGATCCGCGACAAAGACGCCGGACGCCGCGCCCGCCTGCATCAACACAGCTCCCAGCGGATCGTGCAGAACGCTGTCGCCCTGGTGCGCAACTCGATTGCCATCGGCGCCGATCCGATTGACTCCAGCAACAACGGCCTGATTCTCGATTGCCCGCGCAGCGAGCAGGGTGCGCCAGGCAGATGCGCGCGCGGCCGGCCAGTTCGCAACGTAGAGCAGCAGGTCGTAGCAGACCTGCAACCCGATCCGTATGCCACGAAAGCTCACGATGACGCTGCGGTCGCCCGCCGCGTAGTGCGGCTCCTCACCGCCCATCCGGAACAGATGGCGCGTGTCGTAGAAATCCAGCGTGCCATCCGGCTGGGCAAACAGCAGCCGGTTGCAGCACCGCTCGCCGTCGCGGATCATCACGCTGCCCGTCACGGCGGCATCCCGCGCCCGTGCCTGCTCCAGCAGCCAGCGCTGCGTCTCACCGGGCGAGCGCTCGGCAAGCTCGGCCGTGCGCATGCTGAATCCGGTCGTGAACATCTCCGGCAACACGAACAGATCAACGCCGGCTGGCGCAGCATCCATTGCGTCTGCAAAACTCTAGCGATTCGCGACCGGGTCTTCCTAGGCAAGCTCCTGCTGCAGCAGGCCTAGGCGCATCGAGTCGCGTCAGGCATTGACCGGCTGCCGTGCAAAGGCGTGCAGTCGTTCCGCCGCAAGCGCCAGCGTCTCGTCGCGCTTGGCGATACAGACGCGCAGCAGCGACAGGGCCGGGCGCGACTGATAGAACGGTGACAGTGGAATCGGCGCCACGCCGCCATCGCGGATCAGGCGCTCGACAAAGTCGATGTCTGATTCCCCGGACAGATCACTGAAATCCAGCAACTCGAAGTAGCTGCCCTGCGCGGGCAGCACGCGAAACCCCGAACCCTGCAGCAGCGCATTGAAGCGATCGCGCTTGCCCTGAAAGAAAAAACCGAGCTCCTGCCACGACTCCGGATGCTCCGCGAGGTAGCGGGCGATGCCGTACTGGATCGGCGATGTGATGCTGAACGTGTTGAACTGGTGCACCTTGCGGAACTCCTGCGTCAGCGCCGGTGGCGCGACGCAGTAACCCGCGCGCCAGCCGGTCACATGCAGGGTCTTGCCAAAGGAGAATACCGCGAGGCTGCGCGCCCGCAGTTCGGGATGTGCGAGCACCGTCGCGTGGCGCGCACCGTCGAACAGCACATGTTCGTAGACTTCATCGCTGAGCACGAAGATGTCCCGGTCACGGATCAGTTCAGCCAGACGGTCCAGTTCCGCCGCCCCGTGCACGACGCAGGCCGGATTGTGCGGGTTGTTGAGGATCACGAGCCGGGTGCGCGGCGTCATCGCGGCGCGCACCTGGTCCCAGTCGATCCGAAACTGCGGTGGCAGCACGGGAATGCGCACGCAGCGACCCCCTGCCAGCTTCACAGCGGGCTCATAGGCGTCGTACGCCGGCTCGAAGACGATGACCTCGTCGCCCTGGCCCACGAACGCCTGGATCGACGAAAACAGCGCCTCGGTGCCGCCGCAGGTCACGGTGATCTCCTCGAGCGGGTCCACCTCGATGCCGTAGCTCGTGCCCAGCTTCAACGCGATCTGCTCCCGCAGTGGCAGTACGCCGTCACCCATTGCGTACTGGTTGTGCCCCTCTCGCATGGCCTCTGCGACTTTGTCGATCAGGCGAGGGTCCGCAGGAAAATCCGGGAAGCCCTGGCCGATGTTCAGCGCGCCGCACTGATTCGCGCGCCGCGAAATGACCGTGAAGATGGTCGTACGTGCGTCAGGAAGTTTGCTGCGAAGGTTCATGCTTGCATGTCCATCAATTTTGCCCTTCGACCGCAGCCAGGGCCGCGCCAATCAAGCCCGCCTGGCCGCAAAAATGCGCTCGCCGGAGCTCCGCGCGGGTGTGCAGCGCGCCGCGATACAGTTCGAAGTGCTCGGCGACCGCGCCGCCGAGAATAACCAGATCGGGCCATAGCAGGCGCTCCATTTCAGCGATGTAGCGGTTGAGCCGGGCAGCCCATGACGGCCAGTCGAGCTGCTCCACCGTGCGCGTGCGCGCCGCGGCGTAGCGCTCGCCCTCGACGACGACTCCCGGCAGCTGCAGATGCCCGAGCTCGGTATTGGGCAGCAGCGTGCCATCGATGAACAGCGCCGTTCCAATGCCGGTGCCAAGAGTCAGCATCAGCACGCAGCCCTGACTGCCGCGGCCCGCACCGAGCCGCATCTCCGCAAGGCCGGCGGCATCGGCGTCGTTGAGGACGGCAGCTTCGCCGCCCAGCAATTTGCGCGCCGCAGATCGAGCATCGAAGCCGAGCCAGCTGCGGTCAATATTGCTCGCGGTGCGGGTCACGCCGTTCTGAACCACAGCCGGCAGCGCGATGCCGCAAGCTGGCGCGGCGCCGAGTGAGCCGGCGAGTTCTTCAATTGCCGCCAGGACATTGCCGGGCGTTGACGGCTGTGGCAAATCGCAGCGTACTTCCGGTTGTTGCAGGGAGCCGGTGTCGGTATCGACCAGTCCCGCCTTGATGGACGAGCCGCCGACGTCTATGCCGATCGCCCTCGCCCTGGAAATGGCCACGCGATGCTAGTCGCCCGCGCGGGCGAGCTGTTCTTCGCGGACGCGGCGGGCTTCCTGCCGCTTGAGGTACAGCGCCGACAGGACGACGCCCGTTGCAACGATCAGCACCATGATGGTCGCCAGCGCATTGATATCAGGGCTTACCCCGAGCCGCACTTTCGAGAAGATCACCATCGGCAACGTGGATGATCCGGGTCCGGCGACGAACTGCGAAATCACGACGTCGTCCCACGACAGCGTGAACGCCAGCAGCCAGCCCGAGATCACTGCCGGCAAGATCAGCGGCAGGGTAATCCGGAAGAATACCTTGGCGGGCTTGGCGCCGAGATCGAGCGCGGCCTCCTCGAGCGAGTCGTCGAAGCCCGCAAGCCGCGACTGCACGACGACCGTGACATAAGCCATGGCAAAGGTGATGTGCGCGATCGTGATCGTCAGCATGCCGCGACCCTGCGGCCAGCCGATCAGCTGCTCCATCGCAACGAACAGCAGCAGCAGCGACAGACCGGTGATGACTTCGGGCATCACGAGCGGCGCGGTGGTCATCGCCGAGAGCACCGCGCGGCCGCGAAACGGCCCGAAACGGGCGAGCACCAGGCCCGCGACCGTGCCCAGGATCACCGCTCCGGTCGCCGTCATCGCGGCGATCTGGATCGACAGCCAGGCGGCGCGCAGAATCTGATCGTTCTGGAACAGCTCGCCGTACCACTTCAGCGTCGGCGAATTCGCGCTATCCCAGACCGTGACCAGCCGCGAGTTGTTGAATGAGAAGAAGATCATCGACAGGATCGGCACGTAAAGAAACGCGAAGCCTGCCGCCAGCGCCGAGTACCGAAACCAGCCGCGAGAAGTCACTTCTGCCCCGCCAGTTCGCGATTCTGGAAGCGCTGGAACAGCACGATCGGCAGCACGAGCAACAGCAGGATCGCGATCGCAACGCTGCTCGCGACCGGCCAGTCACGGTTCGAGAAGAACTCATCCGACAGCACGCGTCCGATCATCAGCTGATCGGAGCTGCCGAGCAGCGAGGGAATCACGTACTCACCCACCGCAGGAATGAACACGAGCAGGGAGCCGGCGACGATTCCGGGGATCGACAGCGGCAGGGTAATCGTCAGGAAGGCCTTGATGGGCTTTGCGCCGAGATCAGCCGCGGCTTCGAGCAGCGTCAGATCGTGTTTCTCGAGATTCGCATACAGCGGCAAGATCATGAACGGCAGATACGAATAGACGATACCGATGTAAACGGCGAAATCCGTGTACAGCAAGGTAAGCGGCTCGTTGATCAGGCCGACGCCCATCAGCGCCTGGTTGATCAGGCCATCGGTCTTCAGCAAGCCGACCCAGGCGTAGACGCGCAGCAGGAACGAGGTCCAGAACGGCAGGATGATCAGCATCAACCAGACACTGCGCATCGTCGGCGACGAACGCGCGATCGCGTAGGCCATCGGGTAGCCGATCAACAGGCAAAAGAGCGTGGAGATTGCCGCTACCTTCACGGAGTAGCTGAAGGTCCTGACGTACAGGTCATCTGTCAGCAGGAACAGGTAGTTATCCAGGTTGAACGTGGCGACGAGGCGTTTGGTCTCCGCAGCCCATTCGAACAGTGGCGCATACGGCGGCATGGCCAGCTGCACTTCCGAGAAGGAGATCTTCAGGACGATCAGGAAGGGCGCGACAAAGAACAGCAGCAGCCATACAAACGGGATGCCGATAACCAGCCGCTGTCCGAGCCAATGTTCGCGGATGTAATTCGACCAGCGTGGCGGTCCATAGCGCAACAACAGCACGTACAGGGGATTCAGTCGCCCGGCGGTCAGGGAGTTTGCCATCAGAACTATTGCGCGAGCACGACCGGACTCGAGGCGTGCCACGAGAGGTAGACGGTTTCGTCCCAGCTGATCCGGTCCTCCGCGTGGCGTTCGGTGTTCGGCAAGGTGACGCGAATCATGCTGCCGCTGTCCGCTTTGACCAGAAACACCGATTTGTCGCCCATGTAGGCGATTTCCTTGACTGTGCCGCGACAGAAATTCTCGCTGACGCTCGGCATCTCACGTTCAATGTCGATCTTCTCGGGTCGGATCGCGACCCAGACCTTGGCTGTCGGCGCGGAGCTGATGCCGTGGTTGACGTAGACGACGCCGGAGATGTCGGGGCAATCGACACGGACATGATCGGGTTCGTCCTCGATCAGCTTGCCCTCGAACATGTTCACCGAACCGATGAAGTCCGCGACGAATTTGCTCGACGGGTACTCGTAGATATCCGAAGGCGTGCCGATCTGGACGATCTCACCGCGATCCATGACGCCGATTCGTGAGGCCAGCGTCATCGCTTCTTCCTGGTCATGCGTGACCACGATGAACGTGACGCCGAGTCGCTCCTGCAGGTTGATCAGCTCGAACTGGGTTCGCTCGCGCAGCTTCTTGTCGAGTGCGCCAAGCGGTTCGTCGAGCAGCAGCAGCTTGGGGCGCTTGATCAGCGCGCGGGCCAGTGCCACACGCTGTCGCTGGCCGCCCGACAACTGATGCGGTTTGCGCTTCAGGAAATCGCCAAGCTGAACGATGTCGAGCATCTCGCCGACCCGCTGCCGGACCTCGGTGCCCGAGAGGCGCTCCTGCTCGAGGCCGAAGGCAACGTTCTGCTCGACCGACATATGCGGAAACAGCGCGTACGACTGGAACATCATGTTCACTGGACGCGCATAGGGCGGCGTATCGGCCATGTCCTGACCATCGATCAGGATCCGGCCCTGCGTCGGCCGTTCGAAGCCGGCGAGCATCCGCAGCAGCGTCGTCTTGCCGCAGCCAGAGCCGCCGAGGAGGCAGAAAATCTCGCCTTTCATGATCGACAGCGAGACGTTGTCGACCGCGACGAAATCGCCGAACTTCTTGGTCACGCCCTCGATGCGGACGTACTCGCGCGCCGGGTCAGCTGCCTGACCCGGCCGCGTTGCGACGCCCGGCTGGTCGGACAAGCCTATTTGCCCGTCTTGAAGCGCGTCCAGCTACGGGTCAGCAGCCGCGTGAATTGAGAGGATTCGGCCAGATCCGGGACCAGCTTCAGCTTGACCTCAGCGCTCGGGTAGATACCCGGATCGTTCTTGACGGCGTCATCGACCATCGGTAACGAGGCCGCATTCGGGTTCGCATAGTTCACGTAGTTGGAGTTCTTCGCCGCGACTTCAGGTCGCAGCAGGTAGTCAATGAAAAGATGCGCATTCTTGACGTGCTTGGCATCGTTCGGGATCGCCAGCATGTCGAAGAACACCACCGCGCCTTCCTTCGGGATCCGGTACTTGATCGTGACGCCGTTGTTGGCCTCGGCAGCGCGATCCCGCGACTGCAACACGTCACCGGACCAGCCAAGCGCCAGGCAGACCTCGCCGTTCGCCAGATCTTCGATGTACTTCGAGGAATTGATGTACTTGACGTACGGGCGCATCGCCAGCAGCACTTTCTCTGCCGCAGCCAGATCGGCCGGATCCTCGCTGTTGGCGTCCTTGCCCAGATAGATCAGCACGGTGCCGAGGACTTCCGACGGCGCATCGAGCAGCGTCACGCCGCAGTCGGCGAACTTCGAGACCACGGCCGGATCGTAGAACATCGCAAAGCTGTCGACCGGGGCATCCGCCATCCGCTCGAGGATCTTGGCCTCGTTGTAGCCGACCCCCGAAGTGCCCCACAGATAGTTGACCGAATGCTCATTGCCCGGGTCATGCAGCGCCACCCGCTGCGTGATGTCCGCGTCGAGGTTCGCAAGGTTGCTGAGTCGCGTCTTGTCGAGCTTCTGGAAAACTCCGGCCTTGATCTGCCGCTCGAGGAAGGAAGCCGAGGGCACCACGATGTCATAGCCGGTGTTGCCGGCGAGCAGCTTGGTTTCCAGCACCTCGTTAGAGTCAAAAACGTCGTAGTTGACCTTGATGCCGGTTTCCTTGGTGAAACCCGCGATGACCGAGTCGTCGATGTAGTCCGACCAGTTGTAGACGTTCAGCAGCAGCTCGTCGTCGGTATCGAAGGTCTGGGCGGACGCGGCCGCGCCGGTCTCCGGCGCCGGTTGTTCGGCGGGCGGCTTGCCGCCGCAGGCCACGAGCAGCGCAGCGAGCAGCAGCGCGGCGGAAGCAGAACGGAGCGGATTCAGCATGGTCATCTCCCTGAAAGACGATTCGGCGGGCAGGCCCCCACTTTATAGCGCAGCGGAACCGGCCTGAGAAGGCGCTCGGTCAGATCATTCCCTCTGCTGCCAGCGAACGGTGCAATTCATCGAGCGTGCGCACCACTTTAGTGATCAGCTCGTCGATCTGCTCGCGAGTAATGACCAGCGGCGGCGCAGCGATCATTGTGTCGCCGACCGCACGCATGACCAGGCCGTTGCGCATCGACAGCTCGCGGCAGCGCAGGCCCACATCACCGCGCCCGCCGAAGAACTTTCGTGAAGGTTTGCGCGGCACCAGTTCCAGGGCGCCGAACAACCCGAGCGAACGCGCTTCGCCGACCAGCGGGTGTGCGCCGAGCTTCTGCCACTGCCGCACCCAGTACGGCGACAGATCCGATGCGACCCGCTCGACAACCCGCTCGTCACGCATCGCGCGCAGATTCGCCAGCGCGACCGCACAGCAGGTCGGATGCCCGGAGTAGGTAAAGCCGTGAAAGAACTCACCGCCCTCGTCCACCAGCACTGCGGCCACCCGGTCGCTGACCATCAGCGCGCCGAGCGGCAGATAACCGGAGGTAATTCCCTTCGCGAGCGTCAGAAAGTCTGGTCGCGTCTGGTAGTAATCGCATCCGAACCAGCGTCCCGTGCGCCCGAAGCCGCAGATCACTTCGTCGGACGCAAACAGGATGCCGTAGCGATCGATGATCTTCTGCACCGCAGGCCAGTAGCTCGGCGGCGGGATAATCACCCCGCCGGCACCCTGGATCGGTTCGGCAATGAAGGCGGCAACGTTCTCCGGGCCCAGTTCGAGGATACGTTCTTCGATGGCCTCGGCCGCCTGCAGACCGAACGCCTCAGGGTCGAGATCGCCGCCGCACTCGAACCAGTACGGCTGCTGCACGTGCACGATTCCCGGAATCGGCAACCCGCCCTGCGCGTGCATGGGCTTCATGCCACCGAGCGAGGCGGCCGCGATGGTGCTGCCGTGATAGGCATTCCAGCGGCTGATGATGATCTGCCGCTTCGGTTGGCCGCGCAGCTGCCAGTAGCGGCGCACCATCCGCAGCATCGTGTCGTTGGATTCGCTGCCCGATCCGGTGAAGAACACGCGGTTGAACTGCGGCGGCGTAAGCTCTACCAGCAGTTTGGCAAGCTCGATCGCCGGCACGTTCGAGGTCTGGAAGAAGCTGTTGTAGTAGGGCAGTTGCTTCATCTGCTCGGTCGCAGCCGCTACCAGGTCCTGGCGGCCGTAGCCAAGCGCCACGCACCACAAGCCCGACATACCGTCGAGCAGCTGGTTGCCCTCGGAGTCGTACAGGTAGATGCCTTGCGCGCGCGTAATGACGCGCGCACCCTTCTTTGCGAGCGCCTTGTGATCCGTGAACGGATGCAGGTAATGCTCGGCATCGAGTGCCTGCAGCGCCGCGGTGGTGGGCAAGTCAGACATTCAGCAGCAGATGCTCACGTTCCCAGGAACTGATGACCCTGAGGAACACCTCGTACTCCGCTTCCTTGACGATCGTGTACGCGGCGACGAAGGCCGGGCTGAGCATATCGATCAGTGGCTGGCACTCGCGCAGGCGTCGCACGGCCTCGTCGAGGTTGCGCGGCAGGCCGAACGGCAGGTCATGCGCGCTGCCGGTGATCGGATCCGTAGGTTTCAGGTTTTCGATCATGCCCAGGTAACCGCACACCAGCGACGCGCCAATGGCCAGATACGGATTGGCGTCCGCGCCTGACAACCGATTCTCGACGCGGCGTGACTCCGGGGACGACAACGGCACCCGCAGCCCGGCCGTGCGATTGTCGTAGCCCCATTGAACGTTGATCGGCGCGACCTGAAAGCGCGTGATCCGGCGGTAGGAATTGACGTTCGGTGCCAGCAGAGCCATCGCAGCCGGCAGGTATTTCTGCAGGCCCGCGATGTGCGAATAGAACAGCTGTGAGGGCGTGCCGTCGGCATTCGAGAACACGTTCCGACCGCTCGCGGTTTCGATGATGCTCTGGTGAATGTGCATCGAGCTGCCGGGTTCCTTGGCGTGGGGTTTGGCCATGAACGTCGCGTACATCTTGTGACGCAGCGCCGCCTCCCGCGCGGTGCGCTTGAACATGAAGGCCTGGTCGGCGAGCTCCAGCGCGTTGCCGTGCAGCAGGTTGATCTCCATCTGCGCCGGGCCGTCTTCATGAATCAGCGTGTCGATCTCGATGTCCTGGTCTTCGCAGAACTGATAGACATCGTCGAACAGCGGATCGAACTCATTGACGGCGGCGATGCTGTAGGACTGACGGCCCGGCTCCGCACGCCCTGAGCGCCCGACCGGCGGCTTGAGCTGGTAGTCGGCGTCAATGTTCGGTTCCACCAGATAGAACTCGAGCTCCGGCGCCACCACGGGCGTCCAGCCCTGCTTCGCATAAAGATCCATCACCCTTCGCAGCAGACCGCGCGGCGCCATCATCACGTCGCGACCGTCGGAGTAGAAGCAGTCATGAATGACCTGCGCGGTGGGTTCGCCGGCCCAGGGAACGCGCCGAACGGTATTGGCATCGGGTTTCAGCACGATGTCGATCTCGGCCGGACTCATGGCGGCGTCGGTGTTTTCCGGATAGTCGCCGGTCACGGTCTGCAGAAAGATGCTCTCCGGCAGCCGCATGCCCTGGTCTTCCGCAAACTTCGCGGCCGGCATGACCTTGCCGCGCGCGATGCCGGCCATGTCGGGAATGATCGCCTCGACTTCCTGGATGTTGTGGTCGCGAAAGAACTGTTTGATGTCACGAGGCATGATCGGATTCCTGGGTAAACGAGGGTCGCCTTGCTGCGCGCTGCCGTGCGGCCGCGCCAAAGGCTGCAAACAAAGCATGAAAAAACGGGTTGGCCAGTACGCGCCACTCAGGATGCCATTGAACCGCCAGCGCGAAGGCCGGCGCATCGGCCACGCGAAATGCCTCCACCAGGCCGTCCGGCGCATGCGCTTCGGCAATCAGTCCAGGCGCAAGCTCGCGCACGCCCTGGGCATGCAGCGAGTTGACCTGAACCTGCTGCGCGCCACCTGCCATAAAACGCAGCATGCCGCCCGGCTCCAGGTGCAGCGCATGCACGAGCGCATACTGCGCGTCGAGCGGCTGATGTTTGTCTTCGCGATGATCGAGCATGCCAGGCTGTTCGTGCGCGGCCTGCCAAAGCGTGCCACCCAGGGCGACGTTCATCTCCTGGAAGCCGCGACAGATGCCGAGTACCGGCACGCCGGCCGCGATTGCCCGCGGGATCAGCGGCAGGGTCGTCCCGTCACGCTCCAGGTCATGCAGCGTGCCCGGCGCGCTGGGCTCGCCACGGTAGCGCTCGGGCGCGACATTCGACGGACTGCCGGTAAACAGCAAGCCGTCCACACTTGCAAGAATCTCGTCGATCGGCAGCGGCTCGGGCAGCACCGGGATCAATAGCGGCAGCGCGTCCGCCCCGCGCACGATGGCGTGGATATACTTCTCCCCCACCGCATGGAATGGGTGAGGGCCGAGCAAGCGACGGTCGGCCGGGATGCCAATGACCGGGCGGCGAGGCGGCGGCGTCGCGACTGATTTCATGGGATGGTTCGGTTGCTGGGCCGGCGGTCTCGCGAGAGCAACCGGACGGCTTTCATTACACCATATCCGGGGCCGGTTTTCCGGGCCTTGCGGCAGTGCAATATGTGGCATCCGGGAGAGCCAGTGAGCGAAGTTTCCGAACGCATGGCAGCTGCACGACGCGCTGAACTGGCAGCCTTTCTGAGCGGTCACCCAGAGGTGCGGTACTTCGACGTCTTCCTCAACGACCTGAACACCGTTGAGCGCGGCAAACGCATCGATCGGGCCGGTATCGAACGGGTCTATGCGTCGGGCATGCCGCTGCCCGGCTCGATGTTCGCCCTCGACATACTGGGAGGCACGGTCCAGGAGACCCAGCTGGGTTTCGACGACGGCGATGCAGACCGACCCTGCTACCCGATCCCGGGGACGCTCGTCACGGTCCCCTGGCAGGCGCCAGAGGTTGCCCAGCTGCAGGTATCGATGCTCGAGACCGACGGACGGGGTTTTTACGGCGACCCACGCCACGTGCTCGCGCGGACGCTCGAGCGGCTGCAGCGCCTGAACCTGACGCCAGTCGTCGCGGTCGAGTACGAGTTCTATCTCGTCGATCTGCAACGAACCTCGGACGGCCAGCCGCAACCGCCGCGCTCACCGCTCACGGGTCGGCGCGAGTTCCGTACCCAGATCAACTCGATGACCGACCTCAACGACTACTCGCAGCTCCTGCGCGACATCGACACGGCCTGCAGGGTGCAGCAGATACCGACCACGTCAGCGCTGGCGGAGTACGGCCCGGGTCAGTACGAGGTCAACCTGGCGCACCAGCCGGATGCGCTGCTTGCCTGCGACCAGGCGATGCGTTTCAAGCGCGTCGTGCGCAGTGTGGCCCGCGCCCACGGCAGCGAAGCGACCTTCCTGGCCAAACCCTATCGCGATATGGCAGGTTCTGGTCTGCATCTGCATGTCAGCCTGCTCGATGCGGCGGGTCGCAACATTTTCAGTGACGGCCACGTACCAAGCGATTGTGCCGACCTGCGGCACGCCGTCGCCGGACTGCTCGCAACCCTCGGCGATGGCATGGCGATCTGCGCTCCGGGACCCAACTCCTACCGGCGGTTTCGGCCCGAGGCCTACGTGCCACTGACGCCGAGCTGGTCGATCAACAATCGCGGCTCGGCGATCCGCATTCCGGCGAGCGACGCCGCCAATCGACGCATCGAGCACCGGCTCGCCGGCGCGGATGCGAATCCGTATCTGGTACTGGCCTGGGTGCTGGCGGGCATCCACTCCGGTCTGTCGCAAGGCGTCGAACCGCCGCCGGTGACCGACGGCAACGCCTATCGACAAGCCGGCGAACCGCTACCGACCCACTGGGCTACCGCCATCGAGCGATTTGCGGCCAGTGACGTTGCGACGGAGTTTCTGGGCAAGCCGTTTGCGCAGCTCTACGCGACCGTCAAGCGCGCGGAACTCGAAGACTTCGACAGTCACGTCACGCCGCTCGAGATCGCCCGCTACCTCGGACCGATCTGATGTACGTCGCGTCCTACTACAGCGAGTCGGTCGTGCTGCCGAACGCCGCGCCGGCCCTGACGGGCGCCTTGGACGCCGATGTCTGCGTGATCGGCGGCGGCATTGCCGGCTGTTCGACGGCACTGCATCTGGCAGAAGCCGGCCTGCAGGTCGTGCTGCTCGAAGCGAAGCGCATCGGCTGGGGGGCGTCAGGGCGCAGTGGCGCGCAGGCGATCTGCGGTGTTGCCGCCGGCGAGGCGAAGATCGAGGCCCTGCTCGGCGCGGCGGATGCCCGCAAGGTCTGGGATGTGACCGTCGAGGGCCTCGATCTGATCCAGACGCTGATCGCACGGCATGGCATCGACTGCGACTGGGTTGCAGGACAAATGCATGTGGCGATCAAGCCGCGACAGGAAGCCGAACTGCGCGCCTGGGTTGACGCGCTGAACAATCGTTACGATTACCCGAGCGTCAGCTTCGTCGAGCAACCGCAGTTGCGCGAACTCGTCGCCAGCGATCGCTATCGGGGCGGCACGTTCGATTCCCGCAGCGGACATCTGCATCCGCTCAAGTACACGCTCGGTCTGGCCACCGCGGCGCGACGCGCCGGCGTACGGATCTTCGAAGACTCCCGCGCGCTGGCCTATACGCACCAGGGCTCGATGCTCCGCGTGCAGACGGCGCAAGGCGAAGTGCGTTGCCGCCAGCTCGCACTGTGCGGCAATGCGTATCTCGGCGCACTCGCACCCGAGCTTGCGCGCAAGATCATGGCCGTCGGCACCTACATCGTGGCGACCGAGCCACTGGGGGACGCGCGCGCGGCGGCCCTGATCCGCAACAACGCGGCGGTCACCGACATCAACTGGGTGCTCGACTATTTTCGGCGCTCTGCTGATCATCGGTTGCTGTTCGGCGGGCGGGTCAGCTATTCGGGACTCGACCCGTTCAACACGAGCGGCGTCACGCGCCAGCGGCTGCTGAACGTCTTTCCGCAGCTTGCAGACGTCAGAATTGAACATTCCTGGGGCGGCTATGTCGACATCACGATGAATCGCGCGCCGCATTTTGGCCGCCTGGCCCCGAACGTATACTTCCTGCAGGGCTTTTCCGGACACGGCATCGCGCTGACCGGCATTGCCGGCAAGCTGCTCGCTGAAGCCATCACGGGCACGGCCGGCCGCTTCGATGTCTTTGCGCGGATCCCGCACCACGACTTTCCGGGCGGCGCGGCGCTGCGACGACCTGCGCTGGTGCTGGCGATGCTGTGGTACCGGCTGCGGGATCTGCTTTAGGCCATCTGTTTTACGAGAGAAACATGCGTCTGTCCACACTGCTTGCATCGTGCCTGCTGACGGCGCTCTGCCCACACGTCGCAAGTGCCGACGGGCCGCAGATCGGCAGCTGGGGCGTGGACCTCGCCGGCAAGGATCTCGCAGTTCGTCCCGGTGACGACTTCTTTCGCTATGCCGGCGGCAGCTGGATCGCCAGCACCGAGCTGCCATCGGATCGCACGCGCTTCGGCAGTTTCGATCAGCTTGCCGACAAGTCAGAAGCCGACACGCGCGGGATCATCGAAGAACTGGCTACCACTTCGGCGCAGGCCGGCAGCCTCGAACAGAAGATTGGCGACTACTACGCCGCGCACCTCGATCAGCAGGCCATCGACGCGCGCGGCCTTGAACCGGCGCAGGCCGGACTGCGCGACATCGCCGCGGCGCGGACGCATGTCGCGATCGCGGAGCTGATGGCCCGGCCGGATTTGCCAGTCAACGGCCCGATCGGTGCCTTCATCACGCTCGATCAGAAGAATCCCGATCGCTACGTCGTCGCCGTGACCCACAGCGGCCTCGGCCTGCCGGAGCGCGAGTTCTATCTGCGCGATGACGCGCAGTTTCGTGAAATCCAGACGCAGTACCGGGCACACATTGCCCGGCTGTTGACGCTGGGCGGCATGCCCGCCGGGCGTTCGAACGCAGCAGCGAAGCGGATTGTCGCACTCGAGACGGCAATCGCCCGGGAGCACTGGCCGGTGGCCAAGCGCCGCGAACGCGATCTGACCTATAACCCCCGCAGCATCGACGAGCTCGTCGTGCTGCTGCCCGGCTACCCGGTGCGCGAGGCGCTGGCGGCAGGCGAACTGGCCGACGTCACAGAGTTCATCGTCCGCGAAGTCGATACGATGACGCCGCTGGCGAAACTTTTTCGCGCCACGCCCGTTGCGACGTGGCGCGACTACCTGACCTATCACTACCTGCGCCACAGCGCATCGCTGCTGCCCTCGGCACTCGATGCCGAGGTGTTTGCGTTCTTTGGCAAGACGCTCAATGGGCAGCCCGAACAGCGGCCGCGCTGGAAGCGCTCCGTCGGCGCCGTCAATGGCGCGCTCGGCGAAGCCGTCGGGCAGATCTACGTCGCGCGGCACTTCGCGCCCGAATCGAAGCAGCAGATGCTGGAGCTGGTCGAGAACGTCCGCAAGGCTTATGGCGAGCGCATCCGGGCGCTGCCATGGATGAGCGAGGAGACCAAGCTCGTCGCGCTCGAGAAGCTCGCGGCATTCCGCACCAAGATCGGCTACCCGGATCGCTGGCGCGATTACTCGGCGCTGGAGGTCAAGCCCGGCGACGCTTTCGGCAACAGCCAGCGAGCGGCGGCGTTTGGCTGGCGCGAACAGCGCGCCCGGCTGTTCAAGCCGACCGATCGCGACGAATGGTTCATGACGCCGCAGACCGTCAATGCGTATTACAACCCGATCTTCAACGAGATCGTGTTCCCGGCGGCGATCCTGCAGCCGCCGTTCTTCGATCCGAAGGCGGATCCTGCCGTCAATTACGGTGCGATCGGCGGCGTGATCGGCCACGAGATGGGCCATGAATTCGACGATCAGGGTTCCAAATCCGATGCCCGCGGGGTGCTGCGCACCTGGTGGAACCCGGATGACGAGGCGGCCTTCCGCAAGCTGGGCGACAACCTCGTTGCGCAGTATTCCGAGTTCGAGCCGCTGCCGGGTCTCAAGCTCAACGGCCGTCTATCGCTGGGCGAGAACATCGGCGACCTCGGTGGCCTGTCGGTCGCGCACGCAGCCTACCGGCTATCGCTCGGCGACAGGGCCGCAGCCGCGATCGATGGACTCAGTGGCGATCAGCGCTTCTTCCTCAGCTGGGCGCAGGTCTGGCGCACATTGTTCCGCGAGCAGAGTCTGCGCAATCAGGTCATGACCGGGCCGCACAGTCCGCCGGAGTTCCGAGTCAACGGCGTGGTGCGCAATATCGACGCCTGGTACTCGGCATTCGGCGTCAAGCAGGGCGACCGCCTCTACCTGCCTGACGAGCAGCGAGTGCGAATCTGGTAGCAGCCGCTCAGGCGTGCCTGAGCTCAAAGCACTGGTGTATGCGCGCATTACGCGCGAAATCGGGCGGCAGTGTCGCGCGGCTGATGTCATGCAGCGCATAGCGCGCGGCGAGCGAAGCGTCGAGCCGGAACTTCTGCAGATTGGTCGAGAACAGCAGCAAGCCAGCTGGACTCAGCAATTGCATGCAGGCATCGACCAACTCGACGTGATCGCGCTGCACGTCCAGCACGCCCTGCATCCGCTTGGAGTTCGAGAACGTCGGCGGATCCAGGAAGATCAGGTCGAACTGCGCGCGATCACGACCCGCCTGCACGAGCCATTCGCGCGCATCGGCCTGGACCTGCACATGCAGAGGTCCGGCGAGGCCGTTCAGCTGCAGATTACGCTCGGCCCAGTCCAGATAGGTTCGCGACAGATCTACGGTCGCGCTGGAGCGTGCGCCGCCTGCAGCCGCATAAACGGTGGCGGTGCCGGTATAGCCGAACAGATTCAGAAAGCGCTGATTCGGGGACTCCTCCCGCAGTCTGCTGCGGGTAATCCGGTGATCGAGGAACAGCCCCGTGTCGAGATAGTCGGTGAAGTTGACCTCGAATCGCAGGCCCGCTTCGCTGACCACATGCCGATGCGAGCGCGCGTCGAGCTTCTCGTACTGCTCACCGCGTTGCGTTCGGCGCCGCAGACGCAGGTGGATATTGTCAGCCGGAACACCGGTGGCCGCCGGCAGCGCGGCGAGCGCCTCGCTGCGTCGACGCCGCGCGTCCTGCTCGGGAATATCGCGCGGCGCGGCGTACTCCTGCACGTGCAGCCAACGTGGCTCGCCATCGGCCGCCGTGTACTGATCGATCGCGAACGAGTATTCGGGCATATCGGCGTCGTAGATTCGCCAGCAGCTCACCTGTTCGCGCTTCGCCCAGCTGCTGAGCCTGCGCAGATTCTTGGCGATGCGGTTCGCGAACATCACCGCACCCGGCGTCGCCGCCAACGCAGGATCGGCCCGCCGCTCCCGCGAGGGGCGCAGATCGCGCACAGCGGCGGCATCGATCCGCAAACGCAGCAGCCGGCACTCGATCGCACCGTTCCAGACCACGTGCACGCGCTCGGCGCGCAAGCCGAGTTCGAGGCCGAGTTCCGGCGAGGTCAGCACGGCTGCGTTCCAGCCGCCAAAGCGTTCGCGCAGCACCGCACCCAGTTCGCGATGCACGGCACGCGCCGCATCCACTTCGCCGAGCCGAACCCCATACGGCGGATTGGCGCACAACAGACCGGTGCCGGGCCTCGTGGGCGCCGCGTCACGCAGCGGCCGCGACTCGAAGTGGACGAGGTCGGCAACACCGGCGCGTTTCGCATTGGCCCGCGCGTGGCTCAGCGTCGAGGCGTTGATGTCCTGCCCGCGCAGCAGCGGAGCGCCAGCCGCGACGCTGCGCGCCTGCCACTGCGCGAGCCCCGTGTCGGCGCGCTGGCGCGCTGACTCAACGAGACGTTCCCAGAGCGCCGCATCGTGCTGCTTCCAGCGCTGCAAGCCGAAATAGTCGCGCCACAGGTTGGGGGCAATATCAGCGGCAATCAGCGCGGCTTCGATCACGAGTGTGCCGGCACCGCACAGCGGATCGAGCAATTCCGCACCTTCGCGCGCCAGCGCCGGCCAGCCGGCCCGCAAGAGGATGCCGGCGGCCACGTTCTCGCGCAGCGGCGCTTCGCCGGCTTCGGTGCGGTAACCGCGCCGATGCAGTCCTTCGCCCGCCAGATCGATCGATACGGTGATGAGCGTGCCCTGCGCATGCGCATGCACCTGTACGCCAGGCCGTTCAGTCGACACATCCGGTCGCGCACCGACGCGCGCGCGCAGCGCATCACAGATCGCATCCTTCAGGCGCAGCGTGCCGAAGTGCGTGTTGCTGATGGCCGGATGCCGGCCACTCCACTCGCAGGCAATCGAGTGCGCCGGATCGATGTGCTGCTCCCAGGGCAGCGCAAGCAAGGCGGCGTAGACCGCAGCTTCATCGGAAGCGTCGAGGCGCGCGAGCTCCACATAGATCCGGCTGGCAACCCGCGACTCGAGGCAGGCTCGATAGGCCACACCCAGATCGCCCGTGAACGACACCGCAGTGCCGCGCTCGCGGACATCGTCCGCGCCGAAGCTGCGCAGCTCGATTGCGAGCAGGTCGGCGAAACCGCGCGGTGCGCTCGCGAGGCATTGGCGCCGCACGCCGGCTGCAGTCACGGCCCGGGCTCAGCGGCCGAGCAGGCGCACATTGCGCGCAGCGGGCGTCAGATGGCGGCTCAGCAACCGATAGGCATCGACGTCGAAGCCGTGCAGCGGCGGATGGCGCGGTCGGAAGCGTTCGAGATCGGCAATCTCGGCTGCGTCGTCGAGATTGACGCTGCCCAGATACTGCCACTGGTCGATGACATGCACCTGCGACAGCCCGAAGCCGCTGCCTTCGTGTACGGCCACCGGCCCCGCGTAAGGCCAGGACTTCAGCTTCGATGGCAGCAACGCGATCTTGAGTCGCATCGCATGCCGGATTGGCGGCTCCTTGCCGTTGCAGGCCCCGGCGCAGCGGCCAATCTGGAAACCGAAACACGAGCCCTCGCCGCTCTCGAGACCCAGCAGCTTCAGGCATAGCTTTGCCTCGCGGGCAAGCTTGGTGAGGCTGCTGCGCGCTTCGCGCTCACTGCGATAAAGGCCAAACCAATCCCCCGACGGCAACTGCGCCTGGCTGCCCAGCGTGAGCAGCTGCGGTGGCGAGGCGTCGTCGCCGAGTCTCCAGCTGTAGGTGTCGCCGCCGCGCAGGCGACGGTTGTAAACCGGCTTCAGTTCGCGGACGAGGCGCGCTTCGAGCAGCAGCGCACCCAGCTCACCTGCGGTATCGGTCCACTCCACGCGGTAAGTCTGTTCGCTCAAACGGCGCGACTTCGCATCGCGCATCGCGCCGCCAAAGTGACCCAGCACTCGCTCGCGGATATTGTTCGCCTTGCCAACGTAGAGCAGATTGCCGGTTTCGCCAAAGAACCGGTACACGCCCGGCCCTTCCGGCAGGTCGTCGATCAGTTCCGCGGGCAGTTGCGGTGGCAGGCTCTGCCGCGCCGTGACCGCCAGCAGCGCCGCCTCGAACGCGTCGCGCGATTCAGGCTCGCTCCAGTGCTGCCACAATTGCCACAGCGCCGCGGCATCGGGCAGGGCGCGATGCCGCGCAGGCAGCTCGATTGCGTGGCGCGCGATCAGCGCATCGAGATTGTGCCTGGGCATCTCCGGATGCATGCGCCGCGATAGCTTGACCGTGCAGGCGACAGGCGCCGCAAAGCGACGACCCGCGCGCCGCAGCTCGCTGCGCAGGAAGCCGTAGTCGAAACGCGCGTTGTGCGCGACGAACAGCCGTCCGGCGAGCCGCCGCTCGACTTCATCGGCCAGCGCCGCAAACTCGGGCGCGTCGGCGACCATGTCGTTCGTGATGCCAGTCAGCTGCTGGATCGACGGCGGAATGCCGCGCCCAGGATTGACCAGGGCGCTCCACTGCCACTCGACTTCGCCATTGCAGGCCGCGATGATCGCGACCTCGGTCACGCGATGGTAGGCCGGATGCCCGCCGGTCGTCTCGACGTCGACGAACGCGACCGGCCCTTCTAGGAGAGATCGAGCCACGTCGTCTTCAGTTCCGTGTACTTCTCGAGCGCATGCAGCGACTTGTCGCGGCCGATACCCGACTGCTTGAAGCCACCGAACGGCACGGTGATATCGTCCGCGTCGTAGCAGTTGATGTACACCGTGCCGGCACGCAGCGCGCGGGCCGTGCGATGCGCGGTGCGGACGTCGCGGGTCCAGACCGCTGCGGCGAGACCGTAGTCGACGCCGTTGGCGATCCGCACGGCGTCCTCGACGTCGCGAAAGGTCAGTGTGGCCAGCACCGGGCCGAAGATCTCCTCACGCGCGATGCGCATCGTCGGCTGCACCGCATCGAAAATGGTTGGTTCAACGAAGTAGCCGCCACTGTCTGCCCGCGCCTGCGCGCCGCCGTGATAGACGTGCGCGCCCTCCTGGCGACCCGTGTCGATATACCCCAGCACGCGCTGCATTTGCGTCTCATCGACGATCGCACCGAGCGGAGTCGCTGGATCGAGCGGATCGCCCGGTTGCATGGTGCGCGCGACAGCGGCGATCTTCTCCAGCATCTGATCCTTGAGGCTCTCGTGCACGACAAGGCGGGAGCCGGCCGAGCACATCTCCCCCTGGTTGAAGAAGATGCCGTACGCGGCAGCGGTCGCGGCCTTGTCGATATTGTCGCAATCGGCCAGCACCACATTCGGGGACTTGCCGCCGCATTCGAGCGACACGCGCTTCATGTTCGACTGCGCGGCGTACTGCATCACGAGCTTGCCCGTCGCCGTCGAACCCGTGAATGCAATGCCATCGACATCCATCGACAGCGCCAGCGCCTTGCCGGCCGTTGCACCGAGACCCGGCACGACATTGAACACGCCTTCCGGCAGGCCTGCCTCGACGGCAAGCTGCGCGACCCGAATCGCCGTCAGCGGCGACTTCTCCGAGGGCTTCAGCACCAGCGAATTGCCGGCGGCGAGCACCGGACCGATCTTCCATGCGGCCATCAGCAGCGGAAAGTTCCACGGCACGATCGCGCCGACGACACCCATGGGTTCGCGCGTAATCGTGGCGAGAGCGCCAGGGCCGGTTGGCGCAACTTCGTCGTAGATCTTGTCGATGGCTTCGGCATACCACTGAATGCAGCGGGCCGCGCCAGGGATGTCGACCGCCAGGCTGTCGCGGATCGGCTTGCCCATATCCAGCGTCTCGAGCAGCGCCAGCTCTTCCTTGTGCTTGAGAATCAGCTCGGCGAACTTCTGCAGCACGCGCTTGCGGCGCGCCGGCGCCAGATTCGACCAGCTGCCGCGATCGAAGGCCGCACGCGCGCTCGCGACCGCGGCATCGATATCGCGCGCATCGCCGGCTGCAACCTGAGCGAAGACGAGCCCGGTTGCCGGATTGATATTGTCGAAGGTTGCGCCGCTGGCGGCCGCCACATAGCGTCCGCCGATGAAGGCGCGGGTTTCGGGGGCGATTTCGGCGGCACGCTGATGCCAGTTCGGCGCCGACGAGACAGATGGGCTCATCACGGACTCCTGTGCGCCGGGTCGCTGGCCCCGGCGTGATCGGATGATCGCACAGACCCCTGCACGGGCCAGCGATATCATAGGCGGATGGACCTCGAACACTACTGGATGCCGTTCACGGCCAACCGCCATTACAAGCAAGCGCCGCGGATGCTGGCGCGCGCTGCGGGCATGCACTACTGGACCCCGGAGGGGCGGCAGATCCTCGATGGTGTCGCCGGGCTGTGGTGCGTCAATGCCGGGCACGCGCGCGTGGAGATCACCGCCGCGGTGCAGCATCAGCTCGCCACGATGGACTACGCGCCACCGTTCCAGATGGGCCATCCAGACGCATTCGAGCTCGCGCGGCGCCTCGGGGAACTCGCCCCCGGGAGCCTCGATCGCGTGTTCTTCACGAACTCGGGCTCGGAGTCGGTCGACACCGCATTGAAGATCGCGCTCGCCTATCACCGGGTGCGCGGCGACGCTGGCCGAACCCGGCTGATCGGCCGCGAACGTGGCTACCATGGCGTGGGCTTCGGCGGCATTTCAGTTGGTGGCATGGTGCCGAACCGGAAAATGTGGCCCGCCGCGATGCTGCCCGGCGTCGACCATATCGCGCACACGCACGATCTCGCTCGCAATGCCTTCTCTCGCGGTCTGCCCCGACACGGCGCCGAGCTTGCGAACGATTTCGAGCGAGTGATCGCACTGCATGATCCCTCGACGATCGCGGCATTGATCGTCGAGCCGATCGCAGGCTCCACCGGTGTGCTGATTCCGCCTGAGGGCTACCTGCAACGGTTGCGCGAACTGTGCGACCGGCACGGCATCCTGCTGATCTTCGATGAAGTCATCACCGGCTTCGGCCGCGCCGGTGCCGCGTTCGCGGCGCAGGAGTTCGGCGTCATTCCTGACTTGCTGACCTGCGCGAAAGGCCTGACCAACGGCTGCGTGCCGATGGGCGCCGTGCTCGTGCGACGCGATATCTACGATGCCTTCATGCAGGGTCCGCCGGCGGCGATCGAGCTGGCGCACGGCTATACGTATTCGGCGCATCCGGTCGCCTGCGCCGCGGGCCTCGCGACGCTCGACATCTACGCCCGCGAGGATCTGCTGACTCGGGCCCACAGCCTGGCACGTTACTGGGAGGACGCCGCGCATTCGCTGCAAGGCGCCCCGCATGTCATCGACGTGCGCAACTACGGGCTGATCGCCGGCATCGAGCTCGAGCCGATCAGCGGCTCACCCGGTGCGCGCGCGATGCAGGTTTACCTGCAATGCTTCGAGCGCGGCTTGCTGGTCCGAACCACTGGCGACATCCTGGCGCTGTCGCCACCGCTGATCATCGAGACGACCCACATCGACCAGATCTTCGGCACGATCACCGACGTACTGCGCTCGATCTGAGTCGCCCCGCAGCGGGCGGCTACTCTGCCCAGGGCAGCGTCGTCGACAAGCTCAGGATCACGCGGCTGTCGGTCGAGTTCAGGTTCGAGCCCGGCACATCGTCCAGATCGCTGCCGTCGACATACTTCAGCGCGAAACTCAGGTTGCCAACGTCCTTGGTCAGACCGACGGAGTAGTCCACGTAGCTGCCAACCGGATTGCCATTGCGGTCTTCGACGAGATCCCAGTAGTCCCCGGCGCTGTAGCCGGCGTGCAGGGTCAGGCCCATGTCCCAGATCGGCAGCGCGTAAGTCGCATTGACCTCGACATAGGTGCCGGCCTCGTCGCTGGCGGCGTAGTCGTTGGAGTACCACAGCTTGCCGCCCACCGTGAAACTCTCCGACACAGCCGCTTCAACGCCGGCATAGATCTCCGGATAGTTGAATTCGCTGCCGCCGATGTAGGTGTACATCACGATGCCGAGGTCGTACGAAAACCGGTCATTGATGCTGTTGCCGTAGCCGACCGCAAAGTCGATTTCGGTGTCGACGCCCGGCACACCAAAGTCCGTGTTGCTGCCCCACACAAAGCCGTACAGCCCCGAGTCGAACGCGACATCGAAAGACAGCTGTAACGCGGGCTCCTGGTTGGAGAGCGAAATGCCGCGAAAGTCGTAATCGTTGGTCAGTGTCGGCGTGAACGAAAACTCTGCGGCCTGGGCCGCAGGGACCACGCACAAGGCCAACACTGTCGTCCAGCAAGCAAGTTTGAGCTTCATGATTTCTCCCGGGATATGATCTTGAGCGCGGCCGCGAGCCGGCTCGTTGCGCGGAGTGTACCAGTGTATTCGAGTGCAAATAAATATCTATAAAATCAATAGGTAATGAAACGCATTGTCAAAACTCCGATGCAACAAAGGCTGCTTGCACCAGCACCAGCCGAGGCCGTGGTCAGGGCGCACCGCGACGGTGCGCCGCTCGCTCTTGCAAAGTGGCGCGCGCGGCTGGATCGCAGCTCCGCCGCTGGCACGTTGCTTGCTTGGTCTCCCGCAGCGTGTCTCGAAATGTCACAACAACAGGGGTTCTCCTATGAGTCGCTCTCCTACTCTTGCCTGCGCCGTGCTGGTCGCCGCGGCGTCGCTGGCGCCTTTGGCCCACGCCGAAGTCAGTTCAACCATCACGCTGACGTCGGACTACGACTTCCGCGGCTTTACGCAGACCGCGCAGGATCCGGCGCTGCAGGCCAGCCTCGACTGGTCGGCTGACTCGGGTCTCTACGTTGGCGCCTGGGCGAGCAATGTGGACTTCGGGCCTGGTACAGATTCGGACATCGAGCTCGATCTCTACGCCGGCTACAACATCGAAGTCACAGACGATCTGAGCTACGACATTGGCGGGGTCTACTACACCTACTTCTCGGACGGCGACGACGTCGACTTCCCCGAAATTTACGCTGCCGTGAACTACAAGGATTTCACCGGCAAGCTCTGGTACTCGTGGGACTTCGGCAACACCAGCGAGAGCGCCTGGTACCTGGAAGCGAACTACTCCATCCCCCTGCCGCAGGATTTTTCGATCGCACTGCATGCCGGCTATAGTGGCGGCGACTACTGGGACGATCCGTCATTTGGCTTCGAGGAATACTTCGACTATTCGATCGGCGTCGCGAAGACCCTCGGCAACTTCGAGCTGATGCTGAAGTGGGTCGACGGCAGTGACTTTCGTTCCGCCAACAACACCCCGGGCGACGTGTTCAGCTCGGACAGCCGCGCAATCTTCAGCATCGCGACCAGCCTGCCCTGGCAGTAACCCGAGCTACGGTTCGAAGATCGCGTACAGCTTGCGCGCGCTGACTTCGACTTCCCAGATGCCTTCGAACCCGGCCGGCACGACAAACGTGTCGCCGGGTCCGAAGGTCCAGACACCGCCGCCGTCGGCAGTGATGCGGACACGGCCCTCCAACATGTGGCAGAACTCGTTCTCGGTGTAGGCAATGCGCCAGCGTCCAGGGGTGCTCGCCCAGACGCCAGCGAAGAATTTGCCGGAGCGATCGCTGAACACATTCTGGATCTGCTGCTGCGGCGAACCTCCGAGCAGCCGATCCTCGGCTGGCCGTGACGACTCCGCGTCCGGCAATGATGCAAAGGTGATGATGTCCATCGGTTCATCGTAGCACCGGGTCGGTGGCCGCCGATCCCGGCCTCACCGCGTGCGGGCCATGGACAGCGCTTCGCGTTCCAGCACCAGCGTCACCCGCCGACGCAGTGAATTCCCGTCGGGGTCGAGCGCCGGCCCGCTCGCACCGAGCGCCTCCACCTGCATTCGAGCCGGATCCAGCCCGGCCGCTTCGAGCGCTGCGGCAACGCTCAGCGCACGGCGCTGCGATAACTCCAGGTTGTACTCGGCATTGCCGCGTGAGTCGGCGTGGCCGGCGATGTGGACGCGGATCTTGGGCGACACTGCCAACCATTCACCGAGCCGGCGCAGCGCCTCGGCATCCGCGGGCGTCAGCGCCGCTTCGGCAGTCCGGAACTGAAACGTGGAGCTGAGCCCATCAAGCTGCGCCAGCGAACGATCGCTGGCGCGCTGACTGACACGCTGCGCACGCCGCTCGGCGCCCCAGCGATCGCCTAGCCAGGCGCCGGTCGCGGCACCGATCACGGCACCAAAAGGTCCCGCAGCGGCAGCACCGACGGCGAGGCCGCTCGCAACCCCGACAGACTCCTCGCGCGATGCGCGGCTTGAATCGACATCGCTGGCCAGCGCCGTGGGTGCGCTGTGCATAAGTGCGAGACCGGCGAGCATCGAGGCCGCGTGAACAAGATGGCAGGCTTTGCGTGTCATGGAAATCTCCGCTGATGAGTGGATCTGCAGCGTCATTTCAGCGCTGCGACCTGCCTACACGCTGGCGGCAATCGGCCAGACGGGAGGCGGATGCGGGCGAATTCGGGCAGTGGCGCCGCTATACTCGATCGGATGACGAACACGCTTTGCAGACGCTCGGCGCTGCTCCTGCTGCTGGCCGGCTCGCTCGCCACGGCGCAAGCCGCCAAGGTCGAGATGGTCGTTGGAGGAACCTCGTTCCGGAAAACGGTGGGCGAACGGCACTGGCTCGAGTTCCAGCAAAAGATCGAGAGCGGCAGCCGCGGCGAGATCAAGCCGAAGATGCTCATTCACGGCGAACTAGGCTCCGAGGAACAGATTGTCTCGGGCCTGCGGCGCGGCCGCGTGCAGTACGCGAATCTGTCGGGCCTGATCACCTCCACCCTGGTGCCGGAAGCGGCCCTGCTCTATGCGCCTTACCTTTTCGACAGCGCAGCGGAGGCGGACTACGTGCTCGACCGCTACCTGTCGCGCGAGTTCGAGACACTGCTGGCGAAGAAGGGTCTGCAGTTCATCGTGTTCTATGATCTCGGATTCCAGCAGCTGTGGGCCCGCAAGCGCCCGATCCTCAACCCCGAGGATGCGCGCGGTGTGCGCTTCCGGATCTCGGCCAGCAAGAGCGCACTGGTGTTCGGCAAAGCCCTGGATGCCGATCTGATTCCGCTCGGCTTTGCGGACATCATCCCCTCGCTGCAGACCGGCCTGATCGAGGCCGGCGAAAACGGCGTCACGCTCTATGCACGCACCGGCACTGCACCGGAAGCGCCGCACCTGACGCTGACCGACCACAGCCTTGCGCTGTCGATCATCGTTGCAGACCTGCGCTGGTGGAAACGTCTGACCGCAGCTCAGCAGCAGTTGATCCGCAGCGCCTTCCCGAGTGCGGAGCGCATTCGCCGCGCCGAGCGCGCTGAAATCGCCGCCGACATTGCGGGTGCCGCCAAGCTGCGCTTCCGGGCCTACCCCCTGACGGACGCCCAGCGCGCCCGCTGGATCGCAACCATGCGCCCGACGCACGCGGAACTGATACGCGAAATTGGCGGCGACAGCGCGCGGATCTACGCCGAGATCAATCGCTATCGAGCGCAATTTGCGCAGGCATCCAGGTCCGCCGGCACGAACTGACGGTCAGTCGAACTGCCAGGTCGCGCCGAGCATCACATAGCGCGGCAGCCAGTTGGATCGCTCCTGAGACAGTGAAAACGACTCGCCCTCGCGCAGCAGCGAAATGCGGCTGCAACAAGCGTTGACCCGGTCGGTCGCGTTGATCAGCTCACCGTAAACCTTGAGCGAACCAACCGGGAGCGCACGTATCCAGGTGGCGCGCAGATCGAGCGAGAAGAATGGCGGCCACTCGCCGCCATTGCGCGGCAGGAGCGCCAGCACGTTGTCACCGGCGTCGTCGAAACCGGTGCGTCGCCACCCCGGATGATATGTCGTCGTCCCCGACAGCTGCCACGGGCGGCGCGTCCAGCTCAGACCGGCGGTAACCGAGTGCTGCTGATCCCAGCTGCGAGGAGTTTCCTCTGCAGTGAAGCGGTCAATCGCTTCCGACCAGGTGTAGTTCAGCCAACCGGCCCAGCGCTCGCGCGGTTGCCAGCGCGCGCTGAACTCCGTGCCGTAGAGCCGCGCCGAAATGGGCGCCACGCGTATCCGGTCCACTTCAAGCTCAGGAAGAACAGCGATCGGATTCAGCAGGTTTTCATAGCGCGGCGCAGGGCTGGACACATCTTTTCGGTACGCTTCGACACGCAGACTCAGGTCGGCGCTCAGCGCGCGGTCCACACTCAGCACGATCTGCCGCGCGCTCTGTACAGCGCTGAAGAACTGCTCGCCATCGCTGACCTGCAGCTCATCCGGCCGCTCCGCCTGCGTGACGCGTCCAACGCTGGCTCGCAACGTGGTCCTGTCATCCCGTTCATATTCAACTGCCAGCCGCGGCGACCATTCGCTCTGGGACAGCACGCTGGCGCCCGCGACGTAACGCCGGTCATCGAAGCGCATGCCCAGGCTCGCACGCCAGCGCGCGCCCGGCTGCACCAGCACAGAGCCATAGGCCGCCTGGGCAAGACCGGCTGACTCCAGGTTTACCTGCCGCTGGAGGCTCGCCGAACGCCCAAACAATGCCGCCAGCTCCGGGGCGAACAGCACGTCCGCCGTGTAGTCGAACTCTGCATCGTAATCGCGCCGCTCGTAGCCAAGCCGCCACGCCGGCCCGCGCGAATCATCGCTCTGTGCTTCGATCCGCACCGTTGTGGCGTCAAAGTCACGCAGATCACGAAGGCTGCCGGCAACACTGCCGGAATCGAACACGCTGCCGAGACGCCGCGTTCGCCGGTCGGTTGCGGACAGCAGACCACTGAATTGCAGTCCGTTGCGAGCGGGTGTGTCCACGCCAATCCACAGCGTGCGATCACGGTAGGCGGCACTGGAACGCTCGCGACCCTGGTCGATGTCCGCTTCGAGCCGATCATCGAGGAACATCAATCCACCGCGCAGGGACAGGCCACCCGGCAGGCGGGTTTCCGCGCGCAGCAATGCGTCTGCGAAAACCGGATCGACTTCCGGCGTCGAAAGCGACTTCAACACCAGCTCTGCAGTGCTGACGCGCAGCGACGCAAGCCATGAGCCCTCGGCACCCCGCAGCTCGGTTCGGCCTACCGACAGACCATGCGCGTACAGCAGGCTCGCGCCGAGCTCATGATAGTTGCCTTCGGACGGCAGACGCGGCTGCAGATTCAGCACGCCCGACAGCCGATCGCCATGGCGAACGGGCGCCACGCCGCTGTAGAGGTCCAGCGTCGAGATGACACCGGGATCGAAAACACCCAGCAAACCCTGGAAGTCCTTGAAGTGAAACGGTTCGAACAAAGGCACGCCGTCGAAGGACGTTTCGAGTTCGTTGTCGCGGCCCCCGCGGACATTGGGGCGGGCGGAGACCCCGTTGGAGGCGGTTCCGGGCAGATAACGCATGACCCGAAGCGCATCCTGGTCCAGCCCGGGCAGGGCCTCGAGGTTCTTTCGCGGGATCTGCATCAGTGCATAGTCCGGCAGTGCGTTGACCCGATAGCGACTGGCGAAGACGGTCACTTCGTCGAGCGGCACGAGATCGGCCGCAACGTAGGCGGGCACTCGCACGGTCTCGCCTGCCCCGATCGCCACCGCACGCAACAGCGTAAGCGGACCCGCCGGCGTCGCCAGCACGACGTCGTAGCGCCCTGCAGGAATGTCGCTGAATGCCGCGACCCCCGCAGCGTCGGTCAGCCGGGCGGCGATTCGAGTACGGTCGGCCGCAGAGCCGAGATCGCGGAAAAGGCTGACGGAGCGCGCGGGCTGACTGGCACCATCGACGCTGGCAACGATGACTTCGAGCGAGCCCGTGTTCGAATCCACTTCGAGGCGCCGCCGGACCACGACGAACACGCCAGCCCGAACTGGTTCAAGCGAGAGTGCGTAAGGCGCCAGGATTTGCGCCGCAATCGCCGCCGCGCTGCCCGGCTCGGGCGCAGCCACAACGGTCATGGTCGGATCAACGAGTGCGGAGCTGTAGATGACCGTCAGTCCCGACCGGCGCAACTCATCCAGCGCTTCGACAAGACCCTGGCCGCGCTCGATCGCCAGCACAGCGGCCGGCTGCAACGCAACGACAAACAGAAGCAGGATCAGCGCCCTAGCGCGAAATAATCGAGATGCTCCCGTCACCACGCGCGGCGGACAGATCCGTGGCAGCGAGCACCACGTCCAGCGCTTCAGCGGGCGAGAGCGTCGCAATGGAACCACGCAAACGCGCTCCTGAGACCCGCGCGCGCAATAGCTGATCCAACTCAACATTCAATCCAGTTTCGCGGGCATACCAATCCAGGAACGCTCCAAGCGTTGCGCCTTCCAACTCGAACGGCGCTGGCACTTCGTTCAGCCACTCCCAACGCTCGCCATACGTCGCAATGGGCGTGCGCTGTAACGATCCACCTGTGGAGCTCCGGCTCAACAACTCGCCCGGCCCGGCAGTGTACTTGGAATCAATGCTGATTCGCCCGGCCCGCACCGCGACCTCCAGAAGCTCAGGTGTCACCCGAGTCAGGTAGCGCGTGCCGACATGGGTCACCTCACCCAAGGGCGTCCGCACGCGCAGCACGCCACTGGCACTGCCGGCTTTGGGTGCGCTGTCGACGTAGACCTGCCCCGCGACCAGATCGATCTCTTCGGTGGAACGCCAGACGAGGCTGCTGCCGGCACCGACTCTGAGTTCGATGCCGCTCGCAAGGACCACTCGCGCCGCCGCATTTCCGTCCAGCGACACTGAGTCGCCCGGCCGCAGCGGGTCACCGGTCTCAAGCGCACGAGACCCTCCGCGCCACCAGGGGCGATCCAGTTCCGCCCCAGCACCGGCGAGCTCGGCGACTCGAGCTACCGAGCCGGTCGCGGTGGCTTGCCACTGCCAGCCGACGATCAACGCCGTGACGAACAGGGAAGCGGCCAGCGCAGCGCGCCACGGTCGATGCCGTCGAAGCGCGGCCGTCGCGGACACATCGACGCTTTCGCGCCACGCCCCATGCACCGCCGCCCTGACCCGTTCGCGAGCGTCGCCGGAAGGTCCGCCACCGGCGGCGGCGCGAACCAGTGCCGCAAGCCGCGCGTCGGCGTAGTCCTCCGAAGGACTCGAATCCGGTATCTGCTTATCCATCGTGTCGTGCCTCCACGTCGAGCACAGAACGAAGGGCGGGGTCCGCCAATATGGCGTGCCGCAGCGCCTCACGGGCGCGCGCGAGGCTCGACTGCGCAGCTTCCTGCGTCGTGCTGAGGCGCGCCGCGATCTCGCGCACGCTGAGCTCTTCAAGGTACTTCATCTGCAGCACCGAACCGTAGTTGCCGGGCAGTCGCTGCAGCAGCTGCGCCATGTGCCTGCTTCGATCCTGGCTGTCGAGCTCGGCGCCCGGATCGTCAAGCGTTGCTACGGCAGCGGCGCTACGTCGCGCGCTGGAATCCGAATCGAGACTGACCAGCTGCGCGTCGTCACGCCGCCATTGCACCGACATGTCCGCGATCTCGTTGCGGCAAATCTGCGCCAGCCAGCTGAACAGAGCCGCCTCACCACGAAAACCGCCAAGGCCGCGCACGGCGCGGCATAGCGTTCGCTGCGCTGCTTCCTCGGCCCGCGATGCGTTGCCGTTCACGCGCGTCATCGCAAACCGGTAGACACGTTCGAAGTACTCCTCGAAAAACTGCTGGAACGCTTGCTCGTCGCCGGCCAGCAGGCGGGCGACGAGTGGCCGGTCGGGTTCACCCATCCCGCAGGAGGGTAGACGGGCGTGCGGACACAAATCAATCGACACGCTCGGCGGCGATTGATCTGTGCTCGCCCGGCCGTCTAATACGCGATGAACAAAGTCATGCCCACAGCGTGCAGTCGCTATCAGCCCCTGTGGTTCTTGCTGGCGGCGTATCTGCTGCTCGGGCTCCTGCTGCGAATCACGCTCTACCTGGCGTTCGGCGTGGCCGCCCCGGTGCGGGCCCTGGACCTGCTGTGGGTGCTGCCTGTCGGAGCTGCGGCTGACGCCGTGCAGGCCCTGTACCTGCTGGCACCGCTGGCCCTGCTGCTGTGGCTGCTGCCTGATGGCTGGCAGCGCAGTCGCTGGGCGCGCGGACCGCTGACGATGCTGGTCGGCTTGTGGATGTTCTCGATGTTGTTCGTGGCCGCCAGCGAGTACTTCTTCTTTGAAGAGTTCGACGCTCGCTTCAATCTCGTGTCGGTCAACTATCTGATGTATCCGACCGAGGTGGCCGGAGACGTCTGGGCCGAATACCCGGTTCTGTGGATTGTCGCGATCGCAGCCCTGCTCGCGGTCCTGGGCGCCTGGCGCTGGAGCGCAGCACTGCGACGGGCAACGGAGTCCGAGACGACCCTGAGGCGCCGCACGGTACCGCTGGCCGGCTTCGCAGCGGCGCTTGGACTCACGATCGCTGTCGTTCCAGCCAGTGCCTTCGGACTGTCGACCGACCGCGTGACCAACGAACTGGCCGCCAACGGCATCGGGAGTTTCTTCCGGGCGCTGCGAACCAGCGAAATCGACTACCACGCGTACTACGCGACCCGCGATCGCCAGCGCAACATCACGCATCTGGAAACGGCGCTGCAGCGCGGCGGCCAGTTCACCCGACTCGCGGAAGGCAGGATCGATCGCCGCCATCAGAGTCGCCCGGATGGACGGGGCAGGCTCAATGTGGTGCTGATCATGAGCGAATCCTTCGGTGCCGAGTTCAGCCGGCTCTATGGCGCTGCGCGCGACTGGACGCCAGAGTTCGACGCGCTAGCGCAGCAAAGCCTCTGGTTCAGTCGAACCTATGCGTCCGGTACGCGCACCGTGCGTGGCCTGGAGGCGCTGTCGGCCTCGATTCCGCCCATTCCCACCGAGTCGATCGTGCGCCGGCCCGGCAATGACGGCGTCATCACCCTCGGTGAGGTGCTGCGCAGCCACGGCTATTCGACCATGTTCATGTACGGCGGCTACGGCTACTTCGACAACATGAACGCCTTCTATACCGCCAACGGCTATGAAGTCATCGACCGCACGGCCCTGACCACCGAGCCGCGTTTCGAGAACATCTGGGGTGTCGCCGACGAGGATCTGTTCGACCTGGCGCTCGGGCAGGCCGATACCCTTGCGGCCCGTGGCAAGCCGTTCCTGATCCAGATCATGAACACCTCGAATCACAAGCCCTTCACGTTCCGCGCGGGCCTCGAGCAGGTCGGCGTCAAGCCAGAGGGCGGGGGTCGCGAATCGGGGGTCCGCTACGCAGACTATGCGCAGGGCTACTTCATCCGCGAGGCCCGCAAGCACACATGGTTCGACGACACCGTGTTCATCATCGTCGCCGATCACGGTGCGCGGGTTTACGGGCGTCAGGACATTCCCCTGAAGAGCTACGAGATTCCGCTGTTGTTCTATTCGCCGAAGCACCTGCAGCCCGCGCGCAACGACTTGCTGATGACCCAGATCGACGTGGCGCCGACTTTGATGGGGCTGCTGGGCCTGCCCTATACCGCCCCCTGGTTTGGTCAGGACGCATTGAACACCCCCGCCGAGGGACGCGTGGCGCTGTTCAGCCACAACGACAAAGTGGCCCTCTTGCGGCAGGGTGAACTGGCGATCCTCGGGCTGCGAGGCTCGATCGACAACGTTCGCTATGACTTCGCGCGCGACGGCTACACACCTGCCACCGCGAATCCCGAGCTGAACGACCTGGCGATTGCCTACTACCAGACAGCCTATGAGCTGTTCACGGAACATAAACTGAACTGACGGCGGAGCGATTGATTTTGGCGCGCCGTGCCGTCCAACGGTCACGATGTCCAAGAACCTATCGATTCGCACTTTCTCGGTCTCGCTGCTGATCGCGTGGCTGGCAACGCCGATGGCGTCTGCATTGGCCGACGGCGCCCTGCTGCCGAGCGTCCAGTCGCGGACCGACAAGGTCATCTACGAGCGCCCGCCCGGGGTACCGTCCGACGCTGAGCTCGAGACCAGCGGCGCAAGGATCGGTGAGGTTCGCATCGACACGCGGGCCATGTTCGACACCGGCAATTCGAAAGAGAACACCTCGCTGTTTCGGCTGGCGAACCGCCTGCACATCGGCACTCGCGATGGCACGGTCACCGATCAATTGCTGTTCCGCTCGGGCGAGCCTTATGCGCGGCGCCTGCTCGATGAGTCGGAACGCATGCTGCGCACCAACCATTTTCTGCGCGATGCCGTTGTCCGGCCCGTCGCCTATCGCGACGGCGTCGTCGATGTCGAAGTCGTCACTCAGGATGTCTGGACTTTCAATCCGGGCGTGTCGTTCGGACGCAAGGGCGGGCGCAACACCTCGGGCTTTGAACTCGAAGAGCTGAACCTGCTGGGGCTCGGCACCCAGCTGGGGATCGGCTACAAGTCGGGACTCGACCGGGACTCGAAGACGATCTTCTATCGTGACCGCCAGCTCGGCTCGAGTTGGTGGAGTCTGTCGACGACCTACTCCGACAACAGCGACGGCAGGCTCGGCGAACTGTCCGTCGAGCATCCGTTCTACGCGCTCGACTCGCGCTGGGCCGGGGGCATCAGCCTTCGCGACGATCAACGCATCGACTCACGCTATGACCGCGGCGAGATCATCGATGAGTTCGCCCGCTCTGAGAGATTTGCGTCCGTGTACTACGGCCGCGCCACGGGCCTGCGAGATGGCTGGACGCGCCGGCTGACTTTCGGCGCCACCTGGGACGCGACCGAATTCAGCCCCAGCGCCCAGAGTCTCGCAAGCCGCATTGTGCCCTCCGACCGCACGCTGGCCTTTCCATGGATCGGAGTCGAGTGGATCCAGGATGAATTCCTGACCGAGCGTAACCGCACCCAGATCGAACGCATCGAGGATGTCGCGATGGGTTGGCGCGTGCGGGGTCAGCTTGGAATCTCCAGCAGCGCATTCGGCGCCGATCGAACCAGCCTGCCGTTCGAAGCCGGCCTGTCGCGGGGCCTTCGGCCCACGCCGCGGCAAACTCTGCTGTTCGATGCCGGCACCCGCGGCAGGTTCGAGGACAGCCGTCTTGCCGCAACCATCACCCGCGGTGCTGCGCAGTACTTTTTCCGGCAGTCGGACCGGCGCCTGCTGTATCTGGGCTTGTCCGGCGAGTTCGGATCGAAACTTGATCTGGACCAGCAGATCCTGCTGGGCGGCGACTCGGGGCTGCGCGGCTATCCGCTGCGCTACCAGGCGGGCGAGGGACGCTGGCTGTTCACGGCAGAACAGCGCCTCTTCACCAACTGGTATCCGTTTCGCCTGATGAACGTCGGTGCGGCGGTGTTCTACGACATGGGCGGCACCTGGGGGCGGGACCCGCTCGGCGCGCCGTCGCAGGGCGTGCTGAAGGACTTCGGTGTCGGGCTGCGCCTCGGCAACAGCCGCTCGGCGCTGGGGAACGTGGTCCATATCGACGTGGCCATGCCACTCGACGGCGATTCTTCGATCCGGAACGTGCAGTTCATCGTCGAAACGAAGCGAAGCTTCTGAAGATGCTGAGCCGACCTCGAATGCGAGTCGAATGGCTCGTGCTTGCGATTGCGCTGTATGCCGTTGCGTTTGGCAACGGACCGTGGTGGTCGGCCGTCGCGGCGGGACGCGAGCCTGGCAGCCTGTCGACCTGGCTGTTCTTCGGTGGCACGGCGGTCGCATTGACTGCGCTGCACTTCTCGCTCTTCGCCATCTTTGCCACGCGACGAACCGTCAAGCCACTGTCGACGCTGATCGTGGTCGCGACCAGTTGCGCGGCGTACTACATGCGAACCTATGCCGCGATGCTCGATCCCGGCATGGTGCGCAACGTGGTAGCGACCGACGTTCACGAGGCCAGCGAGCTGCTGTCGTGGTCCATGCTGGGTGCGGTGCTGGTTTGGGCGGCTGCCCCGCTGACCCTGATCTGGTGGACCGAGATCAAGTCCGTTCCATTGCTGCGTGGCCTCGGATTCCGATTTGCGAGCCTGCTGTCTGCGTTCGTCATTGCACTCGTTGCGCTCTGGCCGGTGTCGAGCGATTTCACATCGTTGATGCGCAACCAGCGCGAGCTGCGCTACTTGGTCACACCCGGCAACTTTCTGTACTCCCTGGTTCGCAATGCGACGAACGATGCGCGCGCCGTCAATGTTGCCCGCACGCCCGTCGGCACCGACGCGCAGCGTCTTGCAACGTCCCCCGGGTCCGCCAAACCGCGGGTGTTCGTCTTTGTACTCGGGGAGACTGCGCGGGCGGCGAACTTCTCGCTGCTCGGCTATGACAAGCCCACCAACCCGCGACTCGCTGCGATGGACATCGTGGCATTCCGCGACGTGACGGCATGCGGAACCTCGACCGAGGTCTCGGTTCCCTGCCTGTTCTCACCCTTCGGCCGTACCGACTATGACGAGCAGCGCATACGCGGCTCGGAAGGTGTGCTGCATGTGCTGCGCCGAGCCGGGATCGACGTGCGCTGGTACGACAACCAGTCCGGCTGCAAGGGAGTTTGCGAAGCGCCCGGCGTGACGTATGTGAAGCTCGATGCGGGCTATGCGCCGGAGCGGTGCGAGCACGACGACTGCTTCGATGAGATCCTGGTTGATCGCCTGCGCGCGGATCTGGGCGCAATCGAGCGCGATACGGTCATTGTGCTGCACACGCTCGGCAATCACGGGCCGGCCTACTACAGGCGCTACCCCGAGTCCTTCCGGCGCTTCATGCCGGACTGCCAGACGGCTGAACTGCGCCATTGCAGCCGCGAGCAGATCGTCAATTCCTTCGACAATGCGATCCTGTACACCGACCATGTACTGGCCGAAATGATCCACGCGCTCGACGCGGCGACTGACCGACTCGATGTCGCGATGCTGTACCTGTCTGATCATGGCGAATCCCTCGGGGAAGCAGGTCTGTATCTGCACGGCATCCCGTATCCGATCGCGCCCCGATACCAGACCCACGTGCCGATGATCTACTGGCAATCCGCGGACTTTGGCGCCGCGACAGGAATCGACGCATCTTGCCTGCGGGCGCGATCCGGAGCGCCCTATTCGCACGACAATCTGTTCGACAGCCTGATCGGTGTGATGGACGTCACGACCCTGGCCTACCGGCCGGGCCGGGATCTGTTTCGACCCTGCCGCAGCCGCTGACGCGCCCCCTTGACAGCAACCAGCAGGTGACAACGTCGGCGCGGCTTCGTACCATGGAAAGATGAGTTTGCGTCGCAGTCCCATGCTGAAGGCTTCTGTCTGGACCCGCCGGGCCCTGATGGCGTGCATCTTCGGGCTGCTGTTTCACTCGGCGTCACCCGCCCTCGCGTGGTGTCTGCATGGAGAGGCTGGCTCACCGCATATCACTTCGGCTTACGCAGACTGTGAGCACACTACGCCGGGCGGCGACCATGTCGATACCGATGGCGACGCTCTGAAGTCGATTGCACCGCTGGCAGTCGTGCCGACGCCGACTCCGGTCCTCGTACGTATCGAACCGCAACACACGGTTTCCGTTCAAGGGCTTGCCGCGCCCCCCGGTCACGGACTCGACCGACTCGCCGGCATAACGACCCACCTGCTGATCTAGACCTCCCCCGCGTGACGTGACCTGTGCATTCCAACCGCACAGGGTGTCTTTGGCGAGCGGCGAGGTTTAGATGTCTAGAACTACCCTGATTCGGTGCGGCAGCTTCTGCCTGGCGCTGGTTGCTGCCGCGCTGCCGGCATTTGCGCACGATGACCACGAGGCACCCGCCGCCGGTATCGAGACGGCTGCCCCGCGCGCCGTCGCAACGATGACCTCGGAGCTCTACGAAGCCGTTGCAGAGCCGCATGGCGATCACATTGCGGTCTATCTCGACCGCTTTGAAACCAACGAACCGGTACTCGGCGCACAAGTCAGCATCAGCATCGGCGATGGACCGGGCGTCGATGCCGAGGAAGAAGAACCGGGCGTCTATGAAGTGCCTGCAACCGGGCTGGTCCCCGGAGCGGCACTGACGCTGACCTTGATGATCAGTGGTGCCGACGGCGATGACCTGCTCGGCGGAACGCTGGAGCTGCCAGAGGCGAGCGTCGACGATCACGGTCACTGGTATGAGAACGCCTGGGTCTGGTTGCTGACTATTGTCGCGGTCGCGACCGCCGGGTGGCTCGCAACGCGACGATCACGCACAGCCGCTACGGGGATGGCAACGCTCGCTGCCATTCTTCTGATCGCAGCGCCGGCCGCCGATGCACATGAAGATCACGACCACGGCGCCGAAGAAATGTCGGCGCCAGCCAGTGGCAACCGGCCGGCGCGCCTTGCCGACGGCAGCGTATTCGTACCGAAAGCGACGCAGCGGATTCTAGCGATTCGTACCCGAAAGACGGAGCTGAAGCCCGCATCCGTCGCCATCAAACTGGTCGGCGAACTGCAGGGCGACCCGCGCAGCAGCGCTGCGGTGCAAACCCTGCAGGGCGGCCGGGTGGCAGCTGCCGGCAAAGACTGGCCAGTACTCGGCGCGCGTGTGTCGCGCGGCAGCCCCTTGCTGCGTGTGACGCCGACCGCATCGGGCACTGAACGCAGTAGCGCGGGCGCTGAACTTGCGCGCGTGGCTGCTGAACTCACCCAGGCGCGCCTCGAACTCGATCGACTCGCGGGACTCGCCGGAGTCGTCTCGCGCAGCGAGATCGAGTCTGCGCGCAGCCGCGTCGTGTCGCTCGAAGCGCAACGGCTAGCTTATGCCACACCCGGCGGCCAGGCCGAGGTGCTGCGGGCACCGGTGAGCGGTGTGATTGCCATGATCGGGCCCCGTCCCGGTCAGGTTGTGGCGCCCGGAGAGGCGCTGTTGACGATCATCGATCCGTCGCAGTGGTCGGTGGAAGCGCTGGCGTTCGAGCCGATCAATCCGGCGACGATCCAGAGCGCTTCCGTGACACTGCGAAACGGGCAGAGCCTGCCGGCAAAGCTGCAAGGCGTCGGTTCGCAGTTGGCAGGCGGTGCCGCGGCGGTGCAGCTGCGCCTGTTGGAAGCTGCACCCGGGCTTGCAGCGGGCCAACCCGCCACGGTCTATCTGCAGAGCACCGCAACGACCGACAGCATTGCCCTGCCGCGCGAAGCGCTCGTCAGACTTGCGAGTGGCGAGGCCGTCGTGTTCGAGAAAATCGACGCCGAGCGCTTCGCGGCCCGGACGGTGCGATGGCGCGCCATTGCCGGCGACCAGATTGCGGTGCTGGCCGGAATCGACGCGGACAGCCGCGTCGTCGTCAGCGGCGCCGCTCTGCTCGCACAGATCCGCTAGAGCGCTGCGATGTTCAACCAGATCATCAATGCGAGTCTGCGCAACCGGCTGTTCGTGCTGGCGGGCGCCGCGCTGCTGGTCGCTGTAGGCCTTTTCCTGATCCCGCAGCTGCCCATCGATGTGCTGCCTGATCTGAACCGCCCGACCGTCACGATCCAGACCGAGTCGCATGGCCTCGCGGCCGAGGAAGTCGAACAGCTGGTGACGTTTCCGATCGAGACCGCGATGCAGGGTCTGCCCGGCGTCACGCGCGTCCGCTCGACATCCAGCCTCGGCCTGTCCTTCATCTATGTCGAGTTCGAATGGGGCGCCGAGATCTATCGCGCGCGTCAGCAGGTCGCCGAGCGGCTGTCGTCCGTCACGGCGCAACTGCCCGAAGACATCCGCCCGGCCATCGGTCCGATCAGTTCGATCATGGGCGAAATCATGTTGATTGCGGTCGCTGGCAAGCAGGCCGACCCGATGCAGCTGCGCGAGACCGCGGACTTCGTGATTCGACCAAAGCTGCTGGCCATTCCAGGCGTCGCGCAGGTGATTCCAATCGGCGGGGAGGTCCGCGAGTACCGCGTCACGCCGGACCCGGCGCGGATGCGCCAGCTCGGCATCACGATCGACGAAATCGAAACGGCGGTGCGCGGCTTCGCCACGAATACCGGTGGCGGCTTCCTCGATCAGCTATCGCAGGAGTACGTGATCCGCACCCTCGGTCGGTCGCGCGATCCCGAGTCGCTGGCGACGCTGGTCGTCGCCACCCGCGAAGGCACGCCAATCCTGTTGCGCAGCGTTGCCGAGGTCGGCTTCGCGGCGCGACCGCGTCGCGGCAGTGCCGGCTTTCAGGGCGAGCCGGCAGTCGTGCTGGGCGTGCAGAAGCAGCCCGGCGTCGATACGGTTGGTTTGACGCGCGAGATCGAAGCGGCGCTGGACGCGCTGCGGGCTGCATTGCCTGCGGAAATCACCACGCTGTCCGTGCAGTTCCGACAAGCGGATTTCATCCAGAACTCAGTCGGCAACGTGCAGCGTGTTCTGCTTGAGGCGCTGCTGATTGTCGGCGTGGTGCTGTTCCTGTTCCTGATGAACGTGCGCACGACACTGATTTCCCTGACTGCCATTCCGCTGTCGATTTTCATTACCGTGATTGTCTTCAAGCTGTTCGGTCTGTCGATCAACACCATGACGCTCGGCGGCCTCGCCATCGCGATCGGTGAGCTGGTCGATGATGCCGTCGTCGGGGTCGAGAATATCTTTCGCCGGCTGAAGGAGAACCGCGCTCGCACCACACCCTTGCCGGTCCAGCAGGTCGTCGCCGAAGCCAGCCGCGAGGTGCGCTCCGGGATCGCCTATGCGACGGCAATCATCGTGCTCGTGTTCGTGCCCCTGTTTGCGCTCAGCGGCATCGAGGGTCAGCTGTTCGCACCGCTCGGCCTTGCCTACATCGTCTCGATACTCGCGAGTCTCGTCGTGTCAGTCACCGTGACGCCGGTGCTGTGCTACTACCTGCTGCCACGGATGAAACGCCTCGAGGAACCGGATAGCCGGCTCGTGCGCAGCTTGAAGCAGTGGTACACGCAGCTGCTGCAGTGGACCCTGCCGCGCCGGCCGTTCGTGCTGACGCTGGCCGCAGCGACGGTCGCCATCGCAGGACTCGGCGCGTGGCTGCTGCCCCGCAGCTTTCTGCCCACTTTCAACGAAGGCACGGCAGTGGTGTCGGTGATCTTCACACCGGGCATCGCGCTGGCGGATTCGGAGCGGCTCGGTGCCGAGGCGGAGCGACGGATCGCGAGCATTCCTGAAGTGGTCTCGGTCGGCCGCCGCACCGGTCGTGCCGAACTCGACGAGCACGCCGAAGGCGTACACATGAACGAACTGGATATCCGCCTCGCGCCATCCGACCGACCACGCAACGACGTACTCAACGACATTCGCACGCGGCTGGAAGTGCTGCCGGCAACAATCTCCCTTGGCCAGCCAATCGGCCACCGTCTCGACCATCTGTTGTCCGGCGTGCAGGCGCAACTGGTCGTCAAGATCACCGGCGAGGATCTCGACACCTTGCGTTCGTTGGGTGCGCGCGCGGAGCAGCTGCTGACCGGTACACCGGGGCTTGTCGACCTGCGGCTCGAGCGTCAGGTTCGCGCGCCGGAGGTGCACATTGTCGTCGACGAAGACGCGGCACGCTTCTACGGCGTGACGCCGGCGCAGGTGGGCAAACGGGTCGAGATGCTGTCTGCGGGCGAACAGGTCACCGAGGTCATCGATGGCGCTCGCCGCTTTGCCGTGACACTTCAGCTCGCCGATGCCGACCGTTCGCTCGAAGGCCTCGCGGCCGTGCTGATCGACACGCCGCGCGGCGCGGTGCCGCTCGGGCAGCTCGCGACGGTCACGGCGTCCGACGGACCGAATCAGATCCAGCGGGAGGCCGGTCGACGCCGGATCGTCGTCTCGGGCAACACCGAGGGAGCTGGAGTCGATCGAGTGGTCGAGCAGATGCAGACGCGATTGGCGGCGCTCGAGCTGCCGACCGGCTATACGCTGCGCCTCGAAGGTCAGTTCCGCGCTCAACAGGAAGCCACGCGCACCATCGCGCTGTTGTCGCTGGTGTCGCTCGGGCTGATTTTCCTGGTGCTGTACTCTCGCTACCGTTCGGTCGCACTGGCATTGATCGTGATGGGCAACGTCCCGCTCGCCTTGGTGGGTTCCGTTGCTGCGCTTTGGATCGCGGGTCTCGACCTGTCGGTTGCAACGATGATCGGCTTCATCACGCTGACCGGAATCACGGCGCGAAACGGGATTCTCAAGATCAGCCACACGCTGAATCTCGTGCTGCGGGAGGGCTTGCCGTTCAATCGCGCAACGATCCAGCGCGCCTGTCTTGAAAGGATGACGCCGGTGCTGATGACCGCCGTCTCGGCGGGCGTTGCACTGGTGCCGCTGCTGCTTGGCGCTGACGATCCGGGCAAGGAGATCCTGCACCCGGTTGCGGTGACGATCTTCGGCGGACTGTTGACGGCAACCCTGCTCGACGCAATCGTCACACCCACCTTGATCGAACGCTATGGCGCTGCCGCCATCGAACACCTGCGCAGCGCTGCCACTGGCGCTGCGGCAGAAGCCTACTGATACTGAAACCTGAAAGGAGACTGACATGAACGACTCGATGCTCAATCTGCACGGCCTGCGGTCAATGCTGGCCGCCGCACTGCTGTGCCTCGCGCCGATGGCGGCCCACGCCCATGGCGACGAGGCGAGCAAAGGCGGGTGGGACGTGGAAACTGGCGCGTTTCACGTCCATCTGCTTCCTGCTGATGCGAAGTTCCACATCCACGTCCACGACGCCAAGACACACGGCTCGGTGAACCTCGCGCAGGCGAAGGTCACGGCGCGTCTGCTGGCTGGCGGCAAGACGACCGAGATTCCACTGAAGGTTGCGGCGTCCGGCGTCATGGAGGGCGCACAGACGCTCAAGGGCGACTGGACCATGCTGGTTTCCATCAACGTGCCGGGCCAAAAACCGGCGCAGGCGAGATTCTCATCGAAGATGAAGCAGAGTGGCCAGGATGCAGCACACTCTCATTAGTCGATACCGGCTTCCGGCACTGCTCAGCCTCGCGGTCGGCGTCGCCGGGCTTGCATTTGCACAACAGCCAGCGCTCGATTTGTCCGGCGCGCTGGAGCGCGCTCGTGAACGCAGCCCCGCGATCGCCGACTCGCGCGCTGAGCTTGCGATCGCAGCGGCCGAGTTTCGGCGCGCGCGCCGCTGGGCCAACCCGGAACTCGCGGTCGAGACCGAGAATGTGCTGGGCTCGGGACCCTTCTCGGATTTCGACGCCGCGGAGACGACCGTTGCGCTGAGCCAGCAGATCCCGCTGGGCGCGCAGCAATCGACGGGCAGAACCGCGGCGGGGATCGCGCTCGAGCTGGCGCAGCTGCAATTGCTGCAGGCGGGCGCCCAGACCGAACGTGACGTAACGATCGCGTATGCCGAAGCGGTGATGGCCGAGCGGCTGGCGGCGCTCGAGCGCCAACGTGCAAGCGCCGCCACCGCAGTCCTCGATGCAGTGGTACGCCGCCATGCGGCCGGGCTTGAATCCGATCTGCAACTGTCGCGCGGCCAGGTCGAAGCGATCCGCGCCCAGAATGAAGCGCGGCGCGCTCAGCTTGAAGTCGCATCCCGACACCAGGCGTTGGCGCGATCCTGGGGCGACTCCGAGTTGACCGAAGCGCTCGATGGCGGCTGGTTCGAGCGTCTCAGTGAACACGCCGAAACCGACACGACGCCGACCGCCGTGCGCCTGCGGGCCGCGCAACTGGCGGCATCCGCGGCCGCCGCGCAGCTGCAGGCCGAGCGGGCAGCACGGCTGCCGATGCTGACCGCGACGCTCGGTGCGCGGCGCTTCGAGGGCGAGCCGGCCGATGCAAACCGCGCGCTCATGCTGGGTTTCTCGGTGCCGCTGCCGCTGTGGGATCGCAACCAGGTCGGCATTGCGCGGGCCTCGGCCGAAGCCCAGCGGCGCCAGAGGGAGGCGGATCAGATGGCACCGACCCTCGCGGCAGAGACCACCGCCGCGCAAGCGAAACTACGCATGGCACTGGCCGAGGCGCGCGTACTCGAGGCGGAGGCGATGCCGGCGGCTGCGCGCGCACAACTGCTGGCCGAACAGGGCTATGAAGCGGGTCGATTGTCGCTGCTCGAACGCATCGCCATCGAGAGCGATGCCTACCAGACTGCCGAAGCGCTGGAACGCGCCCGGCTTGCGGCCCATCTTGCCGGGGCGGAACTGACGCTGCTCGCAGCGGGACTCAGCCTCCCGGCATCGGACCGAAATGCGCCTCGCGCGCGCAACTGACACGAACCCCCGCCGCGTCGATTGCAATCCGCTCGGCAAGCGGCGCCGCTTCGGTCTGTGCGACGGGCTGCATCGATCCCGACGGCAGCAGCATCAGGCGCAATTGCTCATCGAGACCAAAACCGTCAGCCGCAGCGAAGCGGGCCCGCAGCAGCATCCATTGCAGCGGTTGTTGACTGGCGCTGCTGGCGCCTGCGCTCAGGGGCGCGACGAAGCCGCGGTCGTAGGCCGCAACGCTGCGGGTCGAATCCGCATCGGTCACTTCGCATTGGTATGCACTCGCCCGATACAGCTTGACGTGCGTGCGATCCTTGCGGCCAATGAACTGCTGCCCACCCAGCGTGTTGATGTCATACAGCCAAAGCAGCTCCGGCGACAGCGCCCACTCGGCGTCTGCAAAGAACTCCTTGCCCGACTGCGGTGAGATGTAGCTGCAGGTGCCCGGTCCGTACTTGCGCCGCTCCTCGATCGGCCCATCGAGCACGCCGACGATCTGCGCGCCATCCCGCCGCCAGATGAAATCGCAGCGAATATTGTCTGGATCCATCATCCGTACCCGACCCCAAAGCTGCGGGTGATCCTGAAGATTCAGGAACTGCTCAGGATTGGCGGGACTCTGACCGCGTACCAATACGACCTGTCGCTGCTCATCGATCTCGGCCCGATACAGCAGCTGGCTGCGACCGAGCAAGGGACCGTCACGACCGCCGAGATTGATCTGGCCGTAGAACACGTACTCGCCGATCTGAGGCGCATCGATTCGCGCGAAGGTCCGGTACCAGGGTTCGTGCTCGCCCTCCGCAGGCATGCGCACGGTGCGCGCATGGTAGATCTGCGGAAAGTTGTCCCACTCGCCCGGCAACCATGCGATGAGGTCATCGAGAATGGACTCCAGCTCCTTGCGGTCGTGATCATAGGCCGGGCCAGCGCCGACGCTCGCCGCCGTCAGCGACAAAGGAAGAGCGCAGGCGAGTGCCAGGATTGCTGCAGCGCGGCCCACGACTATCGCCCCGATGCAACGCGCTTCGGTGGCTCAGCGCCGGACCAAGGATACTGCGGCCGGGCCGGCTTCTCGAGAATCAGGAACGGCGAGGGACCCGACGTGGCCGACATGAACTCCAGCAACTTCTTGCCGAAGTCCGGCGCCTTGATATCCAGCGCCTGCTTCGGCAGGTCGAC